>Ga0209591_10000028_pt1 | contig 181768 bp, 148 predicted proteins | sample MAT01_FD_187207 | JGI IMG/M metagenome (GOLD analysis project Ga0209591, IMG submission 187207) | Freshwater microbial communities from Lake Fryxell liftoff mats and glacier meltwater in Antarctica - MAT-01 (SPAdes) (version 2) | ecosystem: Environmental > Aquatic > Freshwater > Ice > Liftoff...
AGGAGGCTTTGACGGCTACCTCAAGAAGCCCTTCCAGGTGCGTCAAGTGATCGAGTCGATCGAAGGCGCAACCGCCATGGTCGCCTGAGCATCAAGAAATCAAAGCAACTAGCGATCGCCCGGAAAGTTAACTCTTTCCGGGCGATTGTCATTTGTCGATTGCCTGGTTTCAAACTCCCCCTCCCAGAGGGAGGGGGCCGGGGGGAGGGCTATGTCCCCAGTGGTCATCAAAATCTCCAACCCATCCCCATCCCCCAGCCCCTTCTCCGCCCTCCTCACCAAACAAGAAATCGCCCAACTCCGCCACCTATTGCTCACTCTCCGAAGGAACCAGATCCTTGACCCCAGATGATCAAGCGATGCCGCAGCGAACTGACCAAATCGCATCGAGCGTGGCACGCGCTTCAAGCCCATGGGCTTTGCGATTTGAAAAAGTCTCCTAGACAACGGGCCACAGGCCCTCCTTTCATTTTCGACATGTGTTCCCCCATTTTCAGGTCCCAGTTGCGCCTTTGTGCGCGCGCCAGCGCAGCCGCACAAAGCCATTCTCAGTTTTCCAAACAATTTCTTTACGCCCGCAAGCACAACAGCTTAAAGCAAACCCACGACCACCAAGCGCGCGCCAGCGCGCGCACAAACGCGCTCCACCAACCCTCTATAGAAGACCCTTCTCATTCCAACTCCCCCTCCCAGAGGAAGGGGGACGGGGGGAGGGTCATGCGCTGCAAAACCAACCCAGTTTCCCCTCACTCCTCACCCACAAAAAGCCCCACCCATGCCCACCCTCATCCAACTCGAAGACCTCGAATCCCTCGCCCTCAACGCGCTCCGAAAAGTCCTCACCACCACCGAAAACCCAACCCTCCTCACCAAAGCCGCCAGCATCATCCTGCGCTACTGCAAATCCTCCCCCTCCCAGAGGGAGGGGGCCGGGGGGAGGGTCATGTCCTCAGAGGTCACCAAAATCTCCAACCCATCCCCATCCCCCAACCCCTTGTCCGCCCTGCTCACCAAACAAGAAATCGCCCAACTCCGTCAACTCATGCCCACTCTCCCCATGAACCAGATCCTCGACCCAGCGATGGTCAATCGATGGCGCAGCGAACTGGCCAACATCGCACCAAGTTCTGAAAAGTCTCTTAGCTAACCCATCACGCGTCCGGTATCGCCCGCCCGCGTCCGAGTATCAGCCGACCGCGCCTCTTCGCCCCATTGCACCCGCGCCATCCCGCACACATGGCCCCTTGCCCGCCCACAGCGGCACGCAATCTCAACGATGTTGAAATCCCGGTCGATGACCTTGGTGGCCGGGTGTCGGATCGGCGGGCGTTTCCGTCGCGATCAGCATCCGGAGAGCCAACTTACCACCCCCGGTGTGTGTTCCGGGGTAACGCGTGTGTGGTGTGTGTGTTCCTTGTGCAAGGAGTTTCTGATGAAAAACCGTGTATCGAAGGCCTTTACGCTCGTTGAAATTCTGATCGTCGTCGTCATCCTCGGCATTCTCGCCGCGATCGTGATCCCGCAGTTCACGAATGCTTCGGAAGAGGCCCAGGGCGGTAACGTCAAGAGCCAGCTTCAGACCATTCGTGGTCAGATCGAGCTCTTCCGCGTCCGCAACAATGGTGTGTCGCCCGTCATGGACGACGCAACCCAGCCCTTTGCCGACCTCCTCTCGGGCGTTGGCAACTCGCTCGGCCTCGCTGACAGCAACAGTGTTCAGGCTGCCGCTGGCGCCGGTGCAACGCAGGAGCCCTACATGCGTACCGCTCCGATCAATCCCCGCAACGGTCTGAGCACCGTTGCCGCCAGCACCGACCCGACTGTTGATGCCAACTCTGGTGATGCGGTCGCGCTCGCCGTCGGTTGGTACTACAACCCCGCCAATGGTCAGTTCGCCGCCGGCGGTTTCTGCGAAATCCCGACCGATGCGAACTTCAACAAGTGGGTCCCCCTTCCCTAAGTTGAACGTGACCTGATCTGTACGAACTCAACGGCCGGCTCTGGAAACAGGGCCGGCCGACTTTGCGGAACGACCCTGCTTGTCACCTGCTTCGCGCAACGGATGTGCGAGCCTTAGATCGCGGCACGGATGTTCGGTTGGTGAAGGAGGTTTTTTCTGGAGCTTCCCATGACTCGCACCGCGCACCGCGCGTTCACACTCGTCGAAATCCTCATCGTCGTCGTGATCCTCGGCATTCTCGCCGCGATTGTTATTCCGCAGTTCGCATCCGCCACGGGCCAGGCCTCGGCCTCGGCCACGTACAGCGAGCTGCAGAAAATCCGGCGCACCATCGGTGTCTGGCGTGTTCGAAATCCCGGTACACCTGCCCCCTTTGTCGATGGTGATGGTGAGACGGGTTGGGGTCCGATCGTCGGCAATGAACGCGAGTACCTCTTGTCCGCACCGATCAATGCCTGGGTTGGTGGTGTGAATGGCAAGGTTGTGCGCATCGAGCCCAATGCTTCGGCCGATGTTGCTTTCCACACCGACTACGGTTGGAAGTTTGATCCGGAGTCCTGGGAGGTTTATGCCGCCGGATTCGATGCGAACGACAATCCCATCCCTCGAAACTGACGACTGATCCGAACAGTATTCCGCGAAAGTGGGCCGATTGGCGGTTATCCGCCGCAGCCACCACGCACGACTGCCGATACCACTGATGTGAAAGGTCGGTCGATTTTCGCCCGCCGCCACACCGAGGAGTTTCAAATGCGCACCGAAGTTTTCAACAATCAGCCCCGCCGTGCGAACCACTGGTTTACCGCTGCCGCGGTGGTTGCGGGCGTCTTGCTCGGGGCCCACTTTGCTGATGGTGTGCGCCCTGAATCGGCGATGGCCCAGCCGAGCAGGCCGGGTGATTCGCCTGTCCCGCCCCCGTTCAACGCGGCGGGCGATCGCAAGATGCTGATCGATCAGCTCACCGAACTCAACGCCAAGGTCGGGCGAATCGAGGCCAAGCTGGCAGGCGGGATCAACGTGAAAGTCACTGAGATGCCGGCGGTCAAGGAAAGCAAGTAGCCCGGCTTTTCTGGTGGCCCAGCTTTCCAAAGCTGGGTCCGGGTAGCCCCGCTTTCCAAAGCTGGGTTCAGTGACCAAGCTGCCCAAAGCCCAGTATTCCGCATTCATCCCCTCCTGTCCGGAGAACATCATGGGCCTCGATCTCTCAACTCAAGGTGTACGGGCTCGTGAGCCGGCCCCGCCCCCCTCCCCCCCGCGCGCGTTCACCCTTATCGAGATGATCTTGACGGTGGTGATTCTCGGAATTGCCGGCGCACTGGTCATCCCGGCGATGGGTGAGACCGGAATCCTGAAAGTCCAGGCCTCGGTCCGCACCATCATCGCCGACATCACCTTCGCCCAATCTGATGCTGTAGCCTTTCAGGAGCGCCGCGCGCTCGTCTTTGATGTCGCGAACAACAGCTACCGCGTCGTGCAGGTTCCCGGCAACACGATCGACGCGGCCAACAACACGCTCTTTGACCCGACAAAGTCTGATGGACTGTTTGTGGTTGATTTCAAGAACGCCCAGTTCGGCGATGCCAGAATCATCTCCGCATCGTTCGATGGTCAGCCGACATTGATTTATGATGCGCTGGGCGGGCCGGTTGCCGATGCCTCGGGTTCGACCGTGGGCTCGGGCGGCACGGTCCGCGTGCAAGGATCGGGCTCGATCTTCGCCATCTCCGTTGAACCATTTACCGGACGTGTCACCGTCACGCGGGAACCTTGATTGCCCACCATTTCACCGATTAGTCGGACCCTGACCGATGCAAATGCCATCGTTCTTGCCTGCGGGCAGGTCATGCGATGAATCCGGTGTAGGCTGAATGAAGTGGGAGGGTCTCGCGATGATCAAGAACACCTCGGCCGAAACACCTGAGTCTTCAGTCGCTTCACCCGCGTGCGACGCGGCCGCCTGCCGGTGCCCCTTCGTGCGCTTCAGGCACATCGGGCTGGTGCTTGTGGCCTTCGGGCTGCTCTTCTGGGCACGGTTCCTGCTTGTGACCGGGCACCCGCGGACCGCCATCGCCGACCCGCCACTTCGCGGCCAAACTCAGAGCCAGCTTGAGAGCCAGCTTCAGGGCCAGAGCCTGACCGGTCTGCCGAGCGAGGCCACGGCGGTGGCCAACCCCGAGTGAGGTTTGTCTCGAAACGGTTGAGCGCGGCCATGATCAGTAAAGGTTGGACAAATGGCGAACTGGCCGATACAGTGACGACCCTATCAAGCCGGGCGTGTACCGAAGTGGACTAACGGGGCAGACTGTAAATCTGTTGGCTAACGCCTCCGCTGGTTCGAATCCAGCCGCGCCCACTTTCATTGTTTGCGGACCTTACCGCCGCGTCGGTACGTGTGCTCGTTTCGTTCGAGCTTGGCATGTTCGGCCCGGTCGTTTGGGCCAAAAGCCTTGGGGGCATTGCTTCAGGAGCAACCCTGAAAGAATGCATCAAGGTATGAAAAGATATCCTGCAGCGTGGTGGTCAGGTCGCCGTTGACATCGGCGTGGCCCGCGAACCAGTCCGTGAGAAAATCAAAGAGGTCCTGGAGCGTGAGGCCGTTGGTCAAGTTCCAATCGGCTAGGCACGGCGGTGAAGTCTCGAAGAACGCCACATCGTCGGCATCGATCAGCCCGTTGCCATCAAGGTCGTGGATATCGAAGTCTGGCCCGAAGTTGATGATCGCAACGCGGCCATTGACAACGCCGTCGCCATCATCCGCGGTCCCGTCAAGAAGTGAGATGCGGTTCGAGACTTCATCGCGGTCGTTGGTGTTGACCATCGAGTCGCCATTCAGGTCGCCGGTCTCGCAGTCGAAGCCGACATCGGTCCAGATGTAGTACGCACCTTCTGACGGTGGCAAGGCGATGGTGGTCGAGTAGGTTGTTCCGAAGAGCGCGGTGATACGCCAGTCGGTAGGGTCGAGGTGTTCCTCCAGCCACCCATCATCGCGAGATGCCAGCCGCTGGGCAAGCGTGCGCACGAAGAGGTTGGGCCAGCCGGATTGCTGGGCGAGATCCGCTCCATCACGAACATCCCGCAGCGCCTCGAAGATGCTCCCGCTGTTGCCATCGCACTCCACGGATAGATTGACCGGCGGGGCAACCGAGAGGCCAGCAAGCTGTCCGGCCCCGACCTGATCGAGCGCATAGACGAGCGAAACCGTGGTGCGATTGCTCGCCAAATCGTGGCTGAAGCGCATGGGTACGAGCGGGTCGTAGCGTCCGGGGGCAATGCACGTACCGCCAGCAAGGTTCATGCGGCTGATAGCCTGATAGCCGGTTGACCGCTCAAGAAAGTGGGAGCGAACGATCCACGTGTCACCAGCTGAGAAAGTCGGGTCATTCGGGTTTGAAGTTGAAACGATCGAGAGCGACTCGCACCCGCAGAGTTTCAGGACAAACTCCGCGCCGCTCAGTTCAAACTGCGGAGAGTCTTGCCAGGTGTGGTTGATCGTCTGACCGGCAAGCGTCACCGCCCGCTCGCCGATGGACGATGAAGGACGGGTGCCGAAGCGCGCGACATTCGCAAGAAAGTGATTCGCAGCTTCCGCGGTGGGCTCGCCACCTGTCTGGCGATCACGATCGATATCGATCTCAAGAAACCCGTAGAGCGGGTTCGGGCCGTATTGAAACGGTGTCTCTCCGCTGGAGGATTCGAGCGGACCCGGGGGGTTCAGCAATCCTGCAAACACAAGATCGATCCGGAACAGGTGCGGCGTGCTTGTGGTCGGCGCAAAGCCATCGAACGGATTTGTGGAAGGAGAGAACGATTGCCATTTGGAAACCCGGCACGAGAGCAGATCAGGAAGAGTCTGATTGATGTTCATGGCGCCATCAGATCCGGGATCTGTGCGCCGTGCGCGTGCGTCATTCCCGTCATCAACGAACTCGACATAGGAGTCTTCCGCACGCGAGATGGGCGGTGCGAGAAGAAGGATGAGGATGGCCGCGTAACGCATCATCGGTTGCACATCTCCGCGACGAAGGAATCGAGTTTGTAACGCTCGATGCGGTAGCGCAGGCTTGAGCGCTGCATGCCGATGAGCTTGGCGGCGCGGCTGACATTCCCGTGCGTGTGACGAAGGGCCTGAACAACCAGCTCTTTCTCCACATCTTCAGCGAGGCACGACCCGCTTTCAAAGTCGAAGATGAGACCTCCGCCCGGTGCCGCTAAAGGGCCGGATGTGGAAGTTACGCGCGCGGCAACTCGGTCGGATTGGGGAGGGTCTAGGTGTGGAAGATCGAACGGAGAAGGCGTAAGCCCAAGATCGACCGGCTCAATCCTCTGTCCTTCGCAGAGCATCACGGCCCGTTGAATGGTGTTGACCAGTTCACGAACGTTCCCGGGCCAGGGATTGCTGGCGATGATCTCTGCCGCGTCGTTTGAGAACGACATGCTTGAGCGTCCGTATCGGCGAGTCAGCCGGTCGAGCGCGGTCTCGGCGATCAGCTTTGCATCTCCGGGGCGATCTCGCAGCGAAGGGATTCGGATCTCAAATGCATTGAGTCTGTAGAGCAGATCGCGCCGAAAGGCACCGGCCTTTACGCGATCATCGAGGTTCTGATTGCTCGCGGCAATGACACGCACGCTCACGTGCCGCTCTTTGGTTCCACCAACGCGTCGGAACGCGCCGTGCTCCACCACAAGCAGAAGCTTGGACTGAAGCTCCAACGGCATTTCGCTGATCTCATCGAGGAAAATTGTACCGCCATCGGCCATCTCAAACAGGCCGGCCCGTTGCTCGCGTGCATCGGTAAAGGCACCTTTCTCGTGCCCGAAGAGCTCTCCCTCAACGAGCGTTGCTGGAAGTGCCGAGCAGTTGACGTGCACAAACGGAGCCTCGGCATCGGCCTTTGATGATGCTGACTTTGCAATCTGGCCCGCCCGCTGATGGATGTAGCGAGCCATGACGCCCTTGCCCACACCGGTTTCGCCGGTGAGCAGTATGCACGGAAGGCTGTTGGCACCAGACTCTGGACCGAGGCTTGAAGGGCCACTTTGCGCCTGGCAGAGAGGCAGCGCGGCAAGGCGATCAGCGAGCGCAATGGCCGCCATCCACCGGGGGCTTTGACCAAGCACATCACTCTGTTGGTTCTTGGATTGCTCAAGGCGCTCGTAGAGCTTCACACGGCGTGCAAGTCGGCGATGTTCAATCCACTTGCCAACCTGCAGGCCAAGCTCCTCGAGGCTCAGCGGCTTGGAGAGGTAGTCATCGGCACCATCGCGAATCGCGGCGACGGCATCTCCGACACTCGAGAACGCCGTCATGACCACGATGACACCGTCGTATCCATCGGCGCGAAGTTCTTTGACGAGATCGAGCCCGTTGTCCGGGCCGAGCATCACGTCCGAGAGCACAAGATCAAAGTCGGACTGACGATTGGCCTCGCGTGCTTCGCGAAGGTTTGCGGCCTCGGTGACAAAGTGGCCCGCCTTTGCCAGGCTGCGCCGAATGGTGAACCTGAGGTTCTCTTCGTCATCGATTACCAGTATTCTGGCCACAGTCCGTTCCTTGTCGGCCAGATCTGGCCAGTATTACCCACCGGTTGGCGGTTGCGACGTGGCCAGGGGAAGCCGTATCACAAACGCAGTACCGCACGATTCGCCACACTTGATCACGCTTGTCGCTTCAGGTGCATGCGGCGGCGTAAGTTCTGAGTCGTTCACGAAAATCTCGCCTTGGTGCGCTCGCACCACTTGACGTGCTACTGCAAGTCCTATGCCGTTCCCATCCTGCTTGGTGGTGAAGTATGGCTTGAAAATCGAACTCCGCACACTGTTCGGGATTCCTGAACCCGTGTCGTCGATGCGAAGCTCCCAGTATGATTCAATGCCTGATGGTTGGATCACCCTTGATGAAACCCTAACCTGTCGAAGTGCCTCGGGAGTGTGGGTGTTGCTCGCAGCCGCTTCGAGCCCATTTGAGAGGATGGCACTGACCGCGTGTTCGAGGTGACGGGGATCGATGGGCGCGAGTGTCGGACCTGAGGAAGTATCGAGATCGAGCTTCACACCCCACATCTGCGCGAGTGGTCGGTGGGCATCAACGAGCCCCGCGAGCCATCGGGGAATGTTCACCGTTGAGCATTCGATCTGTGTGGGCTTGGTGACGCTGAGCAGATCAGTGAGCCAGAGCTCGAATCGATCGACCGCCGTGATGATTCGATCCTGGTTTTCGCGGACATCAGCCGCGACGTTGCCGAGCGTGGCCACTTCGCTTCGCGTGAGCTCGGCAAGTCCACGAATACCCGCGAGCGGGTTTCGCAGGTTGTGCGCCAATCGTCGGACGAGTTCGCCAATCGCGGCGAGTCGCTCCTGATCGATGCGTTCGATCTGCATCTGGTTCACCATGGTTGCCATGTGATTGACCTCGGTGCTGAGCGCGAAGATCTCATCGGCACGAGTGCTGGCGGGAAGAGGTATGCGATGGTCAAAGTCACCAGCCGCGATTCTCTCGGCCGCGGTGCGAAGGTTGCGAACAGGTCGCACAACCCAGCGAAGGAGGAGTGCGTAGGCGAGAATTGCGGTCAGCGTTGCGAGCAGAAACGAGAGCCCGAGGACCAGCGCAAGGCGAGAGCGGAGGTCGGCGCTGGAATCGGCGAGCTTCTTGATGTCGTCAACAAGTCGTTGCTCCATGAGTTTGAGCAGTTCGTGAATCTGGAACAACTGCATGCTTATACGCGCTGTTGAGAGTTCGTGGCCTGCCGGATTGGCTGCGAGTGTGAAGTGTGATTCGGCGCGGCTCGCGAGTTCGGCGAGCTTGTCGCGCAGGTTGCGCGTCGCGGTCTTGCCCGCATACCTGAACCATTCCTCGGCTTCGATCTGTGTGAGGTGCTTGTTGATATCTGCCGAATGTCGCTCGAACCCTGCGCTGTCGAGGCGTGTGGGCGGAAGAGTCGAGCGTTCTTCGGGGCTTTCAGCGGGGCTTGAGCGGAAAGCATCTCCGGAATCGGCAAGGGCACGGAGTTCGTCGATCTGTTTTTCGATCTCGATGAGAGAGGCCAGCACGTACGAGGCGCTTCGGACCGGTTCGCGAACCTCGCGGTAGGTCATATCGAGCGTCCACCAGGCCGTGCCAAGCGCAAGCAGGACCGACGCTGCTATGGCAGAAAGCAAGAACGCGAACTTTGCTTGGAGCGACATGGGCCGAATGTTCAGCGGACGGGTTCGCCGGCGTCAAAGTCCCAGGCCCACCCCGCCTCACTGAGAGGTTTCCTGCTCGACTCAACATGACCGTCGATGAACGCGACATTAAGCGCGCCGTTATGCCGCGCCCCGGGGAACCAGTAGCGATCACCGGAGAAGAGCGTGCTGCCCGGCAATGAAGGACCGGTCAACAGCGGCGAAACACCCTTGGATTTGGCCGCGACTCCATCGACGTCCAGTGAGAGGGGAATGGAAGCGGGGTGGGCGGTGGAGTTGCCTTCGAGGATTCTGTGGGTGAGTCCGATCGAGGGTGGCTTTCCCGCGGCCGCGTATCGCTCGGAATGGTGCATTCGGATGTTGAAGCCGAAGGAGACATTCTCCTGGGGGCCGACACCGTTGAGCGTGCATGGTGAGTTCTTGCGGAGTTTGAGCGTGCCGCGTACTTCGGGGCAACGCATGGGGTCGCGGCCCTGAGCATCAGGAAGATCGTGGGTTGAGCCGGAGCCATAGGCCCAGAACTCATCGACCTGATAGAGCGAGTCTTGAAAGGTCTCAAGCCGGAAGTAGCCGCGCCGAAGATCGATCTCATCTTGACCGCGTGAGCCGTGAAGAGCATCGTCGGCGAAAACCGTGAAATCGAAGGCGATGGTTCTTTGCGAGCTCTGACATCGGAAGCCACGAGCTGCGGAAATCGTGCCACTGATGGAGGGGAGAAGCAGCGCGATCAGGACAGCAATGATTGTGACAACAATCATCAACTCGATGAGCGTGAAAGCGGCGCGTTTGTCACCGACCCTTCGAAGGGCGAACTGAAAGTGTGAGATTCGATTTGACAGCTTGGTCAACGATGGCCCCGTCAAGGTCGGTGAATCACGGAGAGTTTAGGCCAGCGCTTATGAAAAGCCCGGACAATCGATTGGCTATACCCTCGACTTGACTCGGATGGGAGGATTGGCCAGCCCCGGCCAATTGCGACCGGTCATGTTGCAAAGTCGCGAAGTTTGGGGTGCTTTCGGCAGGATTGAGCATTCGGCATTCGACAATTGGCACAACACGAACTTAGAGGTGGAAAGCATGTGGAACTGGGCAAAGGCGTGGGTTGTGGGCGTGAGCCTTGGTGCGGTGCAATCACAGCTCCCGGCTGTTCTGTCATCGCAGGAGGAGTGGTGGACGAGCAACCTCAGTGAACTCGTTTCGCGTTATGCGACATCGGTCAGGGTTGAGCGGATCGGTCAATCGACATTGGGCAAACCAATCGATGCTGTATGGGTCACACGCGGCGATGGTGTGCGTCGTCCTGCGGTGGCCATCTTGGCCGGGCTGGATGGGAGGCACGTTGTAGGCACAAAGACCGCGCTCGGAGTCGCAGCACGAATCGCCGCGGAGAAGCCCGATCTGCTGCAGGGTGCGGATCTTGTGGTGGTCGCTTGTGCGAACCCGGATGGGATGTTTAGATTCGAGAGTAAAGAGCGACAGGTGGACACGGGCGCAAACGCGGCGGCTCGCAAAACGGCTCGAGAGGATGCGGATCGCGACCGGCGGATCGATGAGGATGGGGCGGTGGACATGAATGGTGATGGGGTAATCTCGATGATGAGGATCAGGCGGCCGCGGGCCGGGCTTGTGCCGGGGTTGGTTGCCACGGAGATTGCCGAGGCTGATGATGCGAGGTTGCTGCGTCGAGCCGATGCGAATAAGGGTGAGCTGGCGGAGTGGGCGGTGCTGAGCGAGGGCCTCGATCAGGATGGTGATGGCAGAATCGCTGAAGATGGCGCCGAAGGTGTGGATCTGGATTCTAACTTCCCGTATCACTGGCCCGAGTTTGACGATGATGCAGGCCCAACTCCGCTCTCAGAACCGGAGAGCCGATCGATAGCGAAATGGTTGCTCGCCCATGCGGAGATTGTCGCGGTGGTGATCTATGGGCCGAATGATAATCTGATCAACTTGCCCGCGAATGGTAAGATGGATCCGACCGGCGAGGCACCGATATCCGGCGGGGTGCTCGATGAAGATCAGCCAGTTTACGAGTTTGTCGGTAAGAAATTCAAGGATATTACAAAGATGACTGGTGTTGGGGGCGGGGGGGGTGGGGTGGGGAGGTCGTTTGATGGTTCGCTGCAAGGGTGGGCGTATGCGCAGTTGGGAGTAGCGTCTTTTGTCACGCCGGTCTGGGTGAGACCGGATCTTGTGAATGTTGATGAGAACAAAGACGACAAGCCCAAGGTTGATAAGGCCGACGACGACAAAGACAAGAAGAAGGGTGCGGATTCTGATGATAGAAAGTGGATCCTCTTAAGTGATCGGCGTGCGGCTGCTGGCGGCCCCGCGGGCTTCATTGAGTGGACACCGTTTGATCACCCGCAACTTGGCCGCATAGAGATTGGTGGGTGGATACCGGGGTTCAGGTTGAACCCGCCGGATTCGGAAGTAGAGCCATTGATTGATCGGCAGACGGCGTTTATCAATGAGCTGATGCGGATGTTGCCGCGGCTAACCATTGATGAGCCGACGATCGAACGACTGGGCGAGCAGTTGTGGCGCGTGCGCGTAAGGGTGGTGAATGAGGGTGTGATGCCCACGCGAATCGCAATGGGAGTGAAGACCAGGCGACTTCCTGCAACACGATGGGAGATCGATCTGCCCGCGGAGCGGGTGGTTTCCGGTTCGCGCGTTCAATCAAAGGTAAGTATTGCCGGGAGTGGGGGACAACTTGTGGGCGAGTGGGTGGTTGTTGGTGTGGCCGGCGGTGAAGTAAAGGTGCGACTGCTCTCGTCCGAATACGGAGACCGGGAACTGACTGTCGGATTGCAAGCGGCGATGAATGGGCAGGAGCTGGAAGGAAAGAAGCCCAATGAATAACATACGGACAATGTATCGAGCAGAGCTAATGAGTATGGCAAGCCAACGTGTAGTTTACGCCAAGTCCAGGATTGGCACGTCGTTGTTGCTGGTTGCGAGTATTGCTTTGTGCTTTATTGCAGCTGACGCATCGGCACAGCCAAACATGCCATCCAAGGTTGAGATTTCGTGGGATCGTTATTATGATTATCCGCAAACAAAGGAGTGGATCGAGAAGATTGCATCCGCGTACCCAGATCTGGTCAAGGTGGAGTCGGTCGGAAAGAGCATTCAGGGCCGAGAGATGCTCGTCGCGATTGTGACTTCCGCGAAGGGTGGCCCGCACACGGGCAAACCAGCGATGTGGATTGATGGGAACATTCACGGGAACGAGGTTCAGGCGAGCGAGGTGGTGCTGTACACGCTCTGGTATCTCACGAAAGCGTATGGGCAGAACGACAAGCTTACGGATTTGTTGGATTCATACGCGTTCTACCTCGCGCCGATGATGAATCCGGATGGCAGGCAGTACTGGTTTGATCATGCAAATACGCCGCACAGCTCGCGACACAACCAGCGTCCGATCGATGGCGATCGTGATGGCAAAGTTGATGAGGATGGGCCTGATGATCTGGATAAGGATGGGCACATCACCTTGATGTGGAGAGCCGACCCGATGGGTCGATGGGTCCGCTCGCAGACCGACGATCGTGTCTTTGTCCGACTCCGTGATGATCAGTCAGCGGCCGCAGGCGTGATCACGTATGAGAGTCTCGGCGAGGAGGGCATTGATAATGATGCGGATGGACGTATCAATGAAGATGGACCGTTTGGCGATGATATGAACCGGAACTGGCCGAGCGACTGGCAACCGGAGCACATCCAAGGCGGAGCCGGGCCCTTCCCGCTCAGTTCACCCGAGACGGAGGCGATTGCAAAGTTCATACTCGCTCACCCGAATATTGCGGCCGTGCAGAGCTACCACAACTTCGGGGGCATGATCATCCGTGGTCCGGGCGCCGCGTATCGCGAGGGTTTGTATCCGGCGGAGGATGCACGTGTTTATGACGAACTGGCGCGAACGGGCGAACAGATGCTGCCCTATTACCGCTACCTCGTGCTGTTCAGCGGGCTGTACGGCGTTCACGGCGGGTTCGTGAACTGGGCGAGCGAATCGCTCGGAGCCTTCGCGTTCACCAACGAGTTGTGGGCGACCGGCAAGTACTTTCAGCGCGAGAATCTCAATCCGGGTGAAGATCAGCAGTGGCTTTGGCGCGACAGGCTTGCGTTTGGCGCGGAGTATTCGGCACTGAAGGAGTTTGATCATCCGCGCTTCGGGAAGATATTGATCGGAGGACCGAACAAGTGGTCGAGCCGCGTCACGCCGACGTTCATGCTAGAGGAGGAATGCCATCGCAACTTTGCGTTTACGGCCTATCACGCCGAGCAGATGCCGCTTGTGAAGTTCGGGCGACTGGAAGTGAAGCCGGTGAAGGATGAGGCGGGAAATGCGGTGTCTGGCGTCTGGCGTGTCCGGTTTGAGATCATCAACACGAAACTGATACCTACTCGGAGCGCGCTGGCGCGGCGTGAGCGGATTGGCTGGCCCGATCTGCTGGAGTGTGGAGCTGCGGGAAAGACCCTGCCGAAAGTCCTCGCGATCAATAAGCTCGCCAACTGGCATGATGCGACGCCCGAGCCACGCACAGGTGAGGGGATGCGAGAGCCGTCGCGATTGCTGGTGCCGGAGGGCGTTCCGGGACGCCGCGCCCTGATATTCGAGTTGATCGTTGAAGGCCCTGCTGATGCGAAGTGTACGGTTCGCTACTCATCACAGTGGGCAAGCACGATCGAAAGCGTGCTTCAGCTTCGTGCCCCGAATCCATGAGTTGAGCTCGCGTGACACCTTACGGATCGGAGCCCGTGGGCATGTGTATAATCGAAATGGACTAGCCACCTAGCTATGCAAACATAAGAAAACGATGGGTGTATGAACAATTAGTCGTGCGGGTTGATGTGACTTTGCAACAAGTATTGGTCAAACCCCATTCGATGCGGGAGAGACCCACTCAACATCGGAAGCCGGAATCCACGCATCCGCCCTGCTCGAGTTGAGCTGAGAATCCGTTGCCCGCTTGAACTGAACGCGGAGCCAGGCGGGAACTCCCGGTGAGACCTGAAGTGTACGGGCCTCAACCACGACCAGTTCGCTGCCCCGTCGAAGGACCGCTTGACCTTCAAGAGGCCGCGGTTCATACGTCACACGATCTGGGCCTGCACGCGGCGTGCTCTCGCTTGCCATGACGATCACATCTCGTGCAAAGGGATCTCGCATAGAGGGAACAAGCACGGAGGCCAATGCTGCGATACTCACGAGCAACGCAACGGCGGTGAAGGAACGGAGCCCCGTGCTGCGCATGGATCGGTCGATGAGTCCGTAGGCAACACTTACCCACACCAGAGCAATCGCCAGAATCGCTGTCCACCAGCGGATGGTTGTGGGGATCGAACGTATCGCAGGCGAGATGACCGCGATCACGGATTGAGCGGCGGAAGTGGGCGTGTCTGTCGAACCCGGGGGAGGATTTGCACCCGATTCTCCGGCATCCGGGAGACTCGAAGCGACGATTCGCTCTCGAACTATCTTTATCCACCGTTGAGCGGATGATGTCGGGTACGCGGCGTCCGAACGCCTGAAATCAAGGAGTGACGCGGCATAATCACCCAACTGACTTTGGGCGAGTCCTCTGTTAAAGTAGAGTCTTGCAAGCGTGGGCTCGGACGGTCGGCCCATGTCAATCACAGTTGTAAGTTCGGCGATTGCGGTGTTCAACGCGCTGCAAGTTTCGGCCGACTTCGGGTCTGCTGACTTCAGACCAACCGCCAGTTGAACGAGTGCTCGATCGACAGATTGTGTCAACGACGATGAAGATGGTGCATCAACCTCCGCAAACGCGGTGTGTTTCGGTAGGATGAAGAACGCTACCAAAGTGAGCAGCAAAATCAGTGCAAAAGCTTTCCAGGTCCTTTTCGAGCTGCGGTTCATCGTGAATCCTCCCTGAGTGCTTGGGCAGCTTGGTCGAGTGCGGCCGTAGCACGTTGAATAAGACTTGCCGGATGGTCATGCAAAGCGGCTGTAGGTCCGAAGCGGAAGCGGTCGCACTCGGTCATGATGGTCACAAGAGTGGCGGCGGCGGGATGCGAGGCGGTTGAAAGCAACGAGAGTGCCTCCGGTGCTGTCAGGGACTGGCGGGGTCGCCCGAACCAGTCCGCGGCGAGATTGCAGAATGCGGATGCGGTGATGGAGGCCGCGGTGTGCGCATCGACTGCATCGCGGCCCGATCTTCGCAGTTCACGTCTGGCCACGCGTATCGCTCGTTGACGACGTCTAAGAGGCTCATGCGCAAGTCGTCGAGTGCGAACTCGCCGCGAGATGGCGATAGCGAGGGCGCAGGCGGGCGGAACTGCAAGTGCAGCTATTGAAACGGGATGGCGAAGTGCGTGCCGCAGATTGAACGGTTCATGACCAAATGAGAAGGGCCCGGACATGATCTCATCGGAAAGAGCGGGCGAGGTGACGGCTGAGGGAGGCGCATCATCGTCGATGTTCATGACCACGGTTGTGCTGGGTTTCACACGGAGCGGGATGGCCTGAGATGATGCCAGCTCATACTTCTTGCTTGTTGTGTTGAAGTAACTGAACTCAATCGGCGGCACACTGTTGACCTCGGCACTTCGAGCACGAATGGATTGCTGAAACTTGACGCGCGTGGGGCTTGTTGCAATGGGCAGAGCAGGGTCGCGCGGCACGCGGAACTGCTTGACCAGCTGACTCTGATTTGAAAAATCGAATGTCGGGATCAGCGAGATGGGTGGAGGGCCGGTCACGATGATGGAGAGCGTGGTCGGCTCGCCTACGGAGACTTCGCTTTGATCGATACGGGATTCGATCGAGTAGTTGCCGACCAAGCCGGAAAAATCCTGGGGACGACGCTCGGTAGGGAGGGCAAGGACTTCAAGCTCAAACGGCTTGGACTTCGAGGACTTTCGTTCAGTTGTGTTGCGAGAAAAGCCGAGAAAGTCGGTGGGGCCCGTCCGGCGTTCGCCGGTGATGACATCAAACAGGGCCATAGCACTTCCGAGCTTGAACTTTCCGGGAGTGTTTGCGATCAGAAACCAATCAATGTAAAGAACAGTGGTCTGCCCATCTTGGGTAGACTGTTGACCGACAACGGCTACGGCCTCGTCACCATTCACACTAGCCTTATATGAGGCAGGATTACCCATTCCTTGATTCTCACGTTCCGGCTGATCGGGGTGAGGCAGGAGTCTGAACCCCTCCGGCAGATCTGGCAGTGCGAACGTGAGGGGATCCGTATCGACCGAGCGGGTGAGTCGAAGGGTGAGGCGAAGTCTCACGGCTTCCCCGACGTAAAACTGTGGTCTATCCGTCAATAACGTCAGTGTAAACTCGGGGGCATCAGACGGCTCAACAACGTTGAACTGCACCTCACCGGTTGTGAACGTGCGGCCATCGACGACCACTTCGATCGGCGGCACGGTGAGTTTGCCGAGACGCTTGGGCATCAGGTTGTAAACATGAACAATAGAAGATCTGACGGATAGTCCTCCGCGTGAATCAAAGGAACTCTGTGATGAGCGCATCGGCCGCACATATAAAACGGTATAATCGTCGGTCGAGGGGATCTCTGGAGGTTCTGCAGTTTGGGTTCCTCTGACGATGATCTGCAGTGCTGCGGACTCTCCAGCGTAGATGTTCACCGGAACCGATGCGGCAACACTGACTGGCTCGCTCTTTGTCTGGGCTTGTGCCAATGCCTTGGGCGCGTGCAGCAGCAGGGTCGCGATGCAGATGAACATGAGTGTGCGTAAGCGGTTCATGGTGTGTTGGGTCTGGCGGTGCGATTACCGATGAGAACTCGTGGCCGCCAAATTGCGAGTTACCAGTCTTTGTCCACTTTGCCTGCGCGAGAGCGATTCGCCTGAAACATCTTTCGAAGCCGTTCTCGCAGAGCCCTCTCTTTGTCGAGGATCCTCGCCGCGGCAAGGTCGAACTCACGCAGTGATTCGCGTGGTCTGTCGGGTGAGCCGGCTTCTGCGCCGGGCTCTTTGTTCGTTGCCTTCTCGGGAGCTGTCGCGGGCTCGTCCGACTTGCTTTGAGGTTCGGGCTTCGCAGGATCAGGCTTCTGAGGTTTCGGATCTTGCTGGCCCACTTGTTGACTGTCTTTCGGGTCATCTTTCTGGCCAGTCTGGTCGCCCTCCGCCTGCTTATCCGCACCCTGCGTGTTCTGGTCCTGCTGCGATTCGGAACTCTGCTGCGGACCCTTCTTCTGATCACCTTCCGGCTTCTGATCATCTTCGGGCTTCTGCTGATCTTCAGGATTCTTGTCGCTGTCGCCCTGCGTCTTGGTCTTGTCACCCGAATCGTCTTTCTTCTGGTCGTCATTCTTTGGCGACTTCTCGTCTTTCTTGTCATCCTCCTTCTTCTGCTCGTTCTTGTTCTGATCCTGACGTTTCTGCAGCAGATCACGCTTGCGCTGCACGACCTCAATATTTCTTGCGGCATCCGTATCCGAGGGATTGTCGATGAGTGCGTTGCGGAAGAATCGCTCCGCGGCTCGCAGGGTGTCGATTGCTTTCGCAGGATCGGTCTTGGCAAGTGCGTCGGCCTGCGCACTCAAAATGGATCCGAGGTTGTAACGAGCTGCGGCACGCAACTCGGGCGAGCGAGTCCGGGCATCAACCTCCTCAAGCAGCTTCTGAGCCTCATCGGCACGCTTCATAGCCAACAACACGGCTGCACGATTAAAGTCCAACTCCTCAATCCGCGTTGTGTCACGCACATCGGCGAACTCTCGTGCGGCCGAATACCTCGCGAGCGACTCTTCAAAGCGTCCTTGCTCAAAGAGCTGTCGCGCGACTGAAGCATCGCGGGATGGCAAAGCGGATTGCGCGCTCGCCGTTTCAGACCTCGCCAGCGCGATGCACACCGCAGCAAGAAATACGACGTGGAACATGTGCGTGAGGGCTGAGTTCACAACCGTCTCCTTGCAAGCGTGAGTGTGGACTCGGTGAACAACATCAGCAGTGCCGCTGTCAGGGCTATCTGAAAGCCCTCGGTGTACTTTACAGCTTCGGATGTATCAAGACTTCGGCGCTCCGACGACTTCATGAGCTGCACATACACCCGATCGAGCTCGATGTTGCCTGTGCCCACGTTGAAAAAAAGACTGCCATCTGCCGCGGCGGCGGCGATCTTGCGAAGTGAATCAGGATCAAGCCTGGATTGCACCCGTTCGCCACGATACTCCATGTATCCTTGTGACTGCGGGCTCGGGCGACGCATCGGATCAGGCTCTTCGATCGAGGCCTTTGGAACAATCGCGCCGACCGTCTCCGATCCCAGTCCAATCGCGATAACGCGAACGCCAAGCTCCTTCGCGGCGGCGGCGGCTTTCACAGGATCAGATTCGTGATCCTCACCATCCGTGAACAGAAAGAGATCGCGAAAGCGATCTGAGGGTGCGGCACCGCTTGAACCCTCATCGTTCGTCAGCAGTTGTGTTGCTGAGCGGAGCGCATCGGCAATCGCCGTTCCGCCGCGAGCGACTGAATCGGGCGAGAGTTCGTCGAGTGCGAGGCGCGCGAATGCGTAGTCGGTGGTCAGTGGGCAAACGGTGAGTGCTGAGCCGGCAAACGCGATGATCGCCACGCGATCACCCTGGACAACTTCCAGCACATCGCGCACGGCGAGTTTGGCCCGTTCGAGTCGGTTGGGTTTGATGTCCTCAGCAAGCATTGAGCGCGAGACATCGATCACAAAGACGACGTCGCGGCCAGTTCTGGTGACTTTCTGCGGCTTGGGGTCGTACACTGGGCGAGCCAGTGCTGCGGCGACAAGGGCGAGCCCGAGAAGCAGCGCCACCGCGGCGAGGACTCGAGCCGCCCCAACCCGTTCGGATAGCCCAACCCGTGTAGCCATCGCTCCGAAGAACTTCCGGACATCGCGCCGTTGTTTGGCGTGTGCAGCAATCCAGACGCTTGCGAGCACGGGTAGCGTGGCGAGTGCGAGGAGCCATTGGGGTTCGAGGAGTTTCACGCGGCGGTTCTCCTGAAGAGAGACGAGGCGAGCAGCGTGGAGATCGTGATAAACGCCGCTCCGGTTGCCGCGAAGGGCATGAACTTCTCGCTGAAATCAACAAACTGCACCGTCTGCACGCTGGTCTTCTCGAGCTGGTCGATCTCATGGTAGATCTTGCGCAGAGTCTCACCATCCTGCGCGCGGCGATAGATACCCCCGGTCATCTCTGCGATCTGCTGCAACAGTGGCTCATCAACATCGCTCGGCACCCGTACGCGTCGATCTCCAAATGGTGTCTGCTGCACGACAAATGAATCGACACCCGCGCCGATACCGATGGTGTACACCTTGATACCGCGTTCCTTGGCAAACTGTGCCGCCTCAAGCGGCGTGCGTTCGCCGCCGGTGTTCCGACCGTCGGTCAGCAGAATACAGACCTTTGATTTGATGCGGAGATTCTCAAACTGTTGAGCGTCGGTGCGATTCTTCAGATCCTGCTCTGCGGAGTGCAGCCGCGCGGCCGCGAGGGCAAGACCTTCGCCGATCTGCGTGCCATTCTCATACGTGTACTGCGCCAAAGGTATCGACTCGACCAGCTTGGCCAGCGTGCGCGGATCGCGCACCGGGGGGCAAACGGTCTGCGCAAAGCCCGCGAAAGAAACCACTCCGACAAGATCCGAAGCTCTTCCCTTGAGGTCTGCACCATCGCCGAGCAGAAAGTCTTTGACGACCTGCTTCACCACTTCAAGCCGCGTCCGACTGGCACCATTCAGGGTCATCTCCTGAGCCATCGAGCCCGAGCGATCAACAACGAGTTCGATAGCCACGGCCTCGGCGGAAGTCTCGACCCGACCAATCCCGAGTTGAGGACGGGCCATCGCCACGATGAGCGCACCCATGCCGAGCGTGCGGAGGACTGCGGGCAGCCAGAGCAAACGGACTCGCCACGATGCCAGAAGCGCAGTTGCCTCAGGGAGTGTTGAAACTATCACGGTGCGTGGGTGGTGACGCAGGCTGATGACCAGCAATGCGAGCGGAGCAATGAGTAGGAGCAATGCCCAAGGAGAGCCGAGCTGCATCCCGCTTGGCCAGAGGTGGTCGATCATGTTGCCACCTCCTTGGAAAAATGGGCGGATGTTGTCGCCACAAAGCGCTCCATCGCCTCCACATTGTAAATCAGACTTTGGGGCGACAATGCACTTGAACTAAACCGCTGCTGATCCAGCGCACCGAGCACTTGCAGGGCCTCTTCGGTCGAGGACGATGCGGCGGTTCGCTTGCGCACACGGTCGGCAAGCTCGTGAGTTAGAAGCCCACGAACATCCTCATGAACCAGCGCGGACAGATACTCACGCAGACTCGCGGCCAACTCACCGGCGATGGACTTGCTCATCTGCCCATCATCCGGCCCCTGCAGGTCGATCCGACTTCGCAGATCGGCCAAGCGATGCTTCACAACGTCGACTGGGTCGAGCGATTGCGTATGTCGGCGTGAAGCTCGACGGGCCATCACGAACGCCAGTGGATACCCGATCGCAAGCAGCCCCGCCATTCCGGTCACAACCCACCGCCCCGCGCTCGATGGCGACGGGAGATGCAGTGGCGGTTTGATCGGTGCCAACTCGGTGGGCTCAGTTTCCGTAGCCAGCATGGATCGAACCTCGATGGCGATCGGTTCGGTGGTCAGTATCTGCCGCGTGGCCGCCGCGCCCTCACGATACGAAAATTTCAGAGAGGGAATTGCCTTGGTTCCATCCAGAAAGGGTTCGAGAAGGAATGCGTACACAGTGGTCGTGAGACCCTTGACAGGCACGCCTTTCTGTTGCGAAGACTCCGCGATTTGAAAGTCGCCCAGACGGTCCTTGGGCGGCAGCCAGTCCACGGCGGTCCCATCGCGCGTGGTCAACGAGAGTGTCAGGCGAAGCCGATCGGCCGTCGTGATTTCAGAACGGTCGGCCGAAACGAGCACTGACACGCCGGGCGCCTCACTCGTTCCTCCCGCTGAGTAGGTTCGATTGATCGCGGTGCTTGGGGATTGGGATGCGCCGGTGGTCGGGGCGGCGGGGGGTGAAGTGGGGGAAACGCGGTGGTCTTCGCATCCACACACCACCAGCAAGCCCACCGCCAGCAGCACAACAGCCGACCGCTGCGGTTGCAACATCATGCGGCGTGCGCCGACCGAAATGCTCTCGTGATGGTTCATCGAAACCGACATACCTCACCGGCTTCTACGCCGCTCCCGCATTTTAAAGAACTCCACCAACTCGTGAACACTGGCCTTGTCCGTTGAGAGTCCTAGTCGATCAATGCCCAGCCGCCTAAACCCCTGCTTGCGCTCTTCACTGGCCTGCTTGGCGATGGCCGCGTACTCCTCGCGCACTCTGCGGCTCGAAGTGTCCAGCACCATGGTTCGTCCGGTCTCCGGGTCTTTCACATCAAGCAACCCCGCGGCCACAAGCTTGAAGTCACGCGGGTCGCCCACATCCAGCGCGACCAGATCATGCCGCGGCGCGAGCTTGCGCATTGCCGGAGTCAGGTCATCGCTCAGAAAGTCTGAGATGACAAAGACCAGCGAACGACGCGGCAGAAGTCGGCAAAGGTGATCGGCCGCGGCCGTCAGGCGAGTTCCCAGGTGTGTTGGTTCAAAGGCCAGCAGTTCTCGAATGAGCCGCAGCGTGTGGCGTGCGCCCTTCTTAGGAGGAACATACATCTCCACCCGGTCAGTGAAGATCAGCAGACCGACACGATCGCCCTTGCGAACAGCCGCGAATGCCAGCAACGCGGCCACTTCGCACGCGAGTTCGCGCTTCGAGCGCACGCCGGTGCCAAACCCGCCCGAACCAGAGAGGTCAACGGCGAGCATGACGGTCAGCTCACGCTCTTCAGAGAATCGCTTGATGAACGGCCGCCCGGCCCGGGCCGTCACGTTCCAGTCGATGGTGCGCACATCATCGCCGGGCTGATACTCGCGGACATCGGCGAACTCGATCCCGCGCCCCTTGAACGCGGACGAATAGTCGCCGGCAAAGACATCGGTGACGATGTGCCGGGTCGCGATCTCAAGCAGCCGGACTTGTCTGGCGAGTTCGGCGGGTGACATGGGCGGGTTGCAGGTAAGCGTTTGCGTACGGGGTATCGGTTCTGACTGTGAGTGGTTGCCTACGGCACGGGAAGTTGATCGAGCATCCGCTGCACGATCTGGTCGGAGTTGATCTCTCGGGCTTCGGCTTCGTAGGAGACGATGACGCGGTGGCGGAGGACTTCCATGGCGACCGACTTCACATCGTGCGGCGTCACATAGGCACGGGTTTCGAGAAAGGCGTAGGCCCGCGCGGCCATCGCCAGGGCGAGCGTTGCACGCGGCGAGGCGCCGAACGCGATAAAGCTGGATTTCTCGCCGCGCTTTGATCCATCACCCTCACCGAGATCTAGCCGATAGGCCGAGGGGGTGCGGGTGGCCTGCACAAGGTCCACCATATAGTCTTTGACGCGCGTGTCGATGTGGATGCGGTCGATCAACAGCCGGGCCTCGATGATCTCGCGCACGGTCGCAGCGGGCTCGATGTTGATCGCCGGGTTGGATGAGCCCATGCGATCGAGAATCGCACGCTCCTGCTCGCGTGATGGGTAGTCGACGCACACCTTGAGCATGAAGCGATCGACCTGCGCCTCGGGGAGCGGGTAAGTGCCTTCTTGTTCAATCGGATTCTGCGTTGCGAGAACGAGAAATGGGTCCGGCAGGCGGTGCGTCTCATCGCCGATCGTGACCTGCCGCTCCTGCATCGCTTCCAGCAAGGCCGATTGCACCTTGGCGGGCGCTCGATTGATCTCGTCGGCAAGAATCAGGTTGGCAAAGACCGGTCCCTTCCGCGCCGTAAAGGTCCCCTCGCGCGGATTGTAGATCTGCGTGCCGATCAGATCGGCCGGGAGGAGGTCGGGCGTGAACTGGATGCGCTTGAACGAGGCCTCGAGTGACTTGGCGAGTGTTGAGATCGTCAATGTTTTGGCCAGCCCCGGCACACCTTCGAGCAGAACGTGCCCGCCCGTGAGCAGGCCGATCAGCAGTGACCGAACCATGCTCTCCTGCCCGACGATGGTGCGGGCGATCTGCCCTTGAACCCGCCGCAGGGGCGCGGCCAATCGTTCGAGTTCATCAGATCCCAACGTGGGTGGTCCTGATGCTGGTGCGGAGGCGGGTGTGTGGTTGATGAGATCCGATCGGTTCACTGACAACACGGTGAATGCTCCCGGAGCATGAATGAAGTGGAAACAACACGGGTCGTGCAGGTCTGCGGTTGAGGCAGGGCGATCACAACGCTTGTCCGCATCTCCAACCCAGATCCCCCGCACCCCCCGCCCCCCCCGCACCCCCCGCCCCCCCGTCTTCCCGTCTTCAAGCCCCCGTCATCACTACCTGATGCCCGGGGCGGCACTTTCCGTCAAGACCCCTGTCAACCCCTTAACCCCACATTGCCCGGCAACAACTATGAAACGACCACCGCCCGGATGTTTCCCGGCGGTGGCCCAAGCAATCTACCTATACACCTCGCGGCGGGTTGCGGCTGGTAACTGAGCTTATTCGGAGAGCCGGGGGCCGCCGGGCTGCTGCGGGTTGAGCTGGATCTCGCCGTTGCGCTCCTCGAACTGGCGGATCACCTGGCCAAGGCTGATGGCCAGTCGCTTAGCGCCGCGCCAGTTCATCACCACGCGCGAGCCGACCGAGAACTGGAGGGCGGGCTGGTTGTCCTGAGTGGGGACGGGGAGATTGATCCCGAAGTCGAGCACGACCTCATCACCCGTTGTCGAGGTGCGGATGGTGTTGGCGTAGGTCGTGTGCATCTTGGACTCGTCGATGTTCAGACGGACCTGTTGCTGCTGCGGATTGGGGGTATCGGCCATGGGAATCTCCGTGGGTTGGGACTGATGTACGTCGGTGGATGGAACCAACTGAAGTATGAAATCGCGAGAGTCGTCGTCAATGCCGGAGACAGGAGTCGAACCTGCACGGGTGTTAAGTCCGGTGGATTTTGAATCCACTGCGTCTGCCAGTTCCGCCACTCCGGCAAGGTGTGGGTGGGGGGGCGGGGGAGGAGAGGCGGCAAGGATATGCACGCTCTCCGACCAAGATCGTATCCGACCACAATGCCCGTGCCCACAGGGCTATTCTTCCGGGCAACCAGCATCCCGGCGGAGTTTCGCGGCCCGAACGCCCCTTCAAAACCCTCATCCATATCAACAGGCTCAATCAAGAAGGTCAATCCCGCCCATGCCCGCCTCCAATTCCCCAACCTTGAGTCCGGCCTCGCGTCCGGTGCCCACCCGCGTCCACAGCAACCCGATCTCATGGGCGTGGGATCTTCTCAAGGAGCGCGACCGCTACAAAGACTGGGGAAGCTGGATCGTCAATGCTCGCAACCGTTTTGTGATGGTGACGCAGAACGACCGCCCGCGCCGCAAACCGATCAAAAAGGTCAACTACAAGAAGCTTGAGGCCCCGGTCTTTGTTCGCCTGGGCAGCCCGGATCTCTGGGTGCTGGATGAGCTCTTTAGCACCAACGAATATCAGGATGTGGCCAAGGCCGACCTTGGCGAAGTGCGGCAGATCGTCGATCTCGGCGCGAACGCGGGGATGTCGATCCGCTTCTGGCTCAACCGCTGGCCCGATGCGCGGGTCATCGGGGTCGAGCCGGATGAGTTTAACTTCGAGGTCGCGAAACTCAACGCCGGGCAGCACCGGGGCGGGGCCAACGTCGCGCTGGTGCGGGCCTGCGTCGCAGGGCACGAGCGCACGGTGACGCTTGACCGCTCGCACCACGAGTCGATGTACGTGATGACCGATGCCTCGGGTGGTGGTGGTGGTGGGGGGCAGACCGAGACGATCCCCGCTCTGCCGCTCGAAAAAATCCTTGCCCAGAACAATTCTCTTCCGATGATCGACCTCTTGAAGGTCGATATCGAAGGGGCGGAGCGCGAGGTTTTTGAGAACTGCGCCCCGTGGATCAAGCGGGTCCGGCACATGGTCCTCGAGATCCATCCCCCCTACACGACCGAGCAACTGCTCGCCGACTGCGAGCGCAACGGCGGCAGGTTCCGCATCGTCACCCGCCACCCCTCGGCCCCCAACGAAGTGACCTTCTTCTCGGCCATCCCCTGACTTCCGATGTAGCCTCGGCATTCTGGCCGATGTTGCCTCGCCACCAATCGACCCTCTTCGCCCACCCACGCTTCACTCAGAGCGGGACCACGGATTGGCCCGAGATCGGCGGGCACCCGATGCGGTGGTCAGCACCCGCCTTTGAAGTACTCGCCGAGGAAGTCGAAGATGTCCTGCACGCTGATTTCGCCGGAGATATTGAAATCGGCACTTGGGGCATCGGCGAAGTAGGCGGTCAGGAAGTCAAAGATATCCTGCACCGAGAAGGTGTCCGAGCCGTTGATATCGCCGCTTGAGAATGGGAAGGGGTCGAGCCCGTTCAACTGGCAATCCTGATCCGCATCGATGCCGACGCGGTTGCCCGAGCCGGGCGGGACGGCCATGAAGATGAGCATCCCTGACCCAAGCTGCGTCGTGAGCGCGGATTGCGGCACGAGTTCATCGCGATCGGAGCGGAAAGTCGGGGTGCCCGCGAGGTGCGAGGCGGCATGGTCATAGAGATAGCCGCGAGGCTGGCCACTCACAAAGCCTTGGGCCACGACATCGCACCGGCTCGGCTGCGGGTCGGGCTGCGCGGGCCATGGGGCGCCGAGGTTGAGCGAAGCGGGGTGATGCTGGTCAATCATCAGGTTGATATCCGCGAGTTGTTGCGCGGTCGCGACACCCCGCACACGCACCTGCCACCCGACGATGTTGGTTACGTTGTTCGGGAAGGCCGTGACCATGGCGGTGGTCTCCTGCCGACCCTGCGCATCCATGTTGCGGAAGAAGGTCTTGAGGAACGTGAGCAGCGGGTGCCCGTTCTGCTCGCGCTCTTCACGCCCATCGTGGATGAGCCCGAACCCGCCGAAGCGGTCGGAGGGGAACTTCTTGTAGAGGCCGCGCAACTGCGTGATTTCCTGGATCTGCATGAAGAAGGCTGATTCATCCACACCCCGATCGTCGGTGAAACCGGCGAGTCGGCCCGCGCCATCGTGCTCGAGTTGGTGGCAGTTCTGGCATGTGCCCGCGTTGACCACACCCGGCCCGTTCGGCGTGAGGAAGTGGACAAAGCCCGCCGGGGCATCGGGGTCCTTGGGTGTGTTGTTGCGCTCCCAGAAGGGGTTCGGGGCATAGACCATCGTCTTGACGAAACGATCGAAGCGGTCCATATCCGCCGCTGAGAGCTCCGACCCGCCGAGCAGGCCATCAAACGCCTCGTTGAAGTCGGTGAAGAGGGGCTTATCGCCGCGCCAGTGGAAGGGGTTGCGGCCGGACAGCCCTCGGAGCGACTGTGTGACCATCGGACCCTTGAGCGGGTGCGAGCGGGCACATGGATCGAGACCGGGAACCGAATCCTCGCTGCACATGTTGGAAGGGACCGGCCCCATAGGCCCGTGCGGGTTGCCGAGATCCCACGCAAGATGGTCGAGCCCGCCATCGATGTGGCACATCGCGCATGACTGACCGGCGTTGTTGCTGAACTTTGCGCTGAAGAGGAAGTCGCGCCCGTGCTTGATGTCATTGGGCTCGGGGTTGAAGAGCGCGCGGGTCGCGGTCAGGGTGGGTATCAAGCTCGAAGCATCGAGCTGCTGCACGGTCATGTCGGTTCGGTTGAGCACGAACAAGCGCTGGCGGCTCGGCTCGAAGACCATCCCGCGCGGGCCGCGGCCAACATCAACCCGCTCGAACCTCAGCGCATCGTCATCGGTCTCATAGATACCTATCCGATCTGACCCGAGCGCAGCCACAAAGACCCGCCGCCCATCGGGGGAGAAGACGACATCTTTCGGGTCGGCGAGCGATCGTGCCAGCGCATCGGCGTTGGGTGTCGAGACGTTGTGGAAGTTTGCGATGTCGCCGTTGAGATCGATCGTCGTGATCGCCGGAGTAAGGGCGAGGTAATCATCGATGACCACCAACTGGTGATCGACAAATGTTCCGCGGAGATTGGGTGTGAGGCGGGTGGTGTTGTGCGCATCAAGGTTGGCGGCGAAGATGCGCCGCGTTCCCGGTTGAACTGCGAGCGCGGTGATGGTTGTGCCGACATCGCCGATGATCGACTCCACCACCGGCGTGCCGGGTGATGCGACATCAACGATCACCAGGTCGTTGTCCACCGTGTTCTTCACGTCATTGATGAGGCGGTCGATGACCACCGGCGCGTTGAGGATGCCGAAGTCGACCATCGCCTGCACCATCAGCGGATCGGCGAGACCGTTATCGCCGGTCAGCACATCGATGATGTCGGCCCAAACCGAGATCTTGCCCCCATCGGGCACAATTCGGGCCACAAAGGGTGCGGGACCGACACCTGCGCCGCTACCACTATTCATGACATCCGGATACGGCGAGAGCAACGGCGCGGCCGCGAAGAGCCCGGCTGTGGGGGGGAAGAACTGAACGATCAACGTCGTGGGCGCAAAGCCACCGGTCGGCTGCTGGTTCTGATCGATGCCCGTCTGAACAAACATCGGATCGAACGTCTGCGTGGTGTTGTTGCCCGAATGCAGCGCACCGATGATGAGCTTCTGTTCTGCCGCGTCATACGCGGCGGCACGCGCGGAGTGGATATCAAGCGTCAGCGCGTTCACAATCGCGCCGGTGGCGGTGTTGATCGTGACGAGCGAGGACGTATGGTTGAACGGGGGAGCCGAGAGCGCGTGCGGCCCCTGCAGCACGACCCAGGCGAAGGCACCATCGGGACTGAAGAGAATGTTCACCGGCTCATCGCCCACGTGGATGATGCGCGTCACGGTACCGGTCTGCATATCGATTACGCTGACATCGTCGGATATGTGATTGACGACCCACACGGTTCGGTCGTTTGTGCCGGGCTGGATTGCTACGCTCACCGGGTCAAGCCCAACGGGGATGGTGTTGAGCACGCGCATGGGTGTTGATGGGCCAGCGATATCCATCACGACCAGCGCGTTGCCGGGTGTATTGGTGGCGTAGAGCCTTGTGCCCGCGCTGTTCACGGTGAGGGGCTTGACCATCGGACTTTCAAAGTTGATGAAGACTCCGCTTGCGAGGGCGGCCACGGTGGGAAGTGCGACCGGTTCGATCGGCACCGGGTCGATACCCACGCCCGGCGGCGCGATGTCCACTGTGAAGTTGCCTTCGATAACCGGATGACCGAGTGAGCCGCGCGACCGATCCATCGGCACCAGCGGTGTCGGTGTGGCGATGGTGCGGATCAATGGTCCAAGGCCGCTGGGCTGCGCGGCCTCGCTCGCACCAAGCGTGCCTCCGCACGCCGAGACCAAGCCAAGAGCCATATGCCACGAAAACGCCCGCGCCAGTCTCTGGTTCATCGGAACTCTCCCATTGCAGCACCCAACGCTCAGCATAACGCGCCGCGCAGATTTTCGCCAATGCTAAGTGGACGGTCGGTTAGTTATGCACTATGAGCGTGTTTGAATCGTGGCTGGATATGCCTTGTTTGGGGCAGTGTTTGCTGAGTCTCAGAGCAGGCGAAGGCGAGTGGTGGCAATGTGGCGATTCCAGCGTGCACGGTCTTATGACTCGTCGCCCGAAGGGAGCACGATGGTTGCTGGTGCCACTTTCTTCTGGCTCCTCGCCCGGCTGCGGGCGACGACGGTACTACCCACTGCGTGATAAGGTCCGCCCCGAGCCGGGCGATTCGTCGATGGCAAGAAAGTGTGTGGTGCCTGCTTGCCGATGGCTTGCTCGCCCAAGCCGCCTCGCCGCGTCACCGGCAACGCGGGTGCGCACTCCACGCCGAAGGCGAAGCCGAGAGGCCACAATCCAGACCTGCCGCCAATCTAAAACCAAATCCGCTAGCTTCAGCCAACGCGCCGCCACCATCTCTCCGCCCTTCAAGTGCTACGATCGCTTTCCAATCAGCACCTCGGGTGGGGGGCCGGATCGCGTTGTTCGCGTAGCCCGGCCCTGGACCCCGGAGTCACCCATGGCTACTGCCGCCACGACAGAAAAGTCGGAAACCACCAACAGAGTCACCGTCACGGACATCGGTCCCTGCACCAAGAAGATCTCGATCGAGATCCCGGCCGAGGCCGTGAATGAGCAGGTCGGTACGTCGCTGGACACGGTTATCGGCGAGACCGAGCTTCCCGGCTTTCGCAAGGGGCGTGCGCCGCGCCGGCTGGTCGAGCGGAAGTTCGGCCCGACCGTCCGTCGCGAGGCGAAGAACCAGCTCGTCGCGCAGGCCTATTCCAAGGCGGTTGAAGATCACAAGCTCCGCGTCATCGGCGATCCCGCGAGCGAGATGCTCGCCAACCTTGAAATCGAGGATGGCAAACCGCTGAGCTTCGAGGTCGAGGTTGAAGTGCTGCCGCAGTTCGAGGTTCCGGGTATCGATGGCATCGATGTCAAAAAGCCGGTTCTTGAAGTCAGCGTTGAGATGGTGGACAAGGAACTCGACCGTCTGCTGCTCAACGAAGGCCAGCTCGAGCCGAAAGAAAATCCCAGCCAGGGCGATTACCTCACCGGCCACGCGGTCATGAAAGATGGCGCGGGCAAGTCGGTGCTTGATATCCAGGATGCCGTCATCCAGATCCCCGCATCTAACAAGGACGGGGGCAAGGGCATGATCCTCGGTGTGCTTGTTGAGGATTTCGCTAGCCAGCTTGGCTCACCCAAGATTGGTCAGCAGGTCACCATCAAGACCAAAGGCCCTGAGAACCACGAGAACGAAGAGATCCGCTCGAAAGACCTCGTCATCATTTTCACCGCCAAGCGGGCCGACCAGATCATTCCCGCCAAGGTTGAAGAGATCACCGAGCGCTACGGCATGACCTCGGTTGACGAAGTCAAGGCGGCCATCCGTCAGCGCATCGAGCAACGCCTGCAGATCGATCAGCAGAGCCTCATGCGTCAGCAGATCGCCAAGCACCTGCTCGATGCAACCACCATGGAACTCCCCAAGCGCGCCACCGCAAATCAGGCCGTTCGCAACCTTGAGCGTAAGCGCATGGAACTCATGTATCGCGGCATGGATGCGCAGAAAATCGAAGAGCACATGGCCGAGCTTCGCGCCTCATCCAACGAGGTCGCCGTCCGCGAACTCAAGCTCTTCTTCGTGCTCGATAAGGCCGCCGAGCAGTTGGATATCAAGGTGACAGATGCCGAGATCAACGGTCGCATCGCCTCCATCGCCGCCCAGCGCGGCGAGCGGCCCGAGAAACTGCGTCAGGAGATCATCCAGCGCAATCAGGTCGGTATGGTCTTCCAGCAGGTCCGCGAGCACAAGACGATGGACGCCATCCTCGCCAAGGCCAACGTGACCGAAGTCTCGGCCGATGAGTTCAACAAGGCCATGGCCGCCAGCGGCGGCGAAAAGGCCGAGGGCGGAGCCTCCGAGAGCAAGCCCAAGACGACCAAGAAGAAGGGCGAGTCGGACGAATGATCCGAATGATCCAAATGATCGGAGTGATCGGAGTGATCGGATTGATCATCGTCTGAGCTTGCTGCAGACAACCCAATCAGTAATGCACGCGGCCGCCGGACTTGTCCGGCGGCCGCGGTTGGTTTTAAGGACGAAGGTCGTCAAGGAAATCGGTCCGAATCGGTCTATCCCATCCGAGTCGGCTGTCCAAAGTTCAACTCCAGGTACATCGCCACATAGTCCACGATGCTCTGGCAGTTGGGGATTTCGGGGTTGTTGGTGCCTCCCATCGGCTCAAAGCGCATTCCGCGGAAACGGGTGACGGCATCTTCGAGCGAGAGCCCATATTGCAACGCAAGGCTGAACGCGCGGCAGAACGCCTGGCACATGCCCGACATCGTCGAGCCTTCCTTGGCCATCTTGATGAACATCTCGCCCGGCCGACCATCCGGGTGCAGACCGACCGTCAGATAACCCTCGTGCCCATTGATATTGAACTTGTGGGTGATCGACGAGCGCGTGTCGGGGAGCACCTGGCGGTGGGTAATCATGCGAGACAGACCTCCATGTCTATTGAAGGGTCGAAATCGAGAAGCAGGTGGGCAGACAACCGAACACTCCCCAGTTGCGGGGATTGTGAGCCATGTTCAGATACATCCAAACGAGTTCCACGATCGAGCTATCGGACGTGCTCGAAGTGGATCGACAGAATAGTCGGGATCTTTGCAGAACGCAAACAATCAATCCATCCACACGAAAGATCTTTGATGCGGTGGCCCCCTGATCATGGGGAAATTCAGCACTCGTCACCTGCTCGATTGACCGATACACTTTCCTGAAGCCATGCACACGTCCACGACCCATCAGTACGTTCGGACTCGACCAGCGATCTCACCGCTCAGCGCGGCGACGCTACTGCTGCTCGTGAGCTTTGTTGTGTCCAGTTCGCCGAATGTGGGGGGTGTACGTTCGACCGCTTCGGATAGTCACGCGCCGGTCGGGCGATTGGCGATGGTTGTCGGTGAAGAGCGCGCCGCGGCGCGCAGGACTGTGCCCTCGCAGGCTGAGCAGCCTGATCGGTCGGGATTGGTCAAGTTTCTCTGGGCCACGATGATCTCGCCGAGCGGCGTCTCGATCGGCGCAGAAGATGCATCGGTTTGCACCAACCATGTGCGCACGGCGTTGCTGAATCTTCCGCCGCCACGCGCATGAAGGCGTAGTTCGTCGGGGAGTTGATCGGCCATGTGAAGTGTTGTTGCACAGGCAACTTCCGCTCTGGCTGTATCAGGTGGTTTCAATACCACACCAACATTGATGCGAACCGATCGCGCAGAGTTCTGCGTGGATCCGGTCAACACGATTCCAACGGCGCGGCCGCCACGGCGGCCCGTCATTTTGAAAGATCACGTCCATGGCTCAAGGCACCATGAAGCAGGGCATCCCGCTCATCGAACCCCTGCTGAATCTGATTATTGGAACACGGAACGATCGCTTCGTCAAGAAGTACACGCAGCGGGTTTCGGCGATCAACGCGCAGGAACCGGCCATTCGGAAACTTACGGATACGCAGATCAAGGAGAAAGTTGTTGAGTTCAGAGCGCGGATTGAGAAGGGGCAGAGTGGCTCGGACCTGCTGATAGATGCCTTTGCGGTTGCCAGAGAGGCGATGGACCGCGCCGTCGGGCTTCGGAATGTGTTCAACCCGAAGTACCGAGAGCAGTTTGAGAAGTCGAAGCTCTCGCCAGCGATGCTCGATCTTTATGAGCGCACGCTCGCGGAGATGGATGCCCTTCCGCCCGCGCCGCCGACAGGGCAGTTTCTGGGGTGTGAGCAGGCACAGCCCGGCCACTATCAGATTGATGTTGCGGTCGAGTTGTACGATGCCATCCGTGAGATCAACAAGCTGAGCAAGCCCCCGTTCCGTGCCCGCCCCTTCGATGTGCAGTTGATCGGCGGCATGGTTCTGTATCAGGGCAAGATCGCGGAAATGAAAACCGGTGAGGGCAAGACGATCGTCGGTCCACTCGCGTGTTTTCTGGCGTGCATCGAGGGCCTGAAGGTCCATGTTGTGACGGTGAACGACTATCTCGTGCAGCGCGACCGCGACTGGACATTCCCCTATTTTCACGCGCTTGGGCTTACGGTTGGCGCGATCCACCCCATGCACATGCAGCCCGAGCAGATGAAGCGGGACATGTACCGGTGTGATGTGGTCTATGGGACCACCAGCGAGTTCGGGTTTGATTATCTGCGCGACAACATGAAGCGAGCGACCGAGCAGCAGGTGCAGAAAGCCCGACAGTTCGCGATTGTTGACGAGGTTGACTCGACGTTGATCGACGAGGCGAGAACGCCGCTCATCATCTCGGGCGCGGCCCACGATGATGCGCCTCGCTACGAGCTGGCGAACCGCATCGCGCTGCAACTGGTTGAGAAGCAACGCCCGTGGCAGGTGTGCGATGACAAGGTTCAGCACTGCCAGCGGCTGATCAAGGGTATCGAGGGTGACATCCGCAACGCGCGTGAGAAGACCAACATCCCCGCCATGCAGGAGCAGCTCAAGCGGGCCAAGGCCGACCTGCCGGGGCTCGAGGCCGAGCGTTTGCGCCACATGCAATATTACGAAATCCAGATGGACCGCAAGCAGTCGCACCTGACGCATGACGGCATCGCCGAGGCCCAGCGCATCGCGAACGTCGGATCGTTCTATGTCGGCGACAACATGGATCTGCCGCACCTGCTGGAACAGGCACTTCGTGCCCATGTGGTGTATCAGCTTAACCGCGACTACATCATTCGAGAGACCGAGAGTCCGCAGACCGGGCGGATGGAACCGAGCATCGTCATTGTCGATGTGAACACGGGGCGCGCCATGATCGGGCGTCAGTGGTCGGATGGTTTGCACCAGGCGTGTGAATCCAAAGAGGGTGTGCCGATCCGTCAGGAGACGCAGACGGTCGCGACGATCACCATCCAGAACTTCTTCAAGATGTACAAGCGGCTGGCCGGCATGACCGGCACGGCCGACACCGAGGCGCAGGAGTTTCACGACATCTACCGGCTTGATGTGGTCGCGATTCCGACCAACGTGCCGGTGGTGCGCAATGATTATGACGATCTCATGTTCCTTGTCGGCAAGGACAAGTGGTCGTTCATCGTCGATGAGATCAAGGCCTTTCACGATGTCGGGCGGCCGATCCTCGTCGGCACCACCAGCGTGGAAAGCAGCGAGACCCTGAGCAAGATGCTCACGCAGAAGCACGGCATCAAGCATGAGGTTCTGAACGCCAAGCCCGAGTACGCCGAGCGCGAGGCCGATATCGTCGAGGGCGCGGGCCAGCTCGGATCGGTGATGATCGCGACCAACATGGCCGGTCGCGGCACAGATATCAAGCTCGGCCGCAGCACGCGCGAGCAGTTGATGGACCATTGGTTGCGGCGGGGCATCGCCAGCCGCGAGCTTCGTGCGGATATGACCGTTGAGCAACTGCGAGAGAACGTTTATCGCAAGATCGGCTCGGGCGAGCTGGATGTTCCCAAGCGTGATGTTGAGCAAATGGCCTTTGTCGATCTGGAGTTGAAACTCCTCCGGCACTGGGCGTTGAAGTACACGTGGGTCTCGCCGCGGCGGATCGAGAGCATGTCGGCTTCCGAACTCCGGCAGTCGCTCGACGATCATGGTCGCTTTCTGCTGCACCGCATCGACTGGTTCGACTCGGTGGAATCGCTCGGTGGTCTGCACGTCATCGGCACCGAGCGGCACGAATCGCGACGCATCGACAATCAGCTGCGTGGGCGGTGCGGACGTCAGGGAGACAATGGCTCGTCGCGTTTTTTCGTCAGTCTTGATGATGACCTGATGAAGATGTTTGCGGGCGAGCGGACAATGAAGATCCTCTCAACGCTTGGCATGAAGGAAGGCGATGCGATCGAGCACCCGATGCTCTCCAAGAGCGTTGAGCGCGCGCAACGCAAGGTCGAAGAACGCAACTTCCAGGGCCGCAAGCAGATTCTGGAGTACGACGAGATCATGGAGCATCAGCGCGGGCACTTCTATGGGCTCAGGCAGCGCGTGCTCGAAGGCCGGAACGTTCGCGGCCTGATCTTCGACTACATCCACGAGACCGTGACCGATGCGGTTGCGCAGTATCTTGACAAGGATTACGCCGCGCAATGCGCCAGCGAGTACGTCAAGCAGACGCTCGATGTCTCGATCTTCCCGGACCGGCTTCGCGGGATGGATCTCAACGAGATGGAGCGCCGCATTCGCGCGGATGCACGCGATGAGATCCGCTCAACGGTGGCCGTCACGCTCGGCGAATACATGCCGCACGAGGGGAGCGAAGTCGAGGTGGACTTCGACGTTGAAGGTCTTGCGGCATGGGCCAAGGCCCACTTTGGTGCCGACTTGAACGCCGAGGATATCCGCAAGAAAGGTCAGTCAGGGCGCAGGGCGGTTGAGGAAGCACTGATGACCGCGGGTCAGAAGCGTATCGAGACCGCAAACCTCGACGGATTGGCCAGGTTTGCTGAGAAGACCTACAGCGTGGAGGAACTGATCAAGTGGGCGGATCAGAAGTTCGAGATCAAGCTCGAGCTCGAAGCGGTTCAGCGTGCGGCGGTCGATGGCAACAGCAAAGTTGAAGAACTGATCGTCGGCAAGGCTGAGGAACTCTACAGGAAGAAGGAACGCGAGTTCCCGCCCGAGTTCATGATGAACACGACGATGTCGATGGCGCGGCAGAACCCGATCGCGGCGTTCGAGCAGCTCTGCTCATGGGCCAACGATCGGTACAAGCTCGGCTGGACACCCGCGATTCTGAATCAGAAGGGTCCGCAGGCTGCGCGAGACCAGCTCAAGGATGCGAGCGAGAAGTTTGTTGATGAGGGCGTGCTTGAGCAGCGCATCAATGAGGCACTGGCCATTCAGGATAGTGAAAAACTCGCGCAATGGTTCACGAACGAACTGAAGGCGCAGCCGCCCGAGAATCTCAAGCGGTTGGTGGGTCAAGAGCATGAAGATGCCATTCGATCGCGGGTCGAGTCGGTGTTGCGGGCGGAGCTTCTGTACTTTGAGCGAACAATCCTCATCGATACCCTCGACGATCTCTGGAAGAATCACCTGTACGAGATGGAGAAGCTGCGCGACTCGATCGGCTATCGCGCGTTCAGCCAGAAGGACCCGCGCATCGAGTACAAGCGCGAGGGTTCCAAAATGTTCACGGGCATGTCCGAGCAGGTGCGAGAGCGCGTCACCGACTACATCTTCAAGGTTCGGCTCAGCCCCGCCCAGCCGCCCCAGCCCAGGCCCCTGCCTCCGCAGGTTCGGGCACCCGTCCAGTCATCCGGGTCCTCCGCGGATCTCTACACCCCGCCCGCGCCACGCCCGGCCGCTGCGCCAGTGGTGGCGAATCCTGCAAATGGTGCCGCTTCATCGGCACCAGCCGCCGCGCCCGCTGCGGCAAGTGCGCCCGCGGCGGGCATGATTGCCGGACCGGGCTTTGATGTTCCCATCAGTTCGTTGGGCACGGCCCCGACCCCGATGAGTGAGCGCGCTCAACGTGATCTTGATGCTGCGCAGCGTGCAGGTACAGCAGGATCGGCTCCGAAGGCCGCGTCGGTGGTCAAGTCCGAGAAGCGGTATGGACGAAACGACCCATGCCCGCTGGGGTGTGGTCGCAAGTACAAGAAGTGCTGTGATCGTCCGGATGGAACGTGCAACGGCACGGGCACGAACTCACCGGCACCCGCCGGTGGCGACGATAACTGAGTAGATTTCACGCTGATTGTGACAGGACGCCGGGCATTGGCCCGGCGTCCTGTTTGTTTTTGCGCAACGCGAAGAAGGACCATGGGATATCGGACTCACCCTCCCCGCCCACCCCGCATGAGGGTCATGGAACGCGCAAATGTCCGTTTCTTCCACATCATCCCCAGCTTTCCCAAAGTGTTGGGCGCCGTATGACGACATTTCGAGGCGGCCACGCTGAATAGGCGGGGCCATACCTGAAACGGTCCACAACCGCGTCGTCCGGAACATCCCGCACGACCTCACGACCCCGGAGACAGTACCCATGGCCAGCAAGCGTTCACGTACAGCCCGCGAGCTTCTTTCCGTCGCCGGTCGGCTTTCTCTGGCCGCGAGCGCTGCGGCCGTGTTCAGCCTGGCGGCGCCATCATGGGTCTATGCCCAGCCAGCACAGCCCGAGCTGCGGAACCCGATGAAGACCGCGCCCGCACCCGCCACCAAGGAGGGTGGCGATGCGAAGGTCAAGGTGAGCGAGCACAACACGGTTGATCTCCACGTCAAGGATGAGGAACTCTCGAACGTGCTCGAGCTGCTGTCTATCCAGACACAGAAGAACATCATCGCGAGCAAGAACGTGAACGGCAAGGTCACCGCGACCTTGTACGGTGTGACGTTTGATGAAGCGATGAGCGCGATCCTGCACGTGAACGGCTTCACGTACATGACCAACGGCAACTTCATCTATGTCTACACGCAGGAGGAGTACAAGCAGATCGAGGCCTCGCTGAAGAAGCGCGTTGCCAAAGTCATCAAGCTCAACTACCTCAACGCCGACGATGCGAAAGAGTTTGTCACCCCGATGCTCAGCAAGGACGGGGGCGAGATCCGCACGAACAACAAGACCAAAGACTTCTCGATCGGCGACAAGGCACCCGTTGGTGCCGACAGCTACGCGCTCGGCGCGACGCTCGTCGTGATCGACTTTGAGGAGAACATCCGCGCGATCGAGGACCTCGTCAAGCAGATCGACACCCGCCCTGCGCAGGTGCTCGTCGAGGCAACGATTCTTCAGACCGCCCTCAACGAGGCCAACGCCTTCGGTGTCGATTTCTCGGTCATTGGCGATGTTGATTTCCTCGACTTCGCATCCATCGGTGGACCGTTGAGCGCGGCCAACAACCTCATCAAGGGCGGCACCGGCGGTTCAGGTCAGGGCCTCTCGCCCTCCGACAACAAAGGCGTCGCCGCGACGAGCAACCCCGGCAACACGACCGGCCCCGGCACCTTCAAGCTCGGCGTTGTGTCGAGCGATATCTCGGTCTTCCTGCGTCTGCTCGACCAGGTGACAGACACGACCATCCTGTCGAACCCCAAGATTCTCGCGCTCAACCGTCAGCCCGCCCGCGTGCTGGTCGGCAAGCGGGTCGGGTACCTCAACACGACTTCGACCGAGACGAGCACGACGCAGTCGGTTGAGTTCCTTGACACCGGTACCCAGCTTTACTTCCGCCCGTTCGTCTCGAGCGAGGGTGAGATCCGCATGGAACTGAAGCCGCAGGTCTCGGCCGCCGAGATCCGTACCGTGACGGATGCCAACGGCGCAGCCGTGACCATTCCCGACGAAGTCACGCAAGAGCTTGTCACGAACGTGAACGTCAAAGACGGCCAGACGATCGTACTCGGCGGGCTGTTCACCGAGAACACCACGTTTACACGGCGCCAGGTGCCGTTCCTCGGCGATCTGCCGATCATCGGCAACGCCTTCCGTGGCAACGAAGACACCACGAACCGTGCCGAGATCATCTTCCTGATCACGCCGAGCATCGTGACCGACACGATGATCTCTACGCACGCTGACCGTGCGGGTGCGGATATCGAGCGGCTCCGTGCGGGTAGCCGTCAGGGCCTGCTGCCCTGGAGCCAGGACCGCATGACCAGCGCCCTCAACGTTGAGGCCGAGCGGTTGGCCCGCGAAGGCAAGCTTGAGGAAGCTCTGCACAAGATTCAGCGTTCGCTCTCACTCAAGCCCAACCAGCCAGAGGCCTTCCGTCTCCGCGAGCGCATCACCGGCGAGCGCGAGCACTGGGGCAACCCGAGCATGCTCGACGAGGTGTATGGCTCCGACAAGTCTGATCGTTTGAATCAGATTACGCCCGCGGCCACTCCTCCCGAGCACCTTCAGCCCAAGGGTCACTGGGATATTCCCCGCGAGCCGAGCAAGCCCTCGCCCTCGTCGCCCGCCGGTGTCTTCAACAACACGAGCCCGAGCACGACGACCATCGCGAACTCCGATACGGGCTCATCACTCGATGCCGCGCTCTCGGCAAGCATGGATCTTCCCCCCGGCAACGAGGGAAACACCAACTCGTTCAACAGCGTCAACAGCAACGCGATGAGCAACTCGGGTGCCTCATCCAACGAGACCATGATCACAACCGCAAGCCAGACGCTCGCCAGCAACACCACGACCTCAGGTGTGAATCAGAGCACGCCGTCAAGCATCCACGATGCCACCGCGGCGACGGCCTTGCCGATGCCCGAGAAGGCGGCTGTCAAGAGCGTGCAGTTGTCACTCCCGAACCTTCGCGGCCAGATCGAGCTTTACAGCCTGATGAACGAGAAGAACATACCGCCGCTCGGCGCGACCGCCAGCACCGGCAACGGATGGGAGAGCTTCGTTGAATCGAAGATGATCCGCGAGGCCCCGCGCAACGAGTACGTTGGTGGCGAGAACGCGACCCGCGTCGTGCTCGGTAACAAGCCCGACAACACCTTCCACACCAACTACGGCTGGGTCTTCAATCCCCAGACCTCGCAGCTCTGGGCCGCGGGCTTTGATGCGAGCGACAAGCCGCTGCCCCGCAATGGTGAGACCAACACCACCACCAATCCGGTTGTGAATCCTCAGCAGCCCCAGCAGGTTGATGCGACCAACGAGCCGGTGTCGATGAAGCTCACGCCCACCGAGTTTGATGAGACCGGTTGGCAGGCCCTCTTTGGGTTCTCACCCTTTGAGGCAATCAAGCAGGCGCAGTCGCAGTCCGCCAGCGGGACCACCACCGCGAGTGCAGGGCCTGATACGAACAAGTGATCGATCAAACGTGACTCACGGGTGGGGGACAACGTTCAGAAACGCACGCGGCCGGCCGAGTTGGCCGGCCGCGGATCAAACAAAGAACCGCTTTCCGATACGGAGCAATCAGGCATGTTGTCCCCTCTGTCCCGTCTTTCTCGCATCGTCACGATGAACCCGTCATGCCTCGGCCGATTGGCCGGGGTATGTTGCTTGGCCGCGGTTGCGGCGCTTGGCGCTGGTTGCGGCCAGAAGCACGGTGAATATACGTCAGAGCACATCTCGCAGGCCCAAGAGCGCATGGCCGTGCTCAAGAGCGGTACCGAGTGGCAGATGGCTCAGCAGCAGTTCCTCGCGGGCGATCTTGAGAAATCGTTCAAGACGGTGAATCGATCGATTGCGATCAACCCGAATGTCACCAAGTCGCACATCCTCAAGGGAAGGATCCTCATCGAGAAGGGTCGGCTTGAAGAGGCACGCGAGTCGCTGCTTACCGCAGAAAAGCTCGATGACAAGAATGTTGATGCGCAGTACTACCTCGGCATCGTTCACGAGCAGTTCAACCAGCCCAGCGATGCCCTGACACGCTACAACAAGGCGGCCGATCTCGATCCTGCCAATCCGCAGTATGTGGTGGCCGCGAGCGAGATGCTGGTTCAGCTTGGTCAGTTGGATCAGGCCGAGCAGCTCCTCGCCTCTCGCAAGGCGACGTTCGAGTACAACGCGGCGGTGCGCCAGTCGCTCGGTCACATAGCGCAGCTCCGCAACGATCACAAGGGCGCGGCCCAGTACTTCAGCGAAGCGTTGCTGCTGGCTCCCGACGATGTGGCGATTCTTGAGGATCTGGCCCAGTCGCAGCACAAGGCCGGGCTCTTTGCAGATGCGGAGTTCTCGCTCAACCGTCTGCTCGAAAATCCCCTGACCGCTGATCGACGCGACTTCAAGGCTCTGCGGGCCAAGTGTCTGGTCGCGACCAATCGCCCTGTCGAAGCACGCTCGATTCTCCTCGAACTTACAGCGGACAAGGAGGCCGCACGCGACTTCAGCTCGTGGGTCGAGCTTGGCAATGTCTGCGTTGTGCTGAAGGACAAGGCGCACCTTCGCCAGTCTGCCCAACGTGCAACATCGCTTCAGCCCAATCGTCACGAGGGCTACACCCTCAAGGCCATGTCGCATCGACTCGAGGGCCGCTCAGAGGATGCGCTGGCCGCAACCGACGAAGCCATCAAGCGCTGCGGCAATGATGCCGCTCCGTACGTTCTTCGCGCCATGATCCAGCAGGATCTCGGCCGCCCTTTCGATGCAAGGGCCAGCCTTCAGAGCGCGGCCGAGCGCAACCCCAACTCGCAGGGAATCCGCGCCATGCTCGCCAAAGTTGAGCAGCAGACCGGCGCTGCCGTCACCAGTGGCGATCAACTTAACCCGTAGGCATCGGTCCTGATTCGGCAGCGTTATTCATCCGTCGACCACTCCGACCCGCGGCCATTTCGCCGCGGGTCGTTTCGTTTGACATTCACATCAACGGGCGAACGAACGGGTTCGTACGCTTCTCGTGTCCGATGGTGGATGGCGGACCGTGCCCCGGAAATATCCGTGTGTGGTCGGGCAGGGTGTAGAGTTTGTCGCGGATTGACCGTGCAAGCGTTGCGGTGTCTGAGCCGGGAAAGTCACTGCGACCGACCGCGCCTGCGAACAGCGTATCACCAACGAACGCTGTTGCCGAGGGCGCGTGGTAGAGAGCGATCCCACCCGGTGAATGGCCGGGCGTGTAGAGCACTTTCCACGATTGATCCGCAAGCGTGAGTTGCTCATCAGGTTGCAAAAACCTCGTCGGTTCGGGGCCGGTGATGGGCACCCCGCTCAGGGCTGAGAGGTTCAGCATCGGATCGTTCAGCCATTCGCGCTCAGCTTCGTGTATGCAGATCTCAGCATCAGGGAAGGCTCTCGCCACCTCGAATAGTCCGGCAATATGGTCTTCATGGGCGTGCGTGAGCATCACGGCCTTTGGCTCCAAACCCTCGTTGCCAACCCACTTGATAAGCTCCGAGGGGTCATAGCTTGCATCCACGATCCAGCAGTCGGTGCTTCCCTCGTGCGTGACCACGTAGCAGTTGGTCTTGTAGGGACCGAGCGAAACGGTATGAATGCGAGGGGTATTCGTTGTCTGTTTGGATTGCATGTGTTCCTCAACTTAGTTGATTTGCGCAGACGTACCACGTTCCGACGATAATACGGTTAGCACAGATCGTTGCCGATCAATCGATAGTGTACGAAGCGATGTCGGGAGTCGATTGCTACCTGGAGACCCTTTCATGCAGGCTCAACCGGACAACTCAAACATGAACCAACAACTCACCCTCGCGGCCGCGCGGCGCAGGACAGGTGGGAGCGGCGCGCTTGTCGGGGTGGTGCTTGATGTGATTCTTCCATTGACCCTGAGCGTGGGGCTGATCCTTTTCGGCACCGGGCTTGGCGACGTGAAAGAGATCTTCCGCCCGTATCTTCTCGTCGCTGGGCTTGTCGGCGGTATGCTGGTCTTTGTCGCGGCACCTGTGCTCTGGCACATGCGGATCCGGCGCGCTGGTGAAGACCTGCTCAGCCGACGTGTTGAGAGCATGACGGATTCAATCCGACTGCTTCGCGACCAGTCTGCTCTCTCGGACGATGCACGCCGCGTGCTCAATCGTCAGACCGAGCGCAACCTGCTCTGCCGGGCAATTGAAGAGGACATTCAGTCTCAGGCCTGGGATGCCGCGATGGTGCTCTGCGAAGAACTCAGTGAACGATTCGGCTATCGAGCCGATGCCGAAGAGTTCCGCGCCCGTATCGATCTGGCCAGATCCGAAATTCAGGAACGCCGCGTGGCCGACGCGATTGCGCGGCTTGACGGTCTGATCGTGCAGCGACGTTGGGATGTCGCGATCCGCGAGGCCGCGCGTATCGGTCGCCTCTATCCCGATACGCCGCGTGTCGAAAATCTGCGCCAGCGGGTTGAATCGGCGCGGGGAATCTACAAGCAGGATCTCGAACGCCGGTTCCTCGAAGCCGCTCACGCCGCGCGCGTCGAGGAAGCGATGACCCTCCTCAAGGAACTCGACCTCTACTTGAGCGAGAATGATGCCGAGCCTTTCCGCGAAGTCGCACGCGGCGTCATTTCCAAGGCTCGCGAGAATCTCGGCGCTCAGTTCAAACTCGCCGTGCAGGATCGCCAGTGGGCCACGGCCGCGGGGCTCGGACGGCGCATCATCAACGAGTTCCCCAACACACGCATGGCTCAGGAAGTACGCGGTCTGATGGATGGTATTTTACAACGGGCCAACCAGGGAACCACGATCGCCGCTGGCAACAACTGAATGGCATCGGCATTCCTGCCGATGTTCTTCGTCTTCTCCGATCCTTCCTTGCACGCTTAAAAATCGCGCCGGCAGAAAATCCAGGACGCCAGGCTCAGTATCACAAACTCGAACGCCAGCGACGTTCCCGCGACCCACCCGATCGTCCGTGAATCAAGGACCGCCCGCACGTCTTTGGGCGAGGTTTCGCCGCTCGTGTCTTCGATCATCTGAAGGATGCCTTCACGGTCTTCCTTGTCGATGACGTATCGCTTCAAAAGATCGGCGGTCTCGCCTGTCTTCGGCAAGAGCGTCTTGGCGGCGAACAACCCTTGCTGCCAACGAGACAGGCTCTTGAACGATTCGGCGTTTTCTAGTGCCGTGTTGCGCAGGTTCTCGAGTTGAGTCTCCTGTTCCACGATCCGGCGGGAAACCTCGGCTGGATCATCGGTAGGCTGCATGGATTTGCGGATGCGCTCGGTCAATGTGCTCAACCGCTCCCAATCTCGCCGCGCGCGCCCTCTTCGCGGCGGATTATCCGATTTTGGTCCGGAAGATTCGTTCGAGAGACCTTCGGGTGTCGTGACCACTTCGATGGGAGGAGAAGCGATGGGGGGTACTGCGGAAGGCTCGGCCTTCGGGGTCGCGGCCGGGCCTCGCGTAGCAGCGTTCAGGACTTCGAGCCGATCCTTCAACATCTCCACGCCCTGCTGAACAAGGGTGATCTGTGTCTGGTCTCGGTCCATATCACGCTTGGAGTTCAGCTTGAGCTGAAGTAACTGCACTTCTGTTGCGTTTAGCACCCAGATCAGCACCCAGAACACCAGCGTAACCAACAATGCGGTGATTCCCGACCGTGTGACAATCCCCACCAATGCGCACACACAGAAAAGATAGCTGAAACAGACGAGCACAATCGGGACCGCCAGAAAGAGGCTCGGCTCCCACGATTTTCCCCTGATTCCGATGACCAGAAACGCACCAGCGGAAAATACCAGCACTGGCAGCGCGACAAACAGTAATCCTGCGGCGTACTTCGTCAGGAACAATCGCAAACGTCCGATCGGCTTGCAGAGCGCCATATCGATCGAACCGCTCGCCACAAAGTCTGGAATCATGCCCGCTGTTGAAATGAGGGCAAGGATGGTCGCGCCCCAGGTCAGCCAGAAGTTCACTCCAATAGTAGAAAAAACGAATTTATAGAAGCCAGCCGATGATACGGCCCGTGTTGAAAGGAACGGAACCTCGATCGTGTACCCGAGGATCGTCAAGCCCCGGTCGTTATTGCCAATGATCGCAAACAAGGCCACCACCAGAACGCTCACGCCCACCACGATCCAGAACAGCCGCTTGGCGTTCAGTTCGCGGTAGGCATCTTTGAAGATGGCATAGGTCTGGATCATGCTGATGGGGCTCAGTTCGTGTTGGGGGTTCGCAGGGAATGATTGGGGTGGAACAAATGGTCGCGGATCGCACCGCCTCAGGTCAGGATGGGGACGTCAAGGGCGCATCCGCAGCACCGGGCTTCAGCATTTTGCCCGTTGTCGGATCGGTCACGGCCATCATGAAGAGATCCTCAAGCGAGTTGCGTATTGGGCGAACAGACCGGACCGTCTGCCCATGACTTCGTAGGGCATCGATCAGCGGTTGAATCGCCAGCGCATCGTCGGATGCAACCTTGATCAGTCCGCGATCGATGGTGACGGCGACATCTGTGTGTGCAAGTTTCCCCGAGATTCGAGCTGCAGGCTGACCAGTCTGAACAGCTGCATCCGCACGCGTGACGATGGCGCTGACCGCGCGCATGATCGACTCCCCATCAGCGGGATCGCTTCCCATTGATTGCCCGCGAGCCAGTGGTCCCACCTCGATCTCATACCGCTGACTCTCGCGCGTAAGCTCATCCATGGTGCCTTGCGCCGAAACAACGCCTTGTACCAGTATTGCGACGCGGTCGCACACCATCTCGAGCTCGCTCAAGAGGTGCGAGTTCAGGAACACCGTCTTACCCTGCTGTCGTAGTCGCAACAGAACTTCGCGAATATCACGGCGCCCCACCGGGTCCACACCATCGGTCGGCTCATCGAGCAGAACAAGGTCCGGGTCGCTCATCAGCGCGTTGGCAATGCCCAACCGCTGCCGCATCCCCTTGCTGTACCCCTTGACTCTACTGGTCGCCCACTTGCTGATGCCGACCAGATCGAGCAGCTCCGCAGCACGGGGCTTGCGAACGTTGCGGGGCACCAGTGAGAGCGCGCCATAAAAATCAAGAACCTGTTCCCCTGTAAGATAATCTGGAAACTTATGATGCTCGGGCAGATACCCCACCCGTGCCAGCATCGGCTTGTCACCCACAGGCCGACCAAGCATCACGCCCCGGCATTCCGACGCACGAATAATTGTCATCAAGATCTTGACCAGGGTGCTCTTGCCGGCCCCGTTCGGTCCGAGCAACCCGAAGATTTCACCTTGGTGAACGCGCATCGTGATCCCCCGCAGCGCATGCACTTTCTTCCGGCCAAATCTCCCTTGATACACCTTGGCGACGTGCTCGAGATTGATCGCCCAATCTCGTCCGACCGGGCTGCTGCTGTTGGCAAGTGTGCTCATAGGTTTGTCATGGTAACGTGAAACGGCCAAGGCGTTGTGCTGACCGACTTCTGCCCGTACCCCATCCGCTCCCTCTACCTCTTCCTTGCCACAATATGAAACACATGCCAGTGCTTGGGATTTCCCAGCGCATCTTTGTCGTCTTTTTCCTCTTCCCTCAACTCTTCCAGCACGAACGCATCAAACAACCGGTCCAACGCGGCTCGGGCGTGGTGCGTGCGGTCGGGCAGTGTTGCCCAGGTGTCTCGATCACCAAACAACTGCCCAGCAAACCGGCCCCCTCCACCTCGAATGACATCCACGATCCGTTTCCATACCGCATCGAACTCTTCCGGACCGCAGAATGGCAGCGAAAAACTCGCGTTCACAAGGGCAATCCTGCCATCCATGCCTCGCGACCAGTCCTCGGATTCAAAGCCCGACACGAAGGTTCGCAACCGCGTACGCTCTTCCTCGGCGACCCGGAGCAGCAGCATATCGATCCCCATCGCGTGTGAATCGACCGCTCTGACCGTCCACCCACGCCTCAGCAACTCCAAAGCGTCGCGCCCTTCGCCACAGCCCAGATCAATGGCCAGCTTCTGCTCGACTACTCCGCCACTTTTCTCATGGAACTCAAGAGCCTTGACCAGTGTTTCACGCGCGGGCTTCCCGTGCATGACGCGAAAGTACCCCGGCCAATCGCGCGTCGCGGCGAAATCCATGGCCTTCTTTCCGCCCGGCGTTGGTGGTTGGGTCGTCATACTCTGGAACCATAATGTATGAGACCACACGCGACTTTGCCCAAGCCCTCGAAAGAAATGGTGAGCTGAAGCGGATCAAGGCGACCGTCTCACCCGTGCTTGAAATCGCCGAGATCGCCGACCGTGTCAGCAAGTCTCCCGCGCCGAGCAAGCCCGCCGCTCGCACGCGCGAAACCGACCCGCGTTTCCACCACCTCGGCGGCACAGCCCTGCTCTTCGAGAGCGTGGCTGGCTCTGATATCCCCGTGCTCATCAACCAGTTCGGCAGTTATCGCCGCATGGAGATGGCCCTCGGGTGCAGCGAAGATGGTGGCCACACACCCGGCGGGCTCGAAGCCCTTGCCGATCGCCTCGGCAAACTCGTTAAGCCCGAGCCTCCACCAACACTCTGGGCCAAACTCCAGAAAATCCCTGAAGTGCTTGAACTCATCAAGATTCCACCAAGGAAAGTCCGCTCGGGCATCTGTCAGGAAGTCGTCATCAAGGGCGACGATGTTGATCTCACCCGTCTCCCGATCATCAAGTGCTGGCCCCTCGATGGCGACTTCGCCTCACTCGGCTACCCTGCTGCCACCAACGACGGTATCGCCGGTCTTTCCTCCGGCCCTGAGTGGAATGCCCAGCATCGCGGCCGCTACATCACCCTCGGCACCATCCACACCATCCATGCCGATGATGTCGGCAATCCCCAGCCGCCCACCCGCAACATCGGCATGTATCGCGTGCAGCTCTTCGGCAAAAAGCACATGAGCATGCACTGGCACATCCACCACGACGGAGCTCGCCACTGGCGGTCTTGGAAAGCCCGAGGCGAACGAATGCCCGTTGCCATCGCCCTCGGCGGCGAGAGCGTGCTGCCCTACGCCGCGACCGCCCCCATGCCCCCCGGCATCAGCGAGCTTCTTCTCGCGGGGTTTCTCAACCGTGGTTCAATCCCGCTTGTCCCTTGCACCACTGTTCCGATCGATGTTCCCGCCAACTCCGAGATTGTCATCGAAGGGTACGTTTCCAGCGAGGCAGGCCCGATCGGGTTCGATCCGCGCACCTTGCGGGCACACGGTCAGCAGCCCGGCCTCGGCGCACTGGGTGGAGTCTTTGAAGGCCCCTTCGGCGATCACACAGGGTTCTATTCCCTTCCCGACCGATACCCGCTGCTCGAGGTCACCGCCATCACCCATCGGCGCGATCCGATCTACCCGACCACGATCGTCGGACTTCCGCCGCAGGAAGACTACTTCATGGGCAAGGCCACCGAACGCCTTTTCCTGCCCCTTTTACGCACGCTCATCCCCGACATCATCGACTACGACCTCCCGATGTTCGGCGCATTCCACAACTGCGCCTTCATCAAGATCAAGAAGGAATACCCGCTTCAGGCACGCCGCGTGATGCACTCGATCTGGGGCGCGGGGCAGATGGCGTGGACAAAGATGATCGTGGTTGTCGATCACGATGTCGATGTTCACGACCACGATGCGGTCCTCTTCCACCTCTGCGCCAACATGGACCCCGCGCGCGATGTCGAAATCACCCAGGGTCCGGTCGATATCCTCGACCACGCCGCCTCGCGCCTGGGCGCCGGCGGAAAGATCGGCCTCGACGCGACACGCAAGATCACCGGTGAGGAAGTGGGGGGCTACCCCGTCCGCCAATGGCCCCCCCTCATCCGCATGAGCGACGAAATCCGAACCCGCGTCACCACGCGGTGGAACGAATACGGGCTCTGAACGGGGTGTGAGCATCACGGCCCCATGACTCCGCACCACTTCCACACTCCTTGCAGAATGGTTGACCATGCCCCATGCGAAATGTCGATATCCTCGATGAATCATCGCGGTTGATTTTGCGCTTCTCTACCTGCTGCGCTGCACACACACACGCTCGTCTCAAACACCACCCAACACCATGCGCCACTTCGATCTTGTCGTCATAGGTTCCGGTCCCGGCGGCCAAAAGGCCGCGATCCAGGCCTCCAAGCTCGGTAAGTCTGTGGTCGTGATCGAGAAAATGCAGTTCGTTGGCGGCGTAGCGATCAACACCGGCACCATCCCCAGCAAAGCACTCCGCGAAGCGGTTCTTGATCTCAAGGCTACCGCGCGCGCCATCATGTCTGTCGGCAATGGAACTATTGCGGGCGGTGGGGGAAGCGGGGGTGCGGGCGCGAATGGCGCGGGAGGCGCGATGCTCGACCGCAAGGCCACCATCTCAACCCTCGTCGCAAGCTGCAACCGCGTCATCAGGGCCGAGATCGATGTCCTCCGCCGCAGCCTCATCAGCAACGGTGTCGAGGTCCTCTACGGTGTGGGCTCGCTCGCCAGTACCGACACCATCGTTGTCGAGAGCGAACATTCCGTCGAGACCGTGGGGGCTCTCAACATCGTCATCGCCACCGGAACCACACCTACAGAGCCGCCTGAGATTCCTTTCGACGGCATTAACATCATCACCAGCGACCAGATCCTCTCGCTCGAATACCTTCCCTCAAGCATGATCGTGGTCGGTGGCGGCGTGATCGGCAGTGAATACGCCAGCATGTTGGCCAGCCTCGGTGTGCGCATCACCCTCATCGAAGGTCGTCCTCGCCTGCTCGACTTCCTCGACAGCGAGATCTGCGAGGCCTTTCAGTACCACCTCCGCCAGACGGGCGCGACACTTCGCCTTGGCGAAAAAGTCGTCAGCATCAAGAAAATTCCGCCCCCGCTCGGGTCACGAGTCAACGCTCCGCGCGGCGTCTCAGGTGGCAGCGAGATGGTCGAAGCCATGCTCGAATCCGGCAAGACCATCCGCGCCGATTGCCTGATGTACTGCGTCGGCCGTCAGGGCGCAACCGATCGTCTCAACCTCTCCAACGCCGGTCTTACCGCCGACGAGCGCGGTCGCATCAAGGTCAACGCCTTCTACCAGACCGCCATCCCCAACATCTACGCCTGCGGCGATGTCATCGGCTTCCCCGCGCTCGCCAGCACCAGCATGGAGCAAGGTCGGCTCGCCGCGTGCCACATGTTCGGCGAGCGCGCCGATTCAGTCCCGGAACTCTTCCCCTACGGCATCTACGCCATCCCCGAAATCTCAATGGTCGGTTGGACCGAAGAGCGACTGACCAAAGAGGGTGTTCCCTACGAGGTCGGTGTTGCACAATACAAAGAGACCGCCCGCGGCCAGTTGCTCGGCGATGAGATCGGCATGTTGAAGCTCCTCATCCATCAGGAGAGTGGCGTCGTGCTCGGTGTTCACATCATCGGCAGCCAATCAACGGAGTTGATCCACATCGGCCAGGCCGTCATGGCGTTCAAGGGAACGGTTGATTATTTCGTGAACACGGTCTTCAACTACCCCACGCTCGCCGAGTGCTACAAAGTCGCCGCGTTTAACGCTCGCAACAAGCTCAGAAGCATCTGAAACCAGCAGCCTCGCTTGCCAGCGCAGCCATCACTATTGCGTAGTGAGTTCGCCGCATTCTTCGCCGGGGCTACCCTCTCTTCATGGCCAAGCGTGTCAGCAAAGCGGCATCAAGTGACGAAACAACGGCCCTCACCAGAGTGGCAATGCCCACCGCACCGATCATCACCAATCTTGATGAGGTCATCGGGCAGACCCCCGCCAAGCGTGTCCTCAAAGCGGCCATGCAGTCGGGGCGAGTTCATCACGCCTGGATCTTCAGTGGCCCGAGTGGCGTGGGCAAGCTCACCACCGCCCGCGCCTTCGCCGCGGCACTGCTTGATCCAACGACCGGGCCGAACCTCACCGGTGAGTTCGCGCCCGATCCGGCCAGCACCGTTCAGCGGTTGGTTCGGGCTGGCACCCACCCCGACCTCCACTACATCTACAAGGAACACGCGGTTCTCAGCCGCGATGAGAAAGTCCGCAAGGGCAAGCAAACGACCATCGCGAAAGAGGTTCTCGAAGAGTTCCTCACCGAGCCCGCCACCCGAACGCGAGTGATGATCGGCGATTCGTTGATCGGCAAAGCCTTCATCATTGACGAATCCGAGCTCATCGCGCCTGTTGGTCAGAACACGCTGCTCAAAACGCTCGAGGAGCCACCCGCCGGCACTGTCATCATCCTCATCACCGCCAATGAGGAAAAGCTGTTGCCGACCATCCGCAGCCGATGCCAACGTGTCGGATTCACATCGCTCGACGATGCCGAGTTCGATGCGTGGCTCCGCATCAGCAATCTCGATATCGAGAACACTCAGCGCGATTGGCTCAGGTCCTTTGCCGCCGGCTCACCCGGCGCGGCCCGTCTTGCCATGTCCTGCGACCTCTTCACTTGGCGTGTTATTGTTGAACCCATTCTGACTGACATCGACAACCGAAAGTTTGACATCGAAGCGAGTGCAAGGATCTCCGACCTCGTGAACGATCACGCCGAGGCCGAGACCAAGGCCAACGCCAACGCAAGCAAAGATGGTGCAAACAAGGTCTGGAGCCGGCGAATGCTTGCCTTCATCGCCGAGCACTACCGGCGCGCTCTCCGCAGGCACACCGGCCAATCCGCGTATCAAGGTGTTGATGATCCCGAAACGGCCCGCATCCTCGCTGCGATAGAAGCGATCAATGATGCCGAGGGCTATGTGGCCACCAACGTCAGCACTGCCCTGATCTTCGAGAACCTGCTGGTGCAGCTCGCTTCTCAGCACGCCGGAGTCTGACCGTGGTTCAGCCGTGTACGCTTATGCCCGAGCCACCGACGAATGTCGCGGCCATGCCATTCTTCACGTTGGTTCCTCGTTCATCGGCCAGTTTCACGATGGCAAGTGCCCAGGTCTCGCGTTCAAACTCAACAAGCTCGATGGCCTTGTCCGCCTTGCTCGTATCCTTGTTCAACGAGGCATCAGCGATCAGTTGAAAGATGAACGTGTACAGCGACCGTACCGTCGCGCACAGTTCCGGTGCCGCATCTGCACGCACCGAGGTCATCAGCTCAACCACGATGTTCCGCGCTTGCGAGAAGCCCTCGTAGCTCGCGTTATAGTCCTTCTTGGCAAGCCCTTCGCGCCCTTGGCGCAAAAACCTTAACGCACCGTCGAGCAGCATCAGCCGAAGTTTTTCAGGTGTTGCCGTCATCACCTGCGTGCGGAGATAGGCGTTGGCCGTGCTGGGTTGGTGGGTCGGTGTATCGGTCTTCATGGTGAACATCTGATCGGTCGAAGGCGGCCCTGAGTTTATTGACCCCTTCATAAACCTGCCCATCAACGTCCGATCTGCCCGACCGCCGATTGCTGGCGCTGCAGATTCGCAAGCGTCGTTTCAAGCTGAGCGTACTGGCGCGTCAGGTACTCCCGACGCCGCCCGATCTTCGAATCGATATCCGAAATTCTGCTCTGTTGAGAGGCAATTTCACCATCAATCGCCCTTGTACGGCGCGTCATTACGCCGCCGATCGAAGAGGTGTAGCGTTCCACAAGCTGCGACACCTGCTCGGCAACACCAAGCGATGAGAACGTGGCAGCCGAGGTGTTGTTCACGCTGATGCCCGGCGCAACTTCCGTGAACTCCTCGCGTGATTCCTGCGTGCGCGATGAGAACAACTCGGCAACCGCCTCCGGGTCGGTCGCAATGGCCGCGCGCAGCTTGGTTGTATCTATCTGGAGTGTCCCGCCCGAGCCGATCTTCACACCCACCTGGCTGAGATAGCGGTACGCCCCGGAAATTCCCTTCGCGGGCTTCTGTATCTGGTCAAACAGCGCACGCCGCAGCTCGTTCGCCGTCGAATCGCCGAGCAGCGAACCCTTGACCTTCGTCTCATCGTCATAGGCCGTGTACCTGCTGATCCGGGATGTGATGTCGTTAAACGCCGTCACAAACTCCGTCACCGCCGTCTCGATCGCAGAGGTGTCCTGCGAGACCGTCAGCGTCACCGGCTCATCGCTCCGTGCGCGAGCGTTGATCGTCAGGCCATCGATCACCCCGTCGATCGTGTTCGAGCTACTCTCGATAAGCACAGCCCGCGCCGGATCGTCGGACCCAAAGAAGACGCGCGCGTTGCGTGCCTCCGAAATGGTCGAGAGCCCGAGGTCCGTGCCGGTCGCATCCACGGTGAATGCCCCGGCAACACCTGTCTGTGTCGCCGTAAACTTCAACCGGAACGGGCTTGCACCGCTCGAATCGCGGATCACCGAGGCCGTGGCCCCGCCCTTCACCTCGTTGATCTTGGTCACAACATCATCAAGTGTGTCCGAGGCTTCAAGCTCGATCTCCCGCTCGAATGATCCGTCTATGAAGTTTTGATCGGTCGAGTTCACCGACTTGCCCACCAGATTCAGGCTCTTGGCCACCGAACCTGAAACGTCCTTGATCTCAATCTGATTGGTCCCGATATCGCCGGGGGCACGCTCGATCAGCAATCCATCTCCGTTATCGTTGATCCTCGCCTGCACGCCAATGTTGCGGCTGTTGATCTCCGCAATCACATCCGCGATGTTGCGACTGTCTGTCCCGATATCGATCGTCGCGCGTCCGCTCGGCCCGATGATCTCAAACCTCCCTGTGCCCAATCCGCGACCGTCGTTCAGCGAAGACAAGACCGTCGATTCACTGATGAACCGGTGCTGAAGGCGCGTTCCATTCACCGTCGCCGAAGCAACCCCGCTCCCGCCCGTCGCGACTCCGAGCGCCGCGGCGCCCGCCCCTTCTACGACAAAGTTGCCGCTGTCACCCGTCTTGTCAACAAGACGAATCCCAACACCGTTCGGACCCACCGTGGCCTCGACATCCCCGCCCGTCAACTCGTTAATGTCCCGAAGAATGTCTGCAACCGATCCATCCGTGGTGACCGCAAAGTTGTGCTGAGTTCCATCCCTGGTCGTGATGAGAAACGCACCGCCCGCGAGCCCCGAGCCGCCGCCGAGGTTCGAGGCCAGCGTCGTGTTCAACCCCGCCAGCACCGCCGCGCCCTCGATCGTGTCGGTCGCTGTCGATCCCACAATTTTCAGGTCCGCCGCTGCGCCGCTCTGGTCGATCACCTCGAAGTTCCCCGACCCCACCGTTGCATCCACCAACTGCAATCCCCGGCCAGCGCTCGTCACCCCGACCGTCACCTGACCGTCGGTCTGCTCCAGCACGCGCTCGCGCAGCGCGGCGAAATCCGCCACAGCCGACTTCGTTTTGGTAAATGCTCCATCCACGCTCGCCCACACATCGCCGATATCGACTGAGAACGTTCTCCCGTCGCGCGTGTTGATGGTAAAGTCGCCCGTCGTGCCCGTGCCCGCCGCGTTGTTGAAGCGAACACCATTGCCATCGTTCAACGATTGCAGGGTTGTGGCATCGCCAATCAGGTAAATCGGCTCGCTCTCGATCGCCGCGTTCAGCGCCGATCCCTCAATCTTCAGGCTCGTGGCTGTCGTATACCCAATTCCATTCTGTATTCGCAGCGTTCCCGAAACGCCCGTATCATCCTCGATCACGAGCTTGTCGCCCTCAACTCGGGCCGCAATGCGCACAGTGTCATTTGTGTTCAACTTATCCAGCAGTTCGCCCACCGTCGCGATCCGCGAGAGGTCGATCGTCGCCGTGTTCCCCGCATGATCGGTAACAATGACCTTGCCCCGCTCGATCCCCGCGCCACCATTCAGATCCGCCAGCCGCGTGTCTGAATCCAGCCGCCCCTTCGCATCCTCAATCGTGATCGACGATGCTCCAACGGCCGAAACATTCCGGTCCGCAAAGCTCCGTGAAAGAACCTGCTGAGTCCCAACCGTCCTATCGACCACAAAGCTAAAGCTGCCATAGGCTGCACCTGTCGAGGCCGACCCTGTGAGCGCATTCTCATTGCTGCTCGCGACCGATGAGGCCTCAAAGATGTTCTGTGTCCGAAACTTTGTCGCTGCCGACTTCAGCCCGCCAAGGCGACTGTTCAGATCCAGAAACGCCGCCTGATCAGTCTGCAGCTCTGCCACTCGCCGTTGAGCCAACGTGCGCGGACGTGCATCAATCCGCAACAACTGGTCAATCAGGCTCGAATAATCGATCCCGCTGAAAAGCCCAGTACCCGAGTTGATTCCACTCATGCAGCCAACTCCCTATCAGGCAGCCTCTGCCCGATTCATCTTCGCTTCAGCAAAGGGCCACGGCCCCGACGCCGTCTCTTCATACCAACGCCCACGCCTGAAACTCGGTTTATCAAGTCCGCGCTTCTGAAGCGACAGGACATCCGACGCCCAGCTTTGCAGCATTCGATTGAACATCATCCGAGCAAGCCCAGGGCTTACCATTGTCGCTTTCGCATTGCTCAACATGACGACCGACTCCTCGTGCATTGGGTCCGTAGTCATCGGACCAGTTCGGGTTGGGGCTGGATAACACCCGCTTGTTGATGCAAGCGGCCAAACCTTGCATCGGCCCATCGAAGAGCGAGCTTCTGTCCCACATCCAAATAGTCCGAAAATTCCCCAGACCTGGGGGTATGTTAACAGCCCCCCAGAAATGGGTATGGTGACCTTCATTCACCGTATTTCCTACACAGATTCGCAATCCAGGTGCCGATACTCTTCCGCCTCGCTTTGCAAGACTCTCGCGCCCGCAACATTCACCTACGCACCAATCGCGCTTCATCCTCGTATGAAAGTTCGTATGCCGAGTAACACCGACCAGGTCGGATCTAACCCTCAGTTCACCACCCTGCCACGCGGCCTGGGTTTGTTGGCCATTGTGGTCTGCACGCTCGTTGCGCTCAGTGGACTGGGCGGTGCGCTCGCATCGATGTTGACGCAGTCGCCGACATGGTTCCTGTTCGGGTTTGAACTCGTCACCCTGGTTGCAGGCTCGGTAGGTGTGCTCATTGGCTCAGGCCGCTTTGCCGCCGGACCCGGCCTCGGGTTCCTCTGTATTGCCGGCGCGGTCGGCGTGGGCGCATTGCTCGGATACTACGGTGCAGGTCAGTCGCTCCATGGTCAGAGCCTCCTTCCCTTTCTATTGGCGCGAACCGTGGCCGCCGCGGCCATCGCGGCGATCGGCGCCGTCGCAGTTCTCGCGCGCCGACCTCGCCTCAGTATCCCGATCCTGCTGCGGGCCATCGGCTTCATGATTGCTCTTGTTCTGTTTGGACTCGGCGCATGGGCTGCACGAACCAGGTTCGCGGCCATGGATGTGACAGTTCAGGCCATTGTGGGCCTTATCGCATTTGTGCTCGTGCTCTGGTTCCTCGCCGCGGCCATCCACCTCAGCGTGCGTGCTTTCCAGACTGGCAATGCCGATTACCTTTGCGATACCGACCCGCGATAGGTTTCCATCAAGAACCTGCGCAGTTCATGCCGCGCCGTGTCCTTTGTGCGCTCATCATAAAACATCGATTGATGTGCTCCTCCGTCGATCACAACGAGTTGCCCAGCCCGCGTGCCCGCCGCGAGTGCGCGGCCATCCTCAATCGGTGCGATCAAATCCCCCTCACCATGCAGCACCAGGAGAGGCACCTCCAGTTTCTCCGCACTGAGTGGCGAGCGTACTGAGGCCATTGACTTTCCGGCACATTGTCGAATGAGCCAGAGCGCAGGCCAGAGGTTGAATCGATACGGAAGTCCGCGCAACCGTAGGACATTCCGCGCCGGGGTTGAGATCAGCAGATAGGGTGCTTCCGCTACCACGCCAAGCACCGATTGGTTGTTCGCACTGGCAAGCACACTGACACGTGCTCCGAGCGAGAATCCCCACACCACCATCGGACGATCGCCACCCCCTACACGCTCGATCAGCTCCTTGAGCATTTCCGGTTCGTGAATTCCGAGCGTACACCACCCCGGCGCATCGCCGTGTCCCGGCAGATCCCACACAATCAATCTTGATACCGCCGGTAAGACACCTTCCACACGCCCTGAACCGAGCATCGAAACTCGCGAGTCACCCCACCCGTGTGTCAGGATCACCACCGGCCCCATGGGGTCATGCCCGGTGATCTCCCACACCGGCAGGTCAAGGCCGCGCGCGCGGAAGACCCACGAACACCACTCCAGGTTTGCGTTAGTCAGTTCTGAGGGATCGCCCGGCAAGGCACGCGAGACCGCCCATCCATACGTACGCCGCGCCGGGTGCGCGAGTGTCCACGCGGTGAAAATGACCAGTATCGCCCAGCCGAGCGCAAGGCCGATCGTTAGCAAGATCAACAGTCCGAGTACATCCACGATCAGGTTATACCAGCCCGCAGAGACTCCCGCTTTCTTCAAACGCCAAACAAGCGGGCGATGTCATTGAACGTCACGATCAGAAACATCGTGGCCAGCAGAACGAGCCCGGCAATAGCCGCGACATTTTGCACCGCTACCGAGACCGGCTTGCCAGTGATCTGCTCATACAACAGAAAGACAAAGTGACCGCCATCGGCGATTGGAATAGGCAGAAAGTTCACCACCGCCAGGTTCACACTGATGAGGGCCATGAAGAAGAGCAGCCAGACAAACCCGCGCTCGGCAAGGATGGTGCCCACATGGGCAATGCCCACCGGCCCGCGCAGGTGACCAACCTTGACAGTCCCCTGAAAGAGTCGCGCAAACGTGATGTACGTGGTCAACATCACCCGCCGCGTTTCGTGCAGGCCCATGGCAATCGCTTCGCCAGGGTTGGCCGCCTTCAGCATGAACTGCTCAGTCTGAAAGAACATCGCCGGTTCGAGCGCGGGCTGCCATGAGGCCACCGCCAGCGCACCAACATCGGCCTCGCTCAACTTCCATGCCACAGTTTCGGTCGGTGGCCGATCGCCCGATCGCGTCCGAATCGGCAGTTCAATCTTGATCGTGACAGCGGCCGGAACGTTGCTGCCAGCCTTTGCCGCCGCGCGAGCCAACGACAGGCTCACCTCCGCCAGAGTGCCTGTAGGTTCATCGTTCACACCCACAATCATCGAACCGGGCGCGATCCGCGGCAGATTCGCACTTGCCGATCGCGCGCCCGTCGAGTTTCCACCGATCCATGCCCCAAGGCCGCTGCTGTCTCCCGGAGCAAAGCCGATCTGCCCCTTGCTGTTGACCCGCACATCGCCCAACGAAACATCGGCCCACGCGGCAGCCTCGTTCCTGCGACTGACCACAACCTTGATCGTGTTCCCCGCATGTGCCCGGATCTCGGCAACACCCGCAGGTACGCTCGGCCATTCGATCTCGCCAAGCTGCACAAACACATCGCCAGACTTCAGCCCAATCCTTTCGCCCTCGGAGTCTCGTGCGACTTCCTCAACCGCGAGCACCGGCAGCAGCCCGAGCAGGTGCCGCGCCGGGATGGACTCTCGCTCATTGAGCAAAAACTGATCGCTCTGCAACGATGGCTCCGTTGCGATATCTACCGTGACTTCCTTGCCGGTCTTGCTCCGGAAGGTGGCCGTGATCGGCCGACCCGCGCCCTGATTGGCCGCATCGTTGAGTTCGTAGGGGGTCACTGCGGGCTTGCCACCGATGGAGATCAACGTCATTCCCGGTTCAAGATCGATAAGTCCGCGCGCCTGCAAGAGCCGCTCGAAATTAGCCCGCATCTCGGGCGTCTTCGCCTCGCCGAGCGTGTTTGATGATGCCGGTCCTGCACCGATCATCAGCGCGCGGGTTGTTGGGTCAACCTTGGGCTTGATCAGAAAGTTCAATAAGCCGTCCGTGCCCCGACGCTTCACATCAAGATTAATCGCCGTGTCCGGGCTGGCCAGCATCGAGGCCAGCAGCATGTCCTGAAACGAGAGCGTCGCCTCGCCATCGATCGCGACGATCTCATCACCCGGTTGAAGTCCCGGAACCACCACCCCGTGTTTATCGGCATTGGTCGCGATGGTTGTGGCCGCGGGAGAGCCCGGCTCGACCATCCCGATTGTCGCCGGCTCGGTCTTGAGCCCGAGCATGAAGACCACAATGAACAGCATCGCGGCCGTCACAATGTTGGCCGCGACACCCGCAGAGATCACGATCATCCGCTTCCACGGCTTGCAGTTCTGATATGAGTCGGGCGCTTCGGAACGTGCCGCGGGGTTGGAATCATCCTGCCCGAGCATCTTTACATACCCGCCAAACGGCAATCCATTCAGACGATACTCGGTGGTGCTTACGCCCGCAGGGCTGGAACCTGTGCCGCTCTTCGCCGCATCTTCAAGCTTCTTGTAATCGGCCTCGCTCGACCCACGTCGAAAGCCCATCCCCTTCCGATAGCTCAGAAGCGCAGGCCCAAACCCCACAGCAAACGCCAGCACGCGAATCCCCGCCCATCTCGCGGCCACAAAGTGACCCAGTTCATGGATCACGATGATCAGGCTGAACCCGAAAACCACGAGCAACAGGTCGCCCGCCTGACTGAGCAAGTTGAGCATTGATGTCATTGAACAATCCTATGGGCCTAGGGCCCCCGGGCTGCGGCATAAATGGCGAACTTTGGTCTTCGTGAATCCTGCAGCCACATCCATCGGTCAATTGTGCTGCGGGCGGGTTGGAACAGCACGCGGAAACTGACGATTGTTACGCATTGTCCCCGGTAGTGGCAGAATGAAACGAAACGATTGTCCTAAAAAGAAGCCCGGGCAAAGGTGCCCGGGCTTCAGGAGTGATCAGCATGGTCTTGCAAAGACCTGGCCAGACATCCGGAAGAAGCCGGTATCTGGCTCAAGACTTACTTGGAGTACTTGACGCTGCAGCCATAGGCCTTCGTGTTCGACTCGGTCACGGGCTTGCCAGCGAGGACTTCGTCGAGAGCGTTCTTGACATAGTTCTTGCTGCCGGCCTTCTCGGGGCTCGAATCGTTGTCGATCGCGCCGCGATAGGCGAGCTTGCCATCCTTGTCGATCACGTAGCAGGTGGGGGTGTTCTTCGAGCCGTAAAGGCGGCCGACAGCGCCATCCTCGTCGATCAGGATGGGGTATTCCATCTTGAACTCGGTTTTCTTGGTCTTGTTCAGCTCAAGACCGTTGCCCTGCATGTTCTTCGCGCTCGAGTTGATCGCGAGGAAGACAACGTTCTTACTGTTGTACTGGGTGTAGAGGTCGCGGAAGGTCGTGTTCTTAACGTGGTGCTTGACCACGAACGGGCACTCGGGGTTGAACCACTCGAGCACAACGGTCTTGCCCTTGAAGTCGGCAAGCTTGACGGTCTTGCCGTCGGTATTGGTCAGCGTGAAATCGGGAGCGGCCTCGCCGACCTTTGCGCTGTCGCCCGTACGGGCCTTTTTGTCGCCCTTGTCGTCGTGCTTGTGGTCCTTATCGCCATCCTTGTGGTCGTGATCCTTGTGATCAGCGGGCTGTGTGGTCGTCGGTGCATCCTTGGCGGGTGTGGACTGAGCCAGCGCGGACGAACCGGCGAACGCAACGCCAACGGCAGCAAACAGAGACAAAATCGTGGACTTCTTCATGTGCAGAAACTCCTTGGGGTGAATTCAAACAACTTCTGTTGAGCCTTCATCGGTCGTCGCGACCGGCAACACACCGACCCGCAAGACCGTGAGATGTAACATCTGTATCCTGTACGGGCCGTCAATGGCCCGATGATTGATCCTTCGTCGGGGTGGCATCAGCGCCCGCGGGCTGGACCGTCTGTTTCATTTCTCATTGCACTGGGCCGGTATTCACCTCGAACCATTCGAGGGCCTTTTTGTTCGCGTATCGGACCTCAATGATTCCATGCAGCAAGGGCTGAACGCCGGGCGCGGGCTGAAGTTGCATGGTCAATCGATCGCTCTTTGCTTCGCTGCTCGTCAACAGGTCCGTAATCGGCGCACAATCGATCATCGGAAAGAACGCGATTCCTGCCGCGCCTTTGGCAACGATCTCTACGCTCAGCTTGCTCCAAGCGATCAAAGGGGTACCTTCCGCGGCTGTCCCTGTCAGTGCTTTTGGCCAACGCGCCCTCGCCTCATCGAACAGTTTGGCCGCCGCCGACTTGGCTGGTGCCTTTGCCGATGCGGCAACCACCGGGATCTGAAGCTTCAGCTCGGACTTCTCGGGCACACACGCCTCTTGGCAGACCAGCCAGTTGAGCTTCGCCGAAAGCTCGGCAGTTCCCGATGCGTCCGCAGGCACAACTATGGGGACAATAAGTGTGACCGATCCTTCATAGATATGATCTAGTGAGTCGCCGGGTGCAACATGTCTTGTGGGCGCAGGCCATCGAGTTGGCTCGGCCTTAAACCCGGGTGGCAAGGTCAGCTCAAGTTCAATCGGAAAGCCCGTATCGTTCAGGCCGTTCCAATAGACGTGCCAGCCGGGCTCGATCTTGAAATGCACCCCGATGAACCCGGTTTGCCCTGCAACCAACGCGCTGGTCTCGCACACAAACGATGGGACGGCGCGCAACTTCGAGGGCTGTCCAACGCGATCACTCGCGATCACCGCCGCGTTCGCCAGACCAACGCTTAACACAGAACACAGGGCAGAACTCAGAGCCAAGGCCGAAACAAGTGTGACCAAAGCAAAGACTCCAAGGTGTAGATGCAATCGAGACCCAGCGACCTACGACCATGATAGGGCAGTGTTTGGGCTCGGGCGAACATCTGGCAGAAAACCTGCTGAAAATACTTGGGCTATCGATCTCTTGCGGACGAGGTTGTCCGAAAGCCGATTCGCCCATCTCGAATTCTACCGATCGGCACGACGCAGGCTGCGGCGTTATTCTCTAGGATGAGCATTATGCACCTCCCCTGGCCCGTCGTGTCCCTTTCCCTCCTGATCGCCACCCTTTCACCCCTGACAGGTTGTCAGGATTCAATTAGTGATCGCGATATTCAGCCCATCCCTCTTGTCGAGGTCCGGCGACTCATGGAAAAGGAAGGGGCCAAGTTGCTGCTCGTCGATTCCCGGCTGCCTTCAGAGTTTGCCGCCGCGCACATTCCCGGCGCGATCAATGTTCCCGTTGCGGGCATCGACGCCGACAAGGCCAAACTTCCGCCCGAGTTTGCCAACGCCAAGTGGGTGGTGGTCTATGGCGAAAACCCCGGCGACGGTTACGCCGCGGCCATAACCAAGCGACTTCTTCGCGCTGGCCAAAGCGGAGCACGCCTCTTTGCCGGTGGGTTTGCCGAATGGAAGAAAGCCCGGCTTGCGGACACATCTGATGTAGCGCCCATTGCCGAGACCGGCACGAAGAAGTAGCTCGACACGAAGTTGAACGCATCGCATCACACCACCCCTCGGAGATTTCTTCATGGCCTCAGTCGCCGCCAACGCGAGTTCGGGTTCGGTCCACGGTCGCACGTACGCGAACATCATGGAGTGTGTGGGCAACACACGCCTGGTCCGGCTCAACCGCGTCATCCCGGCCGGACACGCCGAGGTTCTGCTCAAACTTGAGTTCGACAATCCGCTGGCCAGCGTGAAAGACCGCATCGGCAAGGCCATGATCGAATCAGCCGAACAAGAGGGGCGCATTCGTCCTCGCGGTGCAAAGGGCGCGGGCGATCCTGGCACACACATCATCGAGCCGACCAGTGGCAACACGGGCATTGCTCTTGCGTTCGTGTGCGCGGCCAAGGACTACCGCCTCACGCTTACCATGCCCGAGTCCATGAGCATCGAGCGTCGCGCCCTGCTCAAGCACCTCGGTGCCGAACTGCAACTGACACCCGCGGAAAAGGGCATGAGGGGCGCAGTTGCCGCGGCGACGGAGTTTCAGAGCGCAACGCCTGACTCATACATGCCGCAACAGTTTGAGAATCCCGCCAACCCAGCTATTCACGAGGCCACGACCGGCCCGGAGATTTGGGCCGATTCGGGGGGGAAGATCGATGCGATCGTGTCGGGTGTCGGCACAGGGGGGACGATCACGGGTGTCACACGCTACATCCGGCGCTTTAACCCCAACTTTCTGGCCATCGCTGTCGAGCCCATCACCAGCCCTGTCATATCGGGTGGTCAGCCCGGACTGCACAAGGTGCAGGGTATCGGCGCGGGGTTTGTTCCGAAGAACCTTGACACGACGCTCCTCAACGGGATCGAGCTCGTCAGCAACGACGAGGCATTCGAATGGGCCAGGCGCGTCGCCAAGGAAGAGGGCATTCTCGGCGGAATCAGCGCCGGGGCCAACGTGTGTGTCGCGGCACGCCTTGCCGCCAAGCCCGAGTTCAAAGGCAAGCGGATCGTGACCATCGCCTGCTCATTCGGCGAGCGATACCTCTCCACCATGCTCTTTCAAACCGCCACACCCTGATGATGGCGAGTTTGTTTCGATGCGATTGCAGGTGTCGGGCCGGAGGCCCAACATACCGAAGAGCGGGGGGGAGGATGGGAATGCTGAGATGCAGAAACTGCGCGATCGTACTCCGATCGCGCAAGATCATGGGCTCAAATCTGCGGTTCGTGCGCCCAGTTTGCCGATTGACGGTCTTGAAGGTCGGCGTTGTTCCGTTGTGTGTCAACGCACGCAGTTCGACCCACCTCGTCGGAGACGAGGTTACCCGCTCACGAGGCGCTCATGGATGAGATTTCGCCCGATCCTACTGTTCCTCCACCCAATGCCGCACCTGCGCAAACGGCTGGCGATCTTGCCTCCGAAGCGCTCAGCAGCGCACAGGCCGCGGTAAGCACGCTGCGGGCCGATGCTGGCGCACCGGGCGGTACCACAGATGCCATCTCTGCCGCCGAGGCTGCGATTGCGCAAGCCCGGGTCACCAACGCGCCGTCGGCACCGGCCGGGCCATCGCCGCTGCATCTGCCGGGGATCGTTCCCGGCCTTGTTGGCGCGGCACGCGAAGCGATTGGCCTGCTCGCCGATGTCAACCTGCACGTGAAGATCGAACTCGGTCGCACGCGCATGTTGGTTGAAGATGTGCTGCGCCTCGGCGAAGGCTCGGTTGTCGAGCTCGACAAACTCGCGGGCGATCCTGTGGATGTCTACGTCAACGACCGGCCCGTCGCCCGTGGTGAGGTGCTGGTCTTGAACGACAACTTCTGCGTTCGCATCAACGAGATCATCACGCAGGCGGGCGACACTCGCTGATCGATTCGCTGGCCGGCACGGAGTCGCCGGCAGACCGCCCAACACAAGTAGAGCCAGGATGGCGCACCAGTTGACAGTCAAGATCGTTGCGTGGCCTCATATGATTCAGGCGATGGTCGCGTTGGTCGCCATCGTGCTGATCACGCCGCGGGTCGCGGCCCAGCACACCACCAGTGCAAGCCCCGCCGCCGCCGCAGCAGAAATCGAACTTCGCCCGCTCGGCCACCCGACGGCCGCGCCTTCGACCACTCGTGCTCAATCGCGCGAAACCTCAGATTCCTCTTCCATCTTCAGCAACTCGCTCATCCGCACCGGCGGTTCGCTCACCCTCGTTCTCGCGCTCATCTTCGGCGCTGCGCGGCTCACCAAGCGTCTTGCACGCGGCAATCCCGATCTCGCATCCGCCATCGGTGGCGTATCTGGCGGTAAGTCACCCGCGGGTCTGCTCGAAATTCTCGGGCGCTATCCCCTGGGGCGGGGCCAATCGCTCATCCTTCTTCGACTCGATACACGCATCTTGCTGCTCGCACAAAGTGGAGCGGGTGGAGATGGGATTGGTGGACGGTTGAGCCTCGGTTCGCGAGCTCGCGCTGGCGGATCGCTCACCACACTCTGCGAGGTCAACTCACCTGAAGATGTCGCGTCCATCCTCATGCGCACGCAAGATGCCGACCAGCAATCCATTGCCTCGGGCTTCCGACAACTGCTGAGCCGCTTTGATGCCGAACACCCCGAGCCTGCGTTTGTCGAGGTTGCCCCTGAAAAATCCGGACGCGTCGTTCGCAGCGGCTCGGGCGGCGACCGTGCCGAACTCTGGGATGCCCGCCCCGACGTTGCCGCCTTTGCCGAGGCCGAGGCCGCTTCCGCGCGCCAAGGGTCAGTCCGCGGGCGGCTCGACTCCATCCGCGCCCGAGGCGCGGCTGTGAAAGGGGGAGTTCGATGACCCCGCCCCTCCGCCGTTGCATCGCAGCACTTGCGTTGTTGCTGGTCTGGTCCACGACCGCCGGTGCTCAGTCCACCACCTCTAGGCCCGGCAGCGCCCTCAACATCAATCCACTCTCCGTCCTGAGCGCGGCGGGTGATTCCATCGCCGCTCGCAGCGCATCCAACATGGGCTTCATGCCCGGAACCGACGATGAATCGAGCACCGATACGCTCGGCCCGCTCGGGTCGCCTTCATCCAAGTCAAAGCCAGCTCAGGGTGGCGAAGGTGGTGGGGGGAACGGTGGTGGGCTTTCAACTTCGATCAACATTTTGCTCGTACTGACCGTGATCTCGCTCGCGCCCTCGATCATGCTCATGACCACCTGTTTCGTGCGGATCGTGGTCGTGCTCGGCCTGCTCAAGCAGGCACTTGGCACGCAGACGCTCCCGCCGCCGCAAGTCACCGTTGGTCTGGCGATGTTCATGACTCTGCTTGTCATGTCGCCCACTTTCGACCGCATCAACCGCGAAGCCATCACGCCTTACAACACCGGCGAAATCCGCGATTACGATGTCCTCTGGAGCCGTGCTCGTCAGCCTATGCGTGATTTCATGTTCGATCAGATCGAGCGCACCGGAAACTGGTCCAGCCTCTACATGGTTTTGAACTATCGCGGCACAAACACCAGCGATCCTTCGATCCTCAAGCGTGCTGATGTGGACATGATCTCGCTTGTGCCCGCCTACATGCTCAGCGAGTTGAAGACCGCCTTCCTGATCGGCTTTAAGGTCTACCTTCCATTTCTGGTTATCGACATGGTGATCTCCGCCATGCTCATCTCGATGGGCATGATGATGCTCCCTCCTGTGCTCATCAGCCTTCCCTTCAAGCTCCTCCTCTTCGTGCTTGTGGATGGCTGGCAACTTGTGGTCGGTTCGCTCATGCAGTCATTCACTACGCACGCCCAACCCCCGCCGCAATCAGCAGCAATCTCAGCGTCACTCCCCCCGATTCTTGCGGCGATAGGTTCGGTTCGATTCGGCTTCACTTAAGAAGACAGAATATTTTTCAAGCGCCAGTCACCACTCATGTACTACGACGACTCCATCATCGATCTTGTCCGCGAGATGCTGATTATCACGCTCAAGATCGCCGCGCCGATCCTTCTCGCCGGCATCGTCGTTGGCCTGATCATTGCGCTCTTTCAGTCCATTACTTCGATCCAGGAACAGACGCTCACCTTCGTTCCCAAGATCGTCGCCATGCTCGCCGTCACCGTCATACTTCTGCCATGGATTATCCAGCGACTCATCGATTTTTCGGTAGAAATGTTTACCAAGTTCTAACTCCCCCTGCCTGAGGGTTGGGGCCGGGGGGTGGACAGCCTGTCTGCACTAATCACAAGTACGCGATTACCGTCCTGTCTTTTTTTCGCTCTTCGCTCTCTTTCCGTGCCCAATGCCTGCTCTCCCCCTCGACCACATCGGTCCCTTTCTTCTGGTCCTCTTCCGACTCAGCGGGCTGTTCATCTTCGCGCCCATGATCGGCAGTTCGCTTATTCCTTTCCGTATCCGCACGCTGATCGTGTTCATGTTCGCGCTCTGCATCTATCCGTCGCTTCCGCCCGCGCAGCAATCACCCATCGATCTTGATCTCTTCACGCTTGCACCAGTAGCCTTCGGCGAAGTGCTCATCGGTCTGGGCATCGGCCTGCTCGCTTCACTCCCGATGTACGCGGTCCAGCTCGGCGGCCTCATCGGCGGGCAACAACTAGGCCTGGGCCTTGCGGGCATTTACAACCCGGCCATAGAGACCGAGTCCGACATCATCGGTCAGATGCTCCTCTACGTTGCGCTCTCCATTTTTGCCGCGGCGGGCGGGCTTGAACTCATGTTCATCGCCCTCTCGCAGAGCTTTAACCACATCCCGATCGGCGACCTTGCCGCGGCCAGAAGCGGCGCGACCGACCTCGGCAACTGTTTGCTCGGCCTGACCACTTCAGGCTTTGACTTAGCCCTCCGCGTCAGCACACCCATCCTCTGCATCGTGCTGCTCGAAACGCTTGCGACAGCCTTTCTGATGAAGACCATCCCACAGATCAACATCATGTCCCTCGGCTTTGCCTCCAAGGTTCTGCTCGGCATATTCGTGCTCATCCTCTCGATGGGCACGCTCGGCGAGATCATCGGCGACGACATCCGTTCAACCTGCGATCAGATCATGATCTGGGCCGCGGGCGACTTTCATCCCTCCACACCAAGGTAAACACGCGCAATGGCCGAGGAACTTGGCGAGAAAACTGAACTGCCGACCTCTAAGCGTCGTCGTGATGCCCGCGCACGCGGCCAGGTCGCGAAGTCGCACGACTTCAGTTCCGCCATCGATCTTGTCGGCACCTACATCCTGCTGCTGATACTTGGCGGCTCAATGGTCGCTGGGCTTGCCGCGATTGTCAGGCACCTTCTTGATCCGAGCATCTCGGGTGTCGGCATGAACATGGCCGAGATCGATCTCGGTGTGCGTTTCGCGGCCAAACGGGTTGTCATGGTTGTTGGTCCGTTCATCCTACTTGTGTTCGTGGTCGTGCTGCTCGGCCAGTTCACGCAGGTCGGCCTCCTCTTCACGCTTGAGCCCATTCGTCCGAAGCTCGACCGCCTCAGTCCAATCGCGGGCATCGGCAGGCTCTTTTCACTACGCAACGTGGTCAAGACCGGCACCGGCCTGGTAAAGTTGATGATCCTCGGCGCGATTGCCGCGATGATTGTTCGCAAGCGCATGCCCGAGATCGTCGCGCTCCCCCGGCTCGACACCGTCGCCGCCTTCGCCGCGATGGGGCAGATCATCGCCGATCTCTGCATCTGGATGCTCGCGGTCATGTTCATCATCGGCATAGCCGACTTTATCTACCAGCGCTGGCAGCAAACCCGCGATCTCAAAATGACCAAGCAGGAAATCAAGGAAGAACTGCGTTCGATGGAAGGCGACCTGGAGACCAAGGGCCGCCGACTCCGCATGGCCCGCCAAATGGCCCTCCAGCGCCTCCGCCAGACCGTCCCCACCGCCGATGTCATCGTCACCAACCCCACGCACTTTTCCGTGGCTCTTCAATACGACCCCGACAAAATGGCCGCGCCGAAGGTTGTGGCCAAAGGTGCGGACTTCATGGCCTTCCGTATTCGCGAGATCGCATCCGCCAACCGCATCCCCATCATCGAGCGTCCACCTTTAGCGCGCGCTCTCTACGCCAATGTCGATGTAGGTAAGACCATTTCCACCGAGTACTTTGAGGCTGTTGCCGAAATCCTCGCTTATGTCTACCGACTTGAAGGCAAACAACCGGTAGCCGCGTAGCACGCGCTGCTGTGCCGAGTGGCCTGCGCGACCCACCCAAGTGCATTCGACTACTCCAACTATTCTCGCATCGTGGAAACCTTCAAACGCGCAATCTCCGCGCTCGCGCAAATCTCCCGCGCACAAATCATCCCCAGTTCACTCCGTTACCGATACCTAGTTCGTCTCACCGCCCCGAGATCTTTCACCCACACGCCCGACCACGAGCAGGATGCTCGTGACCACCACCAGCCAGGATGGCGACCGCCCCTCCAGTTCCCGCACTTGCAAGCCGCAGCCTCAAGCTGCCGGCGTGGCTGCAGGCCGCGCACCGCCACCGCGCGCTCATTGTCCCGATTTCGTTCATCGTTCTGCTGATGGTGATCCTCGTCCCGATGCCGACGTGGATCATGGACATTCTCATCAGCTTCAACATCAGCCTGAGCGTCGTCATTCTGCTCACGACCATCTACATGGTCGAGCCGCTGGATTTTTCGGTTTTCCCCTCCCTTCTGCTCGCAACCACGCTCTTCAGGCTCGTGCTCAACGTTGCCTCGACGCGCCTCATCCTCACCGCCGAGGCCTCCACACCCCAAGAGGCCGTCGGTGTCGCGGGAGAGGTTATCTCTGCGTTCGCCAACTTCGTGGCCGGTGACAACCTTTACGTCGGCATCATCATCTTCCTCATCCTCGTGCTGGTGCAGTTCGTCGTCATCACCAAGGGTGCCACCCGCATCTCCGAAGTCGCTGCACGCTTCACCCTCGACGCCATGCCCGGCAAGCAGATGGCCATCGATGCCGATCTCAATGCGGGCATGATCGACGAGCACGAAGCGCGTCGCCGCCGCGCCCGCATCGGGCAAGAGGCTGACTTCTTTGGTGCCATGGATGGTGCCAGCAAGTTCGTTCGCGGCGACGCCATCGCCGGAATCATCATCACCGGCATTAACGTCGTCGGTGGTTTCGCCATCGGCACGCTCGACCGTGGGTGGCCCGCCCTCCAGACCGCCAAGACCTTCACCCTCCTCAGCATCGGTGATGGCCTCACCGCACAGATCCCTTCGTTCATCATCGCGATCGCCTCCGCGCTCATCGTCACACGTTCGGGTTCCAAGGAACGCCTGGGTAACGAACTCACAAGCCAGCTGACCTCGCAGCCCACCGTGCTGGTTATCACCGCCGGGCTCCTGATAATTCTCGCCTTCACGCCGCTCCCCACCCCCCCCCTCCTCGCAACCGCGGTCCTCCTCATCGGTCTCGCCTATGGCATCAACCGCACGACCCGAGACCGCAAATCCACCGAGCAGCAGGCCGCGATCGCCAAGGCGAAGCAGGCCGCAGGCGGTACGGGCGATGGCCCAACACCCGAGCAGTTGCTCAAGCTCGATACCCTAGAGCTCGAAGTCGGTTACGGCCTCGTCGCGCTCGTGGATACCGCGCAAGGCGGCGATCTCCTCGAACGTATCGCCGCCACGCGCCGACAGCTCGCCGTCGAACTCGGCTTCATTCTGCCGCCAGTGCGCATCCGCGACAATATGCAGCTCAGCCCCAACGAGTACCGGATCAAAATCAAGAGCGCGATCATCGGGCGGGGCGAGACCATCCCCGGCAAGCTTCTTGCCATGGATGCAGGCATAGCGACCGCCCCCATACCCGGTGGCGCGGCCGCCGCTCTCCCCACCAAAGAGCCGGCCTTCGGTCTCGACGCATGGTGGATCGATCCCGGCATGAAGACCCGAGTCGAGACGATGAACTACACCGTGGTCGATCCGACCAGCGTTCTCGCGACCCACCTCACTGAGCTGGTCAAGACCCACGCCGGCGAGCTGCTCACCCGTGAAGAGGTCAACAACCTGCTCGCGCAGCTCAAGGAAAAGTCGCCGAAGCTCCTCGAAGAAGTCATCCCCGGTGTGGTGAAGGCCGGAGATCTTCAGAAGGTTCTTCAGAACCTCCTCCGCGAACGCGTACCCATACGCGATCTTGAGACCATCTTGGAGACACTCTCTGATTGGGGAACTCGGACCAAAGACCTCGATGTTCTCACCGAGTATGTTCGCAATGGGCTTCGTCGCACCATCTGCCAGCTCTATGCAACGCCGATCGACCCGAGCAATCGCCGTTCAGGTGCCAACGCGCCCATCACCCGCATTGTCTGCATCACGCTCGACCCTTCGCTCGAAGACATGATCAACTCGTACATTGACCGCTCAACCGGCGCGACCAGTTTCAATATGCCTGCCCGAATCGCCGCGCAAATCAGCGGCCTGGTTGCCAAGGGTCTTCAAAGCGCGGTCTCCGCAGGTCATCAGCCCGTCGTCATCACCTCTCCCCAGGTCCGCGCCGTCGTTCGCCAACTGATCGAGCCCCAGTTCCCCAGTGTCGGAGTGCTCGGCTACAACGAGATCGTCGCTGGCGTCGAGGTCGAATCCATCGCCCTCATCAGCCCGCCCGGACAAGTCCCTATTGCAAACGCCGCTTGAACACTCAAAGTTGTCCACATATTTCAAACAACCGTTAACCTGAAACAACAGACGTAGGACGTTTCGCCTACAATTAATCAAGGCACAGGATGTGCCGATTTTTCCGAGCTGACCGTCACGGATGGCCCATTCATGAAGCTCAAGACGTTCCGCGCGAACTCAATGGCTGATGCTCTCGTCGCTGTCAAAAGCGAGCTCGGACGCGACGCAGTCATTTTGCACACGCGTAGCATAAAATCTGGCGGTTTTTTTGGGTTTCGCGCCAAGATGTTCGTCGAAGTCACGGCATCGGATGAGTCGCCACTGCCTCGTAAACGCCCGGCACCAGCGACGCAGCAACCACCCGAACCAGCCAGGCGATCGTCACAGGTTTCCCCGTTGCCATCAGCCGCGGTCGCTCAGGCCTACACGCGCCACTCGCCCCCGAGTGCTGATGCGCCACCTCCAAAGCACATGGCGTCTAAGCCACCCGGCACGGCTGCACAAGCATTGCCCGATCCCATTTCCGATCCCATCTCGGTGATGCGGGTACGGGAGCGACGAATTCCTGCCGCTGACCCGAAGCCCACGCCGTCGCTGCTCTTGACTGACACCTCTGACATTCGGCGCGAGCTTTCGGACATCAAGCTGCTTGTTTCGCAGGTTCTGCGCTCATCCGCCCAATCAACCCCCGCGCACGGTTCGGGTTCTGATGCCCTGTTCAAGCACTACATGCACCTGCTCGGTGCGCAGGTCAGTCGGGAAATTGCCGACCGAATCATCGGTGCCGTGCGTGATGAGTTGAATGCTGGCGAACTCGCCGATGACTCAATCGTTCGCACGACCGTTCTCCGTCACCTCGCGGCCATGATCCCCGTCGCCCCAGTGGCTGATCCTGCAAAGTTCAGCCGCGCACGCGCAGACGAGCGTGATCGATCTCGGTCTTCCCGAACACCCTTTGTTGTCGCGCTGGTTGGCCCGACGGGTGTCGGCAAAACCACGACCCTCGCCAAGCTCGCCGCTTCGTACAAACTCCGCCAAGGACGCTCGGTGGCTCTCATCACCTCCGACACCTACCGCATCGCCGCGGTCGACCAGATCAGAACCTACGCGGGGATCATCGGCCTTCCTCTGCGAGTGGTCATGTCTCCCGGCGAAATGGCCGCGGCCGTTGAGTCATTCTCATCGCACGATGTCATCCTGATCGACACCGCTGGTCGCTCGCAGCACAACACCGAGCGCCTCGCGGAGCTTGCCGAGTTTATCGATGCGGCCAAGCCCGATGAGACACATCTTGTCCTCTCTTCCACTGCCGCGCCCGAGGTGCTCTTCAGCGCGGCCGAGGCCTTTGCGCCGGTTCGCCCCAATCGCGTTATCCTTACCAAGCTCGACGAGGCCGTTCACTTTGGTGTGGTGGTCAACATCATGCAGCGGCTCAACACGCAGCTTTCGTTTGTCACCACCGGACAGGAAGTCCCCGACCACATTGAGCCCGGACATTCCGAACGCCTGGCACGCTTGGTCATGGACCACACCGCCGATCGAAGCGCGGCCAGTTCTTCCCCGGTTTCGGCCACAACATTTGCATCGGTGAGCGGCGCGTGATTGCACCACGAGACAAGTCACGTTCAGTGGTTGATGTCACGGAAGCGTCCGTGCCCGTTGTGCTCGCTGAACTTGATGCGGAGGTTGAGCGTTCTTTTTCTGGCACCTTCAGCACAGCTTGTGCGCAAACTTTGCCTGTTGAATCGGACGATCAGGCCACTCGACTCCGCGCGCTGGTTGAAGGTGCCGATGGGTCACATTTGCTGGGTTCCTCGCCGCGGTTTGCGCCAGCTTTTGTTGATCCGCTTCAGTCCGATCGGCAAGTGCAGATCCGTGAACGACGAGACGATGCGCCGTTCACCATCGCAGTCGCCTCGGGCAAGGGCGGCGTGGGCAAGACCAATATCACCATGAATCTTGCGGCGGTTCTCGCCTCGATGGGTTATCGCGTGACGGTGCTTGATGCGGACCTTGGGACCGCCAATGCGGATGTTCTGTGCGGCCTTACACCCTCGGCGCGGCTGGATCATGTCCTCACCCCGGGCGGCATGGCGTGCGGTGATGGTGCGCACCGATCACTCCGCGACATTTTGCTTGACGCGCCAGGCGGCTTCCGGCTTTTGCCTGGTTCCGCGGGCATATCGCGCATGGCCGACCTTTCGGCAGCCGAGCGTCGTCGCTTATTCGATGAACTCGCCGAGATCGATCACGACACCGATGTGCTTCTCATCGACACTGCGGCCGGTGTTGGCAGAAGCGTGACAGCCTTTCTCGACGCGGCGGACATCTGCCTTGTCGTCGCAACACCCGAGCCAACCGCGATTACCGATGCCTATGCCTTGATAAAGTGCGCATCATCTACCGAGATGCGAAGCCAGAACTTGCCAGAGCACTCGGCGAAAATCCCGCGGCCGTTGTTCCGGATCATCGTGAATCAGGCACAAGATCAGCAGGAAGCGCGGCGTGTCTTCACGCGATTGCGCGCGGTAAGCACGCGGTTCCTGGGCGTAGAACTTGCGCTTGCCGGATGGATCGCGCAGGACGTGCGCGTTCCCGAGGCGGTTCGTGCGAGGTGTCTGTTCGCACTTCGCTCGCCAACATCTGTAGCAAGCCGCAATATATCGGCAGTTGCAGAGCTGCTGGCCCAAGATCTTGGTCCTGTGCCCCGAGTTGTTCGATCAAACGAACCCCCACGCAGGCTGGCTTCTGCCTTGCGAAGGTTTCTTGGGATGGGTTGAGCTTCATTAAAGTTATCTGAGTTTTGTTTCACATCGACCGCATTCACTCAAGCAGCACCAAAACAACGCCGAGAACATTGAGTCGAAGTTCTTGGTTAAGCCGGTTGGGGGTTGTTGCGCGCAGAGGTTGACCATGTCGCCGGGAGTTCCCACTCGTGTGATTGCTGCATCCTGCGGTCTTGCAGGCTTTGCCGTCGCCATTGTCGCGGGACTCGCGGCGGACAATCCCGCCGAAGACATCCTTGTTCATGCTTTGATAGCCCTGTTTGCCTGCAATGTGGTGGGCTGGATCGCGGGCATCATTGCCGAGAAAACGATTCGTGAAGGTGCCGCGACATTGCTCGCGAGCAGGGATGTCAACAACATATCCACAGTCGATGAATCATCAACAAGCGATAGCGGCGTTGTGCGAGCGGTTGTCTAGAACTTCTCCACATTTTGTAACAACTTCTGGCGGCGAGATTTTTCAATGTATAATGATCCGTGACGAGGGTCATGGATGGACCCCGGATGCAATCGACCTGCTCGCCATGAACGCGAGCGGATTGCGAAGAGTCAGTGGTCAAGGAGCGGACCATGTCAGCGATGCGTTCACCTGTTGCAACCGGCCGTGTTCGATCATCAAACCGCTATGCCGTTGAGCATGCCGAGGCGTCACATACGCCGAGCAGGTTTGATGAGCTCTCGGTCAAGGAAGTCTGGCTCGAGTACCAGCGCACACAATCGGAAGAGGTGCGCAACTTCCTGATGGAGCGGTACCTTCCCCTCGTGCGATACAACGCCGAGCGGATCTACCAGCGCCTTCCCGACGAAGTCGATATTCAGGACCTCATGTCCGCCGGGCTCTTCGGGCTCATGGATGCGATCGACGCTTTTGACCTTGATCGCGGCGTGAAGTTCGAGACCTATTGCGCGCCGCGCATTCGCGGTGCGGTCCTGGACGAGCTGCGATCAATGGACTGGGTTCCGCGGCTTGTACGCCATCGCACGGCACGCGTCGAGGGCGCTCGTCAGAAGTTTGAGATGGAGCATGGGCGCGCCCCGACACAGGATGAACTTTCCAACAAACTCAAGCTGGTGGGCGAGGAGTTCGACAAGTTTGATCGCGACAGCCGCGCGGTCGCGACCTTCAGCCTGACACGCAAGTGCTTTCAGTCCGACGGGACCAAGGATGTTCGCGAGATCGATGTCATCAAGGACGAGTCGCAGAACAATCCATTCACGGACATTCAACGGAAAGATGTGAAGGACCTGATCACCAAGGGTCTTTCGCGTGCGGAGCGTCTGATCGTCGTGCTTTATTACTACGAAGAGATGACGATGAAGGAGATCGGGGCCACGCTCGATCTTTCCGAATCGCGAGTGAGCCAGATGCACTCGTCGATCCTGCTCCGGCTGAAGGCTCAGATGATGCACCGTTCTCGCGAGCTTGAGACCGAGCAATAGCGGGATTTCGGCGAAAAACTCGTCCTCCTTTCGGCAGGCCCCGACTGTTCGTGGGGCCTGTTTTCTTGCGCGTCGGGTGCGATACCGTTGTGCGTGATATCCGCGGCGGCCATCGCGATCGGCTCAAACCTTGGCGATCGCCTCGCCCATGTGCAGGGCGCGGTGAGGGCGATCGGTGAGTTGGCGACAACGCGTGTGGTCGCGTTATCGAGCATCATCGAGACCGAAGCGATGGTGAGCCCGGGCCAGCCGCCCGGCCCCGCGTTTCTGAATGCGGCGGTGTGCATCGAGACCGGGCTTCAACCGCTCGCGCTGCTTGGGGCGTTGCTTGAGATCGAGAGGACGCACGGGCGAGACCGTCGCAGCCCGAACAGTGGGCATGTTGTACGATGGGGCGCGCGAACATTGGATCTTGATCTGCTTTGGCATGGTGAGACCGTCCTTGCAACACCGGAGCTCACGCTGCCGCACCCTTCGCTGCATTTGCGAAGGTTTGTGCTTGAACCGCTGGTTCAGATAGCGCCGGGATGGGTTCACCCACTGTTGATGCGTACACCGGTGGAGATGCTGGCGCGCTGAGGAATGTCAGCGTCGATAACCGGCAGGCTGCTCGAAGAACCCGTAGAGCTCCTTGAGCACGGTCATGCCGAGGAAGCCCGCGAGCGTGAGGGCACCGAGAATGATGGCCTCGTCATTGCAACCCTGACCAATAAACCATGCGCAGGAATAAAGCGAGAGCCAGAGCGCGCCATAGCGTGCGATCTTCTCGGCGGCGCGCGGGCCGGGGCCGAGCTTTGCGGCCTTGCGAATGGCCCAGATCACAAAGACCAGGGCTAGCAGCACAGGGCCGATCGCGGCCTTCCATGAGACCCACTCAGGCCACAGGGCGTTCCACCATGGCGCGCCGGGTCGCTGGTTGCGGAACCAACTGAAGACGAGCATGACTACAGACCAGAATGCCCAGCCCCCCGCGGCACAGACCATGGCACGGCGCGATATGCCGGGCGATCTTCCACCGAGAGTATGGCGAATTCCGGCAACGGCAAGCGTGTGGGTCATCACGAGCCAGACGGGCCAGACGAATCGCAGGTTGAGGTTGGGGACAACCATCTGTCCGGCGTAGAGGAGGCCGAGTAGGACAAGACCGAAGGCGGGGACGTACTTTCCCGCCGCGTTGAAGACGAGTATCGCGCCCGCGAGAACGAGGGTAAGCAGGATGGCGGGGATTCCGAGAACGGTCGCACCGAGGACAGAAGCAACGAGCGTAATGACGACGACGTTGAGGGCGCGCTCGAGCGGCATGGAGCCGGAAGGGATCGGTCGATCGGGGTGAAGCCTGCGGTCGCGGCGGTGATCGAGAACATCGTTGAGCGCCATGGCGTAGGCGTAGAGCGCGACGGCGTTGAGCGCGCCGCCCGCAAGCAAGGCCCAGAGTGGGAGTTGACGGAGAATGGCGAAGCCGGGTTCGTGCGGCTGACCGAGCACTTCGCCGTGCGGTGCGCGGGTCCAGAGGATGACAAACCAGACGTTGGCGGCGGCGGCAAAGGCCGTGGTCACCCGCGTGAGGTGGAGCGCGGGAGAGATCCTCAGGAGCAGCTTTCGCATCGGGGCTGAATGGTACTCCACACGGTCGGATATTTGTTGAACGTGGCGAAGAGGAAATGGAGCGCGGCCTTTGTCATGCGAAGCGGCGTGGTAGCGTCTGCAAAGGTGCGCTACCATGCGATCCGTGAGGCAAAAAAGGGATGACAACTCGCGATCAAAGATCCTGGTGACACCCGAGAAGGGCAATGTGGTCACGTGTGATGTTGCCGTGGTGGTGAGCCGGTACAACGCCACGGTGACCAATGCGCTCCGCGACGGTGCAGTGCGGGCGTGGCAGGAGCGAAGCGATGGTTTGTCGGGGCTTGAGGTGATCGAGGCTCCCGGTGCTTATGAACTGACTTCACTCGCGATGGCCGCGGCGATGAGCGGGCGATTTGACGGCGTGGTCGCGCTCGGTTGCCTGATCAAGGGTGGCACGCGGCATGATGAGTACATCGCGTACGCTGTAGCGAACGGATTGACGCAGGTGACGCTCATGACCGGGGTTCCTGTGGCGTTCGGTGTCATCACAGCATTGAACGCGCGGCAAGCCCGCGACCGGGCGGGCGGGAGCAAAGGGAACAAGGGTGAAGAGGCGATGAACGCACTACTCGACACGCTGATCTCGCTGCGGCTGATCGAAGATGACCAGACGGACCACGGTTTGCCTGCGAAGGCGCGTTTGCTTCGTGTTGCGGATAAGGCCGAGCAGGGCAAGCGGACGAAGAAGTCGAGCACACGGGTAGGAACAACGACCAGGCAACGGTCAGAGAAGGGACGATGAGCGCGAACCCGCGAGAGATCAGAAGGCTGGCGTTTCAGGCGTTGTATCAGATTGATGCGCGCGGAGGCGCAGCGGCGACAGCGACGAGCAGTGCGCCGCCGGTGGTGCATGTTGACAAGGCGGGCGTAAAGATTGCACCGCCCCCGATCGAGGACCCTGCGGCGGTGCTGGCGGGAATGCTTGCAGATCCGAAAGACGGTGAAGAGGCACGCTACGCGCCGTCGGATGTGAAGAAGGCGTTTCTGCTGGCATCTGCGGCATATGCGGATCGTGCTCGAGCGGATGCCTTTATGGCCGAGGCCGCACCGGGATGGCCAGCGCACCGCCAGGCAGCGGTGGACAGAGCAATTCTGCGACTCGCGCACCACGAGATGATGAACGGGAACGTGCCGCCTAAGGTGGCGGTGAATGAGGCGGTTGAACTGGCCAAGGAGTTCAGCACTGAAAAGTCCCCGGCGTTCATAAACGGGTTGCTGGACAAAGTCTTGAAGGAAGTGCTTGGTGAGGAGGGGGCGGCGGAGCACAAGGATGGGGCGGCTGATGAGGGTGAAGCCGAGCGGGTGAAGGTGTGACCTGATGGCTTCATTCTTTTCCAAGGCGATTGACAAACTCAAGCAGGGCCTTACGCGCACGCGTGAGGTGCTGGTTGAGGGGGTGACGGGTATCAAGTCGATGCTCCTGGGTCGTCGTCTGGATGAAGAACTCATCGCGGAGTTGGAGAAAGCCCTGCTCACGGCGGATGTGGGTGTGGCGGCCACGAAGAAGCTGATCGATGGGATCACGGCTGACTACAAGGCCGGAAAGATGACGCGCGGCGAGGATGTGCTTGAGTACATGAAGCGCGAGCTGAAGGCGATGTGGCCGGTCGAAGACCGCGCGTTGAAGTTTGCAGCCGTGGGGAGCGGGCCAACGGTGATTCTAGTGACGGGGATCAACGGTGCGGGGAAGACGACGAGCATTGCCAAGATGTGCGCGATGCTGCGAGGTCAGAACAAGACGGTGCTGCTGGCCGCGTGCGATACGTTTCGTGCGGGGGCGGTTAGGCAGCTTGAGATCTGGGGTGAGCGGCTAGGTGTCGAGGTGGTGAAGGGGCGGCAGGGTGGTGACCCCGCGGCGGTGGCCTTTGATGCGTGCAAGGCTGCAATCGCGCGTGGGGTGGATGTGCTGATCGTTGATACGGCGGGGCGGCTGCACACGCAGGATCCGTTGATGCGGCAGCTCACAAAGATTCGCTCGGTGATTGCCCGGCAAATTGCGGGCGCGCCGCACGAGACGATGCTTGTTCTTGATGCGACAAGCGGGCAGAACGCGTTGAGGCAGGCGGAGGAGTTTTCCAAGGCCGCGGGTTCGGGAAGTGGTGAGGGTTCCGCAGGCGTGGTCGTAGGGGGGGTTGGGGGGGTAACGGGAATCTTTCTTGCGAAACTCGACGGGACCGCGAAGGGTGGAATCGTGGTGGCGATTCGGAGCGCGACGAACATACCCGTGAAGTTTGTCGGGGTGGGCGAGACACCGAGTGATGTCGAGCCCTTCGACCCGGAGAACTTTGTGGAGGCTCTGTTTGCTGGGTGATTGGTGAACGGAGAGAGATCATTGGCGAGTCGGACGGGGTCGAACTCAGAGCGACGGGTAGGAGCAGAGTTCGTCAGAGAAAGACGGAAGACTCCCTGTGAGTTCACACGCATCCCGTCTTTCCCATCTCGTTCCCTCAATCCCATGTCTCTGATGCCGATCGCGCATTTCCAGCGGGATAAGACCAGATCGGGGTGTAGACTCCGGGCATGGAAGACGAGCACGATGTGGTTGTGATTGGCGCGGGCGGTGCGATGGGCTCGAGCGCGTGCATGCACATGGCCGCGCGTGGGATGAAGGTGCTTGGGCTTGATCAGTTTGAGATGGGCGGGCACGGGCGTGGGAGTTCGCACGGGCAATCTCGGATGATTCGGATGTGCTATTTCGAGCACACCGACTATGTGCCGCTGTTGAAGCGTGCGTATGTGCTGTGGAGAGATTTGGAACGACGCGCGGGTGTGGACGAGGGGACGTTGCTCGATGTGACGGGCGGCGTGTACATGGGACGTTCGGATTCAGACGCCGTACAAGGATCGCGCGGCGCGGCGGAGTTGCATGGGCTGGAGCATGAGGTGCTCACACGCGCGGAACTGGCGGCTCGGTATCCGCAGTTCCGGGTCGAGGATGATTTCGTCGCGCTGGTGGAGCCGATGGCGGGGTATCTGAGGCCGCGACGGGTGGTGGGGACGCAGACGCGGCTCGCGTCGATGCACGGCGCGGAGATGCGGGGTGAGGTGCGCGTGCTGGGATGGTCGAGCGATGGGGAGCGTGTGCGCGTGAAGACGGAGGGGGGCGAGATTCGCGCCCAGTCGCTGGTGATCGCGGCGGGCGCGTGGGCTACGCGTGTGGTGAGCGATCTTGGTGTGGAAGTGATGCCGACACGGCAGGTGCTGGGGTGGGTGAAGCCGGCGCGGAATGCGGAACGCTTTGCGCGGGGAGTGATGCCGGTGTGGGCGATTGATGCCGCGCACTTGGGCGAGGGTTTGTATTACGGGTTTCCGATGATGGGGGACGAACTGAACGAGCGTGCCGGTGTTCGCGGGCTCAAGATCGCGCGTCATGCGCGGGGCAACCCGACCGATCCGGATCGGAATGAGTGGGCCGCGATCGAGGGTGATGAGGAGACGTATCGACCGTGCCTGCGGCGGTGGATTCCGGATGCGGATGGCGCAGCGGAAACGATGCAGGTGTGCATGTATGAGAACTCGCCGGATGGGCACTTCATCATTGATCGGCACCCGCGATATGCGAACGTGGTGGTCGCTTGCGGGTTCAGCGGGCATGGGTTCAAGTTTGCCAGCGTGGTGGGGGAGGTGGTGGCAGACCTGGTGCAAGACGGGAAATCGCGGCACGCGGTGGACTTTCTAGGGTTGGGGAGGTTTGCGCGATGACGCTTAGGATTGATATACGATGCGTCCTGCGGCGAAGGTGTGTGTGATCCAGCGTGGGTCCCAGGTGTAGAGAAGTGCGCCGAAGGGATCGACAGCGGTTTGCCAGGGAGCGGATGCCGCGGAGTTTGCGGATGGATTGAAGATGACCAGATCGGCGGGTGCGCTGATGGCAAGTCGGCCGGCGGGTAGGCCGAGTGCATCGGCGTTGCCCGTGGTGATCTGCCACCATGCGTGCGCGGCGGATGGAATGCTGGCGGATTCGTTGCGGCTCATGCGGTGCAGCTTGGCGGTCTCGATCATCGCGCGAGCAACGCGGGGCATGGCGATTTCCGGACCACCGGCGACATCACTGCCGAGTGAGATCCGTACGCCGGCACGCTCGTGGGCGCGGAGGTTCATCAGCCCTGCTTGCAGGAAGAGGTTCGCGGTCGGACAGTGCGCGATAATCGCGCCTGATTGATGGATGATGTGGCGCTCGGCATCGTCGAGCCAGATGCCGTGACCGAGCAGCGTGCGTGGTCCGAGCAGACCAGCGCGGCGATAAACCTCGACATAGCCTTCGTTGTGCAGGGTACGCACGGCTGAGCATTCGTCCTGAGTTTCGCTGAGGTGAGTCTGCACAAACGCCTTCGTGGCCGTGGCGAGCAAGCCTGCACCGCGCAGAAGTTCGTCGGAGCAAGTGATGGCGAAGCGGGGCGTGATGGCGTGCCGTATGCGCCCGTGTGAGCGTACTTGTGATGCTTCACGGAGCAACTGCGATGCGGGGCGGAGCAGCTCGGCGGGTGCGTGCTGATCCATGAGGACTTGGCCGACAATGCCGGTGAGACCGGCCGCGGCAAGGGCAGTGATGGCGTGCTGAGTTGCGTCGTGGTGGACGGTGGCGTAGGCGGCGATGGAGGTGGTGCCGTTGGCCAGGAGCTTGTGCGAGATGCGGGTCGTCATGTGGCCGGCGTAGTCGGCATCTACCCACTTGGCCTCGGCGGGAAAGATGGAACACTCAAGCCATGGGAGAAGCTCAAGTCCGTCGGCGCCGATGGAATCAAACTGCGGGAGGTGGAGGTGGGTGTCAATGAAGCCGGGAGAGATGAGGCTGGAAGGTCCACCGAGATCGGGCGTGCGTGATGGGCAGGTGTTCGAGGGGCCAAGCGCCAGGATCCGACCGGAGGTTTCGTCGATGCTCAGCCAGCCAGGAGAGAGTCGCAGAGCGCGATCGCCGGACTCGTCGGGGAGCATGAGTTGTCCGGCGATGAGCATGGGCGAACTCCGGAGATGAGGCGGAACTGAGGGATGAGGGTAGGAAACAGGTGAAAATTGGCTGCAAATTGGAGAAGAATTGTGGAAAACTCCGAAAATACGGGGGATTTATGCGGTGAAAGTTGCAAACCGTAGTATTTTCCGCTAGAAACAGTAGGTATTCGCGTGGACGGATCCCCGCGAGACGATTCCCCCTCCCTCCTCAACCGCCCACAGGCGATGGAGACAGACGAAGATGGCAAAGATGAAGACCCCCGCGAAGAAGGCCCCCAAGCCCGTGAAGCTGAGCGCCTCGGCCAAGCCCCGCAAGAAGAGCGAGCTGTTCAACCTGCTCGCTGAGCACGCCGAACTGAGCCGCAAGCAGGTCTCGGCGGTATTTGAGGCTCTTGGCAAGGTCATGGCGGTTGACCTGGCGAAGCCCGGCGCTGAGAAGCCCAAGGTGTTTGTCGTTCCCGGCATGATGAAGGTTCAGAGCGTATACAAGCCTGCGACCAAAGCGCGCGAAGGCAAGAACCCGTTCACGGGTGAGACCCAGATGTTCAAGGCCAAGCCCGCCCGTACGGTGATCAAGATCCGTCCGTTGAAGGCTTTGAAGTCGATGGTGTGAGTCTGAATGGTGGTCGCTTGCTTAGCGACTGCACCCGAAGGACATCAAATGGTTCTCAAACGCCGAGCGTTGATGCTCGGCGTTTTCAATTGTGTTCAGGATATTGCAGAACACCTGCATTCAGATGAAGCCTGGCACCATCGCGCTGGAAGATGGCCTGTCCGCTTTCGTCGATATCGGTGAACGTGGCGGAGACTCGTTCGCTGGAAGGGAGCGAGACCAGTGCTTGCTCACCAATCCCGATGAGCAGATCGCGTGCGGCGGCGAGTGTGGCGGGCGGAAGTGCGGGTGTGGAGAGTGTGGCCATAAGCTTGGTTGAAAGCAGGTTGGCCGCGTCATTGAGGTCGATCGTGAGGTTGAGAGAAGTGAGCAGTGTCGTGGCGGTGGGGTGGAGGTCGGGGGGGAGTTGATCGATCTGAAAGTTTGCATTGAGCCCAACCCCGATGAGAAGCCAGCCGGGACGAGAAGTGGTAGGGTTTGGGGTGAGAAACTCGCATAGCGCGCCGAGGATCTTCTGATGATCCAGAAGCACATCGTTTGGCCACTTGAGGCGGATGCGCGCACGTTGGTTGTGCGGCACAAGCTCGCGGACAAACTGGGTACACGCCACACCTATGCGGAGGCCAAGACCCGCGGGGAGTATTGGAGCAGCGTTGGCGCAGGGAATGGCCAGCGTACACCAGAGTCCGCCCGCGGGGCTTTGCCATGATCGCTGAAAACGGCCGATGCCACCTGTCTGTTCATCCGCGCCGAAGAGAACCGGACCACGCGCCGATTCAAGCCGACCCGCGATGATCTCTCGGCGCGCGTGCAGGCTTGTGGAATCGAGGCAAGGGAAGTGATGGATCAAGAGGGGCGCGATCATCGGTTGATCTCAGCGCTCGGCGGGCTTGGTCGATGGTGTCGGCTTGGCGGGGCTGGTGTTCGGCTGATCTTTGCGGGGCCGCATGGGGAGACCACTATTGGCCTTGGATTTGCGAAGAGTTGGCTCACGTTGTGCGGTGATGCCGCCGCCGCCAATCATGTCGCCGTAACGATCGATCGCGATGCGAGCGGGGATGAGGTCGGCGCGCTCGATGGCGCGAGTGAGGCGAGGGAGCACCCAGGCCTCGTAGCCGGAGTCGGCATCTGGGCTTGCCAGTTCGTTGCGGAACCATTCGCGAAGGGGAAGTCCGGCTTCCGTGAGTGTGCGCTCGCGAATGGTCTGCCACTGGCGTTCGAGGGAGCGGTCGAGGGCTGAACTGCGGATGACCGGACGAGACCAGACGCCCATGCCGGTTGATGCGTTGCGGGCGCGCACGGCGAGTTCGCGAATCGGCGCGGCGATGGTGGGGAGCTTACTGTCGGCGAGGAGGGCCAGTTCCTCGAGCCTGAGTGCGACATCGTGCATCTCGCGCGAAAAATCCAGTGCGGGGACTTCTTCCATCGCGAGCATCGCCGCGGTGGCGATGGTCATCTGCGTGACCATGCGCGGGGATTGGTAATCGTTGCCGACATTGGTGCGGTACCAGTTGAGTGTGTCATAGACGGAGTGGTAGGCGGAACCTTTGGTGCCACTGGCACTCATGCCGCAGGAGGGGACACCGGTGTGGCACCAGAAGGCGACGTGGTCGGAGCCGCCGCCGAGTGCGCCGATCTTGGGCGCGCCGGGGATAAGCGGATCAGCGGCATCTTTCCGCGCGAGCCAGGCTTCGAGCACGGTCTGACCTTCGATGCCCGCATCGGTGAGGCGTGAGTTGATGGCGGGGACGTGGCGTGCGGCCTCGGTGATGAGTGCTTTGAGTGAAGAGGCTGATGAGCAGCCGAAGTCCGGCCCCATCGCGGCCATATCGAGATTGATATACGCAACAGCCTTGGATCGGACTTCATCAGCCCGCGACTCGACCCACTCGGTTGAGCCGATGATCGAGAACTCTTCAGCACCCCAGCAGCAGAACTTCATCGTGCGGCGCGGGGCCTTGGTGCGTTTGGCCGCATCGCTGAAGATGCGTGCGGCTTCGAGTGTGCAAATGGTGCCGGAGGCGGGGTCGCACGCCCCGAAGCCCCAGGCATCGTGGTGTGAGCCAATGAGAACCCATTGATCAGGAAACTCAGAGCCGGTGAGTGTGCCGATGATGTTGAAGGATCGGGTGATCTCCCGCTTCTGTTCAACCTTTACGCGCAGTTTGACGTTGGGGCCGCCGATGATTTGGTAGGGGACATTGAGCCCGCCCTGCCAGCCATCGGGGAGCGCGGCGAGAGGCGCGGCATCATTTGGTGGGGGTGAGTGTGCGGCGATCGCGGTAAAGATTGTGCGGGCCGCGCCCCAGCCGATGGGTTGCACGGGAATCTTGGGAAGGTCGATGGTGCTCGGGTCGAGTCGCTTGGCATCTTGTGTGGCGGCAATGCCCGGTGTGAGCGGGTCGCCGGGATAGCCGAGGGTGTTGATGCTCCCACGTTCGATGCACGAATCGTTCTGGTATGGACCGGCGGGATATGCACGGAGCGGGTCGGCATCTTTGCCGGGATCGGTGCAGATGATGACGGCCGCGGCACCGGCGGCCTGCGCAAACTTGACTTTGTAGCCGCGGAAGTTGCCACCGTAGCGGCAGAGCACGATCTTTCCGGTGAGATCGACTTTGAGTTCGCGGAGTTTGTCGAAGTCGGCCTTGGTTCCCCGATTGGCGTAGACGAGCTCGGCGGTGATATCGCCGCTGCCGCTGTAGGCGTTCCAGCCGGAGGTGAGATCGGGGTTTGCGCTGTCGGCATCTTCGGTGAGGATGTTCTCTTTGGTGATGAGGGGCGTGGTCTTGTCGGTGCCGTCGGCGTTTGTGGCGAGTTCGATGAGGTCAAGCCTGGCTGAGACAGGTGTGGCGAGGTAGGCGAAGAACTCGTGCCGCTCGACCTCAAGGCCCATGTCGGTGAAGGCTTTGGTGATGCGGTCGGCCTGGCGAAGATCGCCGGACGAGCCTGCGATGTGAGGTTCGCTGGCGAGAAGGTCGTGCCAGGCGCGGAGCTTCTCCGGATCGACCGCGCGCAGAAGCGGGGTGATGCGGTCGGTGGGCCAATCGCCAAGTGATGGCGCGGTGTAGACGGGAGGAACTGGTGGAGTGACGGGCGGGGCGAATGTGAACAGGCCGCTGATTATCGGGAGAAGCGAATGAAGAATGGGCATGATGACGAGTGTACGCGGAGGCATGAGGCCGCGCGGCGTGGTATGGTTACGTGTGACGTTTGCACAAAGCCAATCTCCGTCCCTACAGGGTTTGCACGCAGCGGGGTTTGATGGCGCGGGCGGGACCGGAGGGGCGGGGAGGTTGATTCGGCCTGCCGACCCGAGCCTGCTGCCACCCGACAAGCAGGCGAAGTGGATCTTTACAGCGCGGTGCTGGCGCGACTTCAACGATGACCAGAAGAAGCGGTGGAAGGATTGGTTTGCGTGGGCGACGCGGCCTGGTGGTGAGTTGTGGAACGAGCACGAACATGGCGCGTTGCTGGCGGGCGCACGGCTCGACGATGTTGACCTTGCCGGCGTTCAGTTGTCGCACGCGGATCTGACGGGCGCATCGCTACGCAGCGCCAACCTGCACGCGGCGAAACTACAAGGCGCGATCCTTGAGCGGGCGCATCTTGAAGAGGCGACTCTGGCGCACGTGAAGCTGATCGGCAGCACGCTCTCACACGCGCACCTGCGCGGGGCCGATCTGACCGGCGCGGATCTTTCTGAAGCGATCCTGCACCATGTTGATCTGACGGGTGTTGATCTGAGAGATGCGCGTCTGTTTGCCACGCGAATTACTGATCCGATCTGGTGGGTGGATCTGCCGCGCGCGACGATGGATGGGCGGACGGTCTTTCCGCGTGCGCTGCCCGAGCACCCGATTCAGGATGTCCTCGGCTTGCCGCCCCTGCTGAGGCGAAGGATTGCCGATGCGCAGTATCTTCGCGACATGTATCGCAAGGCGGGCGGCGGGTCGGTGGGGATCGGTCGATCGGCAATGTGGGTCTGGGGTGTGACGTGCTGCTACGGACAGAGCCTTGGGCGGTGGGCACTGTCCACGGTGGCGTTGCTGGTCTTCTTCAGCATCGCGTTTGTGTTCATGTCGTTCAACTTTGCGGTCTCGACGGTCGAGGCTGGCGCTGCGTCATCGGCGGTGCATCGGCCCGACTTCTGGCAGGGGATGTATTTCAGCGTCTCAACGATGATGACGCTCGGGCTCGGCGATGTTGCGCCAGCGAGCGGGCTTGCGCGGGTGGTGGTCTTGATCGAGGAGGTCTGCGGGTACTTGATGCTCGGCGGGCTGCTTTCGATCTTCTCGAACAAGCTGGCGAGGTTGTCTTAGCGGGTCAGTGGCACAGAGAAGAAGGAGGATTTGCTGAGGGTACGAACGGGAACAACGTGCGTGCGCGGTGGTCCGCAGGTGGCGAGAGATCGTCGGGGATTGCCTGTTTTAACATTCTGGCGTTTGGTTGCCGAAATGATCGGTGACTGAAGGTAGAAAGCGTTCGTTTCGCCAGAATTGTCTTTTCTTTGAAGGGCAACTTCGATATGTTCGCGTCTAAATCGCGGGCCTGACCGCCCGTCAGAGGAGAGAGTCTTCTTAGTTTGCATGGTATGTTCCGGTTGGGTTCCGCGCGCGTTGCGGGCCTTCCAGTCGTAGCAGTGGCCCTTTCGGGTCTTCTTCTTCCCTCTTCCGCGCTCGCTACTGATTGGATCGAAGTCGGCGATGCGGGCAAGACTCCCGCGAATGCACAGATCACAAGCGGTGTGGGTGCGTTGAAGGATCTCTGCGGCGATCTTTCGAGCAACCAGGATGTTGACATCTTCTGCATCGATATTGTTGACAAGATGAACTTTGATGGGGTGACCTCAGCCTCGTATGACACGCAGTTGTTCCCTTTCACGATGGCCGGTGTGGGTATTTCGCTTGGCGATAACACCTCGGGCAATCAGGGACGCATCACGGGTCAGTTTGTGCCATCCAACGGGCACTACCTGGTGGCGATCAGCCGCTACAACAACGATCCGGTCAACGTCAGCAACGCGTTACTTTGGGCGAACACACCACGAAACGTTGAACGTGCGCCCGATGGCCCCGGCGCGGCGACACCCCTCGACCATTGGAACAATGGCGGGACGGGCGCATCGGGCGGGTACAAGATCGACTTCAAGGGAACATCGTTCTGCATTCCATCGCCCAGTGCGTTCGGGCTGATGGCGATTGCGGGATTGTTCGGCGCGCGTCGGCGGCGCTGAATTGTGGGAGGGGAATGGTGAGTGTTGAGTCATTACAAAGGCCGCGCTCATGGTGAGCGCGGCCTTTGTATGTTGGTGTTGTTGATGGTCTGGTATAGCGCCGAGCTTAGTTCTTGCCGCCTTCGTAGGTCTTGAGCGTAGCTTCGAGCTGCTCTTTCATATCGACCTGCGCCTTGGTCAGGTTTGCGATGGCCTTCTTCTGGAACTCGATGGCCTTGGCCTTGTCGCCCTTGAGCCAGTAGCAGCAGGCGAGCGTATCGAGGATCGCGCCATCCTTCTCATTGGTGAACTCGACGGCCTTGAGCGCGGCCTTCATGGCGACATCGACATTCTTATCCTTGGTCTTGATGGCTCCCTCGGGATCAACAATGCCCCAGGCGATCTCGTTGAGGGCCATGAAATCCTTCTTGGCAATGGCCTCGTCGATGAGCACGCCGGCCGTTGCATAGGCCTCGGGATACATCTCGGCATCGAGCTGTACCGAGTACTTGGCCTGCATCATCTGCGCGGCCATCTTGGGGTACTTGGCCTGGAACTCGTTGATCGCCTTGAGCGTGGCCTTGGGGTTGCTTTCGGCATCCTCCATGAGGGCTTGGGCCTCTTCCTGCATCTTCTCGATCTTGGCGGGGCCTTCCTTCGCATCCCACTTGCCAGCGAGCACATCGTCGATAACAAAGTCGAGCTGCATGGGGTGGCCGATCCAGGCGATCTCGCCCTTCTGATCGACCACGAACGAGGTGGGAATGCCGCGCTGGCGCGATGCCTTCATATAAGCGGTGTGCGTCGCGCCCTCTTTGTCCCATGCGACGGTGTAGGCCATGGTCTCGCCCTTGGCCTTGACCATCTCTTCAACCTTGGCGAGTTCATCACGAGAATCAGCTGAGGCCATGCCGATCACGGTGAGGCCCTTGGACTTGTTGGCCTTCTGGATCTCTGAGAGGTGGGGCATGGAAGCGATGCAGGGGCCGCACCACGTCGCCCAGTACTCAACGATGTACACCTTGCCCTTCTCGAACCCGGTGATGGGGTCGCCCTTCACCCACTTCTCAACCGACAGGGCGGGGGCGGGATCGCCGATGGCGAGCTTCTTGATATCAGCCTTGGGCTTGTCAGCCTTCATATCGGGCTGAGCCGCGGCGGGCTTTTCCTGAGCGTGGGTGATGCCGCAACAGGCGAGAATGGCCGCGGCGGTAATACAGGTGAGACGGTTCATCCGGAGACTCCTTGAAGGAAAGTGTAAGGGGCTGTGTATGGAGAGGGTATGTGGGGTGAGGCGGGGTGGGTGAAGGGGGGCAAAAGTGGGGGTGGGGAGGGGGGGCGGCTTGGGAGAAGCTGGGAAGTGATGCCAGGATATCGGCCGATCAGAGAATCTCTTGCGTCTCTGGGTATTCAAGGGTAGACGCGTCAAAGTGGGTTAGTCCCAATTGCTGAGCCATGTGGGTTCGAGAGCGTTCGTTGCTTACATGGATGACTCATGCATTTACAATGCACACGCATGTGGAGAATCCGATGAGCCGCTCAGTTGACGTGATACTTCCCGGTCGGTTCAATCGATGCGGAAGGTTATCAGATATGGCCGCGACAACGGCCGTGGTGGTGACTCTCGGGGGCGCTGCTTCGATCGCTGTGGCTTGTCCCGAGTTTACCAGCCGCATGCCCTTTGATGGTCAGGATGGACAGTTATCGCAAAATGTGGGGGGCGCGGTCGTTGGCTCTCCACTTCGAGCTGCGGATGACTTTCTGCGGGCGATGGGGAACGGAAACCCGTGGTCGGTGCGTGAGGTTCGCGCGGTGATGTTGGTGGACTGGGTTTCTTCGCTGGCAAACCTCGGACTTCAAGTGTTCAACGATGGCTTCAGCGCATCAACGGGGGCTGTGCCGGGTACGAGTGCGTGTGACAAGCTCGGCGCGGCCTCGATAACAGATCTGGGGATCACGATCGGTCCGCACCACGCCGACGAAGTTCGATTCGCCCTTTCCGAAAGCGAGCGCGTGGTGCTGGCCGATCGGTGGTATTGAGTGACGGTTCATGCCGTTGCGCCCATCCCGGGCTTTGGCAGCGCGTTCTTTGCCACGGGCGGGAACGGCGTGGTCAGCGGTGTGGTGGCCCGCAAGAACAACAGCTTTCCGACTGGCCCGTGGACTTCAGTCGAAGAGTGCTGCATCGGCACCACCGATCTGGCCTTCAGTGTGCGCTCACGCCAGTTGCAGACGTTCGCGGCGGATATCAACTGTTCGGGCAACCTGAGCGTGCAGGATCTGTTCGGATTTCTGGGGCAGTACTTTGCAGGTGCGCCCAACTCAGACTTCAACTTCAGCGGCCAGGCCTCTGTGCAGGATATCTTCGACTTTCTGGCGTGTTACTTCGGCGGGTGCGCAATGAGCAACCCCCACTGACCGCTCAGAGCAGCGGTCGCGGGCACTGGTTGGTGCTTTTCAAGCTGGTACATTCGGCGACGCGCTTGGCCATGTTCCGACCACCATGGCCGCTCTGCCCTTCGGCCACCTAACCTGTGCCATGGCTGCACGTCCTGTACTTCGACTTCCACATCTCCGCGTCGCGATGATCCTCGCGCTCGCGGTCCTTTTCATCGGGTCGGCGGCCGCGCTGGTGGGAGTGGTGCGGAGTGTGCGGTTGTCGCGTGAGAAGGGTGACGAAGCCTTGGCGCAGCAGGCGGCGGAGGGGCTGCGGTCGCTGGTGATTCCTGAGTTTGCAATGGTCGATCAGGATGGACGCGCGTTCACCCAAGCGGATCTGCTGGGAAAGGTGACGGTCCTGGATTTCATTTTCATCCACTGCCCGACCGCCTGCCCGATGATGACCGAGCAGATGGCCGGGGTCTGCAAATCGTTGAGCGGAACAGGTGTGCGATTTGTGAGCATGAGCATTGACCCGAAGCACGACACGCCCGAAGCGCTGCGCGAATACGCCAAGCTGCACGATGCGGATGTGCTACGGTGGTCGTTTTTGACCGACAAGGATGGCAGTGACAAGACCGTGCGCGCGATCGTGACTGATGGGCTGAAGTTTCTGCTCGAAGAGGACCGGACGCGCGCTTTCACGTACGCGAACGGTGAGGCGGGGTTCAACATCGTACACCCGACGTGGTTCCTGCTGATCGGGCCGGATGCGGATGTGCGCGGGCTGTATGCGACCTCACGACCAGAAGAGATGGACCGACTGCGCAAGGATGCACGCGAGCTGGATGCGCGCACACGCGCCGCCGCTAAATCTGTGCCAAAACCTTGAGCATTGATTGCTTGTGCGTGGGTTGGCCCGCTTAGGCCCGCTTGCTCATCGCACGCTCAATCTCAGCGACGGTCTTGGGGATGGCAGCGGTGAGGTTGGTGTTGCCGGTGCGCGTGATGAGGAGGTCATCCTCGATACGTATGCCGAGATTCTTCGCGGCGATGTAGATGCCGGGCTCGATCGTGATGACCATGCCCGGTTCGAGCTTTGTCTCAGGGTCGGCATCGTGAACATGCAGGCCGAGCTGGTGGCCGGTACCGTGAGGAAAGTGGTCGCCGTATCCCGCGGCCTCGATCACATCACGCGCGGCAGTATCCACCTCCCACATGAACTTGCCCGGGCGGGCCGCGCGCATGGCCGCGAGCTGGGCTTTGAGAACAACCTCATAAATCGCTCGCTGCTCGGGTGTGAATCGACCATCGACGGGAAAGGTGCGTGTCACATCGCAGGCATAGCCAGCGAACTTCGCGCCCGAGTCAATCAACAGCAACTCGCCCGCGCGGCATGCGCCGCTGTTCGCGTCGTAGTGCAGGATGGTCGCGTTGATGCCGCAGCCGACGATGGAGCTGTACGCCGTGCCCTCTGCGCCCGCACCGATATATGCAGTTTCGATGGTGCGCTGCACATGCTGCTCGCCCGTGCCGGGGCGCAGCATCGCCAGCACCGCGCGATACCCGGCCGTGGTCGCGGCGGCGGCCCGCTTCATGAGCACAAGTTCCTGCACGCTCTTGCACGCGCGGTGTGCGGGCAGAAGCATCGAACGATCTTCGATCGCTGTACCGGGTGTGCGCTCACAAACTTTGCGGAAGATGGCGAGGTCGGGGCCAACGTCGGCCGTGTGGGTGCTGAGTGGGTGAAGGCACGAGAGCCGCTTGGTGCGACGGGCCGCGCCCGCGATCGCCGCGGGGAGCATCGTTGTGCGCATGACAGTGGCAAAGCCGGTGCTGGCGCGCAGCTCGGTGCTGATCTCATCGCGGTAGCCTTCCCACCGATCGGACTCGGGGTTGAGCGGGCGCAGAAACAGGACGATGCGCCGCTTGGGGCTGGGGTGTGAAGGATCGAAGAGAACGGCCGCGCCGGGCTCGGTCTCGATGCCTGTGAGGTACAGAAAATGAAGGTCTGGCCGCCACTTGCCTGAAAGGTGGGCGGACTGATCACCGGCAAAGATGACGGCGGATGAGCCTTTGAGCTCGGTCAGCACGCGTTCGCGGCGGCGAACAAACTCAGCGAGCGTGATGGTGCCCTCACGGATCAGGGGCGGGTGCGCGGGGAGAGTTGAAGCGGGGATGAGTTTGGGCATGGGAAAGAGTTTACCGTGCTTGAAGGGGCAAGGATGTGGATATGGTGGGCCGTCACTTCGACAACAACCCCTCCGGAGAGAATAAAGCGGCGCGGTTCGGTGGAGTGGTCGCGGATGGCGCGCACGATCGGGCCGAGGGTGCGATGCCCGAGGTGGTCGCGAGCTCGCCCGTTGGTTGCACGCATGATGGAGCTCGTGAGTGCCTCGCCAATGACCACCGGCGGGTGATCGCGGAGCGCTTCACGTGCCCAGCCTGTCCCATGTTCGCTGCTCAACTTCGCGATCGCGTCGGCCTCGCGGCCGGCAAGCGCGGCGAGTTCGTGCTGAATCGCAGCGGCAGCAACGGCCTGCTCGGCGGCTCTGGGACGGAGGCGTTTGAGCTTTGGGATGACGTCGATGCGCAGCGCGTTGCGCAAGAGCGAGATATCACGATTGGTCTGATCTTCTCGCCACACCCAGCCCGCACGTTGGCAGATGCGCTCACACTCGGCATGGCCAACAGCGCGGGCACGCCCGTCGATGGTGCCGAGCATGGGGCGGATGATCTGAATGGTGGGCTCAGCGGGCCGACCGAGGCGACGCACGCGGGCGATGCCCCGAAGGCCACGCGGGCCGGCACCGCGAAGCAGGGCCATGAGCATGGTTTCAAGCTGGTCATCGGCATGATGAGCGGTGGCCACGAACGGGCACCCGTGGGAAAGGGCCAGCGTGCGTAGCGCCGCATAACGCTCGCGCCGGGCACGGGCCTCAACATTGCCGCGACCGACTTTGACTTTGATGGCCGCCTCGACGAACGGAGCACTCAGCGCCGCAGCGAGCGCGGCGGCGGCATCACGGTCGGCATCCGCCTCGGCCCGCGGGCGAAGATCGTGCACGATGTGGGCGATGATCAGATCGGGCGAAGTTGAGCTGGCGAGTGCCAGGGCAAGGGCACAGGAATCGGCCCCGCCCGAGCAGGCGATCAGGGTGCGTCGCGGGCGCGAGGGTGGGAGGTGATCGGTCAGCTCGCGCCACGCCCGGATGATTGAAGCGACGGCAGGATCTCGGCGTGAGAGACTCCTGACCCCCACCGCCCCCTCCCGCCCGCTGGGTCCGAGGGCTTGGGGTGCTGATTCAAGTTTGGGGGGTTGATCGGTTGGCGGCACAAGCAACTGTATGATGGCGCAACAGAAGTTGGTCGGGCGTGTGTACCTCGGCTCTCGCTACACTCTGGTGCCGTCTAAACCCATTCCATGACCCATGCCCTCGGCGGCGGAGCCACCAACGGTGCGGAAGATCGACGTATTTGACCATCCCGGAACCAGTTCGCTGCTCGCCAGCATCGATGCGCTGCAAGTTGGGGCGATTGCCCTGCTGGTGCTGGCGCTGGGGGCGATCGGTGCGGCGTGCGCGGTGGCGTACCGTGGCCCGGGCGGATGGCGCGCGGTCTTCGGGCTTGGCGCAGCGCGAGGTTCGACACGCCATGGGTTGGATGCGGACGAACTGCGCTCGGTGATGGCCCAGGCGGACCAGATGGCCGAAGAGATTGCGGGGGAACTGGATGCGAAAGCCGCGCGGCTTGAATCGCTCATTCACGAAGCGGATATTCGCTTGGCGCGGCTTGCGGGCCCAGGTGCCGAGAGCGCTGACGGTGATGAACGTGTGAGGAGAGAGCGCGGGGGCGAAGGGGCCTCTGTGCGCGGCGGCGCAAGGGCGCCTGTAACCGGAAGAGATGGCGGAGGCGTGGGGAGTGGCGGTGGGGGGCAGAACGAGCAGGCGACCGTAACGATTCACGAAGACCCGATCACGCTTGAGATCTATCGACTCGCCGACACTGGGTTGTCGCCGCTTGAGATTGCCCGCAAACTCGGGCAACATACCGGAAAGGTCGGACTGATCATCGCGCTGCGGCAATAGTTTGCTTGCGGGTCTTGGTGCGGGGGCTTGTCTTCACGTCGCGGCGGGCCGCGTCGATGGCCAATACCTCAAAGACCACATGGGCCGCGAGTAACGATGTGATTCCTGAGACATCGCGGTCGGGCAGCACCTCGACAACATCGGCCCCCACGATGTTGAGACCTTTCAGCGATCGCAGAGCACGCAACGCCTCGGCAGAGGTGAGGCCGCCGATGCTGGGTGTGCCGGTGCCCGGTGCGAATGCGGGGTCGATGCAGTCGATATCAAAGGTGAGGTAGCAAGGTTCCTGTTTCAGCCGCTTGCTGAACGAGGCGACCTGCGCCGGGCCACGGGCGCGAAACTCTTCGCAGGTCAGCACGGTGACCTTGTGATCTCGCGCAAAAGTGAGGTCGTCTCTGCTGTTGAGCGGACCCTTGATGCCGATCGAGAGCATCTGTCGAGGATCGACAAGACCATCCTCGATCGCGCGGCGAAAGACCGATGCGTGACCCCATCTTTCGCCCCACACCATATCAACGGTATCGAGATGACTGTCGAAGTGGATGAGTGGCAGGCCCTTCTTCGGCTTGCCGTTGCGTTCCCAGGTTGCAGCAATATTGGCGTAGGCGATGGTGTGGTCGCCGCCAAGTGCGAAGAGGCGTGTGTGCTTAACATCGCCGAGTTGATGCGCATACTCGAACTGAGCCTTGGTGTTCTGCTCGCAGGAGTAGGGCGAGACCGGTGCATCGCCAGCATCCGCCATGCTGAGCACATGGCAGACATCCACATCGTGCTCGATCGAAAAGCGTTTGAGGTATTGAGACTCTTCACGGATGGCGCGCGGGCCAAACCTCGCGCCCGGGCGGTAGGTCACGCCTCCATCAAAGGGAGCGCCATAAATGGCCCAGTCGATCGGGTGATTGTCCTTGCTGACATCTTCGATCCGCGGATATCGGGCAAACGTGCAGAGGCCCGAGAATCGTGGCGAGCGGCGTGCATCGGGTAGAAGGGTCTTGGCCATGGAATGAGTGTACCTATCGCGAGCGCGGGCTGAGCGCGGGCGCGGCCCGATGTGCAGTGCTGACGCGAGCGGGGTCATAGGGCTGGTCGTCGAACTCGAAGGTTTGACGTGCAAATCGCTGGTTGCGTCTGAGCGCAACGCCCATGATCAGGCCCGTAATCGTCCATCCGGTGAGCATGCTCGACCCGCCATATGAGACAAACGGCAGCGTGACGCCGATGATCGGCAATATGCCGAGCGTCATGCCGATGTTGACAAAGGTCTGGGCCGCCATGATCGAGGCAAGACCGATGATGATGAGGCGGCCAAATCCATCGCGGCTCATGGCCGCGGTGAGGTAGCAGCCTGTGAACCAGACGATGTAGAGCACGATGAGGCCGAGGCCGCCGAAGAGGCCGAATCGGTTAAGGATGATCGCAAGGATCATGTCGTTGTGCCGCTCGGGCAGACGGTTGAAGCGGATCAGGGCACGACTCTTGTTCTCGCTGATGCCCCACACACCACCCGCGCCCGCCAGTCTTTGCGCGGTGACGGATTGGTAGTTGATGTCGTCGGCGCCCTGCTGCGGGTCCTTCATCATCTTGAACAGGCCAATGATGCGGTCTTTCTGGTGCGTCTTCAATAGCGGGAAGACTGCCGGCGCGGCGAGCGTTGCGACCAGGACCACCGCCATCAGATGCTTGAGCTTTGCGCCCGCGCCAACCAGCATCGCAAAGATCGCCGGCGCAAAGAGCATGGCCGTGCCAAGATCAGGCTGCAACATGATCAGGGCAATGGGCACAAAAGTGATGAGCGCGGGCGGGAGCAGGCCGAGGAGTGTCCGGTGGTTCTGCCTGAGGCGGAGGTAGTCGGCGACAACGAGAACGTACGCAATTTTGGCGAGCTCGGCGGGTTGAAAGTCGATGGGCCCGAAGTTGATCCACGCACGCGCACCGTTGCGCGGTGTGACGATCGAGGCGGGAACAAAGGGCAGCAGAAGAAAGATCAATAGGCCGATCACCAGCACCATCAACGGCCACGCCACCCAACGCACAAAGCGGTAGTGCGGAAGTGCGACCATTGCGGCCGCCAACAGCCCCACGGCTATGAACACCGCCTGTCGCGCGACAATACCGGTGAGCGCGATCGGACCATCAGCATCGCCAACGCGCTCGGGCACACCCAGATCTATCGCGTAGAGACCGAGCACCGAGAGTGCAAGCGCGGAGATGACACAGAGCCATGCGCCGTTGATGAGGCTGAACTCCGAACCTATCACCTTGCGTGCGAGCGAGAGGCTCATCGCGAAGTGTTCTCCGCTTGAAGAGTGAGCGGGGGTTGCGCATCGGGCTTTGGAAGGTAACCCTCGGCAATCAGCGCATAGACCACCTGATTGGCAATAGGGCCGGCCACGCGCCCGCCCGAACCGCCGTGCTCAACAACCACCGATACGGCGTAACGGGGTTGATCGCCGACACCCACAAGAAAGACGCACCAGGCATGGTCGGCATCAAACATCTCTTTCTCGCCGAAGTCGGAGTAGTCGGCCTCGAAGGGGTTGGCATCGGCGGTGCCCGACTTGGCCCAGATGGTGATGTCGCTACCAGCACGACCCTGCACGTTGAAGATCCGATCTCTCTTCGATGTTCCATCGGGCATCAGGTAGGTTGCTTCATAGGTTGTGCCGTGGGACTCTGACGCCGAAGCGCGAAGGCCCGCCAGCGCGAGCCAGATCGCGCTGCGGCTCAGGCCAAGGTCGGTGCGCGTCTGCGGCGCATCGGCGATCAATCGCGGCGAGAGTCGAACGCCGCCGCGAGCGATGGTGGCGTATGCATCGGCCGCGTGCAGTGGGGTCCACGAGATCGGACCCTGACCGATGCCCATCAGGATGGCTTCGGGAAGCGTGGCCTTGGTCGTGTCGGGCAGTGCGCCGCCGAACTCGTGAATGAGCGCGCGGCGCGAGAGTTCCGATTCCCGTCGTGCTCGCCACGCGGCATCGGTCTCGCTGGCGGCACGCTCGGCAAATGGGGTCAGTGCGTATAGGTTCCACGGATCGGCCGTCTTGCCGACACCGAAACGCGTGTACCAATCGTGAACGCCCTGCACACCGAGTCTGCGGGCGACCTCAAAGAAAAAGATGTTGCACGAGACCTGTATTGCTTCCTTGCCGTCAGGAGCCTCTCCGAGTTGATCGTTGTGGGTGGTGTGGAACTGCTTGTAGATCCAGCATCGATAGAGAAGGGGCTTATCTGGAAAGAAGTGTCCGGTGCAACTGATGCGCTCGCCAACGCCGAGCTTGGCCGCGCTGATTGCCGCGGTCAGGATCAACGGCTTAACGATCGAACCGGGTGGGTAGGGAACATCAATAGCACGATTGATGTAGGGTTGGCGGTCGGTATCACCGAAGACCACTTTGGGATCGGTCTCAATAAGTCCGTGTGAGAATGAAGGGATTGAAACCATGGCGAGCAGATCGCCCGTGGCAATATCGATCACGACCACGGATCCATTCAGCGGCGTGGCAAGGGGGAGTTCCTTCGGACGCGGCTTGAGTGGGTCTGGTGGATCGGGTTGCTTGGTCCGGTGCCAGGGCTGAACGATTGCGAGGCCGAGTGTGGGATCGAAAAGGGCCTGCACTCGTGCTTGCAACCAGGTGTCGAGCGTGAGCTGGATATTGCTGCCCGCAGTCGGCTCAAGCCGATCGATCTGCTCGGTGTCGCGGTGGACGGTGCGCACGCCGCGCAGCCCGCGAAGGCGATCTTCAGCGGCCTGTTCGACCCCGCCCTGTCCAACCGCATCGCCGACACGATAGTGGCCACGGTCAACTGAGCCATCGGGCTTTAGACGAGGCCGGCGGAGGTGATCTTCGTCGTAGAGCTTGGCACGCATCCAGCCAAGTGCATGGGTGGCAACCCCTTCGACGCGTATGGTGGTCTTGCGGTCTGACCGGAGAGGCGCGGGAAATGTCGATTGATCGACATCGAGTTCTACCGTGTCGAGCGGGTATGTGCGGCGGGTCGAATCGATGACGTGCAGCCCGATCATCGGCGTGGCCTCGGTCCCTCCCTCGCGCAGATCGGTCGACGGACCTTCCCAATCCGTGAGGGGCCTGAGCGCAAAGGCGACCGCTTCCGGCACGTTCTTCAGGAGAACGTGGGCCGCGCTCTGCTCGCGGATCGGCCGTTTAACATCGGCGGTTCGGACTTCCTCTGTAAGCTCTTCGCCACGACGGAGCTGGTCTTCGCGACGTTGGCGGAAGCGTTCGGTAACGGTGGCCGCGAGTGACTGCACTTCCGCCTTCACGCGTTCGCGCCGGTCATCGAGCTCGGTTCGACTGACCCCCGCAATAGCGCACAGGCGGTCCCACATGGCATCAAGCCGCTCATCAAACTCTGGGCTGAACTGCTGAATGAGATCTTCGCGCTGATCGGGGCTGAGCTGTGACCACTTCGTGCCCGGTTGCTTTCTTGCCTTGCGTGCGGCCTGCGCATACGCCCAGCGGCCGGTGATGATGGGGTAGTCGGCGGCGATATCCGAAGAGGCTTCGTCGAGCGCGAGCACCCTTCCCTTGCGGTCAAGCACACGCCCGCGAATGGTCTCCAGCCACTGCTCATTGACAAGACGGCGTTCGGCCTCGGCGAGATGATCGTCACCCTTGGCCACTGTCAGACGCAGCATCTGGAGTGTTGGGGCCACGACGCCGAAGAGTCCGAGCGCGCCCAGCAGCAGCAGGCGCCGCTGGAACATGCTCGGGATGTATCGACTGATCTTCATGGCTCCGCCTTGATGACCCAGGCATCCGTGCCCGAGGTTGATATCGATCGTACGTGCGCGTTCTCGATCACAGTATCGGTTCGCGCACGGGGGTATCGTCCACGATTATGCGTGCGAGAGTTTCATGAGCGTTGCGGCGGTTGAACGCTTGACATCACTCGTCTCGCAACTTTCACGAATGGTCATTACGCCTGATCTTCACGCCGCCTTCCGATCGTCGGTGAGGCAAGCCCGAGCGAGTCCTTTACCCCAAGGTTGAGGTAGATCTCGCGTGTGGCGGATGAGCGATTCAAGGTGTAGAAATGAATGCCACGCACATCGTGGTCCAGCAGATCGCGGCATTGCTCGGTGGCCCAGTGGATGCCAACTCGGCGGACACCCTCTGCCTCGCCGCCGGTACGGTTGATGGCGCGAGCGAGTGGGGCGGGAAAGCGCGTTCCCTGGGCCATGTCGGCCATGCGGTTCATGCCCGCGATTGAAGTGATGGGCATGATGCCCGCGATGACGGGAACCTTGATGCCCGCGAGCGTGCATCGGTCACGGAAATCGTAAAAATCGCGGTTGTCGAAGAACAGCTGTGTGCAGATGTAATCAGCACCTGCATCGACCTTGGCCTTGAGATGATCCATTTCCTTGACGCGATTGGGTGTCGCCGGGTGACCCTCCGGATATCCGGCAACCCCGATTCCGAACCCGCGTTTGTCAGAATGACCGGCTTCGCTGTTCACTTTGGTGATGAAGCGGACGAGATCGGTCGCGTAGCGAAAGGCGTCTTTGCCACGATCATGACCGGCCAGGGTGTGGGGCAGATCGCCTCCGAGAGCAATGATGTTTGAGATGCCCGCGGCCGCGTAGCGTTCGAGAATCTCACGTATCTCGCGCTCCTGGTGGCAGACACAGGTCAGGTGAGGAATCGGATCTAGGGAGCCTCGGGCCTTGACCCGAAGCACAAGCTCGTGCGTCAGATCGCGCGTTGACCCGCCCGCGCCGTAGGTCACCGAGACAAAGGTTGGCTTGAGTGATTCGAGTTCCTGCATAGCCGCGTAGAGCGATTCGGCCGATTCGGCGGTTTTGGGCGGAAAGAACTCGAAAGAAAACGTTGTTCGGTGTTGCTCGAAAATATCGCGGATGTGCATGGGCGAACTCGCCGGCGTTAGCCGACGCCTCCGCCCAAGCCCCGCATCTTTCGACGCAGTAACCGTAGTTGTAGCAACGACTTAACGCGAAGAACCAGTTCGGTCTTGTTCACAGGTTTGGTGACAAAATCATCAGCACCGGATTCCATCGCCTTCTCAACATCACCAAGTTCGTTCAGCGCGGTCACCATGATGATCGGGATATCTCGTGTCGTGGGCGCGGATTTGAGCTTGATGCAGACCTGGAACCCACTCATTCGCGGCATCATCACATCCAGGAGAATGACATCGGGCTGCTCGCGTTCGATCGCTTCGATGGCTTCCAGACCATCGCGGGCGGTTCGGATCGGGCATTCGAGCTCTTCGAGATACGCTTGCATCAGCTCAAGATTCTGGAGGTTGTCATCGACAATGAGGAGCGAAGATGCTTCAGGAAACCCGCCCGCCTCGGAGCCGGCATCGGGGTGGAGCGAGAGGGAGCGTCGAATGGCGGGCAGATGTTCCATAAACCCCTGCAACGGCTGGCCCTTGGAGGGCGACAAATGGACGATTCAGTAGTCGTGGTCGCTGATGTGGGGCTATGGTATCAGGTGGTTGATGCGGGGTATAGCCGAACTTCGAGCCCAATCGGCCCGTTCCGGTGTGCACCACTCGCATCTGCCAGTAGGCATCGGTCGCGGTCGCCCACGGCGCCGACTCTCAGCGACAGCACGCTTGGGGAGTATCCCCCAATGAGGCGGTTGAGCTTTCAGCCAGAGGAACTGACTGACCATGTCTGCGCAAGGAACACCGAAAATTGTTTGGACCAACAAGTTCCAAGCCGCCACACCTTCGGTGGGGTTGCTGCGGGATGGGTATGCAAAGCCGCTTCATGCGGTCTTTGAATCGGCCCGTGGGCAGTTTCTGGAACTCGATGGTGTCACCGAGTCGGTCGTTTGGCATGGTGTGCCTTGGCGATGGACGATGGTTTACCACCAGGCGGCTGAGATCGCCGGCACACAAGGTGGTACGCCCCGGGCATTTGCGTACATCATCCCCGACCCTGCTCGGTTGCAGGTGTGCGTGCCGCTGATCCGTGCGCAGGTGGCGGCGATGCCCATGCGGCGGTTCAAGAAAGTGGTTCGCGATACAATTGTTTACGCGAGGACCATGGCGGGGGTCTCGTGGCCGACGTGGGATGTTCCGACTGAGCAGGCGATCGAGGATCTGAGTGAACTGGTGAAGCGGAAGCATCGGTTGGTGATCGCGCCGAGCGAGGCATTGACGATCGAGGCCTGATGTGGGATGGCAAGCGTTGCAGCCTGAGCGAAGCTCGTGCCGATATCACTGTTGGGGTGCGAAACGTGCACTTGTGTGGGTTCGGTTGGATTTGTGCGAGGAGGTCATAGATGGTTGTTGCTCGCGACAAGCGCGTGCGCTGGCTGGTGTGCGGTCTTTTGGCCGCGCTGGCTCTGTCGGCTCCATCGTTTGGCCAGAGCCTTGAGCGGAAGATTCAGAACGCGCTTAGCCAGGCACGACTGGGGAGTGCGCATGTCGGTGTGAGCGTCTTTGATGTCGAGAGCAGGACGGAGCTTGTCTCGATCGAGACGGGCGGTCGCTCGGGGGAAAAGGGGTTCATCCCGGCCTCAAACCTGAAACTGCTGACGAGTGGCGCGGCCCTTTGTGCGTTGGGCAAAGACTATGAACTGCGCACCACGTTTTTGCAGGATGGCGAGCGGCTCATCATCCGCGGCACGGGTGATCCCGGGTTGGCCGACCCCGAGCTTCTCGAAAAGATGAACACGGGTCTTGACACGATTCTGGACCGGCTGGTCGGGCTGTGCAAAGAAGCGGGCGGGAAGGGGATACGTGAGATCGTGCTGGATGATCGCGTGTTTGATCGCGAGTATGTTCATCCGGACTGGCCGCGAGAGCAGTTGCACCAGACGTATTGTGCCGAGGTGAGCGGCCTGAACTTTCATGGCAACCTTTTGAATGTGTACGTAAGCCCGGCGCGGAGTCAGCCGGAGGCACCGTGGCTGGTGATCAAGCGTGCGACACGTGCGGTGAAGGAAGGGGACACAAAGCTGCGGCTCGATCGTGATCAGAACGCCCCCTACACGTTCAAACTCTCGGGAACTGTTCGACATGCTCCGGATTATCCGGTGCAGGTCACTGTCCATGAGGCGAGCATGTTTCTGGGGAAGCTGATCGCTGATCGTGTGGTGAGGGATGGCCTTGGCGCGCCGGGTGTGACCGCATCGAGCATGGAGGTCAGGCTGATCAGGCCCGAGGAACCCGTCATTGACGGGCCGAATGTCAAGACGCTGACAACGGTGCGGACCCCGATCGCGGTGACGCTTGAACGGTGTAATGTTGATTCGGACAATCTCTACGCCGAGAGCCTGTGCAAACTGGCGGGCCACCACGCCACGGGTCAGCCGGGGTCGTGGTCGAACGGGACGGCGGTGGTACGGATGCAGATCCAGCAGCGACTGGGTTCGGTGTATGCGCAGCAGGTCATTCTTGCGGATGGATCAGGACTCTCACGGAACAACCGTGTGACACCGGGTGTTGTGACACGCTGGCTGGCAAGCCTTGCGAGCGACCCCGCACTCGGTGATATGTTCGTGCAATCGCTCGCCGAGATCGGCGAAGGGACGCTGAAGAAGCGGTTCGCCAAGGCGAAGCTGTCGGGCATGTGCGAGGTGCGGGGGAAGAGCGGGTACATCCGCGAAGTGCGGGCCCTCTCAGGCTATGTCACCCACAAGTCGAGCGGACGCAGGTTGGCCTACAGCATTCTGGTGAACGAGATTCCTGCTGGCGCGGACGGCAAGAGTAAGGAGTTTCATGAGGATGTCGTGGAGATTCTTGACGGCTATCTCGCGGCGATGTGAGCAGACGCACGTCGGATCTGCACGAAAATCAGTTGCAAGTTTCGTGGTGCTTGCGGCGGTGTTTATAGGTTGTTTTTGTATGTATCGGCAGGGCGCGGACTTTCCCCGGCACTTCTTTCCGGATGAGCCGGGCAAGGTTGCGCAGGTCGCAGATGATTTTCGCAACTTTCGCCATCCGGCGCTGATGATTGAAGTGGTATCACTTGCCGCGCGCGTGGCCGAAGTTCGCCCCGGGTTGGCGAGCGATGAAGATCGGAGATTGATCTCTCGAATCGGCCGCACGACCTCGGCACTGTGCGCTGCCGGGGCCGTAGTCGTGTTAAGCATGGTTGGGTTTTGGTGCGCGGGCTGGGCAGGGTTGATGGCGGTTGCCGCGGCAACGGGGCTCAGCCCACCGATGCTGGTCCACGCACACTACTTTGAAGAAGACACATTTCTTGCCTTTGGTTACGCGCTCACGGTGCTTGCGGGAGTGAATCTGTTGCGAAACGCGCGATGCGAGCGGATGTGGAAGCCACTGTTCCTGCTCGGTGCAGCGGCGGGCATCGCGGTCTCTTCAAAGTTTATCGGCATCGTGGCGGTGGGCGGGGCGTTGTTGCTGGTGGTGGCGGTGACTCGCGGAAGGCTGAGGGCCATTGCGTTCTGCACGATGGTCGTCTTGTTCATATTTGCTGCGGTGAACCACCGGGCGTTTGTGGATGAAGCGTCGCGGCGTGCCTTTGGTGAAGCACTCGGATTTGAGGCGCGGCATGGGGTAACTTCGCACCGGGGGCTCGGGATGGGCACGCCAAACACATACTTCCTGGTCTCGGCATTCCGGGAGCTCGGGCCGGTAGCGATGCTTGGAGTGGTGGTATCGGCGATGGGCGTGCTGATCGCGGCACATCGCGGGCGTGTTGATGCACAAGATCTTTGGACTCTCGGGATGGGGTCTGCGTTTGTGATGATGCTCGCGTGGTGCCCTATTCCGGATGCACGATACGCGCTACCCGGCGTGGTGGTGCTTGCGGCAGCAGGTGCGATTGGATTGGCGCGTGTGGCCGCGGGTCAGGGTCGAAGTCGATGGATGTCGGTGGTTGCGCCGGCGGTGGTGATCGGGGCGATAGTTGGAACGCAAGGGCCGCGATGTGACGACATGACGAAAAGGTTCACCAACGATTCAAGGTATGGACTTGTGCAATGGGCCATCGCAGATATCCCGCCGTCGGCACTGGTGGCGCAGGACTCGCGGGCTGGGCTGGGTCGAACGCTCGTGCAACTGCCGGGAAACGAGGAGCCTCGTGGGTTTGACTCGTTGAAACCCGTGCGTAGCGCGATGTTTGTGCCGATGCTCGGATCGTTGGAAAGACTGAAGCGCGAGGGTGTTGAGTATGTGGTGATCGTTGATTCGGTGTACGCGCGATTTTTCAACTCAAGGGTTGCACCGGCGAAGCGGAAAGATGGTGCAGATCGAGCCGACTTTGCGACCAAGCGGGCGTTTTATGATGAACTTCTTACAGGACGCGATTGCGAACTGGTGTGGCGCGCAGGTGGTGCGTGTGAGGACGGGGGGGGGGGGGGGGGGGGGGGGGGGGGGGGGGGCTGAAGGGCTGTACCCGCTTACCGATCCTGAGATTCGCGTCTATCGGATAGGATCGCACTCACAATAATTGTTTTGAGCCCGATAACGATCATAAGTTTACATGTGAACTTCAGAGTGTGTTCTGAGCAATCGCTTCTTTCGTAAGTATGCTGAAAGACCACCAGCACTGTTGTTGGATTGGCGTTTTTGGCAAAGCCGATTTACGTAGTTCGATATTACTGACCGAAGGGGTGATCGACTCATTGCGCCCCTTGGCGGTGCCTTGAATGCGTGACTCACCCCAGTCTGCCTTGTTCGCGGCGAAGCACGGATATTGACCTTTACCACTCCGGTGTGAAGAGAGGGCAGTTGTACGAGCGTCGTACCTGATCTGAACCGGAGAATACGATTGCCCGGCCGGGCTCTTGCCGTACGGCGTTGTATTGGTTACTGTCTCCCTGCACGATGAAACGAGCCGCGACCGATACAAGCATGTAGCCCGGGCCTTCACCCGGGGCATTCAGCCGGGCCTCCAACCAGGACTCGACACCCACCATGGCCACTTCGCAGCGGTACCAGACCATTCTTCTCTTTGGCGCGCCCGGCGCGGGTAAAGGAACGCAGGGGAAGATTCTGGGGCAGGTCCCGGGATTTTATCATCTCTCCTGCGGCGAGGTTTTCAGGACGCTCGACACTTCGAGCAAGCTGGGCAGAACGTTTATGGAGTACAGTTCGCGTGGCGAGTTGGTGCCCGATGTTGTGACGGTGCAGATGTGGCACCAGAACATGAACGCCCAGACAATCCTCTCGCTGTACAAGCCGAGCGTTGATCTGCTGGTGCTCGATGGCATTCCGCGAAACCCGACGCAGGCGGTGATGATCAAGAAACACGTCAAGGTGCTGAAGATCATCCATCTGGTCTGCCGCGATAAGGAGCGGATGATCGACCGGCTGCGCAAGCGCGCGCTCAAGGAGAATCGGGTTGATGATGCGAACGAAGAAGTGATCCGGCGTCGCTGGGCGGTCTATGAGAAAGAGACCTTTCCCGTGCTGGAGTGTTACCCGAAGGAGATGATCGCCGAGGTTGATGCGATCGGTTCGCCCGCGCGCGTGTTGCAGCACATTCTTGAGCATGTGGTGCCGGTGCAGGAGACGCACTTCATGAACCCCATCGGGAACGACGGGAGGAAGTGAAGCAAGGGGTGTGACCGCACACGCGGGTGCAGGGCTACACGTTCGCCAAGTGCAGATCAACGATTTCAGGCTCGACACGGGCCGCACCGTTCCACGTTGAGAGTTTGGGTCGGACCACGACATCGATGCGCTGCCCTGCGGCAAGTCGGTCGCGGTAGGGGCCGAAGTTCCAAGCGACAGCACGCACGCGGAGACGATCGTCGCGCAGGTGTATGGCCAGGTGCTTGGCCTGCGCGCCCATGGGCTGGGGAGTATCGGCAATGGACAGGCCACGAAGAAGGAGCATTGGTGAAGGGTTGCCTGCGCCGCAGGGCTCGAGCGTTGCGAGCGCGGCGACCGACTCGGGCGTGAGCTCGGCGAGTTTGGCCTCGGTATCTATCGTGATGCGGCGGCCCATTGAGCCAGCGGGAATGGCGCTCGCGGCGTAATCGAGGAAGGCTGAGGTGAAGGCGTGCAGCTTGGGTTCGGCCAGGTGCAGACCCGCGGCCATGGTGTGGCCGCCGAAACGATCGATGTGCTGGGCGCAGTGGGTCAGGCCGGCGTGAAGATCGAACCCTTCGATTGAGCGGCCCGACCCGTGGCAGATGCCATCTTTGATGTTCATGAGAATGACGGGGCGGTGGTGCTTCTCGACGAGGCGTGAACAGACGATGCCGACCACGCCGGCGTGCCAATCGGCGTGCGCGAGGACGATGGCGCGGCGTTCTGGAGTGGTCATGCCCAGTTCAATGGCTCGGGCGCTGGCGGTTTCAAAGATGGCCCGCTCAACCTGCTGTCGCTCCTGATTCTGACGCGAGAGGTGCGCGGCGATCTCGGCAGCGCGTGCGGGATCGTCGGTGGTGAAAAGCTCGTTGGCCTCGCGGGCGTGGCCCATGCGTCCGGCGGCGTTGAGCCGAGGACCGAGACGGAAACCGACACCCATCGCGTCGATGTTCTCACCCGCGAGGTCAGAGGCTTCGACGAGTGCTCGAAGGCCGATGAAGCGTGTGTGCTTGCAGCGAACCAGACCGTGCCGGGCAATGACGCGATTTTCACCGAGCAGGGGGACGATGTCGGCGATCGACCCGAGCGCGGCGAAGGCCAGCAGATCGACGAGGAGTTCGCGGATGCGCGGATCAACCTTGTGGTTTGAGGCGTGCAGTGTTGCGAGCCGCCACGCGAGCTTGTAGGCGACACCCGCGCCGGAGAGATCGCCGAAGGGGTACTTCGAGTCGGGACGACGAGGATGGACCACGGCGTAGGCGTTGGGAAGATCATCAACGTGTGCCGGAGGGTGATGATGGTCGGTGATGATGAGGTCGATGCCAAGCTCGCGCAAGACGTTGGCGGGTTCATGGGCTGTGATGCCGCAGTCAACGGTGACGATGAGGCGAGCGCCAGCGGCGGCAAGTTCGCGCACGGCTTCGATGTTGAGGCCGTAGCCCTCGTCGAGCCGGTGTGGAACGTAGGTTGAAACGTGCGCGCCAGGGTGCAGTGCCCGGAGCATGTGCCAGAGGATGGCGGTGCCGGTGACCCCATCGACATCGTAATCACCGAAGATCACAATGGGCTCGGAGAGATGGAGTGCTTCAAGGATGCGTGCGGCGGCGCGGTCGAGATCGGGTATGAGTGAGGGATCGTGGAGCTGGGTGAGCTTGGGTTCGAGGAAGGCGTGCAGAGTTTCAGGGTCGGTCAGGCCGCGGGCGTGGAGAATGCGCTCGCGCATTGAGAGCGGTGCCGAAGGCTCGGCCGCGCGGAAACCCCATCGGGCGAGCAGACCTTGCATGGTGAAGCGTACCCGTGTGGCTGGAGGGGTGCGGAAGTGGCGGGGGGGGGATGGAGCGGTGCTGCGTGGGAGTTATAGTGGGAGGTATAGTGGAAGATCTGGTGGGAACGACTGGTTGGGATGTCTGGGGTTGGTCCGCATGGGTTCGCAAAGTGATGTAGACTTGGCGTGACGGGCCGGAAGTTTTTGTCGGAGTGCCACGATGGTGAAGCTCAATCGAATCTATACCAAGACGGGCGATGATGGGACAACGGGCCTCGGTGATGGCCGGCGCGTGTTGAAGACCGACCAGCGCGTCGCGGCGTATGGCACGGTGGATGAAGCGAACGCATCGCTGGGTGTGGCGGTGGTGCACGTGGGTGATGCGAAGTTGAAGGATCTGCTGAAGCGCATCCAGAACGATCTGTTTGATGTGGGGGCGGATCTGTGTTGCCCGATCGGTGCCGATGAAGTGCCGGGCAAGCGGCTGCGGGTGGTGGAAGCGCAGACCGTGCGGCTTGAGCGGGCGATTGATGAGCAGAACGCGCTGCTGAAACCGTTGGACAGTTTCATTCTGCCCGGGGGCTCGGTGCTGGCCGCGGCCTTGCATGTTGCACGCACGGTGACTCGGCGTGCCGAGCGCGAGACGGTGGCACTGATGATGGCCGAGCCGGGGGAGACGAACGTGCAGACGGTGCATTACCTGAATCGCCTGAGCGACCTGCTGTTTGTGCTGGCACGAGTGGCGAACCAGAACGGTGCGGCGGATGTCAAGTGGGTACCGGGTGGTGGGAGGGCGAATCCGGAGCCGTAGCGTTCCATTGATACAATAAGTCGGTTGGTGGCCCGTCGGTCATTCTTCACCATGCCTGCACCTTCACAATCCCACGCCTATACGACGGACTTTCACCAGGAGTTCGCGGCCGACACGCTGAAGCTGTTGCGCCGGCGGTTTCTGTGGTTTGTGGGCATCGTGGGCGCAATCTATGCGTTGGTGGTGCTGATCTACGCGATCGGGCTTGGCGCGCTGGCGTTTGGTGTCAGCCGCGAGATGGCGGAGCGCGAGCTGGTCTCGATCCGGGGCGGGTATTGGGGGATGATTTCGGTGCTCGTGCTGATCGGTGTGGATGTCGGCGTGTTTGTGTGGTGCGCCCGCCAGGCGACGCTCCGCCGCAACGATCGGACGAAGCTGCTGGGTCTCACATTTCAGTTTTTCATTTATCGCGGTGTGGCGGACTTTCTGCTCATCTACCTGATGCGCAACGAGGGATTTGCGTGGTCGCTCTGCCTGTACCATGTGATCGCGTGCGGGTTGTTGCCGTGGACACCGGCGCAGGCGCTCCGTCCGCTTTTCTTTCTGCTGCCGCTTCAGGCGGCGATGCTGGTGATCTCGCACAAGGCCGGCTGGACACGCGACTTGGTCTGGATCTTTCTGACCATCGTCTTTCTGCTCCCGGGGCTGTTGATCGCGTGGCTCAAGACCACACGGCGTATGGGTGAGTTCAAGATGCGCTTTCTACAGAATCGCTACGGGCAGATGCGGCGCGAGCTGGTGGATGCGCGGCGAATTCACGAGGCCCTCTTTCCCAAACCGATCGCCGATGGCCCGCTCTGCTTTGCCTACAGCTACGAGCCCATGCGTCAGATCGGTGGCGATTATCTCTACGCACGCTTCAGCCCGCCGCCGATCGAGACGGGCGAGGGTGAGCCCGCGCTGAACATTTTGCTCATTGATGTGACGGGGCACGGGATCGCGGCGGCGTTGACGGTGAACCGGTTGTATGGTGAGGTGGAGCGACTTTTTGCCGAAGATCCGTACGCGAGCCCTGCGGATGTTCTCGGCGCGTTGAACAGGTATGTTCATCTCACGCTCTCGCGACATTCGATTTATGCGACCGCGCTGTGCATGAGGGTGGATATCGAGAAGGATCGGCTTGAGTACGCGAGCGGAGGTCACCCGCCGGCCTTTCTGTGCGCGGCAGATGGGAACATTCACGAGTTGTCATCGACATCATTTGTCCTCGGCGCAGTGGGTCCGGGCGATTATGACCCCGGTATGGTCGAGGTGCGGCTGATGCCGGGCGATTCGGTGATCGCGTACACCGATGGCGCGATCGAGGCCCGCAACCCGGAAGGTCGGATGCTCGGTGTCCTCGGGTTGCAGAAGGCGCTGGCCTCATGCCTGTGCGGGCGGGCGGAACTGGCCGCGCAGTTGTTGATGGTGGTCGAGCAGCACCGGAGCGGCCCCCCGGAAGATGACACGCTGGTGGTGGAGATCTCGCGGCGTGTAGGCGGGCTGGTGGTTGAGGAACGTCCCACCCACGGGCGAAGCTCGGGGCTGCCGGAGCGGCGCGATTTGGGCGCACGGGTTGACGTGGGCGAAGCGGTGCCGACAATCAGGCCATGACGACACCGGCCCAAACTCATGCGGATCCACACAGTTCAACGATTCCCGTGGCCATTCTGGGTCCCACGGGGTATACGGGTCTTGAGTTGATCGAGATCATCGCGCGGCACCCGCACATGCGTGTTGAGTATCTGGCTTCAGCGCGTCTGCCCGCGCCGCGGATTGATGTTGAGTTTCCGCGTTTGCTTGGGCGTTTGGGAGGGGGGCTGGGTGAGGGTTTCAGCGGCGAGTGCGAGGCGATTGATCATGACAAGATCGCCAGTCGGTGCAGGCTGGCGTTTCTCTGTCTGCCGCACGAGGCGGCGATGGAGCACACACCGCACCTGCTCGCGCGCGGCATCAAGGTGGTCGATCTCTCGGCGGCCTACCGCATCCGCGATGCGCAGGTCTATCAGCAGGCGTACGGGCACACCCACACCGATGCGGCCAACCTTGAGCACGCGGTGTATGGGTTGACGGAGTTTGCACGCGAAGAGGTGCGTAGCGCACGGCTGGTGGCCAACCCGGGGTGCTATCCGACGGTGGCCGCGCTGGCGCTGGTGCCGCTGCTGCGCGCGGGGTTGATTCGTTCCGATTCCATCATCATCAACGCGGCGAGCGGGGTGAGCGGGGCGGGTCGTTCACCCAAGCAGAACCTGCATTACCCCGAGGCAAACGAAAATTTTTCGGCGTACGGGATCGGTGTGCATCGGCACCAGCCGGAGATCGGGCAGAGCTTGCGCATGTTTGGTATGCCAGGTATGCCGGTTCTCCGAACCGGCCACTCAGCCACTCCCCCAACCCAACCCACGCCCCGAACCCAATCAACTCCAGCAACCCGCGACCCACTGTTCGTTCCGCACCTGCTCCCCGTCGAGCGCGGCATTCTCGAAACGATCTATGCCGAACCGGTCGATGCGGTGTGCGACACGGCCCGAGTGCAGGCCTGCCTGCGCGCGGCGTACGCCGGAGAGCGGTTCGTGATGGTGCGCGATGAGGCCCCGATGCTGCGCGATGTGCAGCGGACGAACATGGTCCACCTCAACGCGCGGGTGGTCGGAGGGCGCGTGGTGGTGGCGGGGACCGAGGACAACCTCGTCAAGGGCGCCAGCGGGCAGGCGGTGCAGAACGCGAATCTGATGCTGGGGCTGGATGAGGGGGATGGGTTGAGCTGAGCAATGCACCGCCGATCAAGAGCGTGGCCGTACCATACGGTGTGTCCAACAAATCCATGAAATCCGCGCCCGGTGGATAAGCGAATGTCTTCTGGCTCTTCTATACGAAGATTGTCAAGCCGATGTGCTTCACGATTTTTCGTGGAAATTCCCGTCGAGCCGATGATGCCGATGGACGCTGGTGCGAGATTGCGTACCGTCCATCGAGCGACGACTCACGAGCGGCGTTTCAGAGCATCATCTTGCGATGTGGTGGCGGCTTGCATCTTTGGTATGGCTTGTCGAGCGCCGATGATCCTCGACGCATCCGCTACACCCCTTCAGAATGGGTGCGTGATGCGTGGATTGGAGAGGGATCTTGTCCAAGCTGTCTGTACAGGCTCAGTGGAGAGTGGGTGCGAGATCCAGCAAAGGGTTCGGTGATGATCTGCTCGGAGTGCGGCGCTCGGTGGCCCCCCGGCAGGTTCCTGACACCGCCACGCATCCTTCCGCCGCCGGTCGAAGGCGGAGCACGATAAGTCTGCTTCGTGAATAACGGAGTGGTGCCGTTGGAAAATCTTCGCAACGTCGGGATGTCGACCCCGGCGAAGAACTCAACCAGGGCCGAGTTTAATTGTGACCTACTTACTTTGATGGAGGATTGTTGCCGCGACCACCACCGGATTTATTCCCGGTGGTGCTCGGTGCATTCGGTGGTCCGCTTCCTCCGCCACCTTTTCCGCCAGATCCACTCCCACCGCCCTTCCCTCCGCCACTGCCGCTCGAGCCCTTACCTCCACCGCCAGCACTTCCCTTACTCATGGTCGTATCCTCTTGCACAGGCCTGCGATGCGATCGCGTCAACGTGCCGCGAGACTGTACGAATCTACAGGCCTGCGCAAGGTACATGCACTCATCAGTTGGTGGTTGCACGCATGAACTGACGACTAAACGGGGGTAGATCTAACCTCAAGTCGGCACTACACACGTCGGATGGGCATTACTCTTTTATCCCCTCGACTACCCCCGGCACCGTGAACTTGCGAAGGGCGATTTCCATATCGACCCCATGGATGTTGGCGAGGGTCATCAGCCAGGCCAGCACATCGGCAAACTCTTCATCGAGGTTGGCCCGCTCCTCGGCGGTGGGCGGTTGGCGTTTGAGCGCGGGGGGTGTGCCGACGGGGCGGTTGTTGTGGATGGCCGTCGCGAGCTCGCCGACCTCCTCCATGAACAGCAGGAAGGTGCCCGCCCCGCCGCGGGCCGAATCGGTCGCGAAGTAGCGCTCGCGGATGAGCTGCTGGAAGTCGCGGATGGTCAGTGGTTGGGGAGGAGTAGGCATGGGGTGACGGTAGCGTGGCTTCTCAACGTGCCGCACACGCCGTGAGCGGTTGCGGATGAACACAATCAGCCCCTGCAACTTCCGCGTTAGGAGGCACTATACTTGGTGGGCAAACTGGCATGGGGAGGGGGGCCGGAGTGGTCGTACGTCATGGTGGGGTGCTGCGCAAACTGGAAGTTCGATGCGGGAAGGCTCACCGCGCGCTGGCCCATGTGCGGCCTGTTGCTCATTACCCTCACCCTGTGGGCCGGCTGCACCGATCCCTTCCTCACCCACCGCAAAACGCTCGAGGCGCTCTACGTTCAGGGCCGCTTTGATCAGGCCGCGGCGGTGATGGATTCGCCCGAGGGGCAGAGTGTTTACGGTGATCGTAACCGTTTGCTGTATTGGCTCGACCGCGGCTCGGTCGCGCTTGCGGAAAATCAGCCCGCGCTGGCGATCAGCAACCTGGAGAAGGCCGAAGGGTACATGGAAGTCCGCCGCGAGCCGACGGCGGGCGATGAGATCGGCAAGTGGCTCATCAACGACACGGCCGCGGCGTACTTTGGTGAGCCATACGAAGAGCAGTATGTCAACGTCCTCAAGCTGCTGGCGCAGTTGGAGAACGGGAACATCGAGGGCGGGGCGACCGTCGAAGCGCGGCGCATGGCGGGCAAAGCCGATGTGCTGCGCGGCAAGTATCTTCGGGCGATCGGTGAGGTCAACAAGAAAGGCACAAGCGAAGTGCGCGGCTATTCGCCCCCTTCGCTGGGCGACCGCTACAACAGCACGGGCGGCGAGTTTGTTGAGAGCACGCTGGGGGCCTACCTGAGCGCGGTGACATTCATGAAGGCCGGCGATGCCAGCGCTCAGGATGTCGCGGCCCGCCGACTGCTGACGGATATCGAAGCCCAGCGCGGGTTGATCGGGCCGGTGCGTGCGGAGGACTTTGCATCGCTCGCCGACATGCGCGCTGGCGAGGCCAACACGCTCATCGTCGCGCTCTCGGGGCGCGGGCCAACCAAGGAGGCCGTGCGCTTCGGGCCGATCCCGCTCTACACCTACACCGTCTACTTCGAGCTGCCCGAGCTTCGCGGCGGATCAGCCGAGGCGGCGCGGGCGCGTGTGGTGATTGACAACGGCACGATCGCCCCGCAGGAGCTCTCGTTCATCGAAGACCTGCGCGCGGTGGCGACCGAAAATCACAAGCGGCAGTTGCCCCTGATCTACGCCCGCTCATACATTCGAAGCTCGCTCAAGGCGGCGACGGTGGCGATCGCCACCGAGGCCGCACGCAAGGGCCGCGGCGGCAAAAACGACACGCAAGCGGTGATCGAGATCGCGGGGATCATCGGCGGCCTTCTTTTCGTCTCGCAGACCGAGAAGGCCGACCTGCGCTGCTGGACCTTCCTCCCCGGTCAGGCCCACGTCGGCCTGCTGAACCTGCCACCGGGTGAGCACACGGTGCGGGTTGAATATCTTTCCGGCGGCGGAGGTGTGCTCTACTCCTCGCCCCCACGCACGGTGCGCGTGGGCGCAACAGGAACAGGCACCAACGAACTCAACACGATCGTCGAACACTTCTGGCGGTAGAGGCGGCCGGACAACGCAGAGGTCGCGAAGGTGTCGCAGAGCGGGAATAAGGGTTTGGATATGAAGGACCGGAGTTTGATCATGCTGAAATGTCTTGACAAAATGATCAGTCGTATTCCTCTTCTCTCACACACGCCTCGCTCCGCATCCTCCGCGCGCCCTCGGCGATCTCCGCGTTGTCCGAGTTCTTCAAATCAAATCATCAAGACCAACACCCCAACCAAGGAGACCCGTATGACGACCATGACCACCACCGCTCTCGCCCTGACCGCCGCGACACTCATGCTGACCAGCGCGGGCTGCAACCCGACCCGCCGCGATGTGCAGCGCGTAAACCCCGAGACCGTCGTCGATGTGGACTACCGCTTCAACGACACCGATGCGCGCCAGGTCTGGCAGGGGATGGTCAACGATGCGACCTTCCGCGGCTGGATCGACCGCTGGATCCAGACGCACGGCGGGCAACTCCCCAAGATCATCATCGGCCCGATCAAGAACAACACGCAGGACTACATCAACCAGAACCTCTTCACACGCAACTTCGAGCGCGAGATGCTCAACAGCGGCAAAGTCCGCGTTGTGAGCGCGAGCAACGAGCGCATCAACCTGCGCGATGAGCGCCTGCAAGGCCAGGAGTGGAACAGCGCGGAGACCCGCAAGATCATGAAGAACGAACTGGGCGCCGACCTGATGCTCCTCGGCGATGTCAACGATGTGCAGGACCGCTCGCTCAACGGCCGCACCGTGGTGAAATACTTCCAGGTCAACCTCGACCTCTCAGACATCGAGACCAACGAGAAGGTCTGGATCGGCAGCGTGGAGGTGAAGAAGGTGAGCACGGATAAGTAATACGCGGTGAAGGGTGGATGGCCAATCGGCGGCACGGCCCAGCGCCCATTTCTCACAGCCTTCCGGTCTCTCGCCCTTCTGCCTTTGCGGTCGAAGGGCAAAGCGCATGTGGTGAAGAACCAAGGTACACTCACGCCCATGAGCACGCGGTCTGAGAAATCCGGGACCATCGTCAAAGCCCGCGCCAGGATCGCCGCGGCGGGCAACGAGCGTGCGACGATACTCGCTTTGTCGGATCTGGACCTGACTTCGGGCGATCTGGCGGCCCTCATCCCCGAGATCGCCGCCCTCACGCAGTTGCGGACGCTGTACCTCTACAACAACCAGTTGACGGCCCTCCCGCCCGAGATCGCCGCCCTCACGCAGTTGCAGGAGCTATACCTCCACAACAACCAGTTGACGGCCCTCCCGCCGGAGATCGCCGCCCTCACGCAGTTGCAGACGCTGGACCTCAGCAACAACCAGTTGATGACCCTCCCGCCGGAGATCGCCGCCCTCACGCAGTTGCAGAGGCTGGCCCTCCACAGCAACCAGTTGATGACCCTCCCGCCGGAGATCGGCCAACTCACCGGGTTGAAGGGGCTCTTTCTGCACGGCAACGACGCGCTGGGGATTCCACCCGAGGTACAAGGGCCGGAGTGGGAGAAGGCCAAGCCGCACGGCGCGATGGAGCCCGCCAGGCCCGCGGACATACTCAACTACTACTTCGCTACCCGCGCCGGTGCACGCGCGATGCGGGAGGTCAAGCTCATCCTCGTCGGGTGGGGCGACGTGGGCAAGACCACGCTCGCCGACGCGCTTCAGGGCAAGCCCTTCAAGAAGAACCGCAAGCCCACGGAAGGGATTAGCATCTCGCGATGGATCGTGAAGCCCAAGGGGGGCGATGCCGTCGTCCGCATCTGGGACTTCGGCGGCCAGCAGATCATGCACGGCACGCACCAGTTCTTCCTGACCAAGCGAGCGATCTACGTTGTGCTGGTAAAGGGGCGCGACAATCGCGCCCAGCGCGATGCCGAGTATTGGCTCAAGCACGTCGGGGCCTTCGGCGGCAACTCGACCGTGTTTCTGGTGATGAACCGGCAGCAGGAGTGCAAGTTCGATCTCGACCGCAACGCGCTCGCGACCAAGTACGGCGTACACGTTGATTTCTTCTTCCCCACCGAGTGTTCGGATCAAAAAACGGTCCGCCCGGTCGCCAAGGCGATCCGGGGCGTCGTGGAGACGATGCTCGCAACGCAGGCGAACTTCCCGACCAAGTGGTGGCCGATTAAGACGGCGCTTGAGGATATGAAAGACGACTATCTCTCCGACGACGCGTATCGCAAGGTCTGCATCAAGCACGGAGTGGATGGCGCGGCGGAGCAGGATCAACTGCTTGACCGCCTCAACGACCTGGGCGTCATCGTACACTTCGCCGACGACGCCCTCGCGGACCTCAAGGTGCTCGACCCCGAGTGGGCCACCGACGGCGTCTACCGCGTCATCACCAACGAGAAACTCCGTGAAGAGAAGCACGGCAAGTTGCAGGCAAAACTTCTGAAGGAAATCCTTCCCCAGGACCGCTGGCCGGAAACGGTCCACCGGCGCTACATCATCAACCTCATGCTGCGCTTCGACCTCTGCTTCGCCGCCGAGGGCGAGAACGACGTATACATCGTCTCCGACCTGCTGAAGGACGAGACGCCCGACCTCTCGGCATGGGACGCGAAGGCGTGCGTGGTCTTCCGCTACAAGTACCCCGTGCTGCCACACGGCATCCTCCCTCGCTTCATCAGCAAGACGCACACGATGAGCGAAGGAATGGAGCGTTGGCGCTCGGGCGTGGTCGTCGCCAAGGACGGCGCGGAGGCGCTGGTGCGGGCCGACTACGACGCGAGCGTCGTGGACATCTGGGTGCGGAGCGGGCACAAGAATGCACGGCGGGCGCTCTTAGCAATCATCCGTGGCAAGTTCGATGAGATCCACTCACGGTTCAAGGAGTTGAACCCCGAGGAGTTGGTTGCGGTGCCGGGGCACCCGACGGAGTTTGTCGCCTACAGCGACATGATCTTGGACGAGCGGCGGGGCAAGACGACGGTCGCCGTGACCATCAACGGCGAACGCGTCGACATAGACATCGAAGAGATCACGACGGGCGTGGAGCCGCGCGAGGCCCGCGAGCAAGCCGCCAAGCGAGCAGAAGCGACCGCACGCGGCGGCAAGGGCGAGGGTCGGACGATCTTTTGTGCCACATACAACGAAGGAGACCAGCACATGGTGGACATCAACAAGAGCGTCAACATCACCAACAGCACCATCAGCAACAGCCAGGTCGGGCAGACCCTCACCAACTGCACCAACATGGTGAATCAGCAGGCCCCGGGACTGAAGAAGGATCTTCTCAACGCGCTGCGCGGCGATATTGAGGAATTGATCAAGCGGCTGCCCGAGGACAAGAAAGATGAAGCGCCGCAGATCGCTGAGAACCTTGAGAGCGTGATCAAGCAGGCCACCAAAGAGAAGCCCGACCGCAAGTGGTATAGCCTCTCCACAGTGGGCCTGCTTGAGGCCGCAGGGTGGGTCCAGGACTTTTCCGGCAAAATCGGCGGAACGATCAAGAACCTCGGCACAATGCTGTGGCCCGACTTCACGATGCCCAAGCTCACCGAATGATGTTGATCAAGTAACCTACCCTCACAGGAATGAGCAACCGATCCACCGGCATTCTGAAGTCGCTGATGATCGAGGCCATGGTCATAGGCTGGCTCTTCCTGCTGGCCCTGCTGGTGGTTGCGCAGAACAGCGGCATGATTTCGCAGCAGGGGGTGCGGGTCTTTACGGGTGTGTTGATCGGGGCGGGGCTGTTGGGGCCGCTGGTGCTGATCGGCGGGTTTTTGTATAAACGCAGCAAGGCCGAGCGCGATACGCCGATCGAAGGATGTTGCCCGAGGTGCCGCTACAACCTCACCGGCCAGCCGGATTGGCCAACGGCCAAGCCCGGGAGCCGCGTTCAATGTCCGGAATGTGGGACGATGGTGCGGATGGTGGATTCGAGGAGTGGTGGGGGTGGGGAAGGGGGGGAAGGGGGTGGAGGGGGTGGAGGGGGGGCGGAATCCCTCCCAAACTCCTCCCACCCAAACCCGTAAGTCGCCCCTTGCCTTCGCCCGGCATCCGTCTAAACTTCCCTCCCAACCAGAATCTGCCTCATACCAAGATACCCCATGCCCACGATCAACCAGCTCGTACGCAACCCCCGCCGCCAGGTCGTCACCAAGTCGCGCGTCCGCGATATGGACAAATGCCCGCAGAAGCGCGGCGTCTGTCTGATCGTCAAGACCGTCACACCCAAGAAGCCCAACTCGGCTCTCCGCAAGGTGGCCCGTGTTCGGCTCAGCAACGGCAAAGAAGTGACCGCCTACATCGGTGGTGAAGGCCACAACCTTCAGGAGCACTCCATCGTCCTCGTCCGCGGCGGACGTGTACGCGATCTCCCCGGTGTGCGTTACCACATCATTCGCGGCACCCTCGACTGCCTTGGTGTCGAGAAGCGTCGTCAGAGCCGTTCGCTCTACGGTGCCAAGAAGGCGAAGAAGTAAGAAGCTGTCGGGCAACATGTATCAGGCCAACATGTATCAGGCCAACATGTATCAGGCCAACATGTATCAGGCCAACATGTATTAGGCCAACATGTATCAGGCAAGGGGCCACAGGTACACGGCCCTCTTTACTGATGCCGATTGCCGGATTGCCCTGTGTCCAATGATTCGTGTCCAGTTTTACAATGGCAAGTAATCGGTTGGGTCTTCACCAAGATCAGCCGGTGAACAAGTGACGGTCCTTCCCGATCGTCGATGAGCCCTCAAGGAGTTTTCGCAATGGCCGGCAGAATTACCGCATCCGAAGCCCAGCTTCGCCCCGACCCTCGCTACGGCGACAAGGTTCTGGCCAAGTTTGTCAACTGCGTGATGAGCGATGGCAAGAAGGCGACCGCCCAGCGCGTCGTTTACGATGCGCTCGACATCATCCAGACCAAGCTCGGCAAAGAGACCGCCCCCGAGGCCCCCAAGTTTGCCATCGAGGTCTTTCAGCGGGCTGTCGAGAACGTCAAGCCCTTCGTCGAAGTGCGCTCCAAGCGCGTCGGTGGTGCCAACTACCAGGTGCCGATTCCGGTCAACCGCAACCGTCAGCAGTCGCTGAGCTTCCGCTGGATCATCACTTCAGCCCGTGGCGAAAAGGGCCGCCCGATGGCCGCGAGATTGGCCGATGAGCTCTACGCCGCGGCCAAGGGCGAGGGCAAGGCGATGACGACCCGCGACCAGACGCACCGCATGGCCGAAGCGAACAAGGCGTTCGCGCACTACGCACGCTGAGTCTGTTGGTTGGTAGCACAGGTTTCCAAACCTGTGTCGTCAGATCTCACGGCTCACCATCAATCATCCCCGCATCAACAAACGGCCCCCGCGATCTTCGTACGGAGAACGCAGGGGCCGCTTTCGTTTTTGCTTCGGGCTTGGGCGGCAAGACATCGAACTCAGCGTGACTCGCGAGGCGGGAGCCGATGAACGCAACGGATCAAGATAAGCCATTCTTGAGCCGATGACCTCTGATCTCTTCCTTCGCGCTGACTTCGACCGGGCTTTCAGCGGTTGGCAAGTCTGTCAGCGGGTCGGCCACTCGTCCCGGACCACACCCCACACCAGCGTGTCATCCCACCCGTAGCCTTCGGTCCAGCGTTCCTTGACCAGGCGAGCTTCTTCGCGGAGGTTGAGTTTGCGCGGGACGCGTTGCGACGATTGGTTGCTGCCAGCGCAGCGGATGTGGAGGCGATGCAGGCCCCAGCCGCCATCAGACTGTGCTGTAAAACCCCACGAAATCAGGCCTGCGGTGGCCTCGGCGCACAGGCCATTGCGGCGGCGGTCGGGGCGAATCCAATAGCCGATCTCGGCCTCGTGCGCCCTGTGAATGACGCGGTGCAGGCCGGTGCCACCAACAACCGCACCGGTACTGCGATCGAAGATGCCGATGGTGAAATCGTCGGCAACTGGTTCGGTGCGCTCTCGCTTGGTGCGCTGCCGCTCGATCGCGGCGCGACACTCATCGACGGTCCGGTTGTCAACGCGTGGCCAGAGCAGCCATGGAAGGAACGAGGGGCGATCGACCTCGACCGCATCGAACATACCCGCGGCATCTTCGGGTTGCCAGAAGCGCAGCGTGAGCCGCTCGGTCTCAAACATTGAGGGCAGGGGCACGGGCGGCGACCACGGTGTGGGCAGGTCGAGCGGGATCATGCCCACATCGTACATACCCTCAAAGCATGTCTGCCACAACTCCAGCATCTGAAGCTCAGCACGCCCACACCTCTGAGTTTGCCCGCTATCAGCGGCAGATGATCCTTCCCGGGTTTGGTGTTGAATCGCAGCGGCGGTTGCTCGGTACGCACGCGGTGCTTGTCGGGTGCGGCGCGCTCGGCACGGTGGTGGCCGATGCGTTGGCCCGCGCGGGTGTTGGGCGATTGACGATCGTGGATCGCGATCTGGTGGAGTTCACGAATCTCCAGCGACAGGTGCTCTTTGAGGAGCAGGATGCGCGCGATGCACTCCCCAAGGCCGAGGCCGCGGCGGCAAGACTTGGGCGCATCAACACACAGATTGCCATCACCCCGGTCATTGCGGATATCAACGCACGCAATGTCGCACGGATCTGTGATGGCGCGGATGTTGTGGTCGATGGTACCGACAACTTTCAGACACGGTACCTGCTCAACGATGTCTGCGTGAAACATGGGTGGCCACTGGTGTATGGTGGTGTGGTGGGCACGACAGGCATGACGATGACGATCGTTCCATCGCGCGAGCGACAGCTCGGTGCGGATGTCGGTACCACGACCCCGTGTCTGCGGTGCTTGTTTCCTGAGCCACCTCCACCGGGAAGTTCGCCGACGTGCGACACGGCAGGTGTGCTGGGACCAATGGCGGGCGTGGTCGCCTCGATCCAGGCGGCGGAGGCGTTGAAGGTGCTGCTCGGTAGGTTTGATCTGCTGCGGGCCTCGCTTGGACAGTTCGATATCTGGAACAACCACCGAAGCACGATTGACCTCACGGCTTTTGATCGCACGAACTGCATCTGCTGCACACACCGACGATTCGAGTTTCTCAATGCGCCGGCCGTTGAGACGGCCGCACTTTGTGGGAGTGATTCGGTGCAGATTCTGGCATCATCCCCGACCAGCATCAACCTCGCTGAGTTCGCGAAGAAGATGAACCGAGCCGGTCACAACGACTTTGTCGCCACACGCTTCATGGTCCGCGGCCGGGTCGATGACCACGCGCTCACGCTCTTCGCCGATGGCCGAGCGATCGTGAAGGGAACGACGGACCTTGCACGGGCGAGATCGGTGTATGCGCGGTATGTGGGGGCGTGAGTGGGAGCGATGGAAGAGGGGGGGACAGGGAGGGGGAGGGAAGGGGGGTGTGTGCAAGTGAAGTGGTGCGCCATCCTGCTCATGCTTCGCCGCGTTTGGTTCTGGTCCTTCTGCGTTTCAAATCGCATCATTACCAAAGCTTCACAGATGGCAGAGCATCTGCAAATGACTGCGAATAAACAACTTACGTAGCGTGTGCTATGCAAGGCCAATCGTGCAAACACGTCGTTTCGAGTGGGTGATTGTCAGGCATCATTCACGTGGTAGGATGATCTTCAAGAAGGGTGCGGGGGGAGAGATTATGAAAGGATTTTCTATGAAATTACGTTCAACCCGTACGCTGGTGCTTTCGGTCGGTATGGTCGCGTTGACGGTCGGTGCTTCTGCAACCGCCAGCGCTTCGATCATTCAGTTCGATCTTCAGGGACGCTCCGGCGCGGGCCTGCTTGCCGGGAATGAGAACACCGCGGTAAGCGGCGCGGTCGGCAGCGGCGGAGAAATCGGCGCGGGCATCTTCTACGACGATGTCACCAACATCCTCACCATGAACACCGGCTGGGGTACCGCCAACGGATTCACTAACCTTACCGGCAACGCGACCGTTGGCCACCTGCACGGCCCAACCACCAGCGCTGCGCCCGACTCATTCGTGCAAAATGCTTCGGTGAAGTACGGCCTCGACTCACTTGCTGGCTGGGTAGGCAATGCCGCCAGCGGCGGGTTTACGGGCGTTGTCAACATTCTTGAGGCCGATGAGGCCGCGCTGCTCGCGGGCCGCTTTTACATGAATGTTCACACTTCGACAAACGGTGGCGGCGAGATCCGCGGCCAGCTCGTCATTCCCGCGCCCGGAATGGCCGCGCTGCTCGGCCTTGGTGGTCTTGTCGCGCTCCGTCGTCGTCGCTAAGTGAAATGGGTGAGCAAGTCAGGCTGGGCGGCATAACCGTCGGGCCTGTCAACACTCTGCACGCAACGTTCCCTCGCTGCACTTCAAACTTGTTCATGCTGTGCAGCGGTTGAGCCGGCATCGGGTATCAGCAGTGGGCATCGGTGGAGAGCAACAGCAGTAAAGAAGCGGCTGCATCGTCCGAAAAGTCGGGATGCGGCCGCTTCTGTTTCCCCCCCGCCCCGCCAACTCACCACTCCGCCTGAGCCTGCGCCACCCAACCTACCCTTGGGCATGAGCACGAGCAGCCATCCTTACCACCCGGATACGCAGGTCATTCACGCCGGGCAGCGGCCCGAGCCGGTCACGGGCGCGGTCATGCCGCCCATCTTCACCAGTTCGACCTACGCGCAGCGGTCACCCGGCGAGCACACCGGGTTTGAGTACAGCCGCTCGCACAACCCGACGCGCTACGCGATGGAGCGCATGGTGGCCCGGCTTGAAGGGTCGCCACTCACCGAGCAGGAGGATGTCACGTATGGCGGGTTCGCCTTCGCCTCGGGGCTCGCGGCCATGGATTGCGTGTGTGAGCTGCTCACCGCGGGTGATGAGGTCATCTGCATGGACGATGTGTACGGCGGAACCAACCGGCAGTTTCAGAAGGTCAAGGCGCGCTCGCAGGGCCTCAAGGTCAAGTTTGTGGACCTTACCGATGTGAAGAAGCTCGAAGAGGCGATGACGGCCCGGACCGCGCTGGTCTGGGTCGAGACCCCGACCAACCCCACGCTCAAGCTCTGCGACCTCAGCGCGATCGCGAAGGTGGCCAGGGCGAAGAGTCCGAACACCTTGCTCGTCTGCGACAACACTTTTGCGACACCGATCAACCAGCGCCCGCTTGAACACGGGTTTGACATCGTTCACCACTCGGCGACGAAGTATCTCGGCGGGCACAGCGACGTGGTCGGGGGCGCGCTGGTCTGCGGCAAGATTGATCTGGTGCAGAAGATTCGCTTTCATCAGAACGCTGTCGGGGCCGTGATGGGTCCGTTTGATGCCTACCTCGTGCTGCGCGGCATCAAAACGCTTGCCCTGCGCATGGCCCGGCACAACCAGAGCGCGATGACGATAGCGCGGTGGCTTGAGCAGCACGAGGGTGTCGAGCGGGTGATCTATCCCGGCCTGCCCTCGCACCCGCAGCACGCGCTGGCCCGGCGGCAGCAGAACGGGTTTGGCGGGATGATCACGTTCTTCATCAAGGGCGGCATCGGCGAGGCGCGGCGGTTCCTTGAGAACGTCCACCTCTTCACGCTGGCCGAATCGCTCGGCGGGGTCGAGTCTCTCATCGAGCACCCGGCCATCATGACTCACGCCAGCGTGCCCCCCGAGATGCGGGCAACCCTCGGCATCTCCGACACACTTATCCGACTCAGCGTGGGGATCGAGCACGAACAGGACCTCATCACCGACCTGCAGGTCGGGTTCGCCGCGGCCCACCACGGCCAGCCTGCGCGGGTCGGGAACGGCCAACATGCCGGCTCCGCCCACCACGCGCCGAGTGGCCAGCGGGTTTGATCGAGAATTGGCCGCGATGCGCGTGATTGGTGGCCAACCTTACGTGAGTGTGGTCTAATTCGCTGGTCGCCGGACTCTCTCAAGTTCTCTCACACCGCGCGGCCCATCTCTCCATGACCAACACCTCTCAGCGTGCTTTCGCTTTGCGCTTCCCGTTCGGTCGTATGCTGCGCTGTGCATGGCCAACCCGGGTTGCCCGGTGCGCGGTGGCGAGCGCGGGTGTCTTTGCGGGTGGGGCGCAACCGGCGGGCGCGATCGTCTTCGGCCAGCGCGACACCTTCACCGCGCCGAACGGGATTCTTTGGGCGGGCGGCCCGATGACCGGGATTGTCGCCGACGGTGGGCCGGCGGCTGTGAATGGTGCGGGCGATCCGTACCTGCGTGTGGTTTCTGATGGTGCTGGCCCGGGCGGGAAGCTCGTGACGCACCACTCTGCGGGCGATTGGCTGGGCGACTACGTGACCGCCGGGGTCACGACCATCGAGATGGACCTGCGCAATGGCACCACCCAGCCCCTGATCATGCGCATCGCGATCAAGCAGGTCTCAGCACAGGGAAGCCCCGGCTATTGCACCACCAACGATGCGGCCTTTGTGCTTCCACCCGATGGTGAGTGGCACCATGCGATCTTCAGCCTCTCAATCGAGAGCCTCATGCGGATCGGCAACCCCAACGGCGGCTTGGCCGGGTTGCTCGGGGGTGGGGCGGGCGGGGGGGGTGGTTTGCAGGACCTCCGCATCATGCACGCCAACTCGCCGATCCTCACAGGTGGCACACTGGTCGGTGAGTTCGGGGTGGACAACATCACCGCCGCTCCCGCGCCGGGGGGGGCGGCAATGCTGCTGGTCGCGTTCGGGCTCACTTCGCGGCGGAAACGCGGCCGCGCGGCCTGAGGTCGCCCGACGATAAGCAACAGTTTCAACATCAGGTGTTCGCGCGAACCAATGGTTGTGCAAGTCGGTAGACTTGTGGTGGTGGTTGCGGTGATGGCCCGGTGTTGTGTGGTTGGCGAACAGGAGTCTGTCATGCTCGTGGGAGAAGAGAAGGGCCGTCTAAACCCGAACGCGGCAGATGCGGACACGAGGGGCGGGCTGGCCGCGCTCGTGCGCGAGCGCGTGGCCAGAACGGTCGTCGGACAGGACCAGGTGGTCGAGACGATTCTCATCGCTCTTCTGACCGGCGGGCACCTGCTCTTGCAGGGTGTGCCGGGGCTTGCCAAGACGCTGCTCGTCAACGCCGTTGCCAAGGCGATCGATCTGGGGTTCGGGCGAGTGCAGTTCACCATCGATCTGCTCCCCGCCGACATTCTGGGGTCGGAGGTGCTGGATGGTTCCGCCCCAAATGCTGGTGGAAACGCGGGCGGAAGGTTTTCGCTGCACAAAGGGCCGATCTTTACCAACCTCTTGCTGGCCGATGAGATCAACCGCGCCACACCCAAGGTGCAATCTGCCCTGCTTGAGGCGATGCAGGAGCGGCGTGTGACCATCGGCTCACAGTCGATCCGCCTTCCGATTCCCTTTCTGGTCATTGCCACGCAGAACCCGATCGAGCAGTCGGGCACCTTTGAGCTTCCTGAGGCGCAGCTCGACCGCTTCATGCTCTGCCATCGGCTCAGCTACCCCACCAAGACCCAAGAGGCCGAGATCGTGCGGCGGAGCCTGACACTCGGGCTGACACGCGAGTCCACCACCAACGCGAGTGCGAGTGGTGGAGGTGGTGGGGCGGTGCCGAAGACATCCTTTGATGCAATCGAGGGCGAGCCCGTGGTGCGACTGCCGCAGCTGACCGAGGCGATGGAGCAGGTGCAGAAGGTGCATGTGAGTGAAGTCTTCATTCAGCACTGCATCGAACTGGTGGACCGCACACGCTCGTGTGTTGATCTTGAGCTGGGGTGCAGCCCGCGCGCGGGCATCGCGCTTGTGCAGGCGGCGCGGGCACGGGCGTTCATCCACGGACGAACCTACGCGGTTCCTGATGACCTGTTTGCCCTCGCACCCGATGTCATGCTCCACCGCATGAGGCCGACGTACGAAGCCCTCGCGCGCGGCCGCACGGCTGCGGTCGTGCTCGAGGAACTGCTGGCGACCGTCTGAGTGCAACCCACCGTGATGCCCACCACCGACATCCTCGTTTCGCCCTTTGAACTCGCCGCACGGCGGTTTGATCTGATTGTCCGCCGACTTGCGGATGATCTGACGTACGGGTCGGATCTTTCGCGGTTTGTGGGCGCGGGTGTGGACTACGCACAGTCACGACCGTATGCGATCGGCGATTCGATCCGGTCGATCGACTGGAAAGTCACCGGGCGAACCGGGCGCTACCACGTGAAGGAGTACGAGGCACCCAAGCGACTTCCGGTCTACATCGTGGTCGATACCTCCGCCTCGATGGGCGCATCAAGCCTGCCAACCTCGAAGCACGCGCTGGCGGTCTGGATCGGCGCGATGCTGAGCGTGGTCGCCTATCGACGACGCAACCCCGTTGCGCTCATCAGCGGTGGTGATCGTCCCGGCTCGCTCACACCCACACTTGAACGATCTCAAATCTGGCGGTCGATCGACCAACTCCGCACGATGGTGAACAACGAGGCGACACGTCTGGTCGAGCGGATTCAGCAGATCGAACGGCTCGCCGATCGGACAAGTCTGCTGGTGGTCATCAGTGATCTTCACGCGGGCAGCGCGGTCGAGGCGATCAAGTCCTTTGGCCAGCGGCACGATGCACTGGTGATTCAACCCATCGACCCGGCAGAACTCGGCCGCCTGCGCGCTGGTTTCATGCGTGCAAGCGAGGCCGAGACCGGCCGCCAGTTCTTTGCAAGCGGGCGATCAACCTTTCTCGAATCGAACATGCGTGAAGGGGACGGTTCATCGCGGGGGCTTGCTGAAAGTGGGATCGATCACGTGACGATCCGCACCGACCAACCGTTCATGCCGATCCTGCGCCGTTTTCTGACCGCACGCGGCGGGGCGAGGGTGCCGCGATGACCCGATGGTTCATGCTCGGCTGGGTCGTGCTGCTGGTGGTGCTCCCGAGCCTGCTCTCTGCACAGACCGACGAGGGTCGAGCGGGCGTGGTCGTTGCCACCGCCACTGTGGGGATCGAAGGCCGGCTGGTGTATCGATACACCGGCAAGGCCCTGCGTGCCAAGACTTTCACGCCCAAGTCACCGTTGGTCGTGCGGATCGTCTCATCGACCACCGATGGTGGGGCAACGTTGTATGACCTCAGGTTCATCGGTGTGAAGCCGGGGCGGTTTGACCTGCGTGAAGTGATGCAACGCGAGGATGGGCACGATCTGCACGATGCACCCGCCGCGATTGTTGAGGTGGGATCGGTGCTGTCCGCAACGCACACGGGCGAACTCATCGAGTCTGGGGGCACTGTCCTTCCGAGACTCGGGGGATATCGGCTGGTGATTCTGGTGCTCGCGGTCGCGTGGGCAGTGCCCGTATTGTCGTGGGCGCGCCGTCGGATAATGCGACGCACGATTCTACGCGAAGCGCCTGTTCCTGAGCAAGCTCCAACGCTCGCCGACCAACTGCGTCCGCTGGTCTCGGCAGCCCTCGCCGGAACGGCGACCACGCAAGACCTGGCGCACATCGAACGTTTGATGATCGCGCATTGGCGCGAGCGCATCGGGCTTGGTCATCGTACAACGCTCGAAGCCCTCGTCGCCCTGAAGAGTCACGCTGAAGCGGGCGCGGTCGTGCGCAGTGTTGAGTCATGGTTGCACCGACCTCGGGAAGGGGATGATGAAGCGGTTGACCTTGCCGCGCTTCTGGAACCCTTCACGCGAGAGAAGCCAATCATGCTGGCAACGCCCGAGTCACCGCCGGTGCGCGGGAGGGGCACATGACGTTCTCCAACCCGTGGCTCCTGCTCCTCGTAGCTGTTCCATTGGCATTGGGCTTTTGGGAGTTTCGTCGCAGGGGATCGACGGTTCGTCTTCCGCTCGACTACGCGATCACCAAGCCTGCAAAGTTTCTCCCGGGGTTTCTGCGCACCGCGAGCCTTCTTCCGTCAGTTCTCCTCCTCGTCTTCATCCTGCTTATGGCCGGCCCCCGAAAGATCGCTCCGCCCGCGCAAGAGCGCGAACTCACAAACATCGAGCTCTGCCTTGATGTATCGGGGAGCATGTCGAGCATCATGGCAACATCTCCGGATGGCGCGAGCCGCTACAAAACCGCGATGGCCGCGATCGACCATTTCACGCGTAAGCGTGAAGGCGATGCGATGGGGCTTACGATTTTCGGTGTCGAGGTTGTTCGTTGGTGCCCGCTCACGCGAGACACCTCCGCCATCCGCAACGCCACACCCTTCCTCGATCCCGAAACGCTTCCCCCCGCGCTCGGTGGTACACGCATCGGTCATGCGCTCCGCTTCTGTCGTGATGTGCTCACGCAGCAACCCGAGGGCGATCGCCTCATCATTCTGCTCACCGACGGATTTTCCGGCGATCTCAGCGGGGGCGCGGCCATGCAGATCGGCAACGAACTCGCTTCCGATGGCATCGTGATCTACGCCGTGAACATCTCGGATCAAGCACCGCACCCAGAACTCACGACCGTGGTCTCACCCACGGGCGGCGAGGTCTTCGGTGCAAACAACCTGGGGTCGCTCACCGCGGTCTTCGACCACATCGACAAGATGCACAAGTTCAAGACCAAGCCCTCACAGCGGAAGTCCATAGACTTTCTCTGGCCATTCTGCGCACTCGGTCTTTCGGGACTCGTGCTGCAATCCCTCGCATCGCTCGGGCTTCGATACACACCCTGGTAACCCTGCTCATCATGTCACAGTCCAACATCATCCTGCTCAGTATGGCCTTGCTGCTGATAGTCGCAATGGGTGAGTGGCTGCACGCGCGAAAGACCCGACGCATCGCTCGACTCAGCTTTGGCCCTGCAGGCCGCCCCCGTCTCTGGGTCACTGTCGTCGCGCCCATCCGGTGCATCGCCACGGGCCTCTTGTGCTGGGGACTTCTGACCCTGCTGTCCCTCGACGGGGCATCGGTCGATGTCAACAAGGCCAAGCCGCCCGACCGTCACCTCGTCCTCGCGCTTGATGTTTCCCCGAGCATGTACATCAACGATGCTGGGCCTGACGGGCGTCTCACGCGGCAGAACCGCGCAGCCGAGGTTGTTCAATCGTTGATCGAACGGCTTGATATGACGCAAACGCGGGTCACCGTCATCGCCTTCTACACCTCCGCCCGCCCGGTGGTTATCGATACCTTCGACATCAGCATCGTCAACAACATTCTCTACGGGCTTCCTCTCTCGCAGGCATTCAAGCAAGGCAAGACCAATATGTTTGAAGGCCTCTCCGTTGCCGCAAAGATCGCCGCGCCCTGGCGTGCCGGTTCGACAACACTGGTGCTTGTCAGTGATGGTGACACACTTCCCGAAACCGGCCGGGTGGTGATCCCACCATCGATCGCTGATGCCATCATTATCGGTGTCGGCAACCCGCAGCGGGCATCGACCGTCGGCGAGACCATGTCGCGCCAGGATGCGGCGTCGCTGAAGCGGCTCGCGGCGCAGGTTCGCGGCACATACTACGACGCGAACGTTTCACACATCCCCACCGCAGCACTCAAAGAGCTTACGATGCACGAGTTGAAGGATGACCGTTCACCTCCGCTCAAGACCATCGCGCTCTCGTCGATCGGTGTGGGTTCGATCGTGATGGCGATGGTCCCGCTCATGTTGGCGGCGTTTGGCCTTCGGAGTTTCAATCGTGTCGCGCGTGCCCAGGTCCGCACACCCGGTGGCCACATCCGTACCAGCACAGGAGTTTCTGCATGAAGCGTCGATTGCTCGTCAGCCTCTGGGCATTGCTCCCCATTCTTGCTCTTGCCCTGCACCATGGCCCCGGCCAGAGCCTGCTCGCACGTGATCTTGCCGCCGATCACCTCTCCAGCGCCCGCGCCGCAACTATGGCCGAAGACTACCCCGCGGCCATTGACCACTATCGCGCCGCCCGCGAGTTGCTGCCGCCCGATGATGTTGCGGGTCGAACTCAACTCGAAATCGCCGAGGCCCGCGCGCAGTTGGAACGGGGCGAGTTGATCGAGGCCTCAACACTTCTCGACCATGTGCTTGAACGCGAGCTTGCACTCGCCAGCCCGCGCGCAGAAACGATCGCCGAAGTTCGTGCGTTGTCGGCCGAGTCATCCTACTACACAGCATGGATGATGCGTCTTGAAGGCGCGGCCGATGACGAGTGGCGAGCCGAATCGGACAAGGCGCGGCAGCAGTATCGGTTGCTCGCCGAAACGCCGAGCGACCCGAAGTCTGGCCGCGATGCAACCCAGAATCTTGAAGCGGTGATTCGCCTCGAACAGATGGACCTTAGCGAACTGAAGGCGTTGCCCCTTCCAAAGAAGTGCAAGTGCTCTTCCAACTGCTGCCAGAAGAAGCGGGATCAGCGGATGAGCAAGTGCGAAGGCAAGTCGAAGGGAAAGAAACCCACCGACGCTCGGAAGGACATCAACACAAACTCCGCGGCCGATGCCATCAGCAACGGCAAAGGTTCATGATGACCCGTTGATTCAGCGAGCAGTCGGAACGTGCGGAACGCTCATGCAGCAAACGCCATGTGGGAGAGTTTGAGATGCGTATTGCGACGATTGTGCTCGGAATTCTGTGTGTCCTGCTCATCTGCACGATGACCAGTGCCCAGCCCCGACGATCGCCGCCGGGCATGAGGTTTGGTTTCAATCCGCCGCGGGCGATGGCCGATCCTGATGCTGATTTCGAGAATGATGCTGACGAGGGTGAGCCCGCGCAGGATGGTCGGACAAACCCCATTGAGCCTGGGTTGCGTCCAAAGACGCAGCTCGGACGATACATCGCCACGCTCGATTTCAGACGCGATCCCGATGCGGTGCTTCGTGCGCGGGCCAAGCTTGCCGCCGATGACCGCGAGGCACTCATCAATCCACCAGATACCCACGATGACGGTCAGCCCGCCGAGATTGAAGACCCAGCAGGAATGTCTGGCGAGCAAGGCGCTGCGCCCTTCGCACGCAACCAGTTCGATGAATCCGCCAACAAACTACTAGTGGGCACAAATAACGAGATTGATCTGCCGGCAAGCGTTACCGGGCGCGAGCCCCCCCAACCGATCACCGCAGAAGATCCATCGGATGCTGGAAATCCTGCCACTGCAAAGCGTCTAACCAAAGGAGAGCAACGACGCGCCGACAGGTTCCGCCTCCAGGTTGTCGGAGGCGACTGGGCCGCAGTCCATGAGTTCCTAACGAACAGTGCCGGAGAAGATGCCGCAGCCATCTATCAGGGTGTTCTCCTTCAACTCGCTGGCGATTCGGCAATTGTCCCCGACGAGATCATCGCCATCGCCGATGCCAGCCCCGCCGAGCTCTCCGATTCGCAGGTGGCCGCGCTCGGGCAACTCCTCAAAGCGGCCGTTCATCGCGGTGCCGATGCGGGCCACGTCGGATCGGTCATCACCAATGGCACACGGCACTTCGGTGGTCCCGAGCCGGTCGGTCGCCAACGCGCGGCAAGCCTCCTCATGTCCGCAGGTCTGCCCGTCGAAGCGCAACCCTTTCTTGATCCGCTTGATCGGGCCAGAAAGGATAAGAACGCCAAACTTCTAAACCTTCACGCGATGTACTTTCAGGCCCTCTCGATACGCAAGACCGATGCGAGCGCGAAGTCCGAGATGGTCAAGCAGTCGTGGGATCTCTGCCTCGAAGTTCTCGCCATCGCGAACGCGCCCGCATCCGAACGTGCTGCCGCGCTCCGCAGAGCCATCTCATTCCTCGACGAAATGCCCCCCGAGCAGGGCGAGGCGTGGCTGCGCAGTGTTGTGCAATCAAGCCCCGACCTCTGCTGGGCCTTGGTTCAGCGGGTCAATCAGCAGGCACGAATGGCCAAAGCGCAGATGCGACCCGCCGAGGATCGCATCAAACTGCTCAAGCGCGTCAAGCGCATCGGCACGGCAATCGTCGAGAACGCTGGCACGAAACTTCCTCAATATCGTTCCGCACTCGACATGATGTCGATGGCGATTGTCGATGAACTCGAGTTCACCAAGCAGATGCAGCAGATGCCGCAGCGCGACAACGAGCACGTGCAGATCGTGCCCTCCGAGCGCCTCTCCGAGTGCCTGCCTACCGCCGCATGGCTTCGCGCTGGTGATGCCGGGCTTGCCGCACGGCTCGAACTTATGACCGCAGGTGTTCTTGGCGGATCAGGCGACATCCAAGCCGTCATTGAGATGGTGCGACCTCTGGTCTCGGTCGATCGCGCTCGGGCACAGAAAATTGCCGGCAGCGTCATCGTTGCGTGGCCTAACTACGTTCACGCGGGCGGTGGTGCCGAAGACGAGTACGGAGGTGGGGGTTTCCGCCGCGGCCTCGCCCGCGGCATGTACGCTGGATACAACCCTTATGGCGGTGGCAACGAGGGCGGAATCCCGCTCACTCGCGCTAAGCAGAAGCGAAATCTCGAACAACTCGGCCAGTTGCTCAGCGCATTCAAGTCCTTTGGTCTGGCCTCTGCTGAACAAGCCCCGCTCATCACCGCCTTCAGTTCAAGCCACAGCGATGCCGAGGTCTTTGCCGAAGATGATGTTCGCGCGGTCTTCGGCCCTCTCGAATCCCTCCCTTCTGCTGTTGCGACCGGCCTCGCCGATTCGATGCGAAGACGCCTCGGAACCATCTGGCGTAACACACAGGTTCAGCAGCAGATGAACACCAAACGCAACGACAAGCAGATCGCCGCAGAAGTCCTTCGTGGCTATGACCTTGCCATAATGCTCGCGAATCGCGCACACGCGGGCGATGAGCGCTCATGGCGGGCCGCGCTGTTGAACGCCGATCTCCAGTTCGACGTGGCCGAGTTTCTCTACGGCCAGAAGGTCGATCTCGCAACATATTCAGCCATGCGTGAGCGGTCATTCTCGGCCTATGCCGAGGCCGCTGATCGTTACCTTGATGAACTTCGCACCGGAAAGTCGCAACCCTCCGGTTTGGTCTACTTCCACTGGCTTTCTTCCGCGCTCGGCGCGAGCGATCTCGGCTTCCTCACTCGGCAGGATCAACCTGATGATGACCAGGTAGACAGAGTCATCGCGTCCATCGAGAATCTGCCACAGGCATTGCGGGCCAGGCACATCGGGCTCTTCGCAACCGAGGTCGCCACGGCGCTACAGACCATCGCTCCAGAGCTCAAGGTGAGGTTTCTCACGCACGCCTGCCGCGTGATCGGTGACCACCCCGACGGCGCGCAGGCCAGAAAGCAGCTCGAGTACTACACCGACCTGAAGACGGAGGTCGAGCTGCGACTGACCATCGATCGGGGAGGGGGGGAAGGGGGGGGAACAGCCGTCGGTATGCGCGAGCCGTTCGGCGCACAGATCAGCATTTGGTCAACGCGAGCCGTCTCGCGCGAGAGCGGCGGCTTCAGCAAATACATTCAGAATCAGCAGTACAACCCCATGACGGCTCAGCCCGTCGATTACAAGGACGACTTCGAGAAGAAGCTGCGCGAGGTGCTCGGCGAGCGTTTCAACGTCGTCTCAATCACCTTCCACAAACCCGGTGCACGCCCCATGGGCACGCCTCTTGAAGGGTGGGAGCAGCATCCGCTCGCGTATCTCCTGCTCAGTCCGAAGGATGAATCGGTCGATCGCATACCCCCCATCAAGCTCGATCTCGACTTCTCTGACAGCGGCGGCATCGTCATCTTCCCCGTCACCAGCACAGTGCAGTTGATCGATGCACGGTCTGAGCCTCCGCCGGGCGCACGCGCTCCGATGAACATCGAGATCGAGCAGATCCTTGATGCGCGTGAGTCGTTGCAAGGACTTGCAAAGCTGGAGATCCGAGCAAAGGCTGACGGCCTGATCCCCGAACTCTCGCAGCTTCTTGATATCCGTGCCATCCACGATCTCTCCATCACCAAGATCGAGGACCATGGCACAACCATTCTTGATCTCGATACGACCGGTGATGCGGTGATTCCCAAGTGCGAGCGGGCATGGACACTCGATCTCACATCGAGCACGAACGCTCCCGTCGCATCATTCGCGTTCCCTCCGCCGCAACCGAGCATCATCGGTGGCCCGGCCGCACCAAAGATGATCCACAAACGGTATGACGATGCCGATATCAAGGAGTGTGCATCGGTCATTCCCATCAATATGATCGGGCCAAAGTCTGCATCGCTCTACTTCTGGCTCATCGGCACCATCGGTATCCTCACGATGCTCGCACTCGCGTGGTTCTTTCTCGCCCGCAAGCGCAAGGTCGCCGAGCACTTCACTCCTCGATTCACCCTTCCACCCCATCTCACCCCCGTCAACGCAATCTCCACGCTCCGTCGCATCGCATCCGTTCCCGGGCTCGGGCTTGCCGAGTCTGAGCAGGCAGCACTCGCCGGAACGATCACCGAGATCGAGATCAAGTACTTCGGGCCTTCGCGCCTGACAACGCCGCACAACGGTGAGGCGGTCCATGATCTCCGCCCTATGGTTGAACGCTGGATCACCCTCGCCGAGAAGAGAATCGCCCGATAACTTCCCTACGCGCGCGGTGCGTGTAATCTTTCAGCTTGGAACGCACGCGAGTAGAACTTTCACACCTGGACCTGCGCGATCCATCGGCCATCCTGGATCGCTGCATGGCGATCGATCGCATTCGCCTTGGCCGCAGAACCGCCGAACTTGGCCGCATTCGCGAGCCTAATCGCGATCAGCGCTTGCAGATCGATCATCTGATCAGTCTCCTGCATCGTTCAATCGAGCGGCGCGATCAGCGTCTGGCCGCCACGCCCAGCCCGGTCTATTCCGATGATCTGCCCGTCGTGCTGGCCCGGCGTGAGATCATGGAAGCCATCCGCCAGCATCAGGTGGTGGTGATCTGCGGGGCAACTGGTTCGGGCAAGACCACCCAACTGCCCAAAATCTGCCTAGAACTCGGGCGCGGCGCATCGGGATTGATCGGCCACACACAGCCACGCCGAATCGCCGCGCGCAGCGTCGCCACCCGTATCGCGCACGAGCTTGGTTCCGTTCTCGGTTCAACCGTCGGCTACAAAGTACGGTTTACCGATCATGTCTCGCGTTCAACGATCATCAAGCTGATGACCGATGGCATTCTGCTCGCCGAGACCCAGCGTGATCTACTGCTCGCTCAATACGACACCATCATCATTGACGAAGCGCACGAGCGCAGCCTCAACATCGACTTCCTGCTCGGATACATCAGGCAGCTCCTGCCGCGACGGCCCGATCTCAAGCTCATCATCACATCCGCCACCATTGACCCGCAGAGTTTCGCGGCCCACTTCGCCGATGCTTCCGGCAAGCCCGCGCCCGTGATCGAGGTGTCGGGCCGTTCGTTCCCGGTAGAGGTGCGCTATCGCTCGCTCTCACGCGGCGATGATGACACACGCGAAATCGAGATGGAGCACGCCATCGTTGATGCCGCGCTCGAACTCATCGCCGCCGATACCGACGCGCACACTGGGAGCATCGGGGGCGGAAGACGGCGCGATCGTGACATCCTCGTCTTCCTTCCCGGCGAACGCGAGATCCGCGAGACCGCCGATGAGCTGCGCAAGGTTCCCCGACTCAGGGATGTCGAGATCATTTCCCTTTTCGCTCGCCTCTCGACCGAAGAGCAGAACCGAGTCTTCCAGCCTCACGACCAGCGCCGCATCGTGCTCGCCACCAACGTCGCCGAGACCTCGCTCACGGTCCCGGGTGTCAAATACGTCATTGATTCAGCCCTCGCGCGGATAAGCCGCTACAGCCCGCGAACCAAGGTGCAGCGTCTCCCGATCGAACCGATCAGCCGCGCATCGGCTCAGCAGAGATCAGGCCGTTGCGGCAGAACAAGCCCCGGAATTGCGATCAGGCTCTGCGGTGAGGATGAGTTCAACACGCGGCAGTTGTTCACCGATCCCGAGATTTTGAGAACAAATCTTGCGAGCGTCATCCTTCAGATGAAGGCTCTCGGCCTCGCGGGCGAGGGCGGCGACATCTCAACATTTCCCTTTCTGCAAGCGCCCAGTCCCGGCGCGGTGCGAGATGGGTACGACACGCTTGTCGAGTTGGGCGCGATCGATGCACGCGGCGATCTCACCACTTCTGGCCGTAAACTCGCCAAGCTCCCGGTCGATCCGCGCATCGGACGCATGGTTCTTGCCGGCGATGAAGAGCGGTGCCTCTCTGATGTGCTCATCATCGCCTCAGCACTGAGTGTGCAGGACCCGCGTGAGCGTCCGATCGATAAGCAGACCGAGGCCGACACGCTGCACGAGAAGTGGAAGCACGAGGAGTCCGACTTCCTCGCCTTTGTCAACCTCTGGCGAGGGCTCGCCAAGCAGGAGTCCAACCTCTCCGGCAGCCAGTTGCGCAAGTGGTGCAAGGCCAACTTTCTTTCGTACGTGCGCATCCGAGAGTGGCAGGATATCCACCGACAGTTGTCCGAACTCTCCGAGGAGATCGGTCTCAACATCGCGTCACGTCCCGGTCAGGGACCGGCTGGGTATGAGCAGGTCCATCGCGCACTTCTCACTGGTCTGCTCTCCAACATCGGCACCAAGTCGCCGGAGAAAGGCTCGACCGAATACGATGGCGCACGCGGCCTGAAGTTCTCAGTCTTTCCGGGCTCGGTCCTCTTCAAGCTCAGGCCCAAATGGATCGTTGCCGCCGAACTCGTGCGAACATCGCGGCTGTATGGCCGCACGGTCGCGAGCATCAGCCCGCAGTGGATAGAGAAGGTCGCCGCGCACCTCGTGACGCGAGACTTTGCCGAGCCGCACTGGTCGGCCGATACGGCGCAGGTTGCTGCCTACGAGACCGTCTCGCTCTTCGGGCTGCCCCTCATCAAGCGCAGACGCGCCCACTACGGACCAATCGATCCAGCGGTCTCGCGGACGATCTTCATCGAGCACGCCCTGGTCAAGGGCGAATACATGACCAGCGGCAAGTTTCTCGAGCACAACTTCGCGACCCAGCGCAACATCCAAAGGCTTGAAGAGAAGAAGCGCAAGACCGATCTGCTCGGCGAGCCTTCAAGCCGCTTCAACTTCTACGCTGAGAAGGTGCCCGAGGGTGTCTTTGATGGCCCCGGCTTCGAGCGTTGGCGCAAGAAGGCCGAGGCCCGAGCTCCTGATCTGCTTGTCATTCCGCGCGAGCGCATGCTCGCTCCCAGCGTGCAGGAACCGACCGCCGATCAGTATCCCGATGCGATCCAGGTCATCACACCCACCGGCCCGCTGCGCATCCCGATCGAGTACAAGCACAAGCATAATGATCCGGATGATGGCCTGACCGCCATCATCCCGCTTGAGCATCTCACCGCCCTCGACCCGGCCCGTTTCGACTGGCTCGTACCCGGCTTCGCGCGCGAAAAGGTTGTTGAACTGATCCGCGCCTTGCCCAAGCCGATGCGCGTCAACCTCGCGCCGGCCGCGGGCTTTGGTGAGCGTGCAATCGCCGCGCTTGCGGCACGCTACGGCGATGGCGACTTTCTCAGCGCGGTCGCCGAGGCCCTTACGCAGCTTGCGCCGCAAGGTGTGACGGTTCGGCGCGAGGCTCTGGCCGCCGCGGCCACCGCAACAGACCAAGCCGGGCTGCCCATCCACCTGCGCATGAACTTCCGCGTGATCGAGCAACTGCCCGGCAAGCCGATCCGCACTGTTGCCTCGGGGCGCGATCTACATGCGATCAAGAAAGAACTCCGTCGCCAAACCGAGGATGCGCTCGTCGGACTTCCGGCGGGTCCTTACAACCGTGGCGGCCTGGTCTGCTGGGAGTTTGCTGAACAGGGCCTTCCCGAACAGGTCAATGTTCTCCATCGCGGCGGAGTAGTTCACACATGGATCGGGCTCACCGATGAAACTCCCTTCGGGCGGGCCGAGCCGATCGTCGGGGTGCGCCCGTGCCCAGATCGGGCGCGCTCGATAGCCATGCACCGCACGGGTGTCACGCGATTGCTCGCCCTCGATGTCGCGAAGGAATCGCGCTCGCTCATCGCCACCATGCCCGGTATCGACCGCCTCTTCATCATGGGTGCGCCACTCATCAGGCCCGATGCGGCGCGCCGTGATCTTGCCGAGTTGATCGCGCTTGAAGCCTTCGCCGGTCTCCCCCCCGAGCAACTGAGCGCGGTGCGCAACAGCGCTGGCTTTGATGCCGCGCTCGATGCGGGATGGGACCGGCTCGGCGCAACCGGGCGAAGCTTGGTCGAGCTTGTGCAGTCGATCTTCACCGAGCACCACCAGCTCATCCAGATGCTCGACAGCGCGCCCGCGCACTGGACCGCTCCTCTCGCCGACATCCGCCATCAACTCGGCAGCCTCTTCCTCGGTCGCTTCCTCGTTGATACGCCCTTCCGTTGGCTCATCCACTTCCCGCGATACCTGCTCGCCGCGCGCCGGCGAATCGAACGCCTCGCGGCCAAATACGACACCGATACCGACGGCATCACCCGCGATGCTCAGCGCGTGAACGAGATGCTCCCGCTCTGGTCCAACTGCATCGTGCGTATCCAACATGCGGGCGGTTGGGGAAACCTCCGCGGTCGGTGGGAGGTCTCGGACCTCGCCGAGTTCCGTTGGCTGATCGAAGAACTGCGGGTCTCCCTCTTCGCCCAGGATCTGCGAACCGCGGTGCCGATTTCGATCCGCAAGCTCACCGACCAGTGGGCCAAGATTGTCGCCGAGGCGTGATTGGGGGGAGAGGAGGAACCGGTGGAGTGTTCAAGTGGCTGAATGGCAGGTCGGTGGCCGCCTGAATATGAACGATGTTGTTCGGACAAAGTTTGGATACCAAATGAGGCCTCGGCACCTCGCTGCTCAGCCACTCGCAACCCCTCTGCCCCATGGAAGACTGGAGAAGTAGACGTGCCTATAGTTTCCTGGATTTCAGTTCTGGGGCCTTCAATCGTGAAGAACCCCTTTCGGTCCACCGACGCTTCCTCCGCCCGAGTTCGAGCACCGGTTCTAAAAACTCATGGGCATGGATGGAAGAATCATATGAAGCTCTATGTTGGTAACCTCTCGTTCAGCACGTCTGAGTCGCAGCTCCGTGACCTTTTCGCCGCGCACGGCGAAGTGACCTCCGCGTCGCTCGTCATGGACCGCGACACGGGCCGTCCCCGCGGCTTCGGCTTTGTTGAGATGAGCGACAAGTCGCAGGCAATCGCTGCGATGAGCGCGCTCAGCGGCAAGAATGTCGATGGCCGTGACCTTACCGTCAACGAAGCCAAGCCCCGTGAGGGCGGCGGCGGCGGCGGCGGTGGTGGCGGCGGCGGCGGTGGTGGTGGTCGCGGCGGCCGCGGCAGCTGGTAATCTTCGCTTCGGGTTGCTTCAGCATCGCTGAACACCCGCAGCATCGAACCTGTAAAGCACAAGAGCCGGGACCGCGAGGTCCCGGCTCTTGTTCATTTTTGCATTCGCTGTTCAGGTCACGCTGCGCGGCGCACAAAGATTACTGAATGACGGCGTTGGGTTGCTTTAATGGTGAGGTGAACGGGCCGAGGAAGAAGAACCACGTCGCTGATGGTCGGACGAGTGTCGAGCGGCTGGGCGCGTAGTACGAAGGGTCCGAACTCTGCACGTTGTTCAACGCTTCGACGTGCCCGTCGAACATGGCCCCGTTCATCCGCTCGCTGTGGCGCAGCGAGATCTTCTTGAGGATGTCGCTCGGCTTGTACCCGCGGGCCGCATCGCGCAGGTAGTTCTCGCCCGAACCGGTGAAGGCGTTGCCGCGTGAGAGGAAGTTGCCTTGCGGCGTGCCGGCAAGCCCTGTTCCGTTGCTGACGGTTGAATAGTCAAACCCGTTGTATGCAGGGTCGAAGTAGCGTGCCCCTTCAAAGACCATCATCTTCTTTGAGGCCACGGTTCCGATCAGATCGATCCGCGGTGAGTAGCCGCGCGGCAGGGCGATCGGCTCGGAACTGGGGATCGATTCGACCGTTCGGCCGTTAATGCTGGTGATGCCGCTGGCGTACATCTGGAAGTACGCGGGTGTGAGGTAACTGAGCGTGAAGGGCTGCTCGCCCGTCGCTTCGATCGGAAGTGCTGACCCGCTGAACCGGCGCGTGTAGCGCACGGTGTTCGAGGGACAGCGCAGCTTGGTCATGCAGATCTCTTGAAACTTCTGAAGCTGCGTGGTGGGCAGGTTCAGGCTCTCGCCAAGCAGGGGCGAGACAAAGTCCCAGTCCTGCGATGGAGTGTCGGTCCCTTCAACGTATGGGCGACCCTGCTGCAGGTCTGAACCTGAAGTGTTTGGCCCGACGAGGAACCCTTTGAAGTCGGCCTCATAGACCAACGCGGCCAAAACTACGCCGCGCATGTGGGCTTGGCAGACAACAGACCGCGCGGCCTCTCGCGCACCGGCGAGGCTTGGCAAGAGGATGCCGACAAGCAGCGCAATGATCGCGATGACGATCAACAACTCGATCAACGTAAAGGCTCTTCTCAGCACCACGCACTCCTTGCGGATCTGAACCGGTGATCGAAACGTCCGGACACCAAACTCAGAGGGCTCTGGAGTTTAACGTCCTGCGGTGACAGGGCGCGTTTGGCGACGTGAAGAATGCGCATAAACCGCACGCGGGCCAGACATGGCCGCAGAGGCGCGTGTGTCGGTGGCCAGAGGGGGCCAATGGGGGCCATGAATTGGTGTGAGTGAACTCGGTGATTGGCACAGGAGTTGCACGTCCGGAATGCGACGACCTCTGTCCAATCTGCCGCCACCCGCATTTCGATAAAGGGAAACACCATGTCGAACACGAACAGTCGTACCAGCAATCGCCGATCTGCTTCGCTCATCGGAGTATGCACATTGGGCCTCGCCGCGCTCGCGGTTGCCGATGTGCAGACCACACCGACCGTTGATCCTGGTGTTCTGGCGGCAGCCCTTCGGCCAACCGGCCTGACAATCAACTCGATCACCATTCGCAACGGGCAGCCCGGCCAAACTGGCACGTTCGGTAACTTCAATGCCGGGCCTGTCACGATTCGTGACGGGATCGCTCTCTCGAGTGGAAGCCTCGCGGCGATCGGCCCGCTGGCGGAAGTGCACGAACCAGGATACGACCCGTCGGGGCCTCCGGCTGCTGTGAACTCTGCGATGGATCCGAATGCGGGGGGAGGGACGATTGAGTTTGACACGTACGGAGATCAGTCGAACAACATTCAGAACTTTAATGCGTCGTATGATGTGGCCGCGATTGAAGTCCACTTCACGCTCGCGGAAGACAGTCAGGTGAAGTTCGACTTTATCTTCGGTTCGGTGGAGTTTCCGTTCTACACGGGCGACTTCACCGATGCGTTCCTGGTGTTTCTGGATGGCACGAGCCCGAACGATCAGGTGACGTTTGACAGCAACGGCGATGCGGTGCAGGTCGGCAGCTCGTTCGCCGGGCTGGAGACGACGGCGGATGTGAACACGGCGTTTGCAAGCCCGCACGCGCTCATCCATCACCTGACAACGACGACGGCGCGGCTCGACGCGGGCACGCACACGCTGATCTTTGAAGTTGGTGATGTGAATGACCAGGTGCTTGACAGCGTGGCGTTTATCACCGCGCTGCGGACGGGCGTAGGTACGGAGGGAACCGAACCATCCGACGACTGTCACGCGGACTTCAATAGCTCTGGCGTTGTGAGTGTGCAAGACCTGTTCGATTTCCTGGGCGCGTACTTCCAACTTGAGTCGGATGCGGACTTCAACAACTCCGGCACGATCAGCGTGCAGGACATCTTTGACTTTCTGGGCGCGTATTTCGCGGGTTGCAGTTTCTGAACTTTCCGTGACGGATCAAGTGCAGAGTGCGCCGGTGGTCAAAGGACCGCCGGTGTCTCCGCTCGCGAAGGTTCGAGTGCGGGCCTCCCCGGATAATGTGTGGGTGAGTTGTCAAAGATATCCTGCACCGTCATGAACCCGTCGTGGTTCAAATCGCCCTGGGCGGTGCGGCGGGCGCGGCCGTAGGGCTCGTATTCCACCTCATCGACCAGCCGCGCGAACACGCCCCCCTCTTTCAGGACCGCCGTCACGCTCCCCTGCGGGTCGGCCAGTTGGTAGATCGCGGTCTCGTAGGTGCCGTCCGGCGGGTCGGTGTAGGCCGGCGTAACCGGATCGCCCGTCCCGGGTCATAGGTCGGGGGCACGTACGTCGCCCGATCTTCACGACGATAGATCGCGTTGTTCACTCCCTGCAGGCCAAAGAACTGCTGCACACGCCGGTCGGTCCCCGCCACACCCGTCGCGTTGGTGGTGTCGTCATCAATCTCCTCGGCCACGGCCCGCCAGGCCGCGTCGTGGTAGAAGGTCCGCTTCTCAAGCAGTATGGGTAAGCCGGATGAATCGACCGCCAGCGTCGGACCCACCGTCCGCTTGCTCGTCCGCCAGTTCAGGCCGTTGTAGGTGTATAGGGCGATGGGCGCGAAGTTGCCCGCAGTTGGTTCGCCCCCCGCCGCGGCCTTGGTCGCGCGGTCGATCCGCACCAGCCGTTTCCAGGCATCGTAGATGTACCTGAAGCGGAACCCAAGCCCGGCCGCATCCTCCCACCCCGAGCCCGTCCGGTTGCCGTTGTCATCGTGATCGTGGGCATTGCCGCTCGATGAAGCCCGGGCCATGACCGAGAACGGGTGACCCGCCGGGGCCGCGGTCATCGCGGGCATCCGGGCCACCTCGTTGGCCATGTTGTGCTGCTCGCGTGTCTGGAACTCTGACGGATCATCAAACGTCGGCGCGGCCGCGGACGGGTTGTTGTTGTCATAAGATCATCTGAGATGATCGTTCGAGGGCGCTACTCCAGTTCCAAGCCCGGGGCTTTCCCCTGGTTGATAGCATCCTCGAGGGCACGCTGCCATTCGCTCGCGACTCCTGGGTCCGCGGGCGAGCCATCAGGCAATAATGCCATGCTTCTCAAGAGCATTCCCACGTCGTCGGACTTCGCCCGCTTCCAAAACTCCTCGAGGAAGAAAAATGCGGCAGCATAAGCCTGCTGCTCAGTTAATGGCATCATAGTTGTGACCTATCAATCGTTAGTTATGGCTTCATCGGCGCAGACAATCCTGTCTGCGGATTGAATACACTGGCAGGCCGTTGCAGAACTCGCTTTACTTGTGCTGACAGACCGTTTCCGGGCTCGATGCGTGGGTTGAACATGAGTTGCGCGGCACGAACTCGGGGCTCGGCGGCGGGGACGCGGGCGACGGGGCCGAAGAACTTGGTTTGCCAGGCGAACCTCACGCGGCCGGACATCTTCGGCGATCAGGAACTGCTCGATGTGACCGCGCGGCTCACTCGCGAGTTCGAGAAGATCCAGTCGAAGTCGGCGGAGGCTCAGTCGCTGGTCGAGCAGTACTTCCCCGAAGAGCAGCTCCGGGCCACGATCGTCAAGCTGCAGGAGCTTCAGAAACTCAGCCCGGAGATCATCACGCCTGAGCGGTACAACGTGATCGTCGAAAAGCTGCTGGCCGACTTCGACAAGCTCAAGGACAAAACAGACGGCGTCGCTGAGTCTCTCTCCAACGCACTGACCAACGCCTTCAGCAACGCCTCACGGGCCGCGGCGGATTCGTTCGCGGACATGGTGGTCGATGGCGAGTTCACGGTTCAGCAGCTTCTCAAGTCGTTCCTCAAACTGGCTGTTGCCACTTCGGCTCAGAACCTGATCTTCGGGCCGGTATTTAATGGTATCGGAACAGAATTTGCTGTTTCGTTGGGAGCCAAACGAACAGAGAGTGCGGCACTATTCTCCGAGAACCCCGGGGCCAATCCCGTCGGTGCCAGACACGGAGCAGCCTTCGAGTACGGCAGGCGATTGAAGTTCGCACGTGGAGGGGTGGTGGACCGGCCAACGCTCTTTGGAATGAAGGGCGGACGGGTCGGCGAAGCGGGCGAGGCCGGACCCGAGGCCATTCTGCCGCTCACGCGAATCGGTCAGAACCTCGGCGTGAGGGCTCAAGGAGCGGGCGTCGAGGTCAACATTATCGACCAGCGTGGCGGGAACACCGAGCGCCCGCAGGTCAGCGAACGGCGCGGACCCAACGGGCAACGGCTCATCGACATCACGATTCGGGACACGGTTAAGGGCCTGATCAACGACGGGAGCCTCGACGGGTCGTTTGGAGCCAACTTCGGCCTGCGACGCCGGGCATCCACCAGATAGGGGATTGCATCGCCCTGACCCGCTTGGTACACTACATGCGGCGCATCGGGGTCCGGGGCTGGAGGCAGCAAATGTCAATGGTGCAGTTTTGGACACTTTCAACCGTGGTCATGGCCGCGTGCTTGTCCCTCGGGGGATGCATCAAAGGGAGTTCGGCAGAAATCGCATCGCGAGATGACGTCTCGCTCGCAAATACAAGCCAGAACGACGTGGCGTATTCCTACGGATCAATCCGGAAAGCTTCGGGAGAGAACAAGCGGCTCCGCGCCGAACTCGAACGTCGCAATGCATTCACGCCCGAAGAGTGGAGTCGAATTGACACTGGCCATATTCGGGTCGGTGACTCCCTCGATTTGCTGTACGCTTCGTGGGGACAACCCTTCAAATACAGCTCGCTCCAGTCCGAGTTCGGCGAGAGCAATCTCTTCATTTACGACAACTCTCGGGTCTACCTCAGGAACGGTCGCGTTACCGCGATCGCACAGTGAAAGGGGAGCGTGCAATGCGAAGACTCTTCTGGTTTGTGATCATTTCAGTGCTTGTGATGCTCGCATGCTTGTGGACCGCCTCAATCGGTCAAGAGCAGAGCATTTTCGACCTCGACGCGAGAACCGTGAGGCTGTGACGTTGAATCCGTCGCAGCCTCGTTTATTTTTTCAGAGTGCGACCTCCTGTGGATTACTGGTTCGATTCGTGGACCGGGTCTTCGATCGCCATTTCACTCGGCGATGGCCGATCCTGACCCGCTTGAAGCGATCGGTGTTCTCATAGAGCAGGGTTCGAACATTGGCTTCGGGAATCCCTGCTCGCTCCGCAACTTCCTTGACCGTAAGAGCGTCTCCCTGCGCCGAGGCCAGGTGAAGCCGGCGCCCATGTCGTTGAACGAGACCGCGATCGAACGAATCACGGTGAAGCGGCCTGCCGGCACCGGGATCCGTATGTCGCCTATGCCGAACCGTCGCGGTGCCAGCACGGTTGAAGTGGTGAGGTCCTGCACCTCGTGGATGATCGACCGTGCGTGCATGTACAGCACGCACGATCGCACGGTCGGAATCGGCTGAGGGCCTGTCGCCGAGACGGTGATGCGGCCTCGCAGGTACCGAGCGTTGACCGAGGCGGTGCGCGCCGTCGCAACGGCCGTCCACGCCGACCAGGCGCTGGACCATTCTCCGGGTTGTTATGTCGCCAGCAGTTTGACCATCCTCACCATGTTCAGCGTCGCCAGCGCCACGTCGGCCCGTTGCTGGATCTTCCAGCGGCCCACCAGTCTCGGGCGTCTGAGCCTCCCGAACTGCTTCAGCCAGCCGAAGATCTCCTCGTTGAGCTTCCTCTTCTTCTGGCTGATCTTGTAGCCGTCGCTCTCTCGGTTCTGCTGGTTGAACCAGCGCTCCCACGAGGGCGGATCGGTCGGGTCGATCTCTTTCTCTGCCTTGCACGCCGCGTGCGGCTCTCCGAGCGGATCGTGTACAGCCAGAGCAGCACCATCGCCTTGAGCAAACGCTCGGGCGGGATGCTCGGGCTTCCGGTGTCCGAGTAGGCGGCCGCGAACGTCCGGCTCATCGCCTTGAGCGCCTCGTCGGCCATGCGCTTGATGGCGCGGATCGGATGATCCGGCGGCACCAGCTCCTCGAGGTTGATCTTCACGAACAGGTTCACTTGGCCGTTGGCGCGTCCTCGCATACCTCACGCTTCGCACCTCATCCGCCCCCGCTTGCACTGTTCGGCGCGTGTCGGGTGGGTTTTTCAATGGCGTGGTAGCCGTTCCACCTATTCGTGTGTTGATAACTTGTGAAAAACCTGTGTGCGATAAAGCTCGCAGAAGCGGCTCAAAAAACTCAACTATCGCTATCCCCATTCGGGCTCTATCCACATTCGAGCATAAGGCCCCGCTATGCTTGAAGATGGTGCTCGGCCATCGCCCGCGCATTACCTTCTTGCACGACTGATACCATTAAGGAAGTGGCTCCGCTTCACCCCGTTGAGAGTACGACTGTTTGGCACATCTAAGTTTGTGATGGCCTGGGCGTTTACCAGAGGCACAATAATGTCGGACCTCCGGAAGACCGTCGGCGTATTCGGTTTCATTCTTGTTACCAGCGGTTTGCCGACTCAGGCGCAAACCCCTGACCCCAATGAGCCCATGGTCTCCTTGGCAGGCCAGATCGAACTGGCCCGACTCGTGGACACAGTCGCTCAGCGATTAAAACTGAACATTGAATACGATGCGAGCCTGTTGAAGTTCCCCGTGACGCTCCGTCTTGAGGGCGGACTTACAGATGAGGAGTTGTGGCTGCTGGTGAACCGCGCGCTGGCCGCACGCGGCTTCACCACGGTCCGGCAGTGCGGTGTGGGAGGGGGGATGGACGGCGGCAAGGCGTCGTACAGCATCGTGAAACTCACCGACGCGGCGGGCGCTGCGGCGATTAACCTTGTCGATAGGCCAATAGTGCAGGGCGAACTGACCCCCGGCTTTCAGTCGTTGGTGGTGCGAGCCAAGCACCGTCCGGCCAAGGATTTGGTGGAACAACTCGGCAGGGGTGGAGCGCGACCAGGCGGTGCGGGGGCTGGAGGTCCGGGCGGCGGAGCGATTTCTACAATCGGCGATTCGGGGTTGATCTTGATCTCCGATCTCTCCCCGCGAATCGAACAGGTCATGACCCTGTTGAATCTCCTCGACACGCCCGCGTCACACACCGTGGTGGAGGAAGTGCCGATCCACAACCTGCCCGCGGCGCAGCTGGTGACGCTGCTCTTGCAACTGTCGGGTAAGAAAGACGCGGTCTCGGGCGAGAAGTCACCCGGCGATATTCTGGCCGCACCGGATGGCAACGCGGTGCTGCTGGTGGCGCCGCAATCGGGTTTGGAATCGTGGAAGTCGCTGATTACCACGCTGGACCGGCGCGAGCCGGTGGAGACGCAGACCTACACGCCGCGCCACTTTCCCGCGAACGATGTCGCGCGATTGATCGAGCAAACGGTGGTGAAAGGCTCGGGCGGGTCGGTGGGGGGTGCCGGCGCTGCCGGGTCGGATCCACGCTGGAAACTGGTGGTCGATGATCTGACCGGCAGCCTGATCGTTACCGCCACGCCAACACAGCAAGACGCGATTCAAGCACTGCTCACAAGGCTTGACAGCGTCCCCGCCTCGGCGCGCCGGCCGATGCGGACGTTCGTGGTCAAGAACCGGAGCGCGACCGAGGTGGCCGCGACGCTCGAGCAACTGCTGCGGGCGGGCGTGCTGGATGCCGCGGATGAGTCGGCGAACGAGGCAAACAAAGGAAGTGTGAGATCTCCCGGAGGGCTTGAGGCCGCTTATCCGAAGCTGGGAAAGCCCGAAGGCAACGCCCCCACCGTCATCCCTCTTCCTCCGCTTCCTTCCGGCTCAGGGGCCACAGGGCCGAACCCTTCGTCGCTGATAGGTTCGCGTTCCGTCGAATCGTCCGACTCACAGTTCGGCCATTTTCCTGACCGGCACAGGGGTGGAAGCTCCGGTGCAAGGGAAGCAGGCACGCTCCTCACGGTGGACAAGGGGACCAACACCTTGATCGTCGTTGCAGAGCCGCGTGTGCTTGATCAGATCGAGACGCTGCTCAAGACGCTCGATGTCCGCCAACCGCAGGTGATGCTTGATGTGCTATTGCTCACGCTAAATGAGGGGCAGACGCTGGACCTCGGTGTTGAACTTGAGAAGCTTGTGATGTCCGGTGACACCCTGCTCCGGCTCTCATCCCTGTTCGGCCTTGGATCGCGCGGCAGCGGCGGCGACCGCGCTGGGCCTGACAACGCCTCGGGGTTCACGGGTGTGGTGCTCAATCCCGGCGACTTCTCCGTTGTGGTCCGCGCCTTGGAGACGCTCAACCGCGGCCGCTCGCTCACCATGCCCAAGCTGCTGGTCGGCAACAACGAGCAGGCAACGCTCGACTCGGTGGTGCAGCAGCCGTTCGCGAGCGTCAATGCCTCCAACACCGTCAGCACCACCAGCTTTGGCGGCACTCAGGATGCCGGCACAGTGGTCACCATCCAGCCGCAGATAGCCCAGGGCGATCATCTGCTTCTGCAATACTCCGTCTCGCTCAGTTCGTTTCTCGGATCGGCCGCCTCGCCCACCCTTCCCCCCGCGCGCCAGCAAAATCGCGTGCAATCGGTGGCCACGATCCCCGACGGATTCACCGTCGTTGTTGGTGGGATCGACATCCAGAACAAGTCCAACACCATTTCGCAGGTGCCGCTGCTCGGCTCGATCCCCATCATCGGTGAGGTGTTCAAGAGCCGCAACAACGCCGACAGCCGCTCTCGCTTCTACGTGTTCATCCGTGCCAACATCATGCGCAATCAGAGCTTTGAAGACCTGAAGTATGTCTCGGGCCGCGAGGTCGTGGCGGCGCAGGTCGATGATGGTTGGCCCGAAGTCAAGCCGCGGGTGATCCGATGACCATGCTGTCGGGGCAAACGCGGGTGGTCGTGGTTGACGTGCCGAACGGGTCCGATGACGACATCAAATCCTGCACATCACCGATTGCCGCGACGAACGCGCCCGCCCTCTCCATCCCTCCAGCCGCCGCGGGCGCCCAGACATCGCCCCCCAGTCCCGAGTTCCTTGCCCGTATCCCCAGCGACTTTGCCCGTCGCCACCTGGTTCTCAGCGCGGGATGCGAAGACGGTGTCGAACGTCTCTTGATCGCCGAATCGACGCGCCCGCACATCGTGTTCAACATCGGTGTGCAGTTGCAGCGCGCGGTGCAAACTCATGTGACATCCGCCGAACTCCTCGCCGCGGCCATTGACCGGGCCTACTCCGCAGAATCTCATGCGAACGGAGATGCCGATCTCGATCTTCCCGCCGTCGTCGTCGAAGGCTCGGCCGATATCGAGTCGGAACTGGCCGCGGTGATACAGGCTTCCGAGGCCGACCTCATCAGTACCGAGGGCAAGGCCCCGAGCGTGCGCCTGGTAGACCTGATCCTGTTCGAGGCGCTGCTGCGTGGGGCGAGCGATGTGCACGTGCAGCCCTTGCGAGACCGGACACTGGTGCGCTACCGGCTCGACGGCGCATTGCACACCGTTCGAGAGTTGCGGGGCGGCAGCGCCATCGCATCTTCGGTTGTCAGCCGCATCAAGGTCATGGCGCGCATGGATGTCGCCGAGCGACGGGCTCCACAGGATGGCCGCGCCAGTGTGACGATCGGCGGGTCGAACAACGGTGTAACCAACGCTGGCACACGAACGGGCCGCCGCATCGACCTCCGCATCAGCACGCTCCCGAGCACGTTTGGAGAGCGCGTCGTCATTCGTCTGCTCGATCCATCGCGCTCGCCGCACCTCACCAGCTTCGCCGCGCTCGGCATGCCGCCAGCAACCGAGAAGACCTATCTCGCCAAGGTCAGCCGCACCAGCGGAATCGTGCTCTCGACCGGCCCGACGGGGAGCGGCAAGACCACCACGCTCTACACCACGCTGGCATGGATTGCATCGACAAACACGGGCGTCCCGGGAGTTGGGCGTCCCGCAGGCGGCTGCGAACTGAACATGATGACGATCGAGGACCCGGTCGAATACGACCTCTCTGGCGCGGCGGGGGCCGGGCTCAACGGCAGCTCGCTCTCCGTCAGCCAGACGCAGGTCGATCCCCGCAAAAATCTCACCTTCGCCACCGGTCTGCGCCACATCCTGCGACAAGACCCGGATGTGATCATGGTCGGCGAGATCCGCGATGAGGAGACCGCGCGGATCGCGGTGCAAGCTTCCTTGACCGGGCACCTCGTGCTCTCAACCCTGCACACCAACGACGCGGCCGGCGCGATCGCACGCCTCCTCGATCTCGGTGTCGAACCGTTCCTGGCTTCGTCGAGCTTGTCCGCCGTTTTGGCTCAACGGCTGGTGCGGAAGGCACACGCCCCGTGCGCGGGCCGCGGGTGCGCCGACTGTTTGCACATGGGCTTCAAGGGGCGCATCGGTGTGTTCGAGTTGCTGGTGGTGGATTCGAGAATCCGAGACCTGATCGGCGGTCATGCCTCCGCTGTTGAAGTAAGGGCCGCGGCCCAGCGTGCCGGCATGGTAACGCTGCGGGACGAAGGCTTGCGGTTAACGCGGGCAGGTGTGACGACCGAAGCGGAAGTGACACGCGTCATCGAAGCACCCGACGAGGTGCAGACATGACGCGCCGAGGTTCCAGAATTGTTAGCAGCGTTGCGGCGCTCGCGCTCACCGCCGCGGCATGGTGGGCGTTCAAGCCGTTGCCAACCCCTGACTTCACCATGCCCGCGTTGTCCAATGCTTCACCTTTTCTCGCGCCTGTTCAGCTCGCCGCGCTCGACACCGGCGTGTTCAGCACGCCCCTGTGGGTGGCACCTCCTGCTCCCCCCGCCGCGCCCACTCCTCCGCCACCGCCGCCACCATTGCCCGCCTTCAAGTTGCAACTCATCGCCATCGTGCGAGATAGGAGCGACCCCGATGCGCCGCGCAGCGTGCTTATGTACGATCCGGATGCCGACCGACTGGTCACGCTCCGCCCGGGCGATCAGATTGCGGGCCGACGGATCGAGCGCATAACACAGAACTCCGTAGAGATTCGGGAAGGGACAGACCGGGGGGTTTGGGGGGATTGGGGGGGTCGGGAGGGTTGTGGGGGCGGCGCGGCGGTGAAAGTCATGGCCCTCGTCGAGCCCGCAGCGCCACTGCCGAGACTCGGTTTGGGATCGGGAGGCAAGCGATGATTCCAACCGTTCGCGATGATGCCGCGCAGAGCGACCACTCTGATGCAGAACTCACCCCCATCATCCGCGTCCCCGCCGTGCGCCTCTTCTGGGCGGTGTTCGATGCGCCGCTGTTGGCGCGATCCAGATCGAAGCGCATCTGCGCGCTCGGACCACTCCCCGCCGGGCTGTTGTCAAACTTTACAGATCAGGTACCGATATCAACAGAGGAACTGCACGCCGTCGGCAGCTTTCTGCCGGACGGCCGGGTGGTTGCCTGCGCGATGCGGAAGCACGAGCTTGACGCTGTCAATGAACACGTCATGGCGCTCGTGCCCGAGTCCATTCCGGCCGAGTTGACAGCCGATGGGCTGAATCCATTCTCGCTGAACCTGCTTGTTGGCGAGTTCGAGCCCAAGTCGATCCGCCGAGCAAGAGCCAGAAAATGCGCCGGGGCCGCTGGCCTGCTGGCCGCTTTGCTCGCGATCGTGTGCATCGGTTCCCTCCGCCGGACCGAACATGCCAAGGCCGTGACGAAGCAGCGCGCGCGAGCCACCACGGCGCTGCTTAAGCAAGCCGGCCCGACAGGCACCACCGCGATGACCTTGCAAACCGAACTCGATCGCCTGCGTCAATCCGCGTCAATCGACCCAACCCGCCTGCGGCCGCCAGATGCCGCGGCAAACTTGCAGAAGATCCTGGGCCTCTGGCCACGCGGCACGAGCGCGCGGCCGCAAACGATCACGATCGGCCCCGACGGGGCCTCCCTGGCGGTAATCATCTCCGAAGGGGAAGCTTCAACCTCGCCAACCGGCGAGTTTATCAAAGCGATCAAAGCACCCGACGGATGGCGGCTCGACGAACCGAGCCTGGCAAGCGTGGGAAACCAAACCCGCGTGAACCTTCGGATGCGGGTACCGGCGTTCGCAACCGAGGAGCGCCGACGATGAACACCCGCACAGGCTATGTTCTGTATGCAGCACTGGCCGCACTCGCGGTGGCAGTCACAGGTGTTGCGCTTACGCGAGCAATGCGGGCCGAAGCACTCGCCCACACCGAGACTGCGAGATTCGTTGCATTGCGCCGCATGGCCGAAGAGATCGCGGCCCTTCGATCGGCCGATCACCTCACCGCGCAGCACACCAAACCCGCCAGTCTGGCAACATCGACGGGCGAGGTGCTTGCATTTGCCGGGCTGCCAGCTTCGGTGCTCTCGAGCCTCTCGCCGGAATCGGAAGCCGCGGATCGCACCTCCGGCAAATCGGGTATCGCCCTGCTCCGCCGCCGCGCCACGCTCACGCTCACTCCGCTCACCTTGCCGCAGCTCGGGCGATTCCTCGATGCGTGGCGGCAGCGGCTTGATTCCTGGACTGTGGCTCGTATCGATCTGGAACCTCGGCGCGACGGACCACCCACACCCGGCGCTGATCTCCCATTGCGTGTAGTCCTCGGCGTTGAATCCGTCACACTTGCGCCATCGCCCAAAGCGCCGTCCCCACCCGACCGGAGAACTCCGTGACGATCCTGATCTGCCACACACGCAAACTCGGCGCGGTCGTGCTTGTATTGGTGCTGGCAAGCGCTCTGGCCGCGTGCCACAATGGGAGCGGACGAGCCGGGAGCCCCTACAGCCCGATGACCGAGGCCGATCGAGACGCCAACCTAGCCCAGACCCTCACGCAAGAGGCCGCCGCCATCATCGACTCGAATCCGGACAAGGCCGAGCATCTCCTTCGCGAGGCCCTCACCGCCGACCTCTACCACGGCGCGGCCCACAACAACCTCGGCACCATCTATCTCTCACGCGGCGATCTTTATGCCGCCGCATCCGAGTTTGAGTGGGCACGCAAACTCATGCCCGGCTCGCCTGACCCGCGCATGAACCTTGCCCTGACCTTGGAGAAGGCCGGCCGAACCGACGATGCGATCAAAGCCTATCAGACCGCGCTCGATGTCCAAGCCGAACACCTCCCCACGGTGCAAGCACTCACACGCTTGCAAGTCCGATCAGGCAAGGCCGATGAGCAAACCCGCGAGCGGCTGGAGATGATCGCCATGCGCGGCGATCCCGCTTGGCGAGACTGGGCGAGACTTCAACTGCTTGCACCCCAAACACGTCATCAGTCCGCGACACCATAAACTCACGCGGCACCTAGGCGCCTGAAACCTCTTGGTCTCCGCTCAGACAGGCTAAAAAGCGGAGAGGGGGGGATTCGAACCCCCGTGACGGCAAGCCGTCAACCGGTTTTCGAGACCGGCGCGTTCAACCACTCTGCCACCTCTCCGGTGGGTTCAATGGTTCGCTCCCCAAGCCGGGGGGTCAACACGATCGCCAAGATTGATCGGCCCGGCTCAACCAGCATCTGTTTCCGTCCGATAGGTCTTCAATGGTTTGTCGGTCGAACTCCAAGCCCGTTCATTGCCCGCACACCCTTCGCCGCGGCAGCGTTTCCATCGCTCTTGTCATCGCGCTGGCGTTGCTGGGTCTGGTGGTGATGGGCGCGGTGCTTGGCGGATCGCGAGACCATGACCTCAGCGCACGGCGCGTTGAAGGAGCACAAGCGTTCTACACCTCCGAGGCCGCGCTGCAGATGGCCACGCGCGAGGTGGTGGTCGGTCTGGATGCCGACGGCAACGGGACCATTGGCGGCCTTTCCGCCCTCACGCTCGGCGCGGCCACCGCCAGCGTCTCGCGAACCGATGCCGCGCCCCTGATCACGCTTGAAGCGGTAGGGCAGCGGGGGAGTGCGTACCGCCGATCTCGAACCGTCATTCGTCAGGCCAGCAGCGCCGTTGCACCGGGGGTCAAGGTCGAAGTTTGGGTGCGTTCATCGTCGATGACCAGCCTCGCGGCCATGAACTGGGCAACCACCCCCAACTTCACAGGTGTGATGCCCGATATCAACCTGCCAGCCCGAACCAACGGGTCGGCCCGCTTCCCCGGTCAGCCTTCATCAAACTTCTCCATTCGTGCCACCGCGCGCATCCAGATCCCCACCACCGGGGCATGGACATTCTCGACCACCAGCGACGATGGGTCCGACCTCACGATCAACGGCACACAGGTTGTCATCAATGACTTTCCGCACGCCATGACCACACGCAGCGGCACCATCACCCTCAACGCGGGGCTGCATGATGTGGTCGTCCGTATGTTTGAGAACGGCGGCTTCAACGGGCTGATCGTCTCATGGCAAGGCCCGGGTGTGGCGACGCAGATCATTCCGGCCTCAGCCTTCTTCACCGATGCGGAGGTTCCACCTTTGTGTCTGCACTCAACCGTGCAGATCAACGGCGACAACACCGCCACCGCCGCCACCATCGATGCCTTCAACTCGCTCAGTGGTCCATATGGTGGTTCTAACATTCTCACCAATGCCGCCTCTGTTCAGTTGAACTCAACCGCGTCAAATGCCTGGCAGATGTCGTCTGGCGCACGCCTGCTCGGCAACGCCATCGTCGGGCCGGGTGGCAATCCCGCCACGGTCATTGTCAACTGGAGCGGGTCGTCGATCTCGGGCACCAAGACCGCTGCGACTCAGCGCATCCCGATGTTTATCGCGACACCCACCGTCACCATGCCCGCCTCATCGGGCTCGCTAGCCGTATGGTCCGGAACATATGGGCTCAGCGGCACGCGCCGATTCTCAAGCCTCACCATCGGCAACGCATCGGTCTTGGATGTCACGGGCAACTGCGTCGTGCAGGTCGATGGGGCCGTGTCCTTTCAGAACACCGCACAGGTTCGACTGCTCAGCGGCGCGACCCTCACGCTCTACATCTCCGGCGCGCTCAACATCTACAACCAGGCTCTTGTGAACGTGAACACCGGCGACCCTTCACGCCTGCGGATCTTTATGACCGGCACCAGCAACGTGCAGATCACCGACCAATCCCAGCTCGTTGCCTACATCAGCAATCCCTTCGGCAGCCTGCTCGTTTATCCAAACAGCACCATTGCCGATTCCTTCAGCGGACGGTTCTACGGCAACGCGATCCAGATGTCCGACAAGGCCAAGGTGCATCTTGATGTTGCCAGCGGCACGACCGGTGGCTCATCGGGCTTCGACATGCTCTCGTGGACCCAGGTTCAGCCCTGAACAGATGAAAGAAAAAGGTCCGCGGGCAGTGCCCGCGGACCTTTGTGCTGTCAGTCACATTCTGGAGTGTGGGTTACTTCTTCTCGTCCTTAACCTCAAACTCCGCGTCGATCACATCGTCCTTGCCGCTCTTCTTGCCGGCAGCATCAGCGTCCCCATCAACCGACGCTCCCGCCGCGGCCTTCTGCTTGGCGGCCTCGGCTTCATAGACGGCCTTGCCAAGCTCCATGCTGGCCTTGTCAAGCTCCTTGGTCGCGCGATCAATCGCGTCGCGATCCTCGCCCTTCATCGCGGTCTCAAGGCTTGTGATCGCCGACTCGATCTGCCCGCGCGCTTCGGGCGAGACCTTTCCGCCGTGCTCTTCAAGACTCTTTCGGGTCTGAATGATGTACGCATCGGCCTTGTTCTTCATGTCCACGACTTCGCGTCGCTTCTTATCGTCAGCCGCGTGCGCCTCCGCATCGCGCTTCATCTTGTCGATCTCTTCCTTGCTCAGTCCGCCCGAGTTGGTGATCTTGATGTCCGCCTTCTTGCCCGTGCCTTTATCCGTGGCCACGACCGTCAGAATGCCGTTCGAGTCAATCGCAAACTCGACCTCAATCTGCGGCATGCCGCGCGGCGCGGGGGCAAGCCCCGAAAGCTCAAACTGACCCAGTGGCCTGTTGTCGCGGGCAAACTCGCGCTCACCCTGCAACACATGAATCTGCACGCTCGACTGCCCATCGGCGGCGGTTGAGAAAGTCTCTTTCTTGCTCGTCGGGATGGTCGTGTTGCGATCAATCAGCCTCGTCATCACGCCGCCCATGGTCTCAACACCCAGGCTCAGGGGCGTTACATCGAGCAGGAGAATGTTCTTGACATCGCCCTGCAAAACACCGCCCTGAATCGCCGCGCCGATGGCGACGACTTCATCGGGGTTCACGCTCCGGTTGGGTTCCTTGCCGAAGATCTCCTTGGCAATCTGCGCAGCACGCGGCATGCGCGTCGAACCACCAACCAGCACGACCTCGTCGATCTTGCTCGGGTCAACCTTGGCATCCTTGATCGCCTGCAGGCAGGGCTGACGCATGCGCTCGAAGAGGTCGTTGCACAGGCTCTCGAACTTGCTTCGCGTGATGCTTACCTGCAAGTGCTTCGGGCCGTTCTGATCCGCCGTGATGAAGGGCAGATTGACCGTCGTCTCCTGCATGGTCGAAAGCTCGACCTTCGACTTCTCCGCCGCCTCTTTCAGGCGTTGCAGGGCCATCGCATCCTTGCGGATGTCGATCCCCTCCTTCTTGCGGAACTCTTCGGCGAGGAAGTCGATCAGCCGCTGGTCCCAGTCATCGCCACCCAGGTGCGTATCGCCATTGGTGCTCAGCACCTCAAAGACCCCATCGCCGACATCAAGAATGGAGATATCAAACGTACCGCCACCCAGATCGAAGACCGCGATCTTCTCATTCTTCTTCTTGTCAAGCCCGTACGCCAGCGCGGCGGCCGTCGGCTCGTTGATGATGCGCTCGACCTTCAGACCGGCGATCTCCCCCGCATCCTTTGTGGCCTGACGCTGCGCATCGTTGAAATAGGCGGGCACGGTGATGACCGCACGCTCAACCTTTTCACCGAGATAGTCTTCCGCCGTTTTCTTCAGGTCCTGAAGAATGAACGCGCTCACCTGCTGCGGCGTGAACTCCTGCCCACGCACACGCACCTTCACAAACTCGCTCTCACCACCGGTCACCTCATACGGCACCAGCTTCTCTTCCGTCGCCACCTCCGAGTGGCGGCGACCCATAAATCGCTTGATCGAGAAGATCGTGTTCTGCGGATTCGTCACCTGCTGGTGCTTGGCAGGGTTGCCCACCAGCCGCTCGCTCTTATCCGTAAAGCCAACCACCGACGGTGTCGTGCGGCTGCCCGATGAGTTGATGAGCACCTTCGGCGCACCACCTTCCATCACGGCCACCACCGAGTTCGTCGTGCCAAGGTCGATTCCGATGATCTTGCTCATAGTGATGATTCCTTCTCACGTTCCTGAAACCGGTTCGGACTGCGTCGAATCACGAACGATAAACACAAAGTATGGCACAGACGAAGTACCGACTCTCAATGCTGTTTGAGGGCTCGATGACTGTCTCCATAGAGCCATGGCAACCCGCGTGCCATTTTCATCGCCACGCATCGCCGGAAACAGACCATCTCGACCGCGATTTCCCGCCCACTTGGACGGGTGATGCGTTCGGGCCTGCCATTCTGGCAGCATCCGACCTGTCCGAAGTCTTCCAACCGCACAGCCCATCAAATGCCACACACAACTGATAAGCCTGAGCGTATCCATCCCACGTGAAGCATACATGAAACCCACTCGCCCGACACGGTTCCTGTTCGTACACGGTGGTCACCACTTTCGACCCGTATCATCCGCTCAATGCCCACCCTGGTCCCTTCATCCGAGTTTGTTGATGCCGCGGCGAACCTCGGTATCGAGTTTGAGCCCGGCGATGTTGACAGGCTCCAGCGGTTTCTAGAACTGCTGCTCGACGCCAACAAGACCACCAACCTCACCGGCATAACCGATCCCGCCGCGGCGTGGATGAAGCACATCTTCGATGCCCTGACCCTTGTCCCCATCATCGCCAGCGCCATGGCGGCGGGCGAATCGGCCGCGCCCGGAGAGCCACGCGCGTACCGCGTTGTTGATGTCGGCAGCGGCGGCGGTGTGCCCGCCATTCCGCTTGCCATCGTCATGCCCGAGGTCCATTTCACACTTATCGAATCGACCGGGAAAAAAACGGCTTACCTTTCCGCCACCGTCGCCGCGCTTGGGTTGAAAAATGTCACCATCGTGAACGGGCGTGCCGAGCCGATCGGGCAGGATCATCGCGCCCACCGCGAGAAATACGACTTTGCCACCGCCCGCGCGCTCGGCCATCTGGCCGTGGTCATCGAACTCTGCGGCCCACTGGTTCGCCCCAATGGCTTTGTTCTCGCGGTCAAAGGGGTCAAGGCCGAGCAGGAACTTGGCGAATCTTCCAAAGCCCTCGGCCTGATCGGTCTTCGCCACGCCGAGACCGTGCTTACCCCAACCGGGCGCATCGTGGTGCTTGAGAAAACCACACGCACTCCCCGCCTCTTCCCACGGAAAGATGGTGAGCCTTCGCGCCTCCCGCTCGGCGTGCCAGAAAAGCCGCCCGAGTCACTCCCGGGCATCGAGGCTCGTAAAAAAGTCTGACCGCGGCCGAGTCACGCTTTTTGCACGGACATCGTGCCCGGTTCCACCACGCCGCGCGTGCGCCACTTCGCTTCTACCATGCGCTGTGCCAGCCCTGCCTGCAACCATTCTTGGTCCATCCGGCCCCATCGCTGGCGCACTCTCAACCGCCGCTTCCGATTACGAAGCCCGACCTGAACAACTCAAAATGGCCGCGGCCGTCGCCGATGCACTCGAGTCGCGTTCGCGATTGCTCGTCGAAGCCGGAACCGGCGTTGGCAAAAGTTTCGCGTACCTCGTTCCCGCCATTCTTCGCTGCCTGATTCGCGGCGAAAAAGTCGTGGTCGCCACCGCCACCATCTCTCTCCAAGAGCAGTTGATCAACAAAGACATCCCCCTCCTCGCCGCATCACTTGAAAAGTGGGGGATGGAGCGTGCCGATGGGCTCGAACCCCCGCCGCTCGTCGCCGTACTGGCCAAGGGTCGTGGCAACTACCTCAGCATCCGCCGACTCAAGTTGGCCTCGCAACGCCAGGACCGACTCTTCGCCGATCCCGAGCAGCGTCACAGCCTGCACGTCATCGAAGACTGGGCCTACCAAACGAAAGATGGTTCACTCAGCACCCTCCCGCCCGGTGCGGTCGAACGAATGGATGTCTGGGACCACGTCCGTTCCGACAGCGACAACTGCATGGGCCGCAAGTGCCCGAACTTCAAGGAGTGCTTCTATCAGGAGGCACGTCGCGAGCTGGAGAAGGCCAACCTGATCATCTGCAACCACGCGCTCTTCTTCAGCGATCTCGCCCTCCGCTCTCGCGGCGTCGCCGGCGGTGCCATTCTTCCCAACCACGACCACATCATTCTCGATGAGGCTCACAACATTGAAGATGCCGCCTGCGAGCACTTCGGCGTTTCCATCTCCGCCCCTCGGGTCATGCGGCTGCTCCGAACCCTCTATCAGCCCCGCAAAAATAAGGGATATCTGCTCGAAAAATCCCTCGCGCTTGCCGATGCCGAGGCCGTTGACCGCGCTGTGCGCCTTGTCGAAGCCTCAGAGCAATACGCGCGTGAGTTCTTCGACGATCTGCTTCAATACCACGAGCGCCACCGCGAGTCTTCCGGACGCGTTCGCCGCGCCGCGATCATCGAGAACAACCTCACCCCCGCGCTCCGCGATCTGGCCATGCGCCTCCGAACCATCCGCGATTCGCTCGAGTCCGAACCCGACCGGTTCGAGCTGAACAGCTACGCCAAACGCGCCGCCGATATCGCCGATTCCGCCGAGATGCTCGTCGATCAATCGATCGACAACTACGTCTATTGGATCGATGTGGAGGGGAGTGCGGGCGGTGGTGGGGGTGGTGCGGGTGGTGGGGGTGAGCGCAACCCGCGCTTCGGTCCCCGTGTCACCATCTCGTGCGCACCGGTCGAAGTCGGCCCCATCCTCAAGCGAGTGCTCTTCCACCCGCCCGCCGAGCAACAACCCGACGAATCCGATTCTCCCCCGCCCGATACCGGCGATCTCTCCGATCCCGATTTCTCCGAGGCGCCTCCACCCCGTGCCCCGGCCCATCACCGCGCCGGCCGTGGCATCATCCTCACCTCCGCAACCCTCGCCACCCGCACGGCCAAGGAAGGCGAACATCGCGAGCACGCCGAGGCCGCCTTCTCGCACATCATGTCGCGACTCGGCATCGACGATGCCACCACCATCCAACTCGGCTCACCATTCGACTATGCCCGCCAGGCCCGCGTCATCATCGACCTCTCGATGCCCAACCCGACAAGCCGCGTCGCTGAGTCGGCCCCAGGCAACTACAACGAGGCGCTCGCCGCACGCGTCCTTTACCACATCCGCTCCACACGCGGCGGCGCATTCGTCCTCTTCACATCCTTCTCAACCCTTCACGCCGTCGCCGAGCAGCTCCGCGATACGCTGGAGGAAGAGGGCATGCCCGTCTTCGTCCACGGTGGTCGCGGTGGGCGCGACGGCTCACGCCAGCAGATCCTCAAACAGTTCAGCGAGAACAACCACGCCGTCCTTTTCGGCGCCGCCAGTTTCTGGCAGGGTGTCGATGTCCGCGGCGAACGTCTCCGCAACGTCATCATCACCCGTCTTCCATTTGAACCTCCCGACCGCCCACTCACACAGGCCCGACTCGAACGCATCGAGACCTCCGGCGGCAACCCATTCATGCAGGATTCGCTCCCCCGCGCCATCATCCGTTTCAAGCAGGGGTTTGGCCGCCTCATCCGCAGCAAGAGCGATACTGGACGTGTCGTTGTGCTCGACCCACGCATCCGCACCGCCCGCTACGGCAAGCTTTTCCTTGATGCGCTTCCCGAGGGTGTTCGTATCGAAGAAGTGCGCGAAGAGCGTTTCGACGACTGATCATCTCTTTTTCGCGATATGCTTTATCGAGGGGTTTGCTGATTGCCTCGCAGCTTTTCAGACCTCTATCACAAGATGTTCGTGTTGTGATTGGTGACTTAGGCCCCTGACCCCGCTTCCGCCGTTGTGTTGGCCGTTCAGCCACCACAACAAGGCCTTCTATCAAAATACGAACAAAGAGGAAAGCCTTGGAAGACTACCCTATTCTTGCCTCCCCGTCCGCCCCTGAGACGCGACAACCCCGGAGGGTCTTCATGCTTGGCAAAGTCTTCAAGGCTTACGACATTCGCGGCACCTACCCCGACCCGCTCGATGAAAAGATGGCGTGGCAGATCGGCTATGGTGTCTCCAAGTTCCTGCTCGCCGATGCCGCCGCGGCCGGTGAAACCAGTCCGATGATGCGCAACATCGTCGTCGGGCGTGACATGAGACGAAGTTCGCCCGGGCTGAGCAAGTCGCTCATCAAGGGCATCGGCGATCATGGCGGCCACGTCATTGATGTGGGCTTGGTTGACACCTCGTTCATCTACTTCGCCGTCAACCATCTCGACTGCGCCGGCGGTGTGATGACCACCGCCAGCCACAACCCGCCGCAATACAATGGGTTCAAGATCTCCAAGCGAAAGGCCAAGCCCGTCGGCGAAACCAGCGGGCTGGGCGATATCCGCAAGCATGCCGCGATGGTCGATCGCGCGACGCTCCAATCGGCCACTGGCGGTGCTGAGGAGCGCAACCTCTGGGAGGCATACGCCCACCACGTTCGAGCCTTCCTTGATCTCTCCGGAGACAAGAAGCCGCTGAAGGTCGTGATCGATGCTTCAAACGGCATGGCCGGCACGATGATCCCCATGATCTTCGGCAAGAAGTCGCCGCTCGGCCCGGTCGCGGGCCTTGAGATCATCGAAGTGAACTTCGAGAACAGCAAGGGCGAGTTCGTTCACGAACCCAACCCACTGGTCACCGCCAACCTCGCCATGGCGCGCGAGCGCGTGCTCAAGGAGAAGGCCGACATCGGCTTTGTCTACGACGGTGATGCCGACCGTTGCGTCGCCATCGATGAGACCGGCACACCCGTCGGGTGCGACCACCTCACCGCCGTTCTCGCCGTCTACTTCCTCAAGAGAGCCAGCAAGCCCCACGTGGGCACCCCCGGCACGGGCGTTGTCTACGACCTCCGTTCCACCAAGGCCGTGCAGGAAGAGATCATCAAGGCTGGCGGCACGCCCATCCGTTCTCGTGTCGGTCACGTCTTCATGAAGGGCGTGATGGCCGAGAAACAGTGCGTCTTTGGCGGCGAGCTCTCCGGCCACTTCTACTTCCGCGAGAACTTCAACGCCGATTCGGGCGCCATCGCCATGTGTACAGTCCTCACGCTGCTCAAGAGCTCGGGCAAAAAACTCAGCCAGCTCATCGCGCCCATGAAGCGCTACGCACAATCTGGCGAGATCAACTTCAACATCGAAGACAAGGATGGAGCCATCGCCAAACTCAAAGCCGAGTTCGGCCCCGGCGCACACGTCGATGAGCTTGATGGAGTTACCATCGATTGCTTCGATCGCGTCGGGCCGACCGGCGGTTGGTGGTGCAACGTCCGCAAGTCCAATACCGAGCCACTCCTACGCCTCAATCTTGAAGCCAGGGATCGCAAGATCCTCGACCTGATGCTCAGCAAGATCTCGCCCCTCCTCGGCCTTCGCGTCGATCATTGAGTGCCCGACGTTCACTCGCCGCATCTTCACGCACTCCCCGCACCCTCACCAACACCCTCCCCATGAACCTCAATGCGTTCTTCGAGCACTGGAAGATCGCCGAGAATCCCTTCAAAGGTGAGGAAGCCCGTCAAGACCCGGTCTTCTGGCGGCTTGAGGGTATCGATGCGCCCGCCGCCGCGGCCTCGGGCATCGCCGCCGCGGCCGATCGCGCTTCCAGCGCGGGCCTCACGGTCACCACCCACCCCGACTTTGAAAAAATCGCCGGTGGCGGCGGCGCCGTCTCCGGCTCAGAGTTCGAGCGACCTTCAACCGCCATCGTCTTCGGCGAAAAGGGCAGTGGCAAGACCGCCATCCGCATCCAGCTTGCCGACCGACTCGCCGCGTACAACCGTTCGCACCCCAACGCCAAGTGCCTGCTCATTCCCTACGACGATCTCAACCCGATCCTCGACCGCTTCTGCGAGCGAGCACCCGTTGATCGTCGCGGCAAAAATCCCGCACCCGAATCACCCCTCACACGCTTCCGCCTCATCGATCACATCGACGCCATGCTCTCGCTCGTCGTGCCACGATTGATCGATCCGATTCTCCGCGAACACAAAGACGACAAGGGGCTTCCCGCCGCGCTCGACCTCTCCGCCGCCGCGACCCCGAGCCATGCCTCAAGTCAAGACGATCCACGCAAGCGCGTTCGCCGCTTGGAGTCCGGATATCGACAAGATCTCCTGCTCCTGCAAGCTGTTTACGACCGCCCCGAGCGCGCCGATGCGCGAACCCGCAAGCTGCGCCGCACACTCCGGCTCAGGCTTCCGCTCGGTGTCTTCGTCTGGACACTCATCGCCTACCTCGGCTGGATCGCGCCCGCCGCGCTCGTCTATTACCTGTACGAGCACGACCTGCTCAAGCCCGTGCCCGGGTTCTTCACGTATTCGCTGCTCGGTGTCACCACGCTCTACCTCGCCGCGTTGATCAAGCGATCCGTCTATGACCGACTCCGCTACATCAGCCTCGGTCACCGGCTCCGCAAGCAGGTCCGCATCCTCGCTCGCGGAGATGCCTCCTTCGGACGCAGCATCCGCCAGCTCCCCGCCGCACTCGTTGATTCCGCCATCCTGCCCATGACCAGCGCTGAAGAGCCGCGCTACGCAATGCTCGACCGTCTCGCCCGCGTCCTCCGCCCGTTCGGCTACGGAAGCATGATGCTCGTCATCGATCGTGTTGATGAGCCGAGCGCCATCGCTGGCGATCCCGACCGCATGAAGTCCGTCATCTGGCCCATGCTCAACAACAAGTTCCTGCAACACCCGGGCCTCGGTGTCAAAATGCTCCTCCCGATGGAGCTTCGTCACGCGCTCTTCCGCGAATCCAGTTCCTTCTTCCAGGAAGCCCGCCTCGATAAGCAAAACCTCATCGAGCGTCTCACCTGGACCGGCCCGATGCTCTACGACCTCTGCAACGCACGTCTTCACGCCTGCCTTCGCCGCAATGATGAAACACACGCCAGACCCATAACCCTCCTCGATCTCTTCGGTGAAGATGTCACGCGCCAAGAGCTTGCCGATGCCCTCGACCAGATGCACCAGCCCCGAGATGCTTTCAAGCTGCTCTACCAATGCCTCGTCGAGCACTGCTCCTCCGTCTCTCACGACTCGGTGCAGTACCGCATTCCGCGGCACATCCTTGAGAGCGTCCGCAAACAACAGGTCGAACGTGTCAAGCAGTTGTACAAGGGCGTAAGGCCCGCCTGAATCGGGTTTCCGCCTGTGCGCCCCGCGAAACTATCGGGCTCGCCCCCTTCAAATCCGCCGCCGCATCACCGCCGCTACACGCGCAACACACCCCCAGCTTCCACACCCTTCTCCATCCTCTTCTCCTTACCCACGCGCGCCAGTCATCGCCGAGGCCGATCTCACTGGCATGCATTCCGCGGCCAATCCTTCTCGACGTTCTCGGCTTTCGATCGCCCTCGCGGCCTTCGTCTGCGCGCTGGCCTCAATCGTCTGGGCGCCTGATGCAGAGGCCATCGTCTGTGCCAACCGCGACGCCCTCGACACCCCGGCCAACGGGTACGTCGGCTGGTGGAATGGATCTTCGGCCGTCTGCGTCGGTCCGAACTGGATCGTCTCCGCGAAGCACGTCGGCGGCACCGTCAATGGCCTCTTCTGGATGCGCGGCGTTTCCTACCGCGCGGTTGAAATCCGGCAGCACCCCACGCAGGACATCCAGATCATCCGTGTGGCCGAGACTCTTCCCGGTTACCACCGTCTCGCCACCAACGTCACCGCGGGCGATCTGGCTATTCTCGGCGGATACGGCAACACCGCCGGAACGGCCGTCGCCAATGGCTTTGACTGGACCGGCGCTCAAGCCGAAACATGGGGCGCAAACCTCATCGAGAACGCCGGCACCCTCATCGTCATCGATTTCGATAGCCCCGGAAGCTCCACCGCGGTCCCGAACGAGTCGATCTTCGCCGTGCATGATTCGGGCGCAGGCCTGTTTGTCTATGGGCTCGATGGCTCACTCGAACTCGCTGGTGTCGCGGTCAGTGTGACAGGCTACGGGTCCTCGGTGTATGGCAACTCCGCATTCTGCCTGAACATGGACTTCCTGCGCACATGGATTCAGCCCACCGTTGATCCATCCGCGCCGATCACCTCAAGCGCTGTCGCGCCCCGCGCCGGCATCTTCGATAGCGGCACCCACTCGATGGTCTGGGGTCTGGCCGTCTCGCTTGGATTCGTCTTCCGCCGCCGCCGCGTTTGAGGCTTTCCTGCCTTTAACCCGAAATCAGTTCAAGCCGCGCATACTGCAGCACCAGCGTCTTGATGCCCACCTCGCGAAACTTCACCTGCGCTCGCGCATCAACACCACCATTCACCGAGACCACTTCGCCGATCCCGAACTGCGGGTGACGCACGCGCACACCCACCGAGAGCCTCTGCCCACGCGAGTCAGTCACGCTGCCGCGCGATGTTGAATCCGAACCTCCCCCGCCACCACGCCGCGCCGCCGCCGGACGATCCGACCGATCACCATCCCACCCCGCCTCGTTCCACTCACTCTGATCGCTGATCGACACATGCTCACGCGGCAGCTCGTCAATGAACCTGCTCGCGATCGCCCGCTCCGTCAGGCCGCGCACCGTCCGGTATCGACTTGAGGTCATCATCAATCGGTCCATCGCCCGTGTGATGCCGACGAAACATAGCCGTCGCTCCTCTTCCAGTTCCTTCGGGTTCTCCTGCACGCGCGAGTGCGGCAAGATCCGCTCCTCAAGCCCGATCATCGCGACCACCGCAAACTCAAGCCCCTTCGCCGCGTGCAGCGTCATCAGCGTCACCGCGCCCTGTGTCGGATCAATCGCATCAGAATCCGAGACCAGTGAAACACGTTCGAGATAGGCCCGCAACAACCCGAGCGTGCCGATCGCCGCCTCACCCGCCGAGCGATCGTCACCCACCGCCGGCATCGTCGCCGCCATCGCCACATCAACAACCGGATCTGACTCCGGCGAATAGTTCGACTCAAACTCCGCCGCCGATGAGACCAGTTCCGCAAGGTTCTCGATCCGCTCCTCGTCAGTCTCGGTGCGTCCCTTGCGATACATCTGCTCAAGACCCGATTCGGCCACAACACGCTCAACCAGTGATGCCAGCGAGCCGCGAATCTCCTCCGCCCCCTCCAGCGTCAGGTGATCTTTGGGTGTCGGCGGCGCAACACCACGCCACCCATCAACCATCTGCACAAACTTCGCAATCGCGGTCGCAGCCTTCGGCCCGATCTCCACACCGTGCCCCGCCGAGGTGCGGCCCAGGGCTTCGAACAGCCGCAGGTTGTGTTCACCCGCCCATGCCTCAATCTTCCCCAGCGTCGTATCCCCAATCCCACGCGCGGGCATATTGATGATGCGCCCAAGGCTCACATCATCGGCCGCATTCGCCACGACGCGCAGATACGCAAGCGCACGCTTGACCTCCTCGCGCTGGTAAAACGTCGTCCCGCGCGCGATGATGTACGGAATGCCCTCAGTCCGCAACGCATCCTCAACCACGCGCGAGAGCGCGTTCGTGCGATAAAACACCGCCATGTCCTTCCATGCCGGTGCCTCGTCCGCGCGCAGCGCCTCGCCCTTCCGAATCTTCAGCCAGTCCACCACAAGGTCCGCCTCGTGGTGCTCGTCGCGGCAAATCGTCACCTCGATCTTCTCGCCCATCGCGTTCGATGTGAAAAGATCCTTGTGTTTCCGCAGCGTGTTGTTGCGTATCAAGTGATCCGCCGCGCCGATGATGTGCTTGGTCGATCGGAAGTTCTCACCCAGCGCAATCACCACCGCCTTCGGATACTGCTTCTCAAAGTCCAGAATGTTCGCGATATCCGCCCCGCGCCACCCATAAATCGACTGATCCGGATCGCCCACCACGCAGATGTTCGGATCCTTATCTCCCGCCAGAAGCGCGGCAATCACAAACTGCGCTTTGTTCGTATCCTGATACTCATCGATCATGAGGTACCGCCAGCGCCGCCGGCAGTCTTCCCGAACCTCCGCGTTGGTCTTCAGCATCTTCGCCGTCAGCACCAGCAGATCATCAAAGTCCACCGCGTTCGCCGCACGCAGTCCCTTCTGATACGCCGCGTAAATCTTCGCCAGCATCCGTCCATTGAAATCATCGGCCATCGAGGCAAACGTCTCGGCATCCACCAGCTCGTTCTTCGCATTGGAGATCCGCCCCAGCACGCTCCGCGGCTGCCAGTTGCTCGTCGAGAGGTTGAGTTCCTCCAGAGCCTTCTTGATGAGCGTCGTCTGGTCGTCCGTATCATAAATAACGAAGTTGGCATCCAGCCCCGACAGCCCCGCGATGGTGGCATACTTCCGCAGAAGCCGCGCGCACAGCGCGTGAAAGGTCGTGACCGTCAGCCCACGCGCCGCGGCCTGCTCGCCCAGAATGTGCAGCACACGTTCGCGCATCTCCTTCGCGGCCTTGTTGGTAAACGTCAGCGCGAGGATCTGCCACGGCGGAATCCCGCAATACACCAGAAACGCGATGCGCCTCGTGATCACCCGCGTCTTTCCGCTCCCCGGACCGGCCAGCACCAGCAGCGCACCCTCCGTGTGCCGCACAGCCTTGGCCTGCGCCTCGGTCATTCCGGCAAGCAGGTCTTCGGTCGTCTCGTCGGGTGGTTCATTTGTTCGTTGGCCCGTAGGCACCGCAACCTCCATGTCCATCCGATCAGCATAGACAAACCAGCGGCCTCAATCGCGGGAATCGGCCCACGATTGGCCGCCTCGCTCGCCTCATGGCGACTCCAGAGCCACCCCTATGCACGTGCCGCGTGAATCCGCTATCCTCACGCTCATTAGGCACGGCCCTTGCCGTTCAGGATGCTACTTGCGGAGGTCTCGGCGCGGATGCTCAGCTTCGTTGTATTCCATGACGGCGGTGGTTCAGGAAGCGGTAGCTCCGCATCCGCGTGGCCCCTTCGTCACTCGCACCTCTTCGGTGCCGACGATGTCCCCGTGCAGGCCGATATCCGCGTCGCGCTCGTCAAGCCCGGGCTTTCGATTATCCGATGTGAGAAACGCTCCGGTGAGTCGGCAGGAATCAGCCTTCAGTTTCCCGTATCTTCCGAGAGCGTGGCCCCAGGCGCAGGTGATGGGGGTGGGGGGTTGGGGACAGGTGGTCTGATCACGCTCCAGACCTGTCTGTTGCCCGAGCGTGAGCGACCATACCTCCTCAGTCTCGAACTCGCCCGCCATCGACTGATGCTCGTGCTCAACAAGCTCGAAGACTGGGCCTTGTTCGATCTCCCCCCGACCGACCCCGGCCTCCTGATGTTTGAGCGCGCCCGCCTCGCCTTCACCGAAGCACTGGTCGCGCACGCCAATACCGAAGGGAGTGTCGGTGGTGGCGTACCCTACTCCGCGCTCGCCGACCACCTGGCCCGCCGCGCACTCGGCATGGCCGTGCAGGCGGGCGAGGCCTTGACCCTCACGCAGGCACGAACGCAGTTCGCCAAGCGCATGTCCGGCGAACTCGCCTCGGCCGCGGCACGCATCGCCGCGCCCGCAAACGCCATCACCAACCACGAGGCCGCCGAGAGCCGCAGCGCGCTCCTCGGCACCGTCGGGGTTATCCTGCCCACACCGCCGCAAATTGGCGTGGCCATCAACCCCGAGATGTTCGGACCCGCATTGCAGAAGGCCACGGCCCTCTGCGCCGACTTTGTCTGCATGCCCATGCGCTGGGTCGATATGGAACCCTCCGAGGGAAAGTACCTCTTCGGCAAGACCGATCGCTGGATCGAATGGGCCGTTCGCCAGGCACGACTCCCCATCGTTGGCGGCCCCATCATCGACTTCCGCAAAGGCTGCGTCCCCGAATGGCTCTACATCTGGGAACACGACTACGAGACCCTCCGCGAGCTTGTCTATGAGCACGTGAAGAACCTCGTCACCCGTTACCGACGCACCGTCGGAACTTGGACCGTCGTCAGCGGCCTGCACGTCGCCAGCAACTTTGCGCTCAGCTTCGAGCAGGTGATGGATCTCACGCGGCTAATCGTCATGGTCGTGCGCAAGCTGCAACCTGGTGCCAAGGTGCAGGTGCAGATCGATCAGCCATGGGGCGAATACTTCGCGGATTCAACCCGCGCCGTTCCACCCGTGATGTACGCAGAGATGGTCGGCCAGGCCGGTATCAACCCCGACCTCTTCGCCCTCCGTGTCGAGATGGGCCAACCCGAGCAAGGGCGCAGCACACGCGACATGATGGCCTTCAGCGCGATGCTCGACCGTTACGCCGCGCTCGAAAAGCCCCTGAGTGTCGCCGCCCTCAGCGCGCCGAGCCGCCCTCCCGATCCCGATTCCCTCGGACTCGATGCGCAGATGGACCCCGGCTTCTGGCACGCCCGGTGGAGCGTCGAGAGCCAGGTCGCATGGATGACGCAAGCCCTCTCAATCGCCGCCAGCAAGCCCTATGTTCACAGCGTCTGCTGGCATGAGTTGTACGACCCCGCAAAGATCACGGACAGCAAGTTCGACGGGCTGATCGATGCTTCGAGCCACGCCAAGCCCAGTCTCTGGCGACTCGCCGAAGTTCGTCAGGCCATCCGCGACAAGCAATCGCCGCTGGGCCTGGGGGCGGTACCGACGGCGGGCACGCTGTGATTCCCTCCGACTGGACCCGCGGCCCGGCAAAGTGGGGCGCGGTCGTCATCCTCGGTGCCGCGTGCATCGGCGGGCTTGCATGGTCCGTGCTCAAGGGCCTGACACCTTGGCGCAGCTCAGCCACCATGCTCATCCCGACCGTCAAACCTTCCAACCCACCCCCATCTGCCCCAACCCTCGCGGCCATAAAGATCAACATCAACACCGCCAATAGAACGGAGTTGGAGCTTCTGCCAAGCGTTGGCCCCGCCCTCGCGGATCGCATCATTCTTGAGCGCGAACGCATCGGTCTGTTCAAACGCATCGAAGACCTCGGACGCGTCAAAGGGATCGGCCCGAAGACGATCGAAAAACTATGGCCTCTCATCAGGCTTGAATAGCCAATATCCGGTCTGACCGGCGGATAACATCACCTCAAGTCAGATCACTCGCGACAGGGAGCCCGCTCGAATCAGGGAACCCGAGCGCACCCGCGCGCTCGAAGAGAAACGGAACACGCTTGGCCGACCTCATCCAGACCATCGCGGCGGACTCCAAAGTGCAGGATGCCGTGCGCGCCTGCCGCGCGGGCCGTCGAGTTCTGATCCGCGGTTCACAGGGTTCGAGCACATCGTTCGTCGCCGCCGCAGTGGGTCGAGTTCTTCAAAAGCCAGTCATACTCGTCGTTGCCCACATCGATGATGCCGATGAAGCCACCGACGAACTGAACGCCGCCGGTATCGATGCCATACGGATGCCCGCGCTCGAAGTTCTGCCCGGCGAGAGCGCGGTCAGCATGGAACTCTTCGCCGAACGACTCGCCGTGATCCGTCGCCTCCGTGGATTGGCCGATGGCGAATCGCCCGTCATCATCTGCCCAGTGCAAGCCCTCATGCAGCCCGCCCCAAGCCCCGAGAGTCTGGCAGGTTTGGCACTCACCCTCCGTGTCGGTGTGCGGACCGGGCTCTCGGTCCTGGTCAAGTGGCTTGAAGCCGCTGGCTACACGCGACTCGATGCGATCGAGGAAGCCGGCGACTTCGCCGTTCGCGGCGGTATCGTGGACGTTTTCCCCCCCGGCAGCGGCGGAGCAGCCAGTGGCGGCGCGGGCGTTCCGATCAGGTTCGACTTCTTCGGTGACGATCTTGAACGCATCAGCGAGATCGATCTCGACACGATGGGATCCGACCGCAAGCTCGATTCGGTCGAGATCGTCTGTGCCAGTGTCGATCACGCGATGGGTGGTGGTAGTGGTGGGGGGGTGGGGGGGAAGGAAAAGTTCGATGCAATCGGCGGAAGCGCGGGGATCAGCGTGCTCGAGTATGTGCCAAAGGGCGCACTGGGTGTGCTGCACGAGACGATGGAGATCGTCGAACAGGCACGCGGCTACTTCGAGCGCGTGACCGATGGTCGGATCATCGGCCCGCCCGCGGTGATGAAGGCCCTCAACGAGCGGTGTTCCGGCGGAATGATCGAGATCAACCAGTTCTCCGCCGCGTCGGCTTCCACCGATGCGGTGATTGACGTGCCCGTCACCGCGCTCCCGCCCCTCTCGGAAGATGCGGGCGAAGCGATCAAAGAGCTCGCCGCGATGTCCGCCCGAGTGATCGTCCTCTGTCAGAATGAGGGCGAAAGTTCACGCTTGCAGGAACTCATCACCGAGTTCGTGCCACGAACGGAAGATCCGCAGGCCCGCACTGCCATTGAAGTCCGCGTGCAATATCTGCACCGCGGGTTCGTCTGGGGCGATACCGACCCGCTGGTCGTTGTTCCGTATCACGAACTCCTGCACCGCTTCGAGCGACGTCGCGGCGGCGCGCGGCGGGGCGATGCTGGCGCGGGTCGATTGCGCGGCGGCCGCGCGATGGATACGTTCCTCGACTTCTCTCCCGGTGAACACGTCGTCCATCGCGACCACGGCATCGCGCAGTTCCTCGGCCTGACGACCATGAAACCGCGCGAGGTGAAGCGCACCGAGAAGGTCGTGCTGCCAAGCGAGAAGAAGCCGACCAGGAAAGGCCGCCCTGCATCTCAGGATGATCGCGCGGTTGATCCTGATGAAGGATATGAGGAATATCTGATTCTTGAGTTTGCCGGTTCGAGCAAGATGTACGTCCCGGCAAGCAAGATCGATCAGGTGCAGAAGTACGTTGGCGGTATGGGCGGTCGCGGCACACCAACTCTCTCAGCGCTCGGTGGCCAGCGCTGGAAGCGGCAGAAGGAGCAGGTCTCCGAATCGGTAAAGGATCTGGCGGGGGAGATGCTCCGCATCCGCGCGGCCCGCGGACACCTGCCGGGTATCCGCTACCCTGCGGATACGCCATGGCAGAAGGAGTTTGAGGCGGAGTTCCCGTATCAAGAAACAGACGATCAACTGGCCGCGATGGCGGAGATCAAGCGCGATATGACGAGCGCGCGCCCGATGGATCGGCTGCTATGCGGCGATGTGGGTTACGGCAAGACCGAGATGGCGATCCGCGCCGCGTTCAAGGCCTGTGAGTTTGGCAAGCAGGTGGCCGTGCTCGTTCCGACAACCGTGCTGGCCGAGCAGCACGAGCGCACCTTCAAGGGCCGTTTCGCCGACTACCCGTTCAGGGTCGAGAGTCTCTCTCGGTTCAAGACCGACCAGCAGATCAACGCAACCCTGGCCGCGGTGCGCAAGGGCGAGGTGGATGTGGTGATCGGTACGCACCGACTGCTGAGCAAGGATGTGAAGTTTGCGGATCTTGGATTGGTGGTGGTCGATGAGGAGCAGCGATTCGGGGTCGAGCACAAGGAACGTCTTCTCAGCATGCGCATGACGGTTGATGTGCTGACGCTCAGTGCAACGCCAATCCCGCGCACGCTGCACCTCTCCATGCTCGGGCTGAGAGACATCTCAAGCCTCGCAACCGCGCCGGTAGATCGACGCGCGGTGGTGACCGAGGTGATTCCGTTCAATGCCAAACGCATTCAACAGGCGATCACGCGCGAGCTTGCACGCGATGGTCAGGTCTACTTTGTCCACAACCGGGTCTACAACATTCAGTCAATGGCCGATGACATCCACAGGCTCGTGCCCGACGCGAGGATCGTTGTCGGCCACGGGCAGATGCCCGATCGTGAGCTTGAGCAGGTCATGCTGACCTTCATGCGCCGCGAGGCTGACATTCTTGTCAGCACAACCATCATCGAGAGCGGCATCGATATCGCCACGGCGAACACGATGTTCATCAACGATGCCGACCGATTCGGGCTTGCCGACCTGCACCAGTTGCGTGGTCGTGTCGGGCGATATAAGCACCGTGCCTATTGTTACATGTTGCTCTCGCCCGAGCGCACCGTCAACGACACCGCGCTCAAGCGGCTCAAGGCGATTGAAGAGTTCAGCATGCTCGGCGCTGGGTTCAAGATCGCGATGCGCGATCTTGAGATTCGTGGCGCGGGCAACATCCTCGGGCCAGAGCAATCGGGGCATATCGCCGCAGTCGGATACGAGATGTACTGCCAGTTGCTTGATCGCGCCGTCAAAGAACTGAAGAACGAGCCAACACATGTAGCCAGCGAGACCAGCGTGGAGATTGGCGTAACGGGCATGATCCCGAAACGCTACGTGCCGAGCGACATGCGACGCATGGAAGCGTACCGCCGCATCGCCGTGGCGCAATCGCACGACGAGCTTGAGCGGATCGAGCAGGAACTCAAGCAGGCGTACGGCACTGAGCTACCCCTCGCGACGCGGCGTCTTCTCGACATGGCCGAACTGCGTGCGCTGGCGAGCATCTTGAAAGTGAAAGCCATTGCTGTTCGCGGGCAGGATGTCATCCTTCGCGCGGCTCCCCCCGAAGCCGCGGTGATCGGGTTGTTGCTGCATGATCAATCGGTGGCAAAGGCCGGAGCGGGTGGTGCCGGCACGCACGTGACGGTGCTTGAGCCCAAGGCGGGTGAAGAACTCTCGGAGATCTACTTCCGTCCGCCCGCCTCGTGGATGGAACCCGAAACGCTGCTGGGCGTGCTGAGACGGCGCCTCAACACACGTAAACTCGAACCTGTGAGTTGAAAAATATTTTGACCACCGCTTGCCTAGCGCTTCATGCTGATGTAATGTCTTCGGTTCAAATGGAAAGTGGTGGGGCCATTTATCCGGAAAGGAGTATCGCTGATGGACAACAATAATCTGACGACGATGCTTCCGGGCCGGGTTGAAGTCGTGATGTCGCAGACGCGCATCTGACCAAAATTATCCCTGAATCCTCGTCCGACACTCTGCAAACGTGCCCCATGTGATCCAGCGTGATCCACTCCGGGCCCGATCTGCGGTGTCAACTCACCTGTATAGTTCTGAGTCATTATAATGTCTGACCTTGCGCCGATGTTCTATTGAACAGGCGCGATGGGTTGTCTGGAGTGTGTTTCGTGTTCAAGAACCTCAACAACGTGGTTCAGAGCGATCGTTGCGCGCCCGCTGTCGAGCCTTTGGTCTCGTACTTCGAGCCGAGGGTCAGGTTGGCCAGTGTGCCCGAGCGCGGTATGGGTGTGTTGGCATCGCTCTTGAACTCCGCACTGCGCGCGTTTGTCGAAGATGCCGTGCTCGAAGTGCTGGAAGTTCATGGTGTCGAGCCCGATCTCGATGGCCTCTGTCTGCGCGTCTTGTTGCAACCGCGTTGCGCCGGTGTCTATTTCTGCCAGGCCTCGGCGCTCGAACGGATGCGCCGTGCGCGCCCACTGTTGCGAGCCGCGCTGGCGGCCGCGCTCGGTGTTGATTCTGCGCCTGAACTTCTGTTCGAGGTTCGATCGTGGATCGAAGTCTAAGTCTGCACGCAAAGGCCTCCGGCGGGTCGGAATGGTGATCGCCAATCTGCCCGCCGGAGCGCCGACGGCAACTCTTAATGATCGTTCGCGCTCGCCAAAGTAAGCTCCGCCGCGGCGCGTGCCGAGCGGCTGATCCGCCATTGCACGGTGAGCAGCATGGTTGCGCCGACGACGGCGAGTAACCCGCTGATGAGTTGGCCGGAAGTCATAGCCTTGCCGAACACGAGGAACGAGCCGATCGCGACGCAGAATGGTTGGAGTTGCAGCACACCACTTGAGACGGCGACACCGAGGCGAGCGATGGCGATGTAGTAGAAGACGTGCCCGAGCGCGATGCCGATTATGGATGAGAGCAGGAGAAGGGCGAGCTGATCGTTTGGCAGTGCCCATGCACTCGCGCCCGCATCCCGCACGCCGGTTTGCTGGTTGTGGGCCATCACGAGCATCATCGCCACGGTTAGCAAAGCTGTGATCTGCGAGATCGCGGCAAAGGCCGTGACCGGGTGAAACTTGTGCATGAACTTGCGAACGGCCAGAGCATAACCCGCGAAGAGCACGCCACCCGTGAGCGCGAGCGCGACACCGAATGCGTGAGTTGGTGTGCCATCTTTCGCACCGGGCGCAAGAAGGATGGTACCCGCGACACCCACAAGCACGAGCGCGATGCCGGCCCACGCGGCCGGTCGGCGCAGCACCGCGCGTTCGCTGGGAAACAGGAGGTAGGCGCCGATCGCGACGAAGACGATCTGCGCACGCAGACCAAAGGTCGCGGTCGTGGGGTCGGTATTGTAATAGCTCCACGAGAAGGCGAGCTGTCCGAAGGCGTTGAGCACGGCGGGGACCAGCGCGGCGGTCCAGAGTCCGGCGGGGAGTGTTCGCCGCGCGTGACCAATGATCAGCACGGGTGTCCAGAGAATGGCCGCGAAACCGTAGCGCCATCCGTTGCTGGTCCACACATCGATCGTGCTGGCGAAATGGGTGATGAAGAGAGGCACGCTCGACCATCCGAGCAGGGTCATCAGCAGGGTGATGATGCCGAATGCCGGTGCAGGGCGAGCGGGGACTATTGTGATGGGCGTTGTCAAGAGGACAGACGTTAGCGTGGGCTATGCCGCGCCGCGCAGAGGAATGTGCGCATCGCGATGTCGCAGGGCGATGATGGCGCGCCAGTGGTCGGGTGTGTGGCGAGAAGTGAATCGTGCCGGGGTGACGTGCGGCAGAAGTCGCGACAGTTCGGCGAGTTCGCCTGCGGTGAGCGGTGCGCAGCGCGTGGGCTTGGGCAGTGTGGTGCGAGTCTCGGGTCGCGATTCGGTAACCGACGGTGCAGCGTGCTGAGTTTGCTCGAGAAGTGGAGCCTGAGGGATTTGCAGACGAAGAATGGCCGCGGCGGCGAGTCGAACCTGGGCCTCGGATTCGGATGTGCGAATGATCTTGAGCAGGCGGTCAAGAGCCTCGGCGTGCGCGGCACGGAGATGCTCGGCGTAAGCGGAGAACATGGTTGCGGGCGTGGGGCCGGTGGTGGGGCCGGTGGTAAGGGTGGCCATGGGAACTCCTGCGGGTGGTGGCGTGTGCGCGGGCATGTCCTTATCTGGTCAGGTTCAGGTGAAGAGTACGACGGAACCGTACATTGTCCAGACTTTTGCCCTTGACAATTTGGTTAAAGTACGGTAGTTCTTACGAGACAAAGGGTTGTGATCGGAAAATATTTGGGATTGCCAGGCTGGATTGGTGAAGGATGGTCGGGCAGGAAGGGAGCCGAGGCATGAGCCCCGACCGAGGGGGGACAAATTCCCCGTCCCTTTCCGGATCACGTTTGGATCCTGCGCGGCGGCTGGCGGCCTGAACAGATTGCGCTGAAGATGACATGGCGGGTAGTCGAATCGGGAGGGCTGACGAAGTGGGTGAGTATCGCGAATGCAAGAAATGATCGCCCACCAGGCCGCGGCGCAGGCGGAGGAGACATGGAGACATGGAGACATGGAGTCATGGAGTCATGGAGTCATTGTCACGGGGCAGGGGGTGGCGCACCACGATTGTTTCATGATCGCGGGTCATCGTGATCGCACGGGCATTACTGCTACGCTTGAGCGGCGTGCTCGCTGATGCTTGCTTGCGGCGGGCGAGACAAGGCTCCAGCCGAATCGATCCCTCTCAAGGCGCCCGTCGGAACGTGATCTCTGGACCCCGACTCTCTCCAGAAAAAGTCCGTTCGATGTCCTATTATGCGGAGTCCTTGCCGCGTCATTGGCGGCCTCGGTTTGTAGCCTTCAGTTTTCCAGCCCGCTCACCGGGCTTCCCACGCGGGGCGGTAGCTCAGTTGGTAGAGCGCTAGCTTTGCAAGCTAGATGTCGAGAGTTCGAATCTCTTCCGCTCCATTCCCGTAAGTCTCGCCGAAAGCACTAGTTGCGCTTCCCCGCCACGTCGGCGGTGCGGCCAGAACGCAAAGAAGAGCGCGGTGTTACACCGCGCTCGTCCGTTCCGAAGCACCGCGATTCCGAAAACACCGACGTACCGATCCCGCAAAGACTACCCCGACAAGGCCATCGTTACGCTGACCGACAGCGCGACGGGCAAGCGCCGTGACGACTGGCTGGGCCGGTTGAACTCACGCGAGAGCCGGGAGATGTACCACCGGGTCATCGCGGCGTGGGAAGCGAACCAGCGACGCCTGCCCAACGACCACTTGCGCACTGAAGAAGCCGCGCGGCAGCCAGCCAATCACGACGGGCCGGACCAGGTTCTGGTTAAGCACATCAGCGGAAGGTAGTGGACTTGGGCAAGCTCAGCTATTGACTCCACAATCTGTGTAGCAGTTCCCGTTCCATGTTCTGCCGCCATTGATCGTGAGACTCTGCGTCGATCCCGAGCCAGACACTCCAACACCCGACATGTACACCTCGATCGCGCTGTCCCTCTCCCTCCCGCAATCCCACACCGTATGCAACCCCTCCCCAAACACCTCGCACCCCTGATACCCCTTGATGTTCCGCACGCTCTCTGTGCTGAACTTGCCCCGTCCGAGGTTGACCGTGCTGTTGGCCGTGATGATCGCCTGATCTGCGGCGTTCACCGTACCAACAAAGTTCAGGTCGGCACGCACCTGGTAGGCGGTTGTGGCCGCGAGCCAGATGTCGTAGTCGGGCTTGCCCGCCCCATCCTCAACGTGCCAATCCCCGTTCAGATCACCCGCAGGCAGCCCATAAGGCACGCCGCTCGGGCTGTAGCGGTATTGCTCGACCAGATCGTCCACCATGGCCATGACGGTACCAGAAAGATCCGAGGCGTAGTAGAGCTGCTCACCATCCCAATCACTCACCCCCGCCGTCGCCCACTGGGAAGGGTTCGCGGCCAAGTTGGTACCACGAGTTCGCGCGATCGGCCCACCGCGGCAGGCGGGGCCAAAGTGCCCGCTCGGGTGGTAGAAGAACGTCTCCTTTGGCAGTGAGTCGGTGTTGCGATAGGTGGCCACACGCCGAATGCACCAGCTCGTTCTTGAGCGTGGCCCAGAACGATTCTTTCGGGGCGTTGTCGTGGCACTCGCCCCTTCGACCCATGCTCGCTGCCGCTCCAAGCCGCGCCAGCAGCGAACGGAACTCGCCGCAGGCATACTGCACGCCCCGATCCGAATGCACCATCAGCCCCGCGCGCGGATCGCGGCGTGTGCATGCCATATCCATCGCATCCATCACCAGTTCGGCCCGCATGTGCGCGGCCATGGACCAGCCCACGATCCTGCGGCTGCACAGGTCCATCACGCTGGCCAGGTAGAGCCATCCCTCGCCGGTCGGGATGTACGTGATGTCGCACAGCCAGACCGTGTCGAGCGTCTTGACCGTGAAGTTGCGGTCCAGCAGGTTCCGGGCGATCGGATGATCGTGCCTGGAGTCGGTCGTACACACGCGGAACTTCCGCTTCACCTTCGAGCGGATCTGGTGCTTGCGCATGAGCCGGGCGATCGTCTTGCGGTTGCGCTTCACGCCCCGATGGCTCAGCTCACCACGCACCCGCGGCGAGCCGTAGGTGCGTCGGCTCTGCTCATGCACGGTCCTGATCTTGCCGACCAGCTCCTGCTCGGCCGCCTCACGCTTGGCGATCGGATGCTTGCACCAGTGGTAGTAGCCGCTGATGCTGACCTTCAGCACGCGGCAGCAGTCGCGTACGGTGAACTCGGGGACCAGATGATCGCGGATGACCTTGAAGATCATGGGCGGTCTCCTTCCCTGGCGAAGAAAGCCGTCGCTTCTTTCAAAATGTCCCGCTCGAGCTTCAGCCGGCGGTTCTCCGCCTCCAGCTCATGCAGCCGCGCCACCATCTGATGCTGGGTGGGCGGCGTGAACGCATCGCTCCCGCCAGACAGGTTCCGCCGCGCCTTGCTCACCCAGGCTATGAGCGTGTTGATGGGCATCCCCAGGTTGGCCGCCGCATCCTCGGGTGTCCGCCCCTCGGCGATCGCCAGCTTCACCGCCGACTCACGATACTCCTGCGTGTACTTTTACTTGCTGCCCATATGAACGTGCTCCTTCCGACAGGTAGTATCCCATCGATTGGACCCGTCCACCGGAACTGGGCAAGCTCAATACTCTATGCACAATAAAAACATTTTACAATAGTCTACATCGACAGCATAAAATGAACAAATTTCACGCAACTACTCAAATTCAAAATTAAACAGTACTGTGAGAAGTGGACGAAGCAGGAGTCCAATTGCGACAACGCTGCATATGCGTGCAATCAATTTTATGCCCAGTTCAAACACACATACTTTTTCTGCATGTTTGGTATCGTTTATCAAAAAAAAGTAACGAGAAATAACAATGGCTGTAGAACAACCAATGACTAAAATCATTAAAGAGAAGCTCTTTGGTAAACCGAATTCGTCAAAGTCAGATCGACCAAGTAGCGGGAAATAGAGGAATATGAAAAAAGCAACTATAGCATGCCATCCTCGCCATCGTGGCCATCGTCTTGGAAACTCAACTCCAATCGGCCATCCACACTTAGGACACTTGCGGGAAATAAGCGGAAGGCCGTGCAGATCATATTCACACCGACCGCAGCGAAACGTTTGGAACTTTGAGCCTACGGGACACACGTACACGCCCTCCGTTGAGCTGCACAAAATGGACCGTCGCCTCCAAAGTTGACACCCACCCAAAACGTCCAAGCGAACGCGTCGCACTCAGTCTGGTATCCCAACCGAGCGTTGGGAACTTGGGAATTGAGTCTGCAATATTCCTTCATACAATCCAAGAACTTGTCATCGCACCGATCTTTGTCCGAACAATGAGCTTGCCCAGCCGCAGTCGAGTCGGCCCGTTGAACGCGGTGTCCGTACACGTTGTATATGTAGTCGCAGTTGGCGAGCACCGCGGTAGTCGGCTTGCTCCAGTGATTCCCAATGATTTTGTGCTATCGGCCTTTCCGCTCAATCAGCCGACGGGCACATGCTGTACCAACGGCACCTGCACGTTCGTCACACAAGCCAGCTGTACCTCGCCGGGCGAGTGGACCAGCGGCGAATCGTGCACGCCGAACCCGTGCGTAGCGACGGGCGCGTGTTGCAATAGCTTCACCTTGCAATGCACGGTGACAACATCGTCGCAATGCACGTTTGGCGCTTTCCTGTCGGGCGGGAGCTGTTCGCCGTTGCCATGCACGCATCAGGGCAGTTGCTGCGACGACTACAACCAGTGCACCATCGCCTGGTTTCCCCAGTGCCCGAACGCCGCGACCCGGTGGACCATCGATGGGACTTGCTCGCCCGGCCCGTGCGGCGCAGTCATCGGCGCGTGCTGCAGCGCGGCGACGGGCGCGTTCAGCCTGCGCTCGCAGGCGGCCTGCACCGCATCGAACAGCACAAGTTGGTGCGGGGGCGTGGCGTGTGGGGTGAACCCCTGCACGCCGCCGCCGATGGGCGCGTGCTGCGCGCCCGGCGGCTGCACGGACACCACGCAGAGCGGCTGCCCCGCGCCCGGGTTCTGGACTCCGGCTCCTCCTGCTCGAACGGGATCTGCGGCAACTACGGTCGCTGCTGCACCAACGCCGGTGCCTGCTTCCTCTCAACGTCGGCCAGTTGCACCGCCGCGGGCTCTTCGGATTGGTTGACGTTCGACTTCGGCGGCACCTGCACGCCCAACACTTGCCCCCAACCGGGCGCGTGCTGCTCGGGGACTGACCGAACCTGCTCCATGTTGACTCAGAACAACTGCGGCTTCTCCGCCTGGCTTGGGGTGGGAACGACCTGCACGGCCAACACCTGTTCTCCCCCGTCGAACGACCTTTGCTCGGCGGCACAGCGGATCGACGTGAACACGCCTCCCCTTGCCGGCACGGTCTTCGGTGCCACCGGTGCCGACATCACCGACTGCTCCTCAACAGAAGTTGATGTGTGGTACTCATTCCAACCACCCGCACCGGGCTCATACCGCGTTCGACTCCGCGATTCCGCCCTCGCCATTGCCGCGTTCAGCGGATCGGCATGTCCGCCGACTCCGTTCAGTGAGTTTTCCTGTGTGCTGGCGAACTCGGACAATCGTGGCGAAAACTTCCTTTACCTCAACCTGTCCTCAACGACGCCGATCCTTCTTCGCGTCGGCGCTTCGGCCCGGCCGCCGTTCTTCCCCGTCGGTAACTTCCGCATCGACGTTCAGCCTTACACCATCGGCCCCGCTCCGGCGAACGATGCCTGCAACTCTTCCTCGCCGCTGGTGATCTCCGGCGTCGCGGCCACGGGCAACAACCTTGACGCTCTGTCCAACACGCCGATCCGCATCTGCATCTGGAACAATGTGAGCGGTTCGTTCACCGGACGAGACGTCTTCCACCGCTTCATCCCGACCTGCACCGGCAACTACATGCTCTCCACCTGCGGCAGTTCGTTCCACACCGTCATTGATGTGCTCTCCGATTGCTCGGGCAGCTCCTCCAGCCTCTTGTATTGTAACGACGGCACCTTTGACTTCGGCGGCAACGGCGACTTCTGCCAGCCCGGCAACTTCTCCGACCCGCACGGCGTGATCCAGAGCGCCGCCTTCACGGCGGGCCAACTCTACTTCATCCGCATCGGCGGCTATGGCAATTTGCAAAACTCGGAGATGGGGACCTATCAACTCCTCATCACCCCCGCCGCGACGTGCAATCTTGGCGCGTGCTGTGACGGCTCCATCTGTTCGCTCAGGACCGCCGCCGAATGCGTCGGCGCGTCGCAGCATCACGCTGGCGAGAACGTCGCCTGCAACCTGCCCGGGAACAACATGGTTCCCTTTGAAAAGGGCGACTTCAATCAGTCCGGCACTACCGGCATTCAGGATATCTTCGACTTCTTCACCGCCTACTGCGACGACGACCTGAGCGCCGACATCAACGCCTCGGGCGCGCTCACCGTGCAGAACCTCTTTGAGTTCCTCGCCGCCTTCTTCGGCGGCTTAAGACATCGGGTGGCACTGCTTGCTGCTCTGAGCAAGCAGTCTCCCCATGCCACATCCACGGACGATCCCGAGGCACTCAGGTTGACAAACTTGGCGTCGCGGGCGGCCGACTGGCGCTTATTCCATTGAATCCGATTGATGGACCGGGCGGACCATTTACTGGACCAGCGGCGGCGGAATGCAGAGCCTTGGTGTGCTTCCCGGCGGATCGAGTTCATTGGGCACCGACATCAGCGCCGATGGTTCGACCGTGGCGGGCTACGCCGCGAGGCAGTTCAGCGGTGAGAGTGCTTTCCGCTGGACCAGCGCCGGTGGAATGCAGGATCTCGGCACCTTGGCGGGGGCGCTGAGTTCCTACGGCAACGGCATCAGCGGCGATGGATCGGTAGTGGTTGGGTTCAGCGGTCAATCTTTCAACTCGGCGCGGCGGGCGTTCCGTTGGACCAACACCGGCGGCATGCAGGGTCTCGGTTTTTTGCCGGGCGGGTCAACGTCATCAGCCGATGCCGTCAATGGCGACGGCTCGATCGTGGTGGGTAACGGCGATAACTCCGTGGGCGCGGTGCATGCGCTCTTATGGACGCCCGCTTTGGGCGCGGTTGATTTCAATACCTATCTGCCCACCGTTGGAGTCGACTTGACGGGATGGACACTGCAGTACGCTTCGAGTGTTTCCGCCGACGGTTCCGCGATCACCGGCACCGGGCTCTTCAACGGCCAAACCCGCGCTTTTTTCGTCACCGGACTCCCCATCCCTTCTCCCGCTCCCGCAACGCTGCTTGGCCTGAGCGGACTCCTCGCCATCCGCCGCCGCCGCTGACACATCCGCACAGACACGCGAACATTCGCGTGCGTTTGGTGGACTGCGACGGCGAGCATCCGTGTGTTCGTCTCCCTCCCGGGCGTCACCAAAGCATGACCGCGTGATCTGACGCGACTCCTCCCGTCAATCCGCCCGATCGGCGTGGCCACGCGGCCGCGCCGATCGTTCTTTTTGCTGATGATCCGCGTCGTATGCCAAAGAACATTCGCGCTCCGTGTCGTCGAGACCACACCGACAGCGCTTCTCTCTCGGTATCGAACGCATCGCTCGAATCGGTCAGCTCATGACCGTGCAATGGACCTGATTCGCCCACCGCCCCCCACGTACACCATCAAGGAGCATCCCCATGATTCCTACACGCTTAATCGCACCACGATCAACATCCATCACGTTCTGCCGGAGACCCCAACGCAACCATGCCCTCTGTATCGCGGCCGCGCTGGCTATGGCATCGCACGCAAACGGGCAGTGCGCCACCAGCCTCGACACCGGCTCGACGAACCCGGTCGGTATCTTCACCTTCTTCAACACCCCGTTGTGCAGCGCCGTCGCCGATTTCAACAACGACGGTCGGCTCGATTTCGCTGCGGCCAATCAGGACGGCTGGAACGTCTCCATCCGCGTCGGAATTGGCGACGGCACGTTCGGCGTGCTCAGTGACTACGACGTCGGCATCGAACCCTACTTCATCGTCACCGCCGACTTCAACGGCGACACGTTCGCCGACCTTGCTACCGCCAACCACGGCAGCTCCTCCGTCTCGATTCTTCGCGGCAACGGATCCGGCAACTTCGCGCCGGCGGTCAACTATGCGGCGGGCTCAGGCCCCATCTGCCTCGCCGTCGCGGATTTCAACCTGGACGGCGTGCCGGATATTGCCGTCGCCAACAAAAGTGGTGGCAACATCTCGATCCTGTTCGGAAACTCCGGTGTCAATGTGGGAACGTTTCAGCCCCCCGTCAACTACACGACCACTAGAGCACATTCCCAAACTTTGTAGCGCGGTTTCCTGGCGCGATTGAGATTGTGTGGCAGGTCTTGCCCGACCAGACAAGGAGGTCGGGCATGGTTTCATACTCGTTGGATCTGCGGGCCAAGGTG
>Ga0209591_10000029_pt1 | contig 179518 bp, 154 predicted proteins | sample MAT01_FD_187207 | JGI IMG/M metagenome (GOLD analysis project Ga0209591, IMG submission 187207) | Freshwater microbial communities from Lake Fryxell liftoff mats and glacier meltwater in Antarctica - MAT-01 (SPAdes) (version 2) | ecosystem: Environmental > Aquatic > Freshwater > Ice > Liftoff...
TATCGCATTCGATACCACTCTTAAAATACCAAACGCTTAACAATTTGACGGGTTCGAAAATGCCCTCCAATTCAGCACTTTACCGGCTAATCTAATTTTGGGACACGCTCCTAGGATCTTTTGCAGCTCTACTCTCTGGGCAGGGACTAACGTTCCTGCCCTTTTCCTTTTGGTGCTCAGCCTGCACCTTTCTTCTTTGCCATATCGGCGCGGCGCAGCAGACCTGGATGAATCTTTGCCTTTTCAATAAATGCATCGTCTTTTGAAAGAAGTTCGGGCAATAATTCACCCTTGTCACGCAAAGCTGAAATGAACTCACTTTCATTCTCTCTCAGTGGAAACAGAGGTGCCATCAGCCTTTTGCAATCGGCGACCAGATCTCCGGCGTATTTTTCGTATTGTTTTGCATCTGGCGCACCGGCAGATTTTAGAACCGGAATCAACTTTTCTCTCAAGTCTTTCAGATCGGCCGTGATATTCTCAGCCGAAACATCGCACCAGTTAGCGCGCGGATTCATGGCACCGTAAAGAACATACATCAATCGAAGGTCTTCATCTTTCGGGTCTTGATTTTGAAGGAGATTACTCGCATCGAAAAGATCGCGACTCGCCGTTCTGGTTAGCAGCGCGGAGAGTTTTCCTGCGGTTAGTTCCTTTGTATCGAGTATTGGAATCTGAAGAGCTTGATTGGAACCTAGTTTTTTCGAGTCAGTTTTGACGACAGGATGGAAATTAACCCGAAACATATAATTGAGATCCACTTCGAGATTCGCCTGCCCTCCCATTGCGCTCTGATAGCCTAGCCTCCATTTGCCTCCGGCATGTTCTCGCGCGATCCTGTTCATTGTATAACCAGCACGCTCGCTGATGCCGTGAGAAGCTCTTCTACGTGGGGTCTTTCCTTTTGCATAGTATCGAGATCGGGAGCACCAATGTAGTTCACATCAATATCCACAGACAGTCTCGGTACATCGAAGATAAACAGATTGAGCGCCGTTCCACCTTTCAATACCAGGCGATCTTTTAAAAAGTCGTCTTGGTTTATTTGCGTGAGGAGATCAAGCAGACGAATGACCTTTTCAAGCGTGTCAGGTCTAAAGCCAGTTGCCGCCGCTTCATCGAAAAGACTGGTTTTCGAGAGTATCAAAATGGTTCCTCCCATGTTCGTTCAAGAATATTGACTGGAACAATCAAATTCCAGTCGTTAACTAGCTTTCCAGAGCGTTCACTGCGAAACATATATGTGGGAGTCTTTGGTCGCCGGTCGCGCAGAGAATTAATATCTTGCTCCGACAAATGCAGTCGCTCCTTGCTCATGTCCAAGAATAAGCCCACCTTAGCCGAGGTCACGGCATTGTCTAAAAACGAGACATATTCGAGCAATGACTTCAGTTTGAGATACGTAACCGATTCCAGGGAACGCCAAACTTCCTCTATTCCGCCTGCCAGGTCGAGCCGATCAAAACAATCAACCAGCGTCCGCTCCAGCGAGGTGACGCGGATTTCCATACCCGCACGATCTATCAAATCAACGCTGCTAGATTCTTTCCCTTGCTTCATCAACGCCTTCGGTTGAGTGGCTCCGATGTATTCGGTGCCTTGAAAATCGAATTTGGTTGATTCCCGTTTTGTAGTCAAGTACGTCATTGAGTTATGCACCGAGTAACCGTAGCCGTGAAGGGCGAGTGCTGATCGATAAGCAATGATGGCATCATCCGTTGCCTTCGCCGCAATCAGGTATGGATCAACAATGTACGAGTCCGCCGTGAAGCCTTCAGGCACGACCGCATAAAGACCTCTGCGCACATGCAGCAACCGCCCCATGGCTATGTGGTGTGAAAGTAAGGAATGTTGAGATACCCGCTTAGTTTCCTTGCGAGCAGCGGCAAATTCCTCGACTCTGAAAACTGGGTGTCGAGCAAAGAACCAGGAGTTAGTGTACATCGACCGGCTATACATAGCATGATCTTACTGATTACCCCGGTCAATGTCAATTCACCCGTCATAGCAGTGGACACGGATCGGTTATACATAGCATGATCTTGCGGGTTTCTCCGGTCAGTGTACAGCAAGCGCCGCTGACGATACTCCAGAGAACAAACATCCTGCCCCGCAGGGAAGTTGGGCGTCAGATAGCAAAAACAGAGAGCCCCAGACTAAAGACAAAGCTGCACCCAAATCACTTTTGTTTGGATAACGCGTCAACGAGCTAAAGAATTTTGTGCTGGCGGCGGACCAATAGAACTCAGGGTTGGACCCGGGCCATTGCTCCAAAATATCGCGGCAGAGCCGTTCAAACTTGAGTATTTACCAGATTGGACTTTGATAGTTCGAAGATATCTTGGCGAACTTAACTTCTCCATAAAAATTGAGCGCCGCTAGTTTCGCCTTGAGCAGGTCGTTCACTCGCTTTAATTCTTCTCTTCGACGAGGGCTGCGCCAAAGAAGTTAGAGAAGTAAGGCCCGTCTTGGATCGACTCATCGCAAAATAGAACCAAACGCCGCATTACTACTCCCGGACGCGAGGCAATTACGAAATTGCTTGGATAATTTGCTCCTTTTGGTGACTGGAGGTTTTTTGAATGCTCAGGAATTCTACAACTTAGAAGTTGTACGGCGCTACAACCTATGGGTTGTGAAAAAGCCCTAGGCAGCGTTTCTGGATCCCCAACCCAGGTCGAAACCGTGTAGGCTATGAGCCGGGCAGATTTTTTACGATTGACGGCAAGACAAAGTGAATTCCGTTCTTTGCTAAAATTGAGGTGAGGAGCTGTTGGTTAGAGGAAGTTAGCTGGTGTTCGGCAAAAAACTGAAAACAATTGCTTTGTGCAGCGGTCTAGTTTTGACAATTTCAGCCGGCAGACTTGAGTGTGCCAATCCGACCGGATGGTTATTATCTCAAACAAGTGGCATTGCCGGTGACTACGATCTCTACATCAACCCTCAGAGCATAAGGCTCAATAAGCGAACTGAGGGTATTCGCATCTATTCACAAGCACCAGCTTGGCGAGTTATTGTAGTTAACGACAAGTCGCATAAGTTCATTGAAACATCGCTGCAAGATTTTTCTGGCCCTTCCAGAGCTTGGGCATTCCAATCGTATGCTTTAGCTCTAAACTCTGGGAAATGGAGCAAGGTCGGCCTCGCCAAATGTGCAGATAGAGATATGTTCAAATATAAGATGCTTTATGGGGGCGACTTCGCCCTTGATATGAGCCTCAAAAAGATGAACAGAAAAAGCAATCGGTCAGCTGATTATGGTGAACTTACAGCCGTCACATTGCCGCGCCCTGAGCTTTTCTTATTGCGGAAAATATATGTGCTGCCTGACTCTTTTACCGGTTTGCCTGTCTATCTCGACTTGAGCGGCGATGGGGCCAAAGCCCTCCGCACAGAAAAGATAGATACTTGCTCCCATGTGCCTCAACTCATACCTCCGGCCTCGTACAAAAAAGAAAGTTTAGAGGCCAATGTCTACAAAGATCCACAAGGTGAGGCACTGACAGATAGTCTCACCAATTGGCTTGGCCCATCTACAAGTACTGACCGCAAGTCGAAATAGTTATTACGAGCTGGTCCCTGGGGTGTAGATGGTGAGCACCTGGCGATGGCGAATTGAATTCCACGCTCTAGGCAAATCGCGCTGGGTGATGTGGTTTTTCCCCTCAAGGTTGGCAGCTGGGAAGCCACTGTTGACCATGATTCGATTACATTCACGGAAAATAGAATCACGATCGACAGCTTCACCGGTCTTGTGACTGCGCTCTACCAGAGCACGTCTGGCAACATCATAAATTGTTTCGTCACGTTGGAAGACATGCAGATTTGTGCCATTGTCACCAGGCGAAGGGTTGTGAATTTCCAGGGATGGATAGAATTTTCCTGCCATCGGATCAGATGAGTGAGCAAATGAGCGAGTCATATTCTCTCGTGAATCAAAACCCAGACCCTTGGCCAGACTGTCGCGAGTGATATAGCCAGTCATAAACAAGCTATTGTCAGTCTTCAATCCTTTGGTGGCGCTATAATCCCAGTTGTCGTTCAAGTATTGAGCAGCTTGCATTTGCTCTGGTGTGAAGTGTTTAACATTGATAGGATTAGCGAGAAAATTAGAGACGTCGTTCTGGTTGAACCGACCGTCTTGCCTGCCACCATGGGCGGCTACATCAAGAGCATCAAACAATTCGCCATTGTTTCTCAACAACTGACGTGCGGTCTTCATGTTGACGTCGTTTTGGATGGCATCACCGGCCGCTTGACGATGTTCCGCAACATGACCGGTGCGGACAGCCGACTGCTCTTGCGAGAGGGCCATAGTTTCTCGTGAATCATAGCCCAGACCCCTGGCGAGAGAATCGCGGGTGAGATAACCGTTCATGAAAAGACTGTTTTCTGTCTTAAGGCCTTTAACACTGTCGTTATCCCAGTTGTCGAGCAAATATTGAACAGCGTCAAGCTGGCGGCGCGACAAGTGCCTCGTGCTGTCTTGATCTCCCAAAAATACCTGCAAATCATTCTGGCAGATGCGGCCATCGTGCTTACCGCCGGCATCAGCGACGTCGAGAGTATCGAAAAGCCGGCCATTGTTTTTCAGCAGTACATTTGCGGCATCATAATTGGCCAGCTGCCTGTCGGACTGAACATCATAATCAGGAGTGAACCTACCGGCGATGCTATTTTGATCAGTGTTGTAAGGCACGCGGTCCGACGCCGACCAAGTGACAAGCTGCATAGAGTTAAGGCTTGTGTCTCTGGCTTTTGCAGAACTACTATCAAATGAAACTTGGTTATCTTCCAGCATTGTTCAACTCCCTTAAAGATATTGACTTGGATGGGTTTGTGTCGGAACACAATTGCAATCTACAGGCGAGTTGTCACAAAGTTATAACATCGTCAAAACAGCGAATCCTTGAATAAATTTTGCCAGCTATTGAATTCGTGCTATCCTGCGCCGGGGACAAAAACGGATTGCCAGAATAATTGCCCCTGACTTTTTAGAAGACATGGAAGCGCGATGTGGCTCAACCTGAAACTTTCACATAAGGGTCTGATTCTAGTTGCCGTGCCTCTAGCTTTCGAGTTCATCTTTGTTTGCACTCTTACCACCCTGCTCAGCCAGGCAGAAAACGAGATCAAGAGAGAGGCACATGCGCGGCAGGTTATCGCGTTGACAAACGGCATCATGAAAAACATACTGGGGCTTTTCATGGCAGTGGGCGGTACCGAGATGGCACGCAGTCCAATGTTTACCAAGCAATATGAAAGCGCTGTCAATGAACTGCCTGGCCAGTTTGACCACTTGATCGGTATGCTTCAGGACGATCCTCAGAAACAGGGGTCGGCCCGTGAGATACGTAGTATGTGGGATGACGGTGTGCGTACTATCAATGATTGCCGCATCAAATATGAACATGGAGAGATTGCCAAAGCCGCACGGCTACTACCGTCAATCAAGCACATCGCTGGCACAGCAATAGATAAATTGAATGCAATCGTAGTCGATCAACATAAAGTAGAAACTGACAGCCCAGAAAAGCAGGCGAAACTGCGTGCGTATGTTCAGATCATACTGGCAGTCGGGGTAGCACTGAATGTGGTGCTGGCTTTTTGGCTGGCAATATTCTTCAGCAAAGGAATCTCAAAGCGAGTCAATACGGTAGCCGACAACGCCACGCGTCTGGCAGCTGGCGGCAGGCTCAATGCACCACTAGCGGGTTCAGACGAGATTGCCAATCTCGATTCTATTTTTCACAACATGGCCACTGAGCTGGCACAAGCGAAACGTAATGAAATTGCCGAAAGAGAAGAAGTAGAGCGGCTCAAGCAAGAATTCGTCATGATTTTGAGCCACGAATTGCGGTCACCCTTGACTTCGCTTAAATTCTTGCTCAGTCTGCTCAAGGAAGGCACCTATGGTGAAATCAATGAACAGGGCTTGAAAAAAGTGAGCATCGCAGACCGAAACATCACGCGATTGGTGCACCTGATTCAAGAGTTGCTCGATATTGAAACACTGGAATCAGGATCACTGTCAATTACCAAAGCAAAAATGTCGCTATCGACGGCCATTGAAAAGGCGGTCGAAGCGGTTTCAGGCCCAGCACAACTGAAGCAGATCGAAATAGAGCAACAGCTCGCAGAAGCTTCAATAGTGGCTGACGATGATCGGCTGGTGCAGGTGACAATCAACCTTCTCGCTAACGCAATAAAATTCTCACCAGAAAAAAGTACGATTAAGGTCGTCAGTCAGTGCAATGCCACCAGTATCCAGGTCAACATTATCGACCAGGGTCGTGGTGTGCCAGCCTCCCACCAACAGAGTATATTCGACCGCTTCCGTCAGGTAGAGGCCTCTGATTCTAAGGAAAAAGGCGGCGTAGGACTGGGTCTGGCAATATGCAAAGCGATAATTGAGAAGCATGGTGGCATGATCGGCGTCGAAAGTGAAATTGGACGTGGCTCAAATTTTTGGTTCCGACTACCAACGGAGAACGAAATAGACTAGAAATTAATTGCATTGGCCAATTCAGTATAATGATTGGTGTGCATTTTCAGGCAGTTGAGCCGAAAGAATTATGGGATTATGCAATTATGGCCAAAATTCTCATTGCTGATGATGATTTCGATCTAGCCGGTATGTTAGAAGACTGGCTCAAGCGCGAGCAATATGGCGTCGAGCACGTTTCCAACGGCAGTGATGCCAGCGACCGCCTAAAATTTTACAACTATGATCTTGTCGTGCTCGACTGGGATATGCCAAAAATGAGCGGCCTTGAAGTGCTTCAAGAATTTCGCGCCAGAGGCGGCACCACACCAGTGATAATGCTGACAGGTAAAAGTAGAGCTGTTGACAAAGAACTTGGCCTAGACAGCGGGGCTGATGACTATTTGCCAAAACCATTTGAACCGCGCGAGCTATCTGCCCGCATCAGGGCGCTATTGAGGCGTTCCACCCCCTCTTTCCAGACTTCAAATGTCTTGAATTTACTAGACCTAACTTTAGATCTTGTCTCACATACTGTTATGCGCGACGGTGAAAAACTTGAGCTGTTGCCAAAAGAATTTGCTCTGCTTGAATTTTTCATGCGCCATCCCAATGAAATATTTAGCTTGGAAGCTCTTTTGGCGCGAATTTGGATAGCAGATTCAGATTCATCACCTGACGCTGTGCGCACTTGTATTCAGCGGTTGAGAAAGAAAATCGATGTCGATGGCAGAGCGTCATATATCAATACGAAGCACCGGGTAGGCTACATTTTTGAGGTCTAGTTGCCGCGCTTTCGTCCATATTAAATATCATGGAAAAGGAATTTTTCGCAAGTAGAAGCAAGCACCGTAATCTGGCATTTTTCGAATAATGCGATTGGGGGATGCTCTTTGGTGGACCGCAATGCTCATTAGCACAATGGGCTCGGAATACTGGCCGCGCAGCCCTGAGGGCGCATGTTTTGTTTTTTTCTATCTCTGTACAGTTTGCAATCTTTAGTTATGTCACAGCTACTCTAGCCACTTTTTTCGTTGGACTGATACCGAAAATTCTGAGGCTGAGCTGGCCGGGGCCGCCAGCATTGTCGAACTCAAGGAAGAAATCGCCGCACTACGGCAAGAGATTCGTGATTGCCGCACGATTTAAACTTTAAGAGCAGCACAACTTTAACAGTTCCAAAACAACTTATTGGCAGCCTTACCGGCCTGCGCTACAATTAGTGCGGCGCTGTGCAGTAACTGTAGAATTTTAATACGCTCAGGAATTCTACAACTTATAAGTTGTACGGCGCTACAACCTGCAGGTTGTGAAAAAGCCATAGGCAGCATTTCAGGATACCCAACTCAGGTCGAAACCATGGCAAAACATTTGAGCTTTCAAAAAATCGTTGAAGAAAATCCCTATCCTGCACAGATGGCAAAAGCGCTCTGCTTGCCGAATCCAACCATCACTTTTTTATTGAAGCGCCTGGAAAAGCGCGAGTACGTAAATCGCTCCAACGTGCCCGGCGACCTTCGCAAGTTCAAATTTACGCTTACTCCGGCAGGCAAAAAAGCATTGCTGAAGGGTCAAAGTATTCTTAGCAAAAGTCTTGATTCAATGTTGGGAAAACTTTCCAAGACAGACCGAAATCAGCTTTTCAAGCTGTTCTCATCACTTAACTAAACTCGGTTTGACTGCGGATCGTTTTCTATGCTGGGTAAACTTGTTTCTGATCCGTTTTTAAATAAGTCCATCGAGAATTACTATGAAAAAAGCGGGCGCGAAGCAATTAACAAGTGATTTGGCTAAGCCAGGCGTTTGCGATTTAAGTGCACCGCATCTTTTATCTTTTTAAAAGTGTCGGTTCTAATCGGCAGGTCGTCAGTGAATTCATCAAAGCGTCCCACAACTTCAGTGATACGCTCAATCGACTGAACCGCAGTCTTTTCCCTGACGCCACCTTTCTTTGCCAACTCCAATAAATGTTTGCGAGTTGGTTCGCGCGCCTCTCCACAAATGTCCATTTGATGCTCACCGCTTGGTCCCTCGCAAAAGGTCAAATCGTAACCAGGTGAAAACCGCCATCGGCCGTCCTTTCCCATTAGAAACGAAAAATTTTTTAAGTGATCGTCCCTGTTATTGAATACGACATTGAACACGCATCTCTCGTACGCATGCACTACCTCACGCTCGTCATTGGTCATGCGGCGAGTCAATCGCAAGAGGTTGGTGTAATCCAGTTGTGGAATTCGAAAATCTACATGCGCGGCTCCAGCTGCTGTATGCATGGGCACTCGCATTCCACAGTCACGATCAAATCTCTCGATTGCAAATGCCGAGAATTCTTTGTCCAAATCGAAATATGATGTCCATGGCATTTGAAGTCCGCAAGCACTGGCAATGCGAGCGTACATTGCTTCTATCGCACAGACTTCCTTGGGCTCGTTTTGCGCAGGAAACTTGACTAACACCGGAATGCCGACGCTGCCGGCCCAGTTGGTCATTCGGTTATTTGCTCGATCAAGGTTGAGCAAGACTTTAGGGCGCGCTCCATGCGGAGATCCGCCCATCATAACTAGTTTGCGCAGCAACTTTTCGCTATCATCGTTCAACACTTCGCGAGTTTCCCGCGCAAGCTCTAATAGCTGAACGTCTTCATGGGTCAGTGATTTGCTCTGAGCCGGCTCAAAGGCAAGTGCGCCCATAGCGTGATCACCGATAAAAGCTAGTCTATCTAAAGGGGATATTTGATCTGACCGTCGCCCTTGCTTGCGAAACAAGCGGTCCATCAGCATCATGCCCCATCCGTCAGGCAGTGCGTCACTTATCATTCCAGGCAATCTCAGTTGATGGTCCGGAAAACCACCGTATGCTCTTTCGCTTAAAGGCAACCTGTGTGGAGAGAGCTCCAGACCTCGTTTCATGGCGTCAGAGGAGTACTCAAAAAGAAGATCATCACCGTCGTCGGCCAGAGTTCCTAATTCAAAACGCTCACCCCAACCAACATGCATCACACTAAGCTTTTTCATGAGTGTGCCTTTGTCGTTTCGTGGCTCTCATTCTTTGGAGACTTGCTTGTTCCATGTCCTTAATTGACTTCGGCTTTAAATCAAGCAAAGTTGCCATCGAATCAATCAATCCTAGCGCCGTGACGATGCGCAAGAATACTTCGAATGGGCCCCGCCCTGAGCGCTCGAAGTTGCTCAAAGAACGTTCGGAAATCCCAGCACGAACGGCCAATTCGCTTTGCTGTAGGTTCTGCGCCAGCCTGTGTGCTCGAAGTCGATCTCCGAATTCGCTAGCAATCTCACCTGCCGTGGACAAATCAAACTGCATTTTTCTACAGGTTATCTCACTAATCGGCCATCAATATGCAATATTTTACCAGTTATGCCAGGCCAAAGCAATTGTAAAACAAACCATGCCATGGCTGCCGTGCGACAGGCCTAGCCAAGCGTACTCTTGACACTTTGTCGATATTTCGATATTATTGGAAATATGAAATCCAAACAAGCGGTCACAGCCCTCGGGGCCCTGGCTCAAGAATCACGACTGGAAGTATTTAGGCTCTTGGTTCGCCGCGGACCAGACGGAATTGCGGCGGGCGAGTTGAGCGAAAAGCTCGGTATACCTCCGGCTACTATGTCGTTCCATCTAAAGGAGCTGAGCAGTGCTGGACTGATCACTTCCAGGCGCGAAAGCCGGTCAATCATATACTCAGCTGATTATGCGCAAATGCAGGCGCTGTTGGGATTCCTCATGGAAAACTGCTGTGCAGACAATGGAGGCAAATGCTAATGAAAAGGTTACACGTACATGTCGCGGTCGAAAGTCTGGATGATTCCATCAAGTTCTATTCGACGCTGTTCGAAAGCGAACCGACCGTTAAAAAAGAAGACTATGCAAAGTGGATGCTGGAAGATCCGCGCGTAAATTTTGCCATCTCAGCACGAGGCCGGGTGCCAGGCTTAGACCATTTGGGCATTCAGGCGGAAGACAAAGACGAATTGAATCAACTTTCTGCACGCCTGAAACGCGCTGACCGCCCCGTTTTAGACGAGGGTGAAACGACCTGTTGTTATGCCAAAGGTGAAAAGAGCTGGATAACAGATCCGCAGGGCATCGCATGGGAAGCCTTTTTAACTGTCGGCCAATCGACAAGCTATGGAAAAGACAACGAAGTATCAAGTGCTGAAGTGCCGCTGCACAGTCAAAGTGCTTGCTGTGTGCCAAGTCTAGACTCGGTTTCGGTGGAGATCAAACGCAAATGAAAGTGATTTTTGCTTGTGTTCATAATGTAAGCTCCTACAAAACTTGAATGCCCTGGATTGCGGCGCGGAAGAAGCGAACAGCAGAGCTTGGCTTGCAAGCACAGGGCGCTTGTAGCCTTCGATTATGGGGTCTAAGACCACGTCTAGGTCAGTGCTTGAGTCGGGAAATTTCCGCACGAAGCTGTTTGGCTAATTTGCGATTGAGAGAAATAACGCTTTCTAAAAGTGCTAAGAAATTTTACAACTTGAAGGTTGTATGGTTTTACAACTTCTAGGTTGTAAAAAAACCTAGGCAGCATTTTAGAAGTCACCCATAGAAACTGTCTGAGCAGAAATAATCGCACTTAGCACCAAATACGATGCAATTGCTATGAAAGATAATTCGGTAATTTGACGCGCTATTTGAGCTGTCATTCTGATGCCCACAGTAGAGCCTCCTCGTCTTCAACGGCCAGTTTGCCGGACATGGGGTGATATGCTCTTCTGCTCAGAGAGCCCTGATGAATTCAACGAGGTACAGATGCCCTTAATCGAACCCAATGATCCACACCAGAACACCCCTGAGTTAGACCCTACACAAGAACAAATTATCGACGAACGCCTGAGACTGCTTAATAGTCTTCAAGACTGGCTGGAAATCCCCATGATCGTACTAGCATTCTTTTGGCTCGCTCTTTTTGTCATTGAGATGCTCTGGGGATTAAATCCGCTCGTGGAGAGAGCGAGCAACTTGATTTGGATTATCTTTATTTTCGACTTTGCTCTCGGGTTCATACTAGCTCCGCTCAAAATCGTTTACTTGAAAATTAATTGGCTGAAAGCTGTAGCGTTACTGGCCCCAGCGTTACGAATTTTTCGAATAGTGCGATTGGTGCGATTGGCCCGCATCGCTAAAATAGCGCGCAGTTTGCGTCTGTTGCGTTTACTTAGTTCTCTCAACCGTGGAATGGGTGCTTTGGGCGCAAGTATGAAGCGCCGGGGGGTTGGATATATCGTGATACTAACCTTGCTTATCACTGTCGCTGGAGCGGCCGGAATGTATGGTTTTGAACACGAAAATACTGATGGCAAAGGGCTGAACACATATGGAGATGCGCTTTGGTGGACTGCGATGCTTATGACCACTATGGGTTCCGAGTATTGGCCGCGCAGTCCGGAGGGGCGCATGTTATGTTTTTTTCTGGCCCTGTACAGTTTTGCAATCTTTGGTTATGTCACAGCTACTCTAGCCACTTATTTCGTAGGACGTGATGCCGACAATTCTGACGCTGAGTTGGCCGGAGCCGCCAGCATTGCCGAACTCAAGGACGAAATTGCCGCACTGCGGCAAGAAATTCGCAATAGCCGCATGATATAAAATAAAAGCCGCTTCTGTCAGGAATTCCAACCACCTCTAAACCATATCTAAGGTCAGTGCATTTTGAGTTTCCAAAATATCGTTGAAGAAATCATGTCTACCCACCACAACCTTTTGCGGCGAGAATTACCAAAAATCTCTGAGCTTGTAAAAGCGGTTACTGCTGAAAATGCTGACAACAATTCTTTAAAAGAAGCGCAGCAGATATTTGAAAAAGTAAGATCAAAAGTCGAAGCGCATTTGCGCGATGAAGAAACCATTTTATTTCCAACAGGCATAGCGCTAGAATGCGGTGGCACTGCAGTTCCTACAGAAATGAATTTACTCGAACGACTTCACGAAATGGAAAAAGAACATGATGGCTGTGGCAATGCCTTAGCCGGTGTTTGTCAAACAATTATCGATGATGCTCAAGCGAGCGAACTTAAAGAGCAGTTGCTTGCAACTATTGAAGTTGTGCAAGAAGATTTTGTGGCGCACGTTGAAAAAGAAAACACGAAGGTGCATCCGATGTTTATTGAGCTGCTTGCAGCAAGGTCCTGACAGCCTTCTGGAGCTTAAGTGAGTCCAACGAAAAAATAATCTGGAAATCGGAAACAAAAATTTTTTTCAATTCGTCAGGCCCCAAAATTCGGGTTCTTCGGGCGCATTCGTCTGGTAGTATAACCCGAGTTTGATTTCGGCTCCCTGAGTTTAGATCTACATAACGGCTTCATCGGAGTTTGTATATGGCCCGCACACGTATTTTCGGCGTCTTTCTATTGGCGTACTCGCTGGTGTCTTTATCACCATTTGCTATAGCGGGTTCTGAACATCGAAAGTCCAGTGAGGGCAGCAAGTCATCCGAGTCTGCGTAATCGAAGTCACAGTCTCGATTCCCTTCTGAACGATATTTGACCCACATCAGTACCGATAAACCCGTTTATAGATTAGGAGAAAAAGTCTATATTCGCGGCGTGGTACTGAACGCGGCCAACTCCAAACCTCTCGCTGGCAACAGTACTGCCGACGCCGCTATTCGTATCGTTGGCCCTAAGGGTGAAGTGGTAAGCAAGGGTGCCTCGAGTACTCAAGACAGCATATGGGCATTTGAGTGGGCGGCTCCTAACGGCTCTGCCTGCGGTGAGTACACGGTCCAAGTCAAATATCCAGACCAGCCCTGGGCACCGGCCGAGCGCAAGTTTGACATACGGGCCTACCGGGCTCCCAGACTGAAAACACACATAACATTTTTAAGAGACGGCTACGGCGCTGGAGAAAAAGTTACAGCAACTCTTGAAGTTAAGCGAGCTGAAGGCGGCGCTCCGGGTAGCGCAAAAGTGACAATGAATGCACGTATCGACGGTGTTGAAATTAACGGCGCCAGCGCTAACGTAGACGAAAACGGCCTGTGTACAGTCAATTTCGACCTGCCTCAAAAAATATCAAGGGGCGAAGGCACACTGGCACTAATTGTCCAGGATGGTGGCGTTGTTGAAACCGCATCAAAAACAATTCCTATTTTGCTTCAAACAGTTGATATTCAAATATTTCCAGAAGGCGGAGATCTGGTAGACGGCTACAAGAACCGTGTATACATCCAGGCCAATCAACTTAATGGCAAACCAGCCGATGTCGAAGGAGTTATTGAATCTGATACGAACGGCAGACAACTTTTCGGCATTGCCAAAGTTCACACAGAACATGAAGGTCGCGGACGTTTCGAATTTACGCCTCAAGCCAATGAACAATATTTTTTAAGAGTAACGAAACCAGCCGGGATTACTACTAGATATGCGCTACCGCCAGTCAAATTGCAGGGCGCAGTGATCACGACCGACCAGGAAGTATTTAAAAAAGGTCGACCAATTACACTGCAGATTGGCTCGACTTTAAATGAAGTCAAAGTTTCAATAGCAAAACGCGAAGTTGAGCTGGCATCACAAGTGGTGGCAATGAACGGTAGCAAGCAATCGAAGTTGAAGACCATCACGATGCCAGTGCCGGCCGATGCAGAGGGCGTTTTGACAGTGACCGCATGGGACGAGAAAGGCACACCTCTTGCAGAGCGCCTGATATTTCGCGAGCCTGGTAAACCATTAAATATTGCGATTACATCTTCAAAGCAAAGTTATATTCCTGGCGACAACGCTGAAGTTAAAGTCAAAACCACAGACGCCGATGGTAAGCCAGTATCGGCCATGATCGGAATAGCGGTTACTGACGACACTGTGTTGCAAATGGTAGAAAAACGAGAGCAAGCGCCGCGTCTGCCTGTCATGGTATTTCTTGAACCGGAAGTAAAAGATCTGGCCGACGCACATGTCTATCTCAATCAGTCAGATGAGAAAGCACCGCTTGCTACTGATTTGTTGCTAGGGACACAAGGATGGCGCCGCTTTGCCTTAGTCGACGTGGATAAATTTATACTCGCTCAGGGCGATAAGGCCAAGCGTGCTCTTGCAGTAGACTCCAACTCCCAATCAGCTTCAGGCGCGTTTATCTACAAACCAAGTAGAAACGCAGGTAGACGCATCGGCGAAAATGATTATGATACTAGACTTGGTGCTGCGCTTAAACTTCCAGAAAATATCGGTCGGGTCGAAGGCCCGCGCGATATGAATCTTTTCCAGATAGAGCCCACTTTAGTTGACGAGCGCCACTACTCATCGGGAAGAGCAGAGCGCCATCAGAAGACTTCACCGACCCTGCCTGACGGATCGCCTATACCTGACAATGATGGCGCCACAGCCAGTCTCAATAGTGTCGATCGTTACACGTTCTTCGGTTCAAATCACGGGCCTTACTTTGCCGTAGTTCGTCAATTCGCGCACCGTGTACGCAACAATCGCAATCCAAGCGATCGCAGCGATTTTGCAGAAACGCTATATTGGAATGCTGCTGTAAAAACCGACGAAAAAACTGGAGAAGGCGTTGTTAGCTTTGGCCTGAATGACAGCGTCACTACCTTCCAGGTATCCGCTGATGGTTTCTCAAACGACGGCGCCATCGGTGCGTCCAATCTAGAAATCAAATCGATTCAACCATTTTATGCTGAGGCAAAATTGCCTCTAGAAGTGACCACAGGCGACCAGATTTTATTGCCTATTAGTTTGATAAACGCCACTTCAGATCTGCTTCGCAATACAACTATTGAAGTAGCACTTGCTGGTCCATTTAAATTGACGCCGATTTTGCAACAGATGCAAGAAGTTGCTGCCGGCGCCCGTGTGCGCTGCTTGCAACCGATTCAAGTAGGCTTCACCAAAGGCATGTTGCCTTTTATCGTAAAGGCGAAGGCCGGCTCATTCACTGACAATGTTACCCGTGAGCTAACTGTAGTACTTAAAGGTTTTCCTGTAGAGAAAACTTTCGGTGGCCTGATCGAAGCTGGCAAAATGTTAAGCACGAGATTGTTATTAAAGGCAATGTCATTCCTGCAAGTGTCACCTCAACAACGCAGGCATTCCCGTCGCCGCTGGCTAATTTGACTGGTGCTTTAGAGAGAATGATTCAAGAGCCAAATGGATGTTTTGAACAGACATCGTCCACCAGTTATCCCCTGACGATGGCCCAACAATATTTCTTGACGCATTCGGGCGTGGCACCAAAGTTGATCGAATCATCTAGAGAAAAGTTAGATAAAGGATACAAACAATTAGTTGGTTTCTGGTGCCCTGACAAAGGCTACGAGTGGTTTGGTGAAAATCCTGGACACGAAGCACTGACAGCCTTTGGTCTACTGCATTTCAATGACATGGCAAAAGTTCGAGACGTGGATCAAAACATGATCGCAATCACCAGAGGTTGGTTGCTAAACCAAAAAGACGGAACTAGCGGATTTACTCGCAAACGTCGAGCGCTGCATTCATGGATTGAAGATAAAGATTGCTCTAACGCTTACATTCTCTGGGCTCTTCTAGAAACAGGACAAAATCAGTCAGACTTGAAAGCTGAACTCGCATCGCTCAAAACAGCATGCAGCAAAAGCGAGAACAGCTACGTCTTAGCTCTAGCGGCAAATGTATTTGCTTTAGCCGGCGACAATGCAGAAGCGAAGAGGCTGATGCAAAGATTGGCAGCATTGCAAATGGAAAATGGAGCGATGAGCAAAGTTACGAGTTCGATTGTTGGCAGTGGCGGTGAATCACTCGAAGGAGAAGGCACTGCCTTGGCCGCGCTTGCATGGATGCACGATCCTCAGTTTTCCGGCAATGTCGAAAAAAGCGTAAAATATCTGGCAGATTCATGCAAAGCCGGTCGTTATGGTTCAACCCAGGCAACCGTGCTGGCCCTGCGCACTATCGTGAATTACGACAAGCAAAAATCGCGTACCAGAGCCGACGGTAAGCTTCGTCTAATCGTTGACGGTCAGCCAATCGGCGACTGGGTAGCTTTCAGCAAATCGTCCCAAGAAGCCCTGAAACTCCCTGACCTTAGCGAGGCCGCCCCGGTAAACACAATGTTGAAATTGTGATGGAAGGTGGTGGCACAATGCCGTACTCGTTGGCAGTTAAATACAACCGAGAAACTCCTACGAGCGACAAAGACTGCAAGCTTGATTTGAGCGTAAAAATGGCCCAAGACAAAATTGTCGAAGGCACATCAACTGAAGCAAATGTGCTTGTAGAAAACAAAACAGCCTTCGCAGTTCGCACCCCCATTGCCATTGTTGGTTTACCAGGAGGGCTCGAGCCGCGTCACGATCAATTAAAAGAGCTAATCAAACTCGGCACCATCGATGCGTATGAAGTGCGTGGTCGTGAAATAGTACTTTACTGGCGCGCCATGGCTGCTAACGCCAAGGTGCAAGTTCCGCTCAGTCTAATCGCTGCGGTACCTGGTACCTACACCGGACCAGCCAGTAGAGCCTATTTGTATTACACCGACGAACACAAAGACTGGACTGACGGAATGCATGTGGAGATTGCAGCGAAGAACTGAGCTAAGCTTTTTCTGCCACCAGCAACAATCTCTCAGACCCTAGTGCAAAAGGCTCTGGATTTTCAACATCAGCATTGGCGAGCATATCGACTACTGAAAAACCTGCCGAAGCAAGTATGTCGCAGAGTTCACCAGATGTATAAATCCAGTGCATTGCCGTGCTAACTTGCTTTTCAGCGCCGCGAATAAATGTGTAAGTTGACTCGACAACACTTTTGCGGCAGTCATAATTATTTTCCACAAGCATGTACATATCGCCCACCTGGAGCCATTCTTTTTCGCCGCCGTTGACAATAAAGCATTCTGCCACCATAGCAGAATCAATAACCAGTCGGGCTTTCGATTCAAGGCAGGCAGACACGGCCTTGAGAAAATCAATTGTGCCGGGGCGGTCAAAATAGCCGAAGCTATTGCCCATGCAAAAAGCGCCTTCAAATTTGTTTTTAAGCTTGAGTGTCCGCATATCACCTTGAATGTAGTCTATCTTGGTTTTATGCGCACGCGCCGACTGAGTGGCTTGATTAAGAAAAGGCTGGCAAAAGTCGATTCCAGTAACCTTATAGCCAGACAGCGCCAGCGGCAAGCTCAGTCTGCCGTTGCCACACGGAACGTCGAGCAATCGGCCACCTTGTGGAGCAGCTAAAGTCTCCAGCAAAAATGCCAGTTCTTCTTCTGTCTTTTCAATGGGAATGGCGGCGCGCCACAAATCTAAAGCCATTCCTTGAAAGAACTGCTCATACCAGTTAGCTGTCTGCGCCTTTGCGGCCATTCGTAAATCCTCTTACTTACTTTAGAATCAGCCAATTACTCTGACTACCCGTGCGCGATCGGTCTAAACCAATTTTTACTATGGCACCACTGGCGGCATCACGATACCAGCCTTCATCCCATGCGCCCATGTCGAGATACAGCGCGTTCAACATGCCCATAGCAGCCAGATCGGTATTGAAAGTCTTAAAGGTGATTGGTTCCTCACTCTCAATTAGTGAGAAAGCTCCTTGCCTATTTTCACAGATAGCGCGCCGCTGAAAATTACTTTGATCTCTAAATGACGCTGGTCGTCCATTTTGCACAATTAAGAACTGCTGAAACAACGACGCCTTTTTTGTTTTTATAGAATTGACAAAACTCTTGGTGAGCGCGGCACCCTTATTTGTAGAGAGCAATCGGCAACGACCCCGATCTACGATCATCGCACCACCCAGTTCTTTATTAACCTCATTTCTGCCTGATACACCACAAACGATGCATACGCCATCCACTGTTCCATCGTGCATTGTAAAAGCAGCCGGCACACAAAGAAGAACGCGCTTACTCCGCATTGTTGGTCGTGAGACAACAAAATCGAAAGCAGATTTTCCCTGTGGAAATAGTCGATAAGCGGATCCGCTGGGGGCCTTTATCGCAGTCGGCGTAATACCATAATGCGATTTAGATTGAGCGGCGGGATAAGCAAAAGCTGGGCCCCAACTCATTGTCAAAAGCGCACATGTAAAAACTAGCAAAATATTTTGCTCTGATAGCGATGTTTTCAGTCTCTTCTTCATCATTGGCCTATTTTAGCCCGTTTTGCCTCATGCCAGCCCACCCACTGACGAACACTGGCAGGACGGCTGCACCCCCCACAGGCTGGCAGTGTCCAATATTCCCAGGGGTTGTATATATTTGTTCACCCCCGTTAAGGCGATTAATTTCGCAAAAAAATAGCAGTTTGTCCCCCCGATAAAACACTGCTTAAAAACTATACGTTTTATTGGCTTTAATGACATCAAGTCTTCTGATGTCAGAAATTGGAGATACCAACATGACCAGCCACAAACATCAGGATGTACAGCATGATGGCGACAATACGCAGCTCGACAACAATGTCGTCGGACAGCGACTACTCGATGATATTCAGGGCAAGTTTTACGTCGGCAGCACCAAACCCGAAGCAGTTCAGCAACTAGTTAAGAACGGCATACTTCCAGAAGGCTCTACATTTATAGACTTCGGCGCTGTCAAAACTGGCCTTACAAGTGACCAACAAAAACTGAAAATGTTAGAAGGTCAGGCCCCCGCAGACGTTGACGGATTAACCAAGGCAGTAACTGATTCGACTACAGCGCAACAAGCAGCGCAAACAAAACTTGATGCAGCAGCAGCGAAAGCTGACCCATTGCAGGCCCGCATCGATGGCCGCACCAAACAAGACGAGCAGGTCAAGAAAGACTTCGCCACCTTGTGCAAAGCGATGGACACCGACATTTTGGACAAAGCTGATGTAGCCAGCCTTGCGTTCGACTTAAACAAATCACAAGCAGTGCGCGATGCAGGAAAAAACCTGATGAGCACTTTCCATGACGCTACGCGTCCGATGGGCAGAGGTAAAATCATCACACATTACACAGCGAACGATTACACGGGCAACCGCGCCTGGAGCGGAAAACCATACTTTGATCAAGAATCTCTTGATGCTGGTTTTGCCAAACATGAGCGCGAAAATGCCGCTGATAGAAAATTGCTGGTACCGCTGGCATCGGCCAAAAACGAAGCTAAAGTCGCCAAAGATGCGGCTGACAACGATTTGATGGTTAAACAATCAGCATTTAAAAACGCAGATACTCAAGGTCAAAACTTAGAAACTGAAAAAACAAAATTGACTGAGCGAATTCATGAGCAACAAAAGTTGTTGACACCACAAGGCGAAATCGAAAAGCTCGGTCGCGTGGTTAGAGGTGGTGGCTATTATCAAGTCGCCGAGAATCTACTTGGGCTGAAAAGCAACAGCCACACTGATTTGCAAGAAAAACAATTGAAGATGTTGACCAATCTCTTGAAAGAAGAGGCCAAAGAACTCAACGGTGGTCAACTGCCTAAATATCTCGTTAAAGACGATCAGTTATTGAAGCCAGAAAATCTCCATCGCGTGCTCGACAAACTCAAACGCGGCATCCAGCCATCACAGCCCGCAGAGAAAAAGGTAATTGCACCAATTAAGAAAGCAGAGGAAAAAGATATAGTTTTTGAGTGAACAAGCGTGGCGAACCGCCCTCGATATAATGGTAGCGGATGTTTTGTTACTACTCCAACCACGTTTCGGCCATTTTAGGGGTCGATGCTTACAGGCGCACTCACTCGGGAGAAGGTTCACTAGCCTTCTTACGGCGCTAAAACCATGCACGCAACAGTTCTTAAAACTCAGTACCGAATTTCCAAACTTTACTATTTCAGACTGGGCCTCATCTTCGGAGGGGCATGGTTTATCAATGCACAGCACATAGAGCCAGCGGCTCAGCCAATACAGCCAGAAGTTCACTTTAATAAGATCGGCAACGCCTACTGCCACTACATGGCTGCTGGCGATGCCCACGTGGCCACAAATAAGTACGGCCTGGCCGAAAGAGATTACGCTGCCGCACTTTTAGAAACTCGAAAATTCAACGCTGCCAATTTCTGCCTGATTGACACCATGCAATCACTCGGAAACACATATTTGCATCAAAGAAAATACAAGCATGCAGTAGCCATCTTTGAAAAAATCACAGCCCTCAGCGAAAAAACCTTGCCCGTCCATGACGTGAGATTAACCGAACCTCTGCTTGATTTGGCGGTGAGTTACGCAGGCGTTAAACAGACCGCTATGGCTGAGAAAACCTTCAAGCGCATAATTTCTATTTGGGAAACGGCACCGGCCGGTTGGGAAAATAATCAATCTATCAGTGTGCACAATCTGGCCAGCTTCTATATGCAGAATGGTCGTCAGGTCGATGTTATGGCGGTTCTGATTAAACTACAACCTGACAACTTGATACTTCAAGTAGAAGGTAGTAGAAAAACCAGCAGCGATCCTTACCATCATTATTCAAAATTTTCGTTCACACCTACACCTCGCGATGCGCCAGAACATGATTGCGCAGTGCCAGGCCGCAAATTCTAAACTGTCATAAACCGATTTAGTGCGGCAGGGCGTGTATTACGCCGGTATGGCAGTTCCTGAGCAATAAAAATGGAACCAGCAGCATAACCACCCGTCTCCTTGTGCAATTCCCAGGAGAATCAAAAAATGAAAAAATTGCTGCTGAGCTCTCTAGCTTCAGCTTTAGCTTTCGCCGCAACATTGCCCGCACAAGCTGAAGTGATCCAGACCACCACTGAAACCCAACTGCCTGCACAAGTGGTTGACAGCTACATGAAACCGACTGTTTCACGTACTAAAAGCGTCACCGCCGCTGATGGCACTACGGAGAAGACAGTAGAACCACTAATTCAAGAACGTCAGGAACGCGTGATCATCCCTACTGAAAAAGTCACAACTACAACAGACATTACACCTGCTCGCGTTGTCAGCGAAGAAGTTAGGACTGACAGAGCCGCTTCCACCACCGTTGTGCGCAAGAGAGTCGCTTCACGCAAAAGAGTAGCTCCACGTCGAAGATTAGCTGTTCGTCGCACAGTCCGCCGTCGCGTAGCAGTCAAGCCTGCCGTGACATCTTCTGTCGCAGTTCGCCACACGGTTGTGCAACCGCAAATTGTGCAACAGTCACAAACTGTTGAACAAAAAGCCGTGATCATCGACCGACCAGATCCAGCGCTCAAACTACCTTAATCGAGGCGTTGGCCGACAAAGCAGACCTCAGCGATCTCGCTAGGGTCTGCTTTGCATTTAAAACTTTCAAAGACGACAACAACAAATTTGGAACTTAGTGGAAGAAGCCGGGTCGTACTTTGCGTGTAAACATATCATTACAGGAATTATTCGATGAAAATCGCGCGCGTTGCAATCATTACTCTCGCAGCACTAATCTTTTCGCAGTCTGTTTTTGCCAAGGGCGAAGCGAGTAAAGATATGGCCAAAACTATTAAAGATTCGAAGAAGTTTAGCTATCTGTCAGACTCGCTGCGGCGGGTAGGAATGATGAAAACCTTGCACGGCCCAGGACCATACACATTCTTCGTGCCAAAAAACAACGCCTTCGATGATATGCCTTACGGCAAGTGGGTTGGGCTCTGGAATGACAAACCGATGATGAAAAAGGTGCTCTCGCGAGGTCTAGTAAAAGGACGATATAACGAAGCAGAGTTGTCTGGCGGCACCATCTTGCACACCGTGGATGGTGGCATAATAAAACTCGAAAATCGTGACAAGGACCTCTGGATCGGTGATGAAAAACTCAAAGAGACCGATATTCAATGCACCAATGGCGTAATTCACATAGTTGACGGATTTATTGGCCGAGAAGCAGACAAAAAAGGCCGGTAGGACTGTTATAGCAATGTGATATTCGCAGCCCAATATTGCATCACCAGGTTTCAGCCTGGTCAACAACAGGGCGGTTTGATGATGGGCAGAGAGCTTGAAATTGATGAAAACCATGCTCTTGCGGGTGAACTGGCAGGGGTAAGATTCCGTAACGGCCTCGGTCTTGTGCCTTCGAAAATGGAATTCGACACCAATTTGGATGGCAAAGCAGATCTCGTCTTACCAATCTATACCGCCACCAATGGCAATTTTGACGGAGTCGGACTGGGAGATGGAAAAAATGCTTTTGGTATTTCAGGCAAGCTGATAGCCCTGCGAGATATCGATAGCTCTCTAAATTCCTTCAAACTTAACTTAAAGAGCCCTACACCTTCAGATCAGAGATTGAGAGTACCGCAAACTATGGCTTCACAGCCGCAAAGTTTTAGTTGGCTGAAGTAAAAATTCTGGAAGACTGCTCGACTAAGATTTGCTCGCTTCAAGAATTAGTTGCTGACGTAGGATTGTCCAATTTGCTCACATTTGTAATACCACCGCTTGGTTGGCTTTAGCTATGCTGATGACCAGCAAGCGTCGTATCACAAAGGCGCCGGCGATATTGGCCAAATCTAGAGTATGGCAGGATACTTATTCAGCACTCGATATTCAAATCAGGAGATGAAAATGAGCACTGGCATTAAGACGAAGGCGTACGCAGCTGCGGCAGCAGGTAGCGAATTGAAGCCATTTGAAATTCAACGTCGCGAGCCCGGACCGCACGACGTTCTTATAAAAATTAAATTCTGCGGAATTTGTCACTCTGACGTTCACCAGGCCAAAGATGAATGGGGCGGAGCGATATTTCCAATGGTGCCCGGACACGAAATCGCAGGCATTGTCGAGAGAGTCGGCGATCAGGTAACAAAGTTTAAGGCCGGTGATCGGGTGGGTGTTGGTTGCATGGTCGACTCGTGTAAGAAATGCGATTCGTGCAATGCCGGGCTAGAACAATATTGCGAAAAAGGCAACGTGCAAACATACAATGCCCTTGCGCTTGACGGCAAAACTCCCAACCTTGGCGGTTATTCAGAGCAAATAACTGTACTGGAGCGATTTGTAGTTCGCATTCCCGATAATATTCCACTCGATAAAGCTGCACCATTATTGTGCGCAGGAATTACAACATATTCTCCACTCAAGCACTGGAAGGCAGGCCCGGGTAAAGACGTGGCGGTGGTTGGCCTGGGCGGCTTAGGGCACGTGGCCGTAAAAATCGCGCATGCCATGGGTGCCAATGTTACCGTAATCAGCCGCAGTCTCGGCAAGAAAAAAGATGCCGAAGCTATGGGTGCAACTGGATATGTAGCGACAAGCGATCAGGCAAGCGCAGATAAAGCAGTTAGCAGCTTTGATTTAATCATCAACACCGTCTCGTCTGCAGCAGACATGAACACTTACCTCAACATGTTAAAACTCGACGGCGTCATGGTATTGGTTGGCGCACCAGCTGAGCCTCTTCCTGTCAATGCATTCAGCATAATTCCAAAACGCAGGTCCCTTGCCGGGTCGACAATCGGCGGCCTCCCTGAAACTCAAGAAATGCTGGATTTTTGTGGTGAACATAACCTCACTGCCGACATCGAAGTGATACCAATAGAAATAGTAAACGAAGCATACGAGCGGCTGTTGAAGAGTGATGTGCGATACCGCTTTGTCATCGATATTGAGTCGCTGAACAATTAAAGCACCTACAGGGAGGCCGAGCCGACTAAAACGTGCACGTTTCAGTTCTCACTAAAATGAAATGCGTGGTTTTCGAGCTCTTGCCAAATGAAATGCGTGCTTTTTACCCATTTCTAAAATGAAACGTGCACGTTTCATTTTAGAAAATACATCCCCATCCATTTAATCAAAAGAAATCACGAAGACTTGCCAGCACTGAGCAACTGCTCACCAACAATTTCGCGCCAACTGTTGCGGCCGATGTTGCCACCACAGACTACAACACCAACTCTTTCACGTGGTTTGAAATTGATGTACTTGGCAGATATGGCGGCAATGGTGCAGGCAGCCGCTCCTTCAATGAGCATGCCTTCGTTTTCTAAGAAATCAAACACGGCTTGATGAATATCACGCTCTTCAATTGAGACCCACTCGTCTACAACTTCTTGCACGAGAGGAAAAGTGATAGTTTCGGGGTCGATATTACCGGCGATACCATCAGCAATTGTTTCTTGCTGCAAAACTTTCACAACCCGACCTGAATGAATAGCTGTTTGCATTGTTGGTGATGCTGCTGCTACCACGCCTACGATGCGCACTTTAGGGTTGATTACCTTGGCCACCAGGCCAATTCCTGAGATTAAACCGCCACCACCAACCGCTACAATAATGGTTGAGAGTTTAGGAATCAGTTCATACATTTCCAGACCGACAGTGCCTTGCCCTGCGATCACTTCGCGGTTGTTGTAAGGCGAAATGTAGAGACCCTTTTGTTCTTTAGCCAGACGCATGGCGTATGACTCGGTCACGTCCATGTCGTCGCCGTGTTGCAAAAGGCCAACATTGTAGCGCTCTAGCTTTTGTTTTTTGCTCGGATTGACGTTGGTGGGCAGACAAATTCTTGTTTCGCGTTCAGTTGTAACTGCTGCTTCGGCAATGCCAAGACCGTGATTGCCGGCCGACGCGGTAAACACCTTGGTGAAGCCGCGCTCTTTGGCCCAGGTCATGGCGTTCAGTGCGCCGCGATACTTGAACGAACCGGTCACTTGCAAGTTTTCTAGTTTCATGAAAACTTCGGCCTGCGAAAGTTCGCATAACCAGTGGCTTTTTCGCAGAGGCGTATTAGTGACCAGACCACTTATTCTTTTTTTTGCCACCAGTACGTCACTGATGCTCAGTCTTTCATCGGTCACAGTCAGAACCTCTTACCTATATAGGTATTGCCCACGGTACAGTGTAATGATCTTACAAAAAAGACGAACCTGGTGGTCCGTCCTTTTAATTAGCTTAACCGCCACTCATCTGATTTTTAAACATTGATATCGAGCGGCTTCAAAATGGAGCGGGTGCGGGGAATCGAACCCCGGTATGAAGCTTGGAAGGCTGCCGTTCTACCATTGAACTACACCCGCGCTCTTTGAAGATTAGCATAAAGTGCAAGCGCGCGAAAGTTAGCTCATCTGTTATGTAACTCGAAATTAGCTTTCAGAGCGGTTCTCGTCAGCGCCCCTGAAAGCTTTGCACTCATGTAAACAAGAAGTGAAAGTGGAAAAGTTATTGACAGTTCCACTTGGCATTACACCCTTTTAGCTTAGCAAACACGTCAAGAAATCTAAAAGTTTCCTAAACAAGCCTTAAATGGCCCGTCTTAATTTGTGTTTGGGGGTCATTTAGTGATAACTTTTATATCGAAGAGGAAATCGCAGCCCGAAGCAAAAAAGACTAAAGGCTTCGGTGAGGCTTAGGTTTTGGCAACTTACGAGAGTAAAGGCAACCATGGCAACATTTATACAAACTTTAGCTTCGATGTCGCAGCAACTTGCTCTGGTATCCGATCCGAAGAACACAATTTCTTTTGCCACTACTAAAGAACTGCCAAAGCGTCTTGTGCCTCCGCACGTCGAAGCTTTAAAACCATATCAACCAGGCCGTCCTCCAGTAGAGCTGCTGCGTGAGCTCGGCATGGAGCGCTTCATTAATATGGCCTCCAACGAAAATCCACTGGGCCCACCCGCCTCGGCTTTAGAAGCTATTCAACGCACTTTGCCGCAAATCAATCGTTATCCTGACTTGTGCGGTACTAACTTGAGAACTGCTCTTGCTGAGCGCTTCGCCACAAAAATCGACAACATTGCGCTTGGTAGCGGTTCTGAAAGCACCATGGCAAACATTGTTCGTGCCTTCTTGCACGGCGATGATGAAGTGCTTACATCGCAAGGTACTTTCATCGGTCTCTATGTACTGGTTAATGCTCAGGGCATCAAACTCAATACAGTGCCTCTGAAAAACTATCACTTCGATCTTGATGGCATCGCCGCTGCGGTGAACGAAAAGACCAAGATGATCTACCTTTGCAATCCAAACAATCCAACAGGCACAATTTTCAATCGCACCGAATTCGAGAACTTCATCAGAAAAATTCCTGAACACGTTCTCGTTATTCTTGATGAAGCCTATTACGAATTTGCCGCCATCAATCCTGAGTATCCAGATTCGATGCGCTACAGACTCGACAACGTTTTGACCCTGCGCACATTTGCGAAAGCTTATGGCATGGCCGGAATCAGACTGGGTTATGGCCTTGGTCACGAATATTTGATCGATTACGTCAACCGCATCAAATTGCCTTTCGAGCCAAACATTCTTGCTCAAGAAGCCGGTCTTGCCGCATTGCAAGACGACGAATTCTTAGGCAGAACTCTCGAAAATAATGAAGAAGGCATGGCCTACTTAACCGGCGAGCTCGATAAGCTTGGCCTGCAGCGCATTCCTTCACACTCGAACTTCATCATGATTGAAAGCGGCTCGCAAGAAAAAGTGGCGAAAATCCACGATGGTTTGTTGCGCAATGGCATCGCCATTCGTCCGCTGGCTGGTTTCGGACTGCCCACTTGCTGGAGAATCAGCATTGGCTTGCCTGTAGAAAACAAACTGCTGATTACAGCGTTGAAAAAAATCTTGCAACCAGAACCGACTAAAAAAGCCGATCAATAGCCCGATCGCATATACGCTAGTCAATTAAGTCTTGCACCAATGTGCTTTTGCACCTTCTTGTGGCGCCGCGAACATTTAAACTAGTGGGACAAAGTTGAGGGTGTCCCATGGCTGTTTTCGAGTTAGGCGGCAAAAAAAGTAGCGGCTCAAATCCCAATCAGCTCTCTCTTGATTTAGACAGCGTCAGCCAGGCTGCTCTCGATGCGTTCAATGGCGTGACCAAAACTTCCAGTTTTTCCAGAACCAGCAGATTGGCTTCTGAACCGCTTTCCGTCGAGACTATCCTCAGAGAAAACTTTGGCCTCTCAGAGTTGCGGCCTAAACAAAAAGAAGTAATCGACAGCATTCTTGCTGGTCGTCACACACTGGCATTTTTGCCGACAGGCTACGGCAAGTCACTTTGCTATCAGCTGCCCAGCCAGATTTTACCCGGGGTCACTGTTGTGATTTCCCCTTTAATTGCCTTGATGCACGATCAAGTGAGCGGTTTAGAGCGCCGCGGCATTCGCAACGCCACTATGCTCAACAGCTCGCTTAATGCCGAAGAGACCGACGAACGCATCAGCGGTATGCGCCGCGGACAATACAAACTTGTCTATGTTGCACCTGAACGCCTTGAGTCTCCGCGTTTTCGCTCGCTTTTGCAAAGCCTCAATATTTCGCTGCTAGTGATAGACGAAGCCCACTGCATCAGCCAGTGGGGCCATGATTTCAGACCGCAGTATCGCAATTTAAGAAGTTATCTTGGCCTCATGCCCAAAGCGACAATTCTGGCATTGACAGCCACAGCCACTCCGCGCGTGCAGCGTGACATTCCCGAGTCGCTTGGGCTACCCAGCATGACTTGCGTAATTGGATCTTTTGATCGACCCAATTTGCGCTTTGAAGTCGAACAGTGCGCCAACAATGCCGACAAAGACCGGCATGTAAACGGGCTTTTAGCGACCGGCAGCGCCAAGTCTCCCACTATTATTTACACAAGCAGTCGCAAAGAAGCAGAAGAGTTGGCGCGGCGCTTAAAGGCGACAAAAGTCGCAGCTGCCTGTTATCACGCCGGCCTCTCGCCTGATGTGCGAAAAAAAGTGCAAAACAGTTTCGAAGCAGATCGCATCAGCGTTATTGTCTCTACAGTGGCTTTTGGTATGGGTGTCGACAAGGCAAATATTCGCCGCGTCATTCACTACAACATGCCAGGCTCGATGGAAAATTATTATCAAGAAGCAGGCCGCGCCGGACGCGACGGCAATGATGCCACCTGCACTTTGCTTTATCAAGCCAAAGATATTTACACCCAGAGATGGCTGATGGACAAAAATTTTCCTGATGCTAAAGCTGTGGCCCACTTGCTCAAATTTTTACATGACAATTCGCAGCAGTCGATGCGTCCCATGGATTTGCACAAGCGTATGCGCATGGAAGATTCTGCCATTAACAGCGCCCTCGATTTGCTCAAGCATTTGAACTTGCTTGATGTGGATGCTTCAGGTGTACGGGCGCGAGAAATATCGGGCCACAGAATGCCCTCTATAGATATGAGCTGGCTTGATGCTAGAAAAGATAGAGACTCTTATCGCCTCAATCAAATTATCAAATACGCTCAAGATGCTACTTGCCGACGCAAACAGATTCTCGCTTACTTCGGACAGACTCTCGACAATGGCTGCACCGGATGCGATGCCTGCCACCCGGTAGAACGGCCCGCCTACATATCTATGCCCAGTTTAGCTGCAGCAGCAAAAAGCGACGGCAAACGCGCCGCCAATTCGCGTTCAGCTCAAAGTCTCTATTCTGAGTCACGTCCTGCTGCCGCTAAAAGCTCGAGCAGCAGCAAGGGTGGCGCTAAATCTTCTACTAAGGCTACCGCTAAAAAAGATCGTGGCGCCCCCAGTGAGCTGCGCGATGCCATTTTAGTTTTGACAGGCGAACTGAACGGCAAAGTTGGGCGCACCACTGTTGCTTCTATTTTGGCGGGCAGCAAGGCAAAAAAATTGAAAGAGAAACAACTCAATAAAGTTGCGGCCTACGGCAAATTTGCCCACGTGCGCATGGAAGAAATTATGGACACCATCGACGAGATGATCGCCGAAGAAGCTTTGGAAGTGGTACCGGGTATGTATCCAAAATTGATCTTGGCTTAACAGCCAGCAAACAATTGGCTGTGGCATTTCGTTTACCTATATCGATTACAAAGAAGACGAACGAACTACTATTTCAACATGTTCAGTACTTGACACAACAGTCAGGAGAAGGCGGAAACGGCATTGTCAAGCACAATAAGGAAGCCTGCCTTAAAACGGGCTAAGAAATTTACTCTAGCTCATATACTTACGGAGTTAACACCGAGTTAACTCTGTTAACAGCGCACCACACACCGCCGGAGTATTTAAGAACAATGACTACAACCGTAGAAACCAAGAAAACCATTATTGAAACCAACTGGAACACAGTTAGAATCCAAGAACAAGCTTCACGCGTTTTGGGCCTTCAATGGATGACCACAATGCAACTTCTCCAAAAATTTGGCGGAGAAAAGGCTGTTGAAGAATTCAAAACAACAATGGAAGCTCACAAAGTTGAGTACTTCAAAGGTCTCGGAGTCAAAACACCTTTAGAGCTCGTAAAAGCTATCGCTGAATTCGACGTTAACGTCTATGGCAGCAAAGTAGAAATCTGGGGCGACGACAAAACCGCTACCCTTCACTACCTTTCCTGCGGTATGTTCAAAGCTCTTGAGCAAGCTGGCTTGATCAAAGACGAAAACCGCGAACAAATGTCCAAAGGCATGGAAGCCTGCATGACTTCCTTGGCTCACAAATTCGACTTCACAACTGGCGTTGAAATGTGCTCCAAAGAGAAGACAGCTACCGTTACTTTCTCCAGAAAGTAATTAGCTTCTAGCTAATAAAGCATTGAAGAGAGTCGGCACTGCCGGCTCTCTTTTTGTTTGCCCCGGCAATTGTGATACTGCCGGGAATGCTTAATGGAAAGGCCATGAATTTAAAGCCAGTCCAAGCGTACAGTCTGGTGCTAGCATGTACGCTTGGGCTGGCTAATGCGCCGGAGGCCGGGGCCATAAATGGGCCTGGCAAGCACGCTAGAGCAAACGCACCTGTATCTTTAGAGAGCCTGTCTGCCAGGCAAGATTTAAATGACGCCTTGACAGCGACATACCAACTAATTCAAAAAACATCTCTTGAAGTTGATTTTGTCATGTCGGAAGTAGAGGCCGAACAAAACGTTTACGAAGAAATTCTCAACAGCTATCAAAATGCCCGGGACAACACAGTTGCCAGAAACAACGCTTTAGCCTTTGTCACCAACGGTGCACTATGGGCGGTGTGTGAAGGTTTAAGCATTCCGACATACAAGCAACCCAGACTTTCGATTCCATCGGGCACCACCGGCATTATCGCTGGCGCTATTCCGTCGGTTTTCTCGCTCTGGGCCATGCATCAGCAGCAGGGCAAAAAGACAACTTCAGAAACTGCCCCGAATATTCTGGCCAAATTATTCGATTATCCAATCACGCCTGATATCGACTATCCGTTGTCGGTGTGGCATTTTTTGCAATCTGTTCCACCCGAAGATAGTAGTGGCAAAACCAGACGCGAACAGTTAATTAGTCGCTGGCTTAGCGATAAAAATTTGCCTGATTTCACTGACCCAAGTTCTCGCAATCAGCTCGATATAATTACAGCCAGCGTTAGTCACCGCAGGGTCTAACCATCGATAGCTTGAATACCAGAATGGTGATGTTGCAACAGCTGGAAGGCGCAGTTATGAAAATGAAGCGCATGTTGCTCGAACTTTCAATGGTTGCTCGCGGCGAGAAATCCATCTAAATCGCAACGCAGAGAAATGTGATCGCTGCTACCTGAGCCGTCCACAAGCAATTTAGCGCGGCGGTGGGGCTCGTCTAATTCGACATAGCGATCTTCGGCCGGCATCCAGAATTTCTCCCACAACTCTTTTTTAGCTTCACCGTCGCGTGCTATGCCTCGCTCAAGTCGTTCGCTGCGCGAACAATACAGCCAAAAGGTCAGATCATAAAAAGTATCGAGCTCATAGCGTGTGGAATAGATTCCTTCCACCAGTGTGATGCCCTGGTTCGAGACTTCGCACCATTCGGCCAACTGGTCGCTGGCCCAATCATATCGCTGGTAATAACCTGCATTATTTTCGCTCAAGGGCTTAAGTACATCCCGACGCAGGCGCTGCCAATCAAAATCAGATCCGATCAAAGCCAATGATTCGCACTGAGGTAGTCGCTGCACCGACGGTTTGCAAAAGTCATCCATGTGTATTACCTGGGCTGAGGCGCCGGCTTGCGCCAGTGCGTCCGCCAGGCGCTTTGCAAAGGTGCTCTTGCCTGAGCCGCCGCAGCCGTCTACTCCAAGCAGCAAACGACTGCTTGATTTCTCAAGTAAATGCTCAGTAAGTTCGGCGAGACAAATGGAAGACAGAATTTAGACCAGTTGCAGTTTGGGTTGACCGCTTTGCTCCATTGCCTGGGCAAGAATTGCTCGCGACGGATAGAAGCGATCAAATACTAACTCAACTGCTCGGGCAAAAGAAGTAGCAGAATCACCAGCAGGCGAAATTGCCTTGGCTGCCTGCCAGGCACTTTCGCTTGAATCGGTCATCGCCACACCAAAGCCCACACCGGAGAGCATATCTACATCGTTCCAGTTGTCGCCAAAAGCCAGAACGTCATCGGTGTGAAAACCTAGTTTAAATGCCAGTTCTTGCAAGGCGGTAAATTTGCTGGTAGCTAGCGGCATAAATTCGAGAAAACCTGGTTCACTTTCAACTATTTGCATGTGATCTTGATAGCGCTCGGTAAGCGAAGCTCGTAGCTCAGCGATGCGTTCAGGATGGTGGCAAAAAACGATTTTCTGAGCGCCATCGCCCTTCAGCTCATGCAAATATTCATTTTTGATTGGTTTGCGCGAACGGGTACAGGCCTGATATTTCAGCGTCCACTCGTTTTCTTGGCAGTAAAAAACAGACTCGCTGTGATAATAGTAAACGCTGAGATTATGCTCGCGCCCCTCTTGAATCAGAGTGTGGGCAAGGGTTTGATGCAGTTTTTTCTCAAGCAAAACTTCTCCGCTGAGAGGCATTTTGATGACGATGCCGTCGCAAGAAATCACCGGACCGGTCAAGCCGAGGTGATGATAAGTTGGCAGAATATCTTCATGACGACGGCCGGAAGCCATGATGATCTGGCAACCATGATCTCTTAAAAGCTTGATGGCACTTAAGTTTGCCTGACTGACGGTTTTGTCGGCCGACAACAAAGTGCCGTCCAGATCTATAGCAGCAGCTTTAAAAGGAAATTTTATCAAAGTGCCGCTTTCTTTTTTGCTGTCGCTCATTATGTTCATTCCTCTAACTAGATGCCCAGCATGCACAAACACGCAAAATCCATTATAATTCCGATCATACACGCAAAATCCCGCAAACTACAAGTACTAAACGGCAAAAAACATAAAATGCTTAACCAGGAACGCAAAGACAATATCCTCAAAGCACTGGCCGAACGCGGTCGCGTGCTCTCTTCTGAGCTGGTTGCCCAACTCAATGTTTCAGAAGATACAATCAGGCGCGACCTCAAAGACCTGGCAAGCGCCGGTTTGATTAAAAGAGTGCACGGTGGTGCACTGCCCGTAGGCAATGTGCCCATGAGTTACACAAAAAGGCAAAAAGAAGCGGTAGGTGAAAAGGCGGCCATTGCCAAAAAAGCAGCAGGAATGGTGAGCGCCGGCCAGGTGGTGTTTATCGACGGCGGCACTACTACCGGCATGGTGGCACAGTTTTTGCCCAAAGATTTAAAAGCCACTTTTATCACGTACAGCTTGCCTACAGCCATTGCTTTAACCGAGCACACAGACAGTCACGTGCGGCTTCTGGGGGGCAAAGTAGTGAAAGAGCTTTTACTTACCATGGGGCCCGGGCTATTAAAAGAAATTGAAACCATACAAGCAGATCTTACTCTGGTGAGCGTGGAAAGCATTCACGAAGAGTTCGGCGCCACGGTTTCACACCCTGACGACGCGCTGGTGAAGCGGGCTTTTATTAATCAATCGGCCGATACCATTATTCTGGCCGGCAGCGAAAAATTTGGTAAAGCGGCACCATATCGCATTGCCTGGCTCAATGAAGTGGGCTCGATTATTACTGACGACGCTCTCGACAAAAATTTGCTTAAAGCTTGCAAAAAGGCCGGCGCAGGCATTGTCATTGCCGAGTAATTTTTTTAGCGCAATAAACGCCCGTCAGACATATATTTGAGTCTGAGTAAAAGGCCTAGATATTCTTGCGTCAGAGCCAGACTGGGCTCGCCAGGCCGATCAACGGCGTCAAGCAAGGTGAACGAAGAAGCAGGGTGGCCCCGCTCGTGCCCGTTATCGATGAAAATCAAAGTATCAAGCCCTTTAACATGTGAGTGCTTTGGTACAAAACCGGCTGCCGTTGCGTGGGCGGCCACATGCTCAAGAGCTTCGCTAATGGCGGCCCTTTGTATTTTGCGAGATCTTTTCAGGGCCCATTTAGTAACCAGGGTGAGGCCGCGCAGAACGTCATAGAAATAAAAGCGCGGGAAGGCCGGCATCAGCCAATTCTCGTCGATAACTTCGTCGGTACGCTTAGAGCGAAACAATTTTCTTTCAAGCAAATATTCCACGCCCTGATCTAAAAAGAGCAACTCTTCTTCGCTCAGCAAATTAGTATCGAGGCCAAGAAGGGCCTCTAAAGCGGGAAGCGTGGAGAGCACCGAACAGCTGGGATGATCGCGCAAATAGTTAGACTCGTCGCAATTAAGCCCGCCTTGCTCCATCTTATATCTAACGAACCAGGGGCGCACCCAGCTCAAAGCCCGCTCATGATCAGGCGATGCATCGAATGAATCGCTGGGAATAGTGCGGGCCACGGCGGTTTTTCCTGAAAGGATACGGCCGTCGAGCAATTTCAAATCAGCATCAAATAGTTTGGTGTCATAGAAGACGCGATAGACCGAACCTAAATAACAGTGACAGGCTACATTGAGGGTCGAATCAAATCCGCTGGGAATTTCTTCTTCTTTAAAAGGGAAGAAATGCAGATAATGCTTATCGATTGCTTCGGCATACTGGTCGATAAAAGTGACCGGTATGCGAGTGGCCAGGCCAAGTTCGTCGAGCAACAAAGTGTGCCACCATGGGCTGTTCCACTTAGGCCAATAGGGATCTTTGACGACCGCCTGGCTTGACTCTGAGCTATCGAGATAAGCGACGCTATTGTCTACGGCACCAATGGCAGGCTGCTCGCTGAGTGCGCTGAGTTCAGTTACGGCCGCGCGTAGCGGCTGAATGTGCTCATCGAGATAGTGTAAAACTTCGCCCGGCATATTGCCTAGAGATTGCCTCTGGAGGCCTGTTCAAGCTCAATCGATTCAAACAAAGCCTGGAAATTGCCTTTGCCGAAACCTTTAGCACCTTTGCGCTGAATTACTTCAAAGAAAAGCGTAGGACGATCTTGCACCGGCTTGGTGAAAATCTGCAGCAAATAACCTTCCGACTCGCGGTCCACAAGAATGCCCCATTTGGCCAGTTCTTCAATATTCTCGTCGATGGCGCCTACCCGTGCAGACAGAGCTTCGTAATAGGACGGTGGAGCATTGAGAAATTCGATACCGCGCTGACGCAATTCTTTAACGGTGGCGATGATATCGCGGGTGGTGATGGCAATGTGCTGCACACCGGGAGCGTGATAGAAGTCGAGATATTCGGTAATTTGCGATTTGCGCAAACCTTCATCAAATGGCTCGTTGATAGGCAGTTTGATGGAACCGCTCTTGTTGGCCATTACTTTCGAAACCAAAGCGGAATACTTGGTGCTGATATCTTTGGCGTCAAAGTATTGATAGATGTGGAATCCGAAAATCTTGCTATAGAACTCAACCCACTGGTCAAGCTTATTGCCTTCCACATTACCGACCACGTGGTCGATAGAGGCTAAGCCCACTGAGACGCCTTTCTTCTCAACTTCTTTGAAGCCGGGAGCAAAGCCTTTATAGTTTGTGCGGTCGAGGAAAGTGTGAACAGTTTCGCCATAAGTCGCGATGGCGGCAGAAATGTAAGTGCCGTGTTCATCGGTAACAGTGGTAGGCTCTTGCACTGAGCGTGCACCACGGGCAATGGCAGTCTCGTAGGCTTTACGCACGTCGCGAGTGCGCATGGCCACGTTCTTAACACCGTCGCCGTGCGTTTGCACGTGCTCGGCGACAGCGTGACCTGGTTGCAGTGCTGCGGTCAAAACGATAGCAACTTTCTCTTGCTTGAGCACATACGAAACAGCCTCGCGATTACCGGTTTCTAGACCGCGATAACCGACAATGTCGAATCCGAAACCGCGATTGTAGTAATAGCTGGCTTGAAGAGCATTGCCGACAAAAAATTCAATATAATCAAATCCGTCGATCGAAATTTCTTCTACAGCGTTTTTGCTTGCTGCTTCTAAGGCACTAGCTTCTTTGACCACGACTCATTCCTCGCTGCTAAAACAGGTTGCGAGGCGATTAGCCTCTAAACACTGACAAAAAGTATATTCACTTTCCATATTGTACGACCAGCAAAGGCCCTAGAACCACAGTTTGGCTGCGGAGAACCTTAGAAAATATTGGCTTGCATTCAAAACAGTCTCATTTTTAGACTGTTTCTATCAACCTACTTTGCGGTTTTATCGGCGGCATCAAGACCCAGTTTGGTCCTCAGCTTCTTCAAGAGGTCAGCCGTAGGCTGATCTGTGGGCGGATTCTTGAGCGCTTCCATCACCAGTGTTTTCGCTTCCGCCTTGCCGGCCTCTGTGGTGGCCAGGCAATCAGCCAGGCCGAGCTTGGCGGCATCAAAGTCAGGAGCCAACTTTATGAGCTTGCGATAAATAACAATGCCTTCCGCATTCTTACCGGCTTTGCGATAAGCCTGAGCCAGCTTGAACGAATGCAGCGAACTGAACTCGTTACCCACCGCCGCTTTTCGGTAGTGCACAATCGCTTCTTCACTCTTGCCGAAATGCTCGAGCACCTGGCCCATCATCATTTCAATCGTCAAAATTTGCGGATATTTCTTGTTCAGTGCTTCCAGTTCAGCCATGGCCGTCTTCTCATCGCCGGCGCAAGCTTTACGCCAGGCGTGTAAACAGCCGTCTGAAATCACGGTCTCAGCGTTCATATCAAACTGGTGTGAGCCCTGCACAGTGCCCGGTGCTTCAGATTCCACATGTATAGTGTTTTTTTGCTCGAGCTTGCCGAAGCGCTCTGACGGAGGGTCAACTCGCCCTGAACAGGCAGCGAGGCCTAAAACGCAGGTGACACTTATCACTGCCAGGCGGCGATTATGGAAGCAGTGTGGCATGGCCGAATCCTTGCATCACTCGTGGCTCTTTTACTTTCGATATAGACAGGTCGCGGTTAAGAGTGGCGTCCGGCAGCGGTGGTGGATTAGTCTCCATGGTGTCATCGCTGGCAAAGGCTTTGTCTAAGCCGTGACTATGTTTTGCTTTAGCTTGCAAAAATCTGATGCGTTGATTGATTTTCGCGGCATATTTTTCAGGCACACCATTGTCATAAACTAGGTCTACCAGTACTTTGCCGGCAGTATAGCTGTCACCCTTTTTCTCGTAAAGTTCAGAGAGGGCAACACGCAGAAATAGATCTTTGGGTTTTTCAGCTTTAGCAAAGTTGAGGCGACTAACAGCATCATCAAGTAATTGTTTGTCAGCTGAAATGACAGAAAGCTGGTGATAGGCGTGATAAAAAGCCGGATCGAGTTCGGTTACCGCCAGATACTCATGGCTCGCTTCTTTGATGCGTCCTAATTTGCGCAGGCCTTCAGCGTAGGCATACCGCACTTTTGCATCAGAAGGTTCTTCGTCTACCCGGGCTTTCAGTTGCACCAAATCTGGTGCGGCGACGGTACCAGGTGCGACACCATGAACAATGCGGTGGCTTTGTTGCGCGAGAGCTGTTGTTTGGCACACCGTAGTTATAGTGATTGCGAGAAAAATGACTTTCAACATTGGCTGCTATTTGTTTCCTGAACCGCCGACAAAAATAAAACAGGCCTGAAAAAAGCCATGATAACGGTTTTTTACCGAAATCGCCCCTGAAAGAGACTCAGGCATCGGACAAACGCAACAAAAAGGACCAGGAGGTCCTATGCAGCTGCTGTCTTCCGAATTATTAGTCTGTGATAATTTGCTTCAATTTTTGTTGAACTTTCAACTGCATGACCTTCGCTTGTGACACTGCTGGTCACGCTTTCGATGGGCTCGCCGTCATCGAGCAACACCTCAAGAAGCTCACCGGTGGCCATTTTGTCTAATCTTAAACGAGTTTTGACAAAATTCATCGGGCAGGCCACCCCGCGTAAATCGAGGAGAAAAACCGCTTGATTGTGGTCGCTTTCCATCCGCTTCCTTTTAGTTAGTCTCTTTAGTTAGTCTCTTTTTTTAAAACAAAGGTCAGGCAAGCAGCCCACCGGGTCAGGGCAAAGCTCAGGCCCTCCATAGATTTTCCACTGCTTGGCAAAACATTCGCGACTAACTATATAAGCGGCCAATGAGTCGAGTAGTTCTTCTGCGCTCTTATTATTATCGGCCGCCAGACACTTAAGACAGAGCACGTCTTTATCTTCACCAAGGGCAAGATTGAGTACCTGTTGCCGCAAACATAAATTGGCGGAGCAAAAGAGACAAACGGCCGGAACTTCTTCTATCAATTGGCAGCTTTGCATTAATTCAGTCAGTCTAGTGGGGCGATTACGAAACTTTGTGGGACGACCACCTTATCAAAATCTAGATTACTACCTTAATCTTATCTTTAATTGTAAAGGGGTTGTGATTTGCCCAAGTTGGAAGCAGTTCATTCAAGTGATTCGTCACAGCCGCCTGTAAATGGTGGCTTGAACTTGATGGAGCTCACCGCTGCCGGCAAATCTAAATCAGACAAAGCCGACCCGAGCTTCAAGCAAGCCGCCGCCGAAATGACCAGCAGTCTGGCCGCCGGCATTACAGGCACAGTAGTATTTTCCATCGCCACAGCCGCAGCTACTCACAATTGGGGCAAAGCGCTCACTATTCCTATGGCCATGGCCGCAGGGTCGTTAGTCAAATACGGCACCAAGAGCGGCATGGAAGCGGTGATGCTCGATAAGAAAGATCGCACGGCGTCAGCCGCCGATTTAGCCTGGGGGGGAGTGGACGCCCTGGCGGGTATCGGCGCCAGCGCCACAGAAAGACTGGTTGCAAAAAAATATCTGGTAAATCTCGGTCGCCAGTCACTGGGCGCCAATATGGCCGAATCTCTGGCTGAAGAGGCCGGCAAAATCATCACCAAAGAGTCTGTCATGCACGGGCTCAAAGCCAATGTCGTGCGCGGCGTGACCGGCGGTGCTTCCGGAGCCGGCATCTGGAGCCTGCCTCACAGAGTCAATGAAAACTGGGACGAATTCAAAAATGCGCCTCTTACCGGCTTGAAAAATACTGCCGGCGCTGTCGGTCTCGACACTATATACGGTGCCGCCTTCGGCGGTCTACTCACAGGCGGAGGCACAGCCATCAGCCGCCGCACCGAGATTATCGGCCGGGTAAAAAACGCCGTTAAACCAGATGCGGATTTGCTCAGGCTCGACACCTATCATATAAATGATTTCCACAGCAATACCGAACAATTGCCGCGTATTAAAACAGTGCTCGATCAGCGCGTGGCCGCCTCCACCGCCAAAGGGGTGGAGTCGCGCTTCATTGTGCCAGGCGACATTGAATCGGGTCGGGTCAATTTTGCTTTCACCAATGGCGGGCAAATCGAAAACGAAGCGATCATGAAAATGGGAGTTAAAGAGCTGGTGCCGGGCAACCATGCCTATGACGCCGCTGGCGGCAGAGCCGATGTGCCGCGTTATCCGGCCATTATGGAACCGCTCCTGCAGAAACATCCCGACGTCTCTCTCATTGCCTCTAATCTTGATGTCTCGGCCCATCCGCAATATCAGCGCATTTTAAAACCCTATGTAGTGCGCGAAGTAGAAACTCCCTGGGGCAAAACTAAATTAGGTACCATCGGCGTCACCACCGAAGAAGGGGCCGTAGGCGGACTTAAATACTTAGACCCACACAAAACCACAGAAGACGCCATTAATACGCTGAAAAAAGAAGGTGTGACGATCTTCCAAATTCATTCACATCTTGGTCTCGGTGAAGACATTAAACTGGCTCGCTATTTAATCGAAAAGAATCTCAAAGTGGCCGGCATTGTCGGAGGACATTCCCACGACGCTCTACCCCGGCCACTATGGGTCGGTTCGCAAGCAGAAGGTGCATCCGGTTTATCCAGACTGAATCCATTCGGGCGCAACAGCAAGTTCAGCGTTTCCAGTGCCGATACAAAAGGCAAATTTGAAATTCCAATCGTGCAGGCCGGTCACAGCGGCAACTGGTTAGGAGAATTCAACCAGGCAATTTTGCCGGACGGCACAGCCCACCGCTATGCCACCACCAGCCGTTTGCACCAGATTACAGATGACATTGCCGAAAATCCAACCATTCGTAAATTCCTTGACGACACTGCTTCTGATATCAATGCTTTAAAAAATGAGGTATTTGATAGTCATGCGGTAAAACCATATAGCGCGGCCGGTTCTCGCAATCAAGAAACTTCCATGGGCAACTTGATGGCCGATGCCATTAGATTCGGCCTCAAGGATAAACTGGGCGATCAGGCACCGCAGGCAGTGCTGGTGCATTCCGGCGGCATTCGCACCGGTATTGCCGCAGATATACCCTTGAACCGTCTCGATATCGCCAATATCGTCATGAATGCCGGCAAACGCGAAGGCGAACAACAAGAACTGGCGATGATGAATTTAACCGGAGCTCAGCTCAAAGACGCCATCGAATATGGTGTGCGCGAAAGGGTAGCTGCGGAAAAACCAAGCCTCAGTGCCCAGGTAAAAAATCTATTTGCCGAACAGGTAACCGAGCACGTAGATGAGCCCGGCAATTTCGTTCAAGTGAGCGGTCTGAAATATTCGTACGACGCCACCAAACCTGGGCTTACCTCTAAAGGCGGCGACGGTCAGCGAGTTTCAGGTTTGCAGTTGTTGAATAACGGGGTCTACGAAGCCATCGATCCTGAAAAAACATATTCTATCGCCGCACGTTTCCACCCTCTAGAAAAGTGGTGGAAATATGGCATCTTCGGCGACAAAACACTAGAGCAGGTGCATAAAGAATTGTCGGTCACACCGCTGAAAATCTCCCAGGTTGATCTAATCGGCGATTATATTCGCGGCAAAGTTTTAGACCCGAGCAAACTCTCGGCAGTGGAAGGCAGAATCACCGATCTAACTCCCAAACCGTCTGGAGACGTATTGCGTCCAGCCAAATCAATGATGGTGGCACCAATTTTGTCGGGCAAAAACAGCCTTGATCAAAACGAAAAAAGAAACAAATAATCGGCCCAGATAAACGGTGCTGTACACTACTTTTTATGGTCACAGCAATTAAAATCAGGCTTTTGCTTCGAACAGCGGTACTTAGTATCGTTGTTCTCGCCGCTCTGTGCAGGTTCGCTATCAGCCCCGCTTCCGGGCAGAGCCTCAATACTGATAAAGCTTTGCAAGCATCTGCAGTGGTAGCAAGTGATCGACTGCTTACTGAAGGCAAAAACTTTTTTCTCGCCAACGATTATGCATCGGCCTTAAATTCATTCCGCCAATTTGAGGCGGTGAGACCTAATAATTTTCCTGTGCATTTCTGGATTGGCCTCATTCTCGATCAAAACGGCGACGCAGCCGGTGCTCTCGATCAATATCGCCAGTCGCTGACGCAAGCCAAAACGGTTGACATGGACAGTGCCGAACTGCGTGTCAATCTGGGCAATACACTGTCGAAAATGGGCTACAGCAAAGAACCACTGGCCGACTATCAGCGTGCCATCGTCATTGATCCGATGAATCCTTTAGCTCATTTAGGCTTGAGCAAATGCCTGATCGACAGCGGCGATTATGCCGCAGCGCTAAAAGCTGTAGATCGCTTTGGCACACTGGGGGGCCGCGACATCAATGTGCCATTATTGCGGGGCCTGGCTCTGACCGGTCAGGGCAACTACGCCGAGGCCCGTCAACAATTGCGCAATTATCTAAGTTTTACAAATAGTTCTAGATTGCCGACGAACCCGGCGCTGACTGCATTGGCGACAAAAATTTTAAATGAAATAGAATCTGCTCCGGTGCCATAAGTAAGTCGGCGGCACTGTTACGTTTCAAATTTGCACGCTAGACTAAAGCGATGACCATTAAAAAACTAGAGTTGCGATTAGAAAGCGATGCCCTGGGCGATATTCAGGTGCCGGCTCAGGCTCACTGGGGTACGCGTACGGCGCGCTGGCTGGAGCATTTCAAGCCGGTGGAAGGTCGTCTACAAGAAACCGCCCACCCTCTCTTAATAGATGGTTTGCTTCTGGTATTTAAGGCAAAGCTTGCTCTGGTGCGCGAATCAGTTGAAGCAAGCAGCTCCTTAGCGCGCATTAAAGCTCAAGTATGCGACGAAATTCTCAATGGCCAATGGCGCGAAGAATTAGTAGTCGACCCGCTTTTATCACCCGGCGGCGAAGCTCTGCTCGACAATCTCAACGAAGTTGTCACTGGCCGCGCTGCTGAAATACTGGGCCTGCATCCTTCTAATTTAGCCGAGCAGACTTCGGCCCTTGGTCTCAGCCAGAGCGATCTGGAACTGACAGGGCAAGACGCTTACGTGGTCGGTGCCAAGCTGGCATTGCTCGTTGCCAGCCGCGAACTTTCGTCGGCCTTGCTTGATCTAGAACGTCTGTTGCGACGTAAATCGCTGGAAATTGAAAAGAGTTTGCGCGGGCTAGGTTATGAAAATGAGCCTGAGTTGCGCTCTGCCAGAGACTTCAATAATTTCGGCACTACCGCCGAAAGAGTGATTCGCCGACTGGCTGAAGGCAGAGAAAGATTGCTCGAAGTGTCATTTCGCGGCAACCGCACTTATCGCGAAAGCCTGGTGAGAGAACTTTCACTTGCCAGCGGTTTTAAATTGCGTGGTGGTGAAGAAATAATCGGCAATGGTCTGGTTAACGCATCATTAGCAGACCTGCTCACTGTCTCATCTATATTGAAAGAACTGGCCATTGAGCTGAGCAAAGTTTGCCAGAATCTCTCTCGTTTGAAAGATTTGAAAAACGACTCACCTGCCCCGGCGGCACTGCAGGCAAGCTGCATCAAGGTTATAGGCGCAGATGTCTGCGTCAGCCTGGCCCTGCAAAATTCTCTCGGTGATAGTGGCGCACCGGCATTGACTCTGGCCGCCAACAGTCTCTTGCAATCGATTGATCAAATTCGCACCGCTATACGCGCCTTCAATCATTCCTGCGTAGCAAATGTAATTTTGTTACCGTCCACCGAGAATATTTTAGAGAATCTCAGCCTGGCACCATAGGCGGTGCTAGGGGCATTTGCCTCCCAGTATATCGATCGGTACCAGATCGATATCAGCTCGATAGCACTGCAAAATCAGTGAGGCGCTTATCAGGTGAAGAAATATGAAACTGATCTGATCTAGCAAAACAGCTTCAGATTTGGTTACCATTAGAGCTTAGATTATTTGAAAAACGCCAGGCGAGTGATTTGCCTGTGCCGGCCACTTGTAAGACAAATTCATTTTGCGGAGACCACTTTCATGTTTAGCGGATATCGATTTGAAATGATTGTCGGCTGCATGAGCGCCGGTAAATCAAGCGAGCTGATTAGACGAATCGAAAGAGCGCGCCTGGCCTATTTGCCCACAATTATTGTGCGCCCCACCACCGATACGCGTTCTCGCCCTAATCATGTCGAATCGCGCAATGGCATGGCCTCACAGGCAATCGTGGTTGATTCCGCCCGCGATATCCTCAAATATTCCTCTCACGCTGTCGTAATTGGCGTTGACGAAAGCCAATTCTTTGAAGACGAGATTATCGACGTCATTCTCAATCTACTTAGACAGAAGAAAAAAATCATCGCCTCCGGCCTTGATCTCGATTTCCGCGGCAAGCCTTTTGGCCCAGTGCCTAGTCTTTTGGCTCTGGCCGACCGCGTCGACAAATTACTGGCCGTTTGCCGCAAATGCGGTTCAGATTTCGCCTGCCGCACCCAGCGGGTGGTGCATTCAAGCGAACAGATCCTGGTGGGCGACGCTCAATATGAAGCGCGCTGCATTCACTGCTTCGAGCCGCCGGGCGAATATCAATTGAGATTAGACCTCCCAAAGACTGAGCAGGCCGTGCCACAGCTCGTACTGGCTGCTCAAGAAGCTGAGCTGGTTCACTAAATCGGCCTTTAGTGCCAATTCATCCTAATTGGCAGGCTGCGTCAGTAATGCTTACAACGGCACATTACGAAGCCGTAACTGAGACTCCATGCCTGATGCCAACGTAACGACTTCGTAACGTGGCATATACCACCGTTACCGCCCGGTTGTCATGGGAATACATCCTCAGACTCAGCAATAGTCGTTGGAGAATTACTATGATTTCTTTTCAGAAACTTGTCAGCCCACTACGCCGTTTGTTCGTTCGCGATAAGCACGAAGAATATGAGGCTTTACCCAGTCCTGGTGACGACGCCGCCCACCCATGGCAGCGCAACCTGGATTCACTGGCGAATCGAACGCCCGACGTGCCTGACCTGGCCAGTGCCACAACTGATGTGGAAACACAGTTTATGGCTTTGATGGAACAGGCCAGACTGGAGAAATTGAGGGTAGAGGCCGAGCGCGGATTAAATCATAGTCCGAAACGCAAAACCGATGCTACCGTGACCGATGCAAAAGCCTGGTGGGGCCAATCAGTGGCCACCTGGGAGCCTCTCGACGCCAAAAATGTCGATAGTTTCGCCGAGCGCAGGCACCCTCGTTCATCTAAGTGGTTTAACAGCTGAAATCTAAGCCAGCAAATCGTCAACAGTATTTAAGTCACTGATTTAGCCATCAGTGGCTTTGTCTTTACAAGCGATAGGCAAAGGTTTAAGGAGCGGAAGGCGGTGGTATGATCGTTCTAGTTAAATTGACGACAAGCCTTCCGGCCTGTCTTATTTGCTAATTTTATTTTCAGCGGGGTTTCAATAGTGTTGAGAAAATCAATTTTCTTACTATCCACAGCGGCTCTTTTGGCTTGCTGCATCAACATTAATCCATCCAGTGTGGAAGCAAAAGGCAAGGGCCATCGCGGTGCTTACCTCGTGCCACCACCACCAGCATATGCTCCTTCGATTTTGCCGGCATCGGTGGCAAGAAACAGTGGTTTGATCGCTTACTCAAGAGAAGTGGTGCCTGAAGCCACTGAAAGTACCGACGCTGCCAATGCAGAAGCAAAGCCAGTGCACATCAAGGTTTACGGACCGTCTTCGCAAATCATCAAACCAACAGCCAGCCGCAAAGGCGTAAGCTTCTATAACTAATTAGTTTCAGTAGCTGTTGAACAGAAATATTAGAGAGACTGAATTTTTCATTCGGTCTCTCTTTTTTGCTTTGCAGTTTTTACCTAGGAGCGTTCCAGTTTTTACCTAGATGCGTTCCACAATCATGGCGATACCCATTCCGCCGCCGACGCACAAGCTGACGCAACCATAGCGTTTCTGGCGCTTTTGCAGCTCCATCGATATGGAGAGCAATAGTCTGGCACCGGTAGCTCCAAAAGGATGACCCAGGGCAATGGAGCCGCCGTTGACGTTAACTATGTCGCGATCAAGGTGCAATTCTTTTTCGCAAGCGAGGTACTGCACAGCAAAGGCTTCGTTGATTTCAAAAAGATCTATGTCTCCCATCTTCAAGCCAGCTTTTTCTAAGGCCATGGGAATGGCAGGCACAGGGCCGATACCCATAATTTCCGGCGGCACGCCGGTAACCGCCCACGACACTACTCGGCTGAGTGGCTTGAGTTTATTTTTCTCGGCATTCTTCAAGCTGGTGACCACAAGCGCCGCAGCACCATCGACGATACCGCAAGCATTGCCGGGGGTGACGCTGCCGTCTTTACGGAAAGCCGGCTTCAATTTGGCCAGACCTTCAATGGTAGTTTCTGGACGGGCGTGCTCATCGCGATCAATGACAATGGGACCTTTTTTAGAAGGAATTTCAATGGCGCGAATTTCTTCTTTTAGTCGTCCGCTTTCAGCCGCTGCTTTTGCCAGTTGCTGACTGCGCAAAGCAAATTCGTCCTGCTCCTGGCGGGTGATTTTATATTTTTCCTGCAAATTCTCAGCCGTTTCGCCCATAGAAGCTTTGGCGTAAGTGTCGCGGATGTCAAGACCGTCCCACAGTTCCATGTGGCCCATGCGCCCGCCCCAGCGCGTGCTCCAGCTGCTATAGGGAGTGCTGGACAAATGGTCTGTACCTCCGGCAATCACTGTAGTAGCCATGCCGTTATCGATTTGCATAGCGGCGTTGGCTACGGCGTAGACCCCTGATCCGCAAAGCAAATTGAGAATCAGACCGGGAGTATTTTCTTTCAAACCGGCTCGCAGAGCCACATGCCTTGCCAAATAAATGGCGTCCTTGCTGGTTTGGATGACGTTGCCCATAATTACCGAATCAACTGATTCTTTCTCGACGCCCGCCCTTTCAATCGCCCCGAGAGTGGCTTCTACCGCCAAATCAGTGGCAGTTTTTGTGGCCAGGCCACCGCCGTATGCGCCAAAAGCGGTGCGTGCGCCGTTTACGATCACTATGTCGTTCATTTTTATGCTCTTTCAGTTGTTCAGGTTTCTGTTTGAGATTCTAGCAATGTCGGCTGCGCAATTGGCAGAGTGGTCAAAAGCCAGGGGAAACCGGTCAAAAATTGACCAAAAACGGCTTTTGCGGTTGCCAAGCGGCGTCAATCATAAAACATCTATCAAGAGAATATGGTAACGACATATTGCGGGATAGAATTTCATCCTCTCGTGAATTACTTCGCAAGAAGCATTTAGAGATTAGGTTCGCAATATTGGAGGGTGAGACCTTGGCTAAGGTTGGAGTGCCGAAAGAAATTAAAGACAACGAATACCGCGTTGCCATCACGCTTGCCGGTGTAAAAACACTGGTAAACGAAGGTCATACAGTCTACGTTGAGAAAAACGCCGGCGTTGGCTCCGGTATGAGCGACGATGAGTACAAGGCTGTGGGCGCCAAGATTCTTCCTGATGCCGCCTCCGTTTTTGGCGAATCTGATTTGATCTTGAAAGTGAAAGAGCCTCAAGCTCAAGAAGTAGCAATGCTGAAAAAAGATCAGTTGCTCTTCACCTACCTGCACCTGGCAGCTGCTCCAAAACTGGCTGAAGACCTGGCCAAAAGCGGCGCTACCTGTATCGCTTACGAAACGGTGCAAACAGCAAACGCCCAATTGCCTTTGCTCACACCAATGTCTGAAATTGCCGGACGTCTGGCCACACAAATCGGTGCTCAATATCTCGAGCGACCTATGGGCGGTCGTGGCGTGCTTCTTGGCGGCGTACCCGGCGTAGAACCAGGCGAAATCATCATCATTGGCGGCGGCGTAGTCGGCATTAACGCCGCAAAAATTGGCGTCGGACTTGGCGCTCGCGTCACCATCTTCGATCTTTCACTAGATAGATTGCGTTATCTCGATGACGTATTCGGCGGCCAGGTACGCACAGTGTTCTCAGTCGGTCACTACCTCGAAAGCCTCTTGCCCAGCGCCGATCTAGTTATCGGAGCAGTACTGATTCCTGGCAAACAAGCACCAAGAATCGTCACCAGAGAAATGGTGAGCAAAATGAAAAAAGGCTCCGTCATTGTTGACGTGGCCATCGACCAAGGCGGATGTATCGAAACCATTCACGCCACCACTCACTCTCAACCAGTTTACGAAGTTGATGGCGTGGTGCACTATGGCGTGGCCAACATCCCTGGAGCTGTTCCATGGACATCCACTCGGGCACTGACCAATGCCACCATGGCCTATGCATCCAAACTAGCTAAATTCGGCTACCAAGCTTGTCTTGATGATCCAGCTTTACACCTCGGCGTAAATATTCACCAGGGCGAAATTGTTCATGCAGGCGTGCTGGAAGCGGTAAATTCGGCTAAAAGCAACGCCAAAACACCAGTAGGCTCGAAGAAATAATTTCTCTTTGAGTTTAAAATAAACAGGCGCACTAGCTTATTGCCAGTGCGCCTGTCTTTTGAAAAGGGAAAAAAAGTGTCAAAGCTAAAGCTTGTTTCCTGGAACATCAACGGCATTCGCGCTGCCGCCAAAAAAGGATTTTACGACTGGATGGAAGGCTTGCAACCGGACATTGTCGGTTTGCAAGAAACCAAAATTTCAGCCGATCAGCTGACACCTGAAATCATGGAACGAAAAGGCTACAAATGCTTTTTCTCTCATGCTGAAAGACGAGGCTACAGCGGAGTGGCAATCTACACCAGGCACGAACCCATATCAGTTAAAGAAGGTTTCGGGGTACAACGCTTCGATTGCGAAGGACGTACCCTCGTGGCCGACTTCGGCGATTTTGTGATGGCCAATATTTATTTTCCCAATGGTGCCCAGAATCCAGAGCGTCTGCTATTTAAAATGGAGTTTTACGATGCCTTCTATAGATGGGCCGACCAGCTGACTAAAGAGGGAAAAAAGCTGGCGGTCTGCGGTGACTTCAACACTGCTCACATGGCTATTGACCTGGCCCGGCCTAAAGCCAACGAGACAGTCTCAGGTTTTATGCCGGCCGAAAGGGAATGGCTCGACAAACTAATCACTGCTGGATATAGCGATACTTTTCGCATGTACAACAAAGATCCCCATAACTATAGTTGGTGGCATATGGGCAGCGGCGCCCGGGAGCGCAATGTCGGTTGGCGCATCGATTACTTTTTCACTTCGAGCAAATTGACCGACAATGTTGTCAATGCTGGTATCCTCAACAATGTCCACGGCTCTGATCATTGTCCTGTGACTTTGGAACTCCATACCTAGCCAGTCTGTGGGAGCAGTCCATGAACGAATCTATGAATGATGGCGTTGATGATGTAGTTAATGATGCTATCGATGAGTCTGAAATCGAATCATCAAATTCGTCTTTAAATAACTTACCCACCATCGAGTCGGGAAAAATTTGGGAGAACCGCTCTACCAAAGAAGTGCTTCTCGCTATTTTTAAAAGCAAGAAAGCTGAATATGCCATTGCGCGCATGGCCTCTGAAGATGGCGTGGTTGACGGCGAATTTTTGATTACCAAAAGCACTAACGTGCAGGGCGCCAGACTGCTCAACGATGAAATGATTGGTTATCCTGCTTTGTTTGCCATGCTGAAAATTCAGCACGGCAGTTATTCGTTGTTAGATTGCAGTAATTCGCCAGCTGATGCAGCCCACCTTGAAGAAGGCTTGAAAATACGCGTCAATCAATTAGTCAATGCTTTGCCCGATTTGCCTGCCACCATGGAAGAACTAGTCAGCGGCGGTGCCGGCATGACGCGTATGAGATCTTATGAAGGCAGCGACCTGCCCAGCGAAGCCGACATTGCAGAAGAGAAATTAGCGCGCAAATCAGCCAAAGCCGACAAAACGGACCAGGTAGCGACTACCGATGCCCGGCCACAAACCGGTATCAGCCCTGTTTTGATTGCCACAATTGTGATGGTGCTTGTACTGGCCGTAGCCGGTGCTTTTATGTTCATGCACCACTAGAAACTGAAACGTTACCGTTTGAGTTTAAGTTGAGCCCAAAACGGTGCTCTATCCTTTTTTTTTGCAAAATGAAACGTTATCGTTTCATTTTAGAAAATATAGAAACCTTCCATTTAATCAAAATAAATTTGAACTTTTTACCGCCAAAATTCGTTTGATCTAATATCACGCGGACGAGGAGGTTGATATGGGAAATAATCATTCATGTGACTATGACTATAAAATAGCCATTGCCACATCTAAAATATGCAGCGAAATTACTTGCAATCAGCAAGCCGCTGCGCTCATTTTTAAAATGCGCCAGAGTATAGGCGATCTGACATGCAAATGTGCAATATCGCAATTTGTTTTACGCGATGACGACCGTACAGCACAGTGTGCGACTTGTAAAACCATAGTCACAACCACCAAAGGTACTGTGATGGAGCAATGTTCAGAATTGCTTGCCTGGCTTGTAGCAATCAAGCTTTACGAACAGGGTTTGACCATTAGCGCTAGTCGGCTTGCGCGCCTTGCTCTTACAACAACATCATGCGCTGACTCCATCGTCAAAAAATTGCTTGTAGTTATTGCAAATGAAATGCCGCAAGAAACATTGTTAGTTTCGGCCCATCGATTTAAAAAAATCATCTCCAGGCGCAGTACTGATAGCCCCAGAGCAGAACATCCATATGTAGAACAAATTTTGATTGAAAAAGAACACGAGATTCGCCTGGAAAAATCGCTGGACAAAGGGCTAACCGCAGTACTTGATCTGCCGGAAAAACAAGTAAAAATCTTGGCCTTGCTGTCTGAAAAGCCTCTCAGTCTCGACGCTCTCTACCAGCAGCTTTCGGCACAAACTACTATGCCTGTAGGAGAATTCAATAGCAATCTCACGATGTTGGAACTGGGAAATTATGCCCGTCAATTGAATGATGGAAAATTTGTCAGAGCAGAGGAGGAACTAGAGGTGGACAGCAGTTTAAAAGAAAGATTGCTCGGCCACAGCGAACAAGCACTGCAAAGCCATATCGATCAAATCATTGAATTTATACACTTCAGGTTTCAATCAGTGAGCCGAAAGTTCTTGCAACTTTTTCTAGGTGCCTTCTGGTGTCACAACGATCGCAAGAAATGGGGCAAAGACGCATTGCTTCTGGCTTGCCTTAAACATCCGCCAGTCAACCAGGGGGAGATTGCAGCTCATTCATCGCCGCCACTGATAAAACTTATGCCTTTTCCACCCTTAAATGATCAATTGTTCTAACGGTGCCCGGCACCTTTGCCGATAAGAAATTTTATGGCATCGAGCAAATCAGGATCTTGAAATTCGTAACCGGTCTGCTTCAATTTTTGCGGTAGAACACGCACGCTGGCCATTAACAAGGCGTCGGCCATTTCGCCGAAAGCGACGCGGAGAACTCCTGGCGGCACAGGAAAAAGTGTCGGTCTGAAAAGTGCGCGACCAAGAGCCCGAGTGAACTCAGCATTAGTGGCACAATTGGGTGCCACCACATTGAGTGGCCCCTCTACTTCTTTTGTGACAATGGCATGATAGATAGCGGTGCAAACATCATCAATAGAGACCCAGCTAAAGTACTGTTTGCCGTCACCGATTTTTCCGCCAGCTCCGGAGCTAAAGACTGGCAGCAGTTTTGCCAGGGCTCCGGCTTTAGGGCTTAATACGGCGCCAATGCGAGCCTGCACCAGGCGAATTCCGGCTGCACGTGCCAGCTCAGCGGCCTCTTCCCAGTCAAAGCAAACTTCGGCTAAAAACCCAGTGCCGGCCTTAGAATCTTCGGTGACGGGCTCGGAGCCGCGCTCGCCGTAGAAGCCGATGGCGGAAGCGCTGACTAAAACTTCTGGCTTTTTGTCCATGGCTGCTAAAAGTTGGCAGAGATACTGCGTGCTTTTCACCCGGCTTTGATAAATCATCTGCTTTTCTTCCACAGTCCAGCGACCGGCCGTGACGTTGCGGCCAGACAAATGAACCACGGCATCGAGGTCGCCCGGTAAATCAGATTCGATGGTTGCGGCCAGAGGATCCCAGAATATTTCGCTACCACTTTCGCGCCCGGCCGGGGCTATAGCATTGACGTCGCCTGCAGGAGGTCGCCGGCTAAGCCTTACAACCTCGTGACCCTGAGTGTTTAGTAAAGCCACCAGGTGTTCGCCCACCAGGCCGGTGGCTCCGCTCACAAGAATTTTCAAGTTTTTTTGGCCATAGCGCTTGAGCAGGGCCATGTCTCGAGCAATTAAAGCGTGACGGTAGCGAAATAGGCGGCTTAACTCCGATCTGACAAAGGCTGAAGCGGCAATTCTCCCGGCCAGACCCATGGGCAAAGAATATTCCACTCTATCAGTCAGATAACAATGAGCCGGGCCATCTTCTTCGACCTCGTGGCTTTGCTGCCAGTAGTCAAACGGGCCGGCAATTTGATAATCGACGAAACGCTTACCTTTGACATACTCTTTGTGGGCCAGCACCCAGGGCATGCGCATAGGGCCTTTTTCGAGCAACAGCACTACCCTTGACCCGTCGTGAATGCCGCCTGAGCGTTCGACACATTTGACATCGACCCAGGGGGGCGACAGTCGCTCAAAGGCACCCGGGCGCTCGTGCCAATCGAAAACCTGGTCTGGTGTGGCGTGAAAGCGCGACCGGGCAACAAATACTTCTCTTTTCATGGCGACCTTCGCATGATAATAGGGCAAACCGTAATCAAGAAGCCGGCGCAAGAATCAACCGACTGTTAGCATGGTATTGCAATCATTAAAACAGATTCAAAGGCGGGTAGAATAAAGCATTGAGACTATTAAACCAGTCTTTCTTGACATTACCGACGGCTAAGCCGCAATAACTAGGACCGATACGATTTTAGATGAGCAAAGATTGGGAAAAGTTTTTTGAACAGGGCAATGACGCTTTCGAAAAGGGCAACCTTCAGCAGGCCGAGTCTTATTTTAAAGCCGCGCTAGCCGATGCTGAAAAGCAAGGCGACGAACTTGGCACTGCCAATTGTTCTGAGCGTTTAGGCGAACTGTTATTCGAACTGGAGCGCTACGAGGAGGCCGAGCCTCACTTCAAGAAGACTCTGGCGGTGCGCGATAAATTGCTCAAACCGCATGACGACCTGGTTGTGGCCGCCCTCAATAATCTTTCCGCTCTGTATTTCTTCCAGGGCAATCATGAAAAAGCAGAGAGTCCTTGCAAAAGGCTGACTGAAATTTACGAGCAGGCACTTGGTGCTGATAATCCGGAAGTGGCCACATCAGTTAATAATCTGGCTTTGATTTATGCCGCCCAGGGCAAAAATCGTCTGGCGGAAGAGCTATTCAAACGCGCCCTTGATGTCAAAGAAAAAGCCTTAGGCCGCAGTCACCCCGAAGTGGGAGACATCTTGCACAACCTGGCCAATGTCTACTGGTCGCAAGACCGTTTTGTCGAAGCAGAGCCACTTTTAACAGAGGCCGTGACTATACTTTCAGACACTATTGGTGACGACCACTCCGATTTGATGCCGGTTCTGGTGAATCTGGCAGCTGTTTGCCAGGCCAATGGGCACCACAAAGCAGCCAGCGGCCATCTGGAAAAACTCCTGGGTGTCAACGAAATTGCCCTGGGGCCCAATCATCCTGAAGTGGTGGCATGCATCACCAATTTGGCCGGCTCGCATCTATTCGAAGGACGCTTCGCTGACGCCGAGCGGCTCTACAAGCGCGCCCTATCCATTCGCGAACGTGCCCTGGGTCGCCACAGTGCTGAAGTAGCTGAAATTCTTGCCAGCATCGCCTTTGTGTACCAATCAGACAATAAATATTTGCTAGCCGAAAATCTATATAAAGAAGCTCTGAGTATTACGGAAGCCGCCCGCAGTACCGAAAGTCCAGAGGTCGAAGCGCGACTTTGGGATCTCGCTTGTCTTTATCACAATCACAATCGCTATCAAAAAGCTGAGCCTTACTGGAAGAAGCTCATGGAACTGCGCGAGCGCAAACTTGGCATGGTGCATCCTGACACTCAAGCCTGCATTGATAGTTTGATCATTTGTTATTTGCAGCAAACTAAATATAAAGAAGCCGAAGCATTGCTCAAACAATTGACCGAGCTGAGAGAAATGAATCTCGGCCTCGATCATCCGGACGTGGCCGCCTGTCTCCATTACTTAGCGGAGATTATGCGCTTCGACGGACGATATGATCTGGCTGAGAAAAATTACAAACGCGCCCTCGACATTCGCACAAAATGTCTCGGTCCGAACCATCCTGATGTGGCGCGCTCACTGGACGGCTATGCTGATTTACTTTCGGCCACTTATCGCGAAGCCGAAGCTGAGCATATGAGAGTCTGTGCCCAGGCTATTCTCAAAGCCGGCGCTTAACTTGCTTCAAGCATTATTGAAGGTATAAATTTGAATGTTAGCCCAAATCAAATATGCGGCTAGCTTATTAGTCATTACCTTCTTAGTGAGTGGCTGCAGCGGTTCCAGCAATACCACCAACAGTGCCAGCACTACTAATAGCACAAGCACCGCTACCAGTAGTGTCGTCACCAGCCGCGGTCAGGTTGGTAAAACTGATAGCCAAGATTTCATTGCCCTCAGCTCTGAAGCCGTTGCCAATGCTGAAATTAGAAGTCAGACTCTCAAACAAATGAGTTATGCCAGCGATATAAAAACCACAGGCGAACTTAAGGCTGATGAAAATCATGTTTTTCACATCAACTCTATGGTTGGCGGTCGGGTCACTGAAGACAGAGTCAATTTAGGCGATCTGATTCACCAGGGTCAAACAATGGCTGTGGTGCAAAATCTGGAAGTGACGAAATTAATCGGCGACTATATTCACCAGAAGCACTCTAATGAAATTACAGCCAGCCAGCTAAACTCACGTCTGGACTTAGCCAATAAGAACCTCGAGCGGCTGACCAAGTTGGCCGACGAAGGTATCGCTCCACAAAAAGATGTTCTAACTGCGCGCAATGCCGTGGACCAACTCAATATCGAACTCAAAGGCGTCAAAGAACATGATATTCATTTGAGTTCAGAAACAGAAGCGATGCTCTCGGCTTACGGCAAACACCTGCGCAATTATGACAGTCACAAAATCGACAGCGACAGCCCCCTTACCGCTCCCAGAGCTGGTTTAGTAATCAAAAAGACCATCACTCTAGGCGACGTGGTTAACACTACTGAGCCACTGTATGTAGTGGCCGACCTTTCCGACATATGGCTTGATCTTACAATTTACGATAAGGATCTCGCTCAAATAAAAATTGGCCAGAGCGTCACATTCGTCAGCGACAGTCTGCCTGGTCACAAGTTTGAAGGAAAAATCAGCTACATTCAGCCCCTGGCTGGAGACACACGTACCTTTTTAGCACGGGCGGTGCTTCCTAATCGCAGCTTACTGTTAAAACCAGGTATGTTCGGCAATGCTGCCATTCACACCAATCGTCAAGAAATTTTGCCTTACGTTGCCGACAATGCCATTCAACGTTATGGCAAAGACGTTTTTGTTTTTGCTGATCTGGGCGGCGGCAAATATCAGAAATGTTCCATCGAATTAGGCGAGCGTCTGCTGGATGGCCACCTGGTTAAATCAGGCATTCGCAGCGGCACGTCAGTAGTCAACAATGGCAGCCTCACTCTTAAAGCCGAGTTTTTACGCAGAATCAACGGCGCTTCTGACGACTAACAAGAGGTAGTGTTGGAAAATTTTCTGGCAGCTTTAATCAAGCAACGGCTCCTGGTATTGTCATTTTTTCTGGCGGTAACCGTGGCCGGTGTAGTCTGCTTACTGAATTTGCCCATAGATGCCTTCCCTGATTTAGCCAACAATCAAGTGCAAATCCTCACTGAATCACCAGGGCTGGGACCGGTAGAAGTGGAAGAGCTGATCACCATTCCCTTGGAATCTGTGATGAGCGGTTTGCCCAATGTGGACGAAACACGTTCTATTTCAAAGTATGGCCTTTCTGTTGTCTCTGTTATTTTCAAAGACAAAGTCGATACTTATTTTGCCAGACAACTTGTCTTAGAAAGATTGCAAAGCGCCCGAGGTCGCCTACCCTCTAACGTTAATCCGCAGTTGGGGCCGATTTCAACTGCCATGGGTGAAATTTATCAATACGTCCTCAGGGGTCGCGGTTACTCAGCCACTGAAATCAAAACCATCCAAGACTGGGATATCAAATATCAATTGCGCACCGTCCCTGGTGTAGCAGAGGTCAATACCTGGGGCGGCTTGACGGATGAATATGAAGTCGAAGTAAAGCCTACAACCTTGCAGCAATACGGCCTGACCATGAAAGACGTCTTTGCCGCTATCGACAAAAATAACGACAATTTCGGCGCCGGACTGATCAATCATGAAAACGAACAGTTTATTGTACGGGGCATGGGGCGCGCCAACTCACTAGCAGACATTGAAAATATAATTGTGCGCACCGTGGACGGTGTGCCTATCATCATCAAAAATATCGGCAAAGTTTATCACGGCAGCGCTCTGCGTCAAGGTGCTGCTAGCCGCAACGGCCAGGGCGAAGTAGTGCTGGGTATGGTGATGATGCTCAAAGGCGAGAACAGCAAAGCCGTGATTGAGCGGGTCACCGAAAAACTAAAAGAGATAAGCAAGACATTGCCTGAGGGAGTGACACTGGAACCTTTCTACGATCAGTCTGGACTGGTTGGTCAAACCATAGAAACGGTGAAAGACAATTTGCTCAAAGGCGGTGCCTTAGTACTAATAGTGCTTTTACTGACAGTAGACAGTTTACCGGCGGCCCTGATTTGTGCGTCTGCCATTCCACTCTCAATGATGTTTTCTTTTATCGGTATGCGTATGCTGGGCGTAACAGCCAACATCATGAGCCTGGGGGCAATTGATTTCGGCATGATTGTCGACGGCGCTATTGTTATGGTGGAAAACTCGCTCAGACATTTGAGCGAGGCACAAGAACAAGCAGAGCTGACGCCGGGTTTGGCGCAGCTTTCGGCGGCGGCCATCATCGAAGCTTCCGCCCGAGAAGTATTTCGCCCAATCTTATTCGGCGTAGCCATCATTACCGTTGTTTACATGCCCATCTTAGGCCTCGAAGGCATGGAGTATAAGCTCTTCTCGCCCATGGTCGTCACAGTCTCTTCGGCGCTCTTAGGCTCGCTTTTTGTGTCGCTTTTGCTGGTGCCGGTTCTGACCATTTTAATTATCAAAAAAGCGCCCAAGCATCGCGAAAACATTCTCATGAAGTGGCTCTATAAACCATACCTGGCCACTTTCACGCTGGCCATGCGTCACAAAATTCTCACACTAGCGGGAGCTACGGCCGTTTTTCTGGCAGCACTTTCACTTGTGCCTTTCCTCGGTACCGAATTTGTACCGCGCCTTGATGAAGGTGATTTGCTGGTGGAAGTAAAAAATATTCCCAGCATCTCTTTGCCTTATGCTCTAAAAATCTCTTCTGAAGTTGAGACCCTGATTAAATCGGTACCCGAAGTTAAAACCGTAGTCTCGCGCACCGGTCGGCCTGACCTGGCTACAGACCCAATGGGGGTGTACGGTACCGACTGCTTTGTCATGCTCAAAGAGCGCAGCAAGTGGCGGCCGGGGTTAACCAAAGACGCGCTCACACAAGAAATACGCGAGTTGCTCAGTAAAAATATAGCCGGCGCCCAGTTTAACTTTACCCAGCCTATTGCCATGCGTGTGGACGAGCTGGTCTCAGGAGTGCGCGCCGATGTTGCCGTCAAAATTTTCGGTGAGAACATGGACGATTTGCAATTAAAAGCCAAAGAAGTAGAAAAGATCATTGCCACCATCCCTGGTGCAGCAGATTTACAAGTAGAAAAATTGCAGGGCGGCGAGCAACTTCTGATTATTCCTGACCGAGTGCGCATGGCTCGTTATGGGGTTAATATCGAAGATATCAAAACTATTGCTGAGACTGCCGTTATGGGCACGACTGTTTCACAAATTCTCGATGGCCGAAAGAGGTTTGACTTAAAAGTACGGTTGCCGTTGGGCATCAATATGGAGCCGGAATCTGTAGGCGATCTCTTAGTTGAGACACAATCGGGTAAACGCTTGCCTCTCTCTCAAGTAGCCCAGGTAAAGCTCGAATCAGGGCTGGAGCTCGTTAATCGCGAACAAGGCGAAAGAAGAATTGTGGTGCAATGTAATGTGCGCGGGCGAGATATCGGCAGTTTTGTCAAAGAGTGCCAGGCCAAAATTAATCAGGCGGTGAAGCTCAGCGCAGGCTCACACATGGTCTGGGGCGGTCAGTTTGAAAATCAAGAGCGGGCCATGCGCAAATTAGCCATTCTCGTGCCTTTATCTATTGCCATTATCTTTTTGCTCTTAACTCTCACATTCGGCAATATCAAACATGCTTTGCTGGTCTTGCTCAATGTGCCTTTTGCCTTGATTGGCGGAGTAGTGGCTCTCTATCTGCGTCATTTATATCTTTCCGTTCCGGCAGCCATTGGCTTCATCGCTTTGTTCGGCGTGGCCGTGCTGAACGGCGTAGTTTTACTCAGCCATATCAATAGATTGGTGGCGGCGGGCGTGGACGTCGATGAAGCTGTACGCCAAGGGGTGAAAGCGCGTTTCCGCCCTGTGATCATGACCGCCCTCGTAGCGGCTCTAGGATTCTTACCCATGGCCTTATCTAACGGCTCCGGTGCCGAAGTGCAGCGGCCTCTGGCAACGGTTGTAATAGGCGGGCTGGTCAGCTCGACATTGCTCACATTATTGGTACTTCCAGTGCTCTATTGCTTAGTCAGCGGCAGAACCAAACTGCCCAAACAAATAGTCGAGCCCTGAATACAGGGCCCGACCATTTGCGCAATCGGCGGTTGGAAATTTATTTATTTCATTAAGAGCTTGAGATTACGCATCTTGCCGTGAGTGCCTTCTTGTGCAGAAATCAGGCTGGAAGCCAGTTCTTTCACTTGAGGCTCTGAATCTTCGAGCAATTTTTTATAATCGCGCAAGCCTTTGTCTTCGCCTTCTTCTAACATGGCAATAGCAGATTTATCGCCAAAAGCGGTAGCGCCGCCTTCCATTAACTTGGCGAATGAGCCCCATGCTCCAGAATTCTCAGCGGGTCTGCCGCCAAGTTCCACAATTCTTTCAACAATGCTGTCCACTCGCTTCGAGTGGCACATGTGACATTCTTTAAGAACATCTTTTGCGCGCATGTCTTCGACCTTTTCTAAAGCTTGTCTGTAAGTCTCTAGAGCGCTCAGTTCACCTTTAAGCAAACCGTTCATTTGCTCCACCGTGCTGGCGGTGACATTAGTGGCCATAAAATTTCTCCTTAAGTGTGCGAACCGGGAGACGGCGGGCATGAAGTTTAGTTCCGTATTGGAAATGAAACGATAACGTTTGATTCTAGAAGGCGCAGGGGGGCGCATGAGCGCAAAAACTATCCTTAACCCCATTTTTTCGCTTAACAGCCGATGTTAAGGTCAAACAATCGCATTTGACGCGCCATTACTAAAGCATGAGGGATTCATGGATAGATACCCCGTGGTGATTTTAGACCGGCCGATTCGCATCTTCGACTTTAAACCTCTGCCTTTGCTGTGTTTGATTGTAGCCAGCCTGTTAGCGCTCAAGCTTTCACTGCTGATTAATCCGTCGTACCGATTCGGCAATATCCCTTGCAGCATTTTTGTCTTTGTCGCTTTCTTTTCGCTCATTGCCGGTAACGTCAAAGCCCTTGAACTTAAACCTTTGAAGTGGTGGATGAAACGCATCCATCACTTCAAAGGCCCACTGCCTGTATATCTGCCTGATTTTACCGCTGAAGAAAAATTCGACAAGCAGACTTTGTCTTTAGCGCTGGAAGAAAAAAATACTATTTGCTCATGCCTTAAAATCGACAATGATGATCTGGAAAAACTAGATTCTCTGCAAAGGCTGAAGCTGGCTGACTTGCTTATCGATTTTGCCAATGACCACTTTGCCCCGGTGCAGATTTACTCGCCGCCGCAGTGGATGCAGCAAACTGAAAATCGAGATTTTTACATCATTACCAAAGATTCGACACCGGCTGATTGCCTGGTTGTTAAACCCAATCAGAGCAAGAAGCAATCTAAATCATTGCGCTTAGCTCATCGCATGACCAAACTCGGGCTGCAAACGGCCGAGGTCGGCAAAGCCGACTTGCGTCGACTGCTCTATGGTCAATTGAGCCCATCTTCCTGGAGCGTCGGAATCGTCAACGATGCCATCACCACTGGTGACGACCTTTTATCCCTATGCGAATCCGGCTTCGAACACAAGCTTAATTACATTTTGATAGACGGCAAATTTGTCTCGACACTGCATCTGTCTAATTTGCCCTTGGAAGTCAATTTCGGTTTGTTCAATAAAATATTTGATGCTGACTGCGATCTGGCATTTTCAATCTATCTATCCAGTTGCAATTCGCCTGCTCTTAAGCAGCGAGCGCGCATAAATTTGCGCCTCGGTACAACCATTAAAAACTATGGGCCGATCACCCCACCGGAACATCTAGCCAAAATTCAAGCATTTTGTCAGACGGAGATGGCCGCCACAAAAATTGGCGTATACGTCACAGTCTACGCCGACAATCTGCCGGCAATGGAGAATAGTATTCTTGCCGTACAGCGGGCGGTACACCGTATGGGCGGAGCCGTGAGCGGTTGTTACGCCGACGAGCTCGATGCCATGATTGCCGCTCTGCCTATCGGCGAAGACCTGATCAAGTCTAACCACGCCATTACCTCGCAGGCGGCCGCACATTTCATCCCCTTCCTCTAAAACGGTTTCACAGTTGTTTCACATTTGTGCAGCAAAGTAAGTGCACGACCCACCAAGCGAACCCGAGGTAATGCACATGTCCGATTTTATCGAACGAGAAGCAAGAGTAGTAGCCCGCGAGCTAGACAACGGCAATCCTCAAAACACCGCCAATCTGTTGCGCGAAGACTGCAGAGATATGACCCCCAGCCAATTCACCAAATTAGTCGTTCAAGCATCGCGCATGGAAAATAATGGCGGCCTGGCCGACCTGCAAATTCAACGAGACGGCGATGTCGTCGTCCACGGACGCGACGGTAGACGTTACAACGCCGGCCGAATTCCGGCTGAAGACGCCTGCCGCATAAACCCGCCACCACCAGTAGTGATAATTGAAAGACCGCGGTATGAGCCCCCACACTGCCAACCAGACGTAATCATCATCGATCGTGACCGCGATCGTCATGACTCACACCCCCCAAGAGGAGTCTATGACCGCCCTGTGCAAAGACAAAACAACAGCGGCCTTGAGATGGTAATCGGTGGCGGCCTATTAGGTGCCGGCGTAGCCAAGAGAGGTAAAGAAGTGCAAGGTGCAGCGGCCGGAGCCGGAGGAGCACTGCTTCTCAAAGGTATTCTCGACGCCACGCAAGAGAGGCGCTAAGTTCTAAGTTTGATTCGCTGGTGACGTAAGAAGAAGCGAGCATCTGCAAATGCTCGCTTCTTCTTGTCTTGCTTTAAATTGAATTGAAACTAATTAAGCGCAAGAGGTTCCGCAACTACCAGCTTTAACTTCAGTACCTTCCAGAGGAAGATCGTTGGCGGCATACTCATCAAAACCACCAAAGAGTTCTTTGACTGGATAGCCTTTTTTAGCTAGAAGCAATGCGGCTTTTGCGCCCAGGGCGCAAGTGATGCCGTAACAATGTACAACTGTAGTTTTGTCTTTGTTCAATGCACCGGTGCTTTTTTCTAATTCTTCGTAAGACAAATTAACAGCACCGGGAATGTGACTTTTGGCAAATAATTCAGGAGTGCGCAAGTCGACTACTGTAATCGGCTCTTTAGCAGCCAGTGCATACTTGAGGGCAATCGGTCCAATCTCAAAAGCAAGTTTTTGTTCAAAAAATTCAATTGCTTTGGTTTGTTCTTTAGCTAGTGTTTCGATACTCATTTTATTCTCCAATCTATTTAAATTGATACGCCTGCTGCAAGTCAAAATCGACCTTGCAACTTTGATGTGTCAAGCATAGAATAGTCAGTATACATTCGCAAGAAGACACCTTATTGTTGGCTAACAACCCAAATGTTCTATAGTATCCATTTGGAAACTAACAAATTTTAAGCACAGACGGGGATTACAGAAAGATGGTAAGCAAGTTTGAGTGCAGAATTATGACCACAATGGCCATGATTTCGAATAAATGGAAAGTATTAATCGTCTGCCAATTGCGTCCCGGCACTCTACGTTTTAATGAACTGATGCGTTCTTTACAGGGCGTCAGCCAGAAAGTACTAACGAGCCAGCTGCGCGAACTCGAAGATGACGGGCTGGTGGCGCGCAAAATCTATGCGGAGGTTCCGCCACGAGTCGAATATTCGCTGACGCCGTTGGGTCAAACACTGGTTCCGGTCTTGAACAGCCTTGAGCAATGGGCGCAGGAGCATAGTGATGAAATTATTGATTGCCACAGTCGTGCCGAGCAAAAAGAAAAGCGCAAAGAAAAAGCTAAAGCAAAAGAATCCCTAATTCAGCGGGCGCCGACAATACGATGAATGGAAGAATAAGCTTCGTGCTTACCGAAACTATTGTTGATGGTGACGGTAACCATCTCGTCGCTTAGATAGGCTTCCAGATTATTGGTGCGATCAAGGCATCCACCAATGCCTTCGATAAAACCATCATCAAAGGCTATGCAGTTAACGTTTTGCAAATGCTTTACTTTATCTTGAATCTGCCTGTAGAACTGTTCCATCTCTCGTTCGGTTTTGCGAAAAACATAAAAGTCAATACTGTCGCGCACTTTGGTGGCAATGGTATCGGCTTTCTTGGCTGAGACACTGCCGCAGTCAATCCACAAAACAATATTACCGCCATCATCACGTGCCACCAGATCGGGCACAAAATGCCAGCCGGCATCTTCGTCAATGCGCGGACGCTTTTTGAAAAACATCAAATAAGCAAGCAATTTAAGAGCGATGTGGTCGCCTGACTCGTTATTGAAAGCACCGACCACAAGTTTTTCAGTGATTTCTTGCTTGCCGTCACCGGCTTGAATATTGAACGAATATTTCATTTACGAACGCGGATAGGAATTGCCTTTTCAACCCTGTCATCATACTTGATTGAGAAACCGCTATCACGACTTTGATCGAACGGCTCGGCAAAAGTTTGGATGCTGCTCACTTCCGCCGCGGCGCTTGCCAGGGTCTGGGGGCAGATCATAGCCATCTGTTCTTCGAATTTCTTTCTTTCATTGCTGCATTGACTGGACATAAACATTGAACTCGAATATTTGGCAGCAAGCAATAAATCGAATGTTTGCCTGGCTAAACGCACTTCGCCTTTTTTCTCCATATTGCTGCAATTGGACATCTTCTGGAAACGCAGACGATTTGTCAGTTCAATCAACGCCACACCAAATGGTCTCGATATGAAATTGGTTTTCTCCAGTTTGCTCAAACAATCGACATACTGCGGATGGGCAACTCGCTGCCAGCACCTGAATTTATTTACGCAGAGACTCGCGGGTGTTGCTCAAAAACAAAAACTGATTAACACCAGGATGGCTGGCCAGAGCCAGACAGAGCGCCATGTAAATTCCAGCCGCTTTAAGGCTGAGAAGCAAGCCGCCAAAACCGCATTGAATAATCATTGCGCGCATAGTCAGATTGCGAGTCGGCGGCATATAGCGCAAAAGCAAGCAAAGGCCCAGGCCCATGGCAATCAAAGCAAAAATGGTGGCATTGACGGCACCACTGAGGACGACCTCATCGACGCCAAAGGAATAATTACGCACCACTAACCAGGCCGCCGCAATAGCCAGACACCAGCTGCCTGCGGTGAGCAGTTTAACCCAGAGAATCTCAGAAAAATTCTCGTCTATGTTTTCATTGAATTGACCACTGACCCGGCGGCGGCGCAAAAATCTGACTACAAGCAAGAATGGCAAAAAGGCAGCCACGAGCGAAAAGTAGGGCAATACAATTGATTGCAAAACGCTGGCACGATATTCATATTCGAGCAATGTGCGCAGATTGACCCAGGCCAAATCAAGCTCGCATTGCACCACCATTGGTTCGGCGCGTCCCAGTGCGTTAGCCAGAGAGAGACATTGCTCAAACTCACTGCGCGCCCGGGCAAAGTTTTCGCCGCGCAGAGCGACAAAACCAGTTTGCCTGTGCAATTGCCACTCTACATATTGTCTTTCCGGAACAGACTTGGTTAAGCGCCCGACGTTCGATAAATCTACGCTGAGAACGCGGAAAGTATCTCGCCAGGCATCGAGTTGCATGCCGCCTTCAAGAGCGCTGCGCACCGTATGCTTTTGCCGCAGCGAAATTTGATCACGTGGTAGCGTGGCGATTGACGAATCGTATTCTTTGGTGAAATCAACAACGATCTCGCCCGGTTGATTCTTTATCACCGTGCCAAGTGTGCCACTGACAGAGCCAAACAAGACACTGCCCAACCAGGCACTGCCCAACCAGACAGCGAGTGTCAGAATTATGGCAATCCAGGCCAAAGGCCAATGCTGACTGGCGAATGATTTACGCTCAAAGATAGGCGTGTCATCATTTAGTTTAATTGGGTGCAAAACTTCCCTCGCCTCATGCCTAGCGTAGAAACAGCCGAAATGCTGCACAGGCCGATGTGCGCCAACAGGAACCTGGGAAGAGAAGCTCTTTTCCTAACTTACCTGCTCAGCCCGAGGCTTGCCAAGGGAGTATTAAGGGCGGCCGGTGCGCAGCAGACCTTCCATCTGGGCAATTTGCGCCGCTTCTTTTTCAGCTTCTTGGGTGAGAGCTAGCTTCTCGTATCCGCTCAAAAGCGCTTTATGGGCTTCTATCCAACCAGGATAAAGCTCAGTCGCTTTTTTGTAGCTTTCCAGAGCCGGCTTTAAAGCACCGGTCTTTTGTTGAGCGGCGCCCTGAGCCAGGTAAGCAGGCGAATAATAAGGATTGAGTTCCAGTGCCTTGTGCGCCGCATCGAGAGCGGCCGTATTATCGCCTTTGGCTAATGCAATCTGCGCCAGGCAAAGGTAAGCGGGATAGCACTGTTCATACAACTTCAGAGCCGCTTTAGCAGAAGCGGTAGCTCCTTCCAGGTCACCTTGAGCCAGTTCGATACGCGCTTTCTCGCAAAGTAAGCGAGAAGCCACCGCAGGACTATCGACTTTATTGGCTTCAGCCAGGGGCACCGCCAGCGATACCGCCTGCAGAGCGCCTTTGAGATCGCCGGCGAGACGCAAAGCCGTACTGTTATAAAGAGCGTACGACAAATTGTCTTGTCTTTCTTCAGCAGGAATTTTGTCCAGCAAGGCCCGGGCGTCCACAGTTTTGCCGGCATCAAGCATGGCTTCAATCACACCATAGCGAAAGGCACTACGGCGATCATCAGGCAGTTCTTCTAAAGCTTTAGTAAGCACTTGAGTCGATGCCGTGCTCAAATCTCTCATCATTTTGCATTTAGCCAGAAGCAATTGATCGTCTTTGGTAGCACCTTTGTCGCGGTAGATGGTAACCAGATTTTCAAACTGAGCGGCGGCGTCGGCATAACGACCTTCGTCATAGAGCAAACAAGCCAGAGAGCGCATCACATCTAAGCGGCTTGGTTCGTCAGGCGAACTATTGGGTGCCAGTTGTTGCAGAGCCAGTGCCGTAACGAAGGCAGCTTCGGCTTTCATATATTCGTCATTTTCAGCGTAACAAAAACCAACCGCCACCAGATCCTTTACCGATGAAGGCATGATATTGAGAGCACGTGTGTATTCTTTTGCCGCCAGGCTATATTCTTTGCGGGTAATATAAAATGCGCCCAGGGAGCGGTGGGCAGTGGGATCACTCTGATTGAGGTTAGCCGCTTCTTTGAACTCTTCAATGGCTTTGTCAGACTGATTGAGCATCATTAAAACGTTGGCATAACCCAGGCGCAAATCAGCACGTTTGGGATCTCTAGCAATCTGTTCTTGATACTGCTGCGAGACATCGTCATATCGTTTTTCTTGCAGCAAAATTTTGAAAAGTCTTTCGCGAGCTGCTTGATTTTCAGGATCGACAGCCAGAGCCTGTTTGAAGTTATCTACGGCTTTGTTCATATTACCGGCCAGTACATTCATGTTGGCCAGTTCAGTCAATTCAAAAGCTTTGTCTTTGCCGAGCTGCACTGCCACTTGTTGATCGGCGATGGCTGACTCGATGTCACCGCGCAGTTTTTTCACAGAAGCACGGTTGCGGAAATATTTTGCACTGCTGGCATCATCGACTATGGCCAGATTGAGCTGCTCCAGCGCTTCGGTCAATCGCCACTGCTGAATGTAAATCTGTCCGAGACGGAAATGACTGGCACCATTTTTAGGGTCAATTAAAATTCCGGCTTTGGCGACATCGATGGCACCGTCAAAATCATTGCGACTGAGCTTTATGTCAATGAGCATGTCGCGCGCTTCTGAAGACTGTGGCTCCACTTTTAGAGCCTCGAGCAACGCTTGCTCGGCGCCGGCATTATCTTTAAGCCAGCGCAAACGCAAGAAACCTATTGTGCGGTAGGCCCAGGCCAGACGAGGATCGGCTTGGGTGGTTTTGATTGAATAATCTATGGCCCGTGCTGCTTGACCTTTTTTACCGCAGACAGCGGCAAAAGCAAAATTATAAAGCGCATCATTGCGATTAATTTCAGGCACAGATAACAAACTGGCTTCGGCAGCGTCATTCTTGCCTTGCGCAATTTGATTGAAAGCCCTGACAATTAAAGCGTTGCCATAAAGTCTACGCTCTGTGTCATTTTTGATATCGGCAAGGGCAATGCGTTCGCGATCGACTTGATCACTCAGTGCTTGCGACTGCTCCGGTTTGGCATTGAACATATAAGCAAAGGCCAACCAGCCCTGGCGATAAGAGCGCCGCAGGTCAGCCTCCACACCTTTAGTTTTATCGGTGCCCAGCAGCTTATTCAATTTATCAATCAGGGCTTTCCAGTCGCCGGTATTGATTAAGTGCAAACTGTTCTCGTCAAGAGACTGATTGGCCACTTGCTCAATAGTAGAAAGACGTTTGTTGCCGGCGGCTGTGCGATTTACTGCTCGAGTTACTGCAGTAGTTGGTGTCTCTATTACATTTGTAGTTTCGACTACAGTGACCGGGCGATTATTAATAACAATTTCGCCGCTAGCGGGAAAGGCCGCGCCGGAAGAATTGAGCAGTGACAGGCTCAGCGAAGCAGCCAGCAAAACTGCACTACGGGCGGTACCGGCAACTTCTGTTCTTTCAGCACGATCATTCACTTTTGCTTTCTCACTCATTTTCGCGTTCACTGTCCTAATCAACTTTTACTGTACTTTTAGATGCTTCAAAAATAGAGAGTTGCATCACTTCATCCATAGGAATATTGCGCAGACGCGGCCCGTCTAGAATTTTGGCGGCCACACCTTTTTTCTCCATCTGATTAATCAGATAAAGAGCGCGATCAATTATCTGCATGGGCAAACCGGCCATGCGTGCCACTTGCACGCCAAAGCTGCGACTGGCGCCGCCTGGTACAACTGAGCGAATAAACTCTACTCGACCGTCTTGCTCTTTTACCAGCACCTGATAGTTAGCTATCTGGGGGAAGAAATTGGCCAGGCCGTTAAGCTCATGATAGTGGGTGGCAAAAATCGTGCGGGCGCGCACTTCGCGAGCGAGATATTCAGCTACCGACCAGGCAATTGAAACGCCATCATATGTACTGGTGCCTCGACCGACCTCATCTAATAAAATAAGCGAGCGGTTGGTGGCGGACAAACAACACTGCGTAGTCTCAGACATTTCAACTAAGAAAGTCGACTGCCCCTGAGTCAAATCATCCACAGCGCCGATGCGGGTAAACACTCTGTCAACCAGACCTACATGCGCTTCTTTAGCCGGAACAAAAGAGCCCATTTGCGCCAGAATAACAATTAAGGCCACCTGCCTGAGATAGCTTGATTTACCGGCCATGTTCGGCCCGGTGAGAATGACCAGCTGATTTTCTTCGCATTCGCCGCACAAACGCACATCATTAGAGACATACTTGCCCATGGGTAAAATCTTCTCTAAAACAGGGTGGCGTCCCTGTTTGATCAAAAGATTCTTGCCGTCGTCCACAAATGGGCAGACAAATTTTCGCTCTTGCGCCACTTTGGCTAGTGAAAGCAGGGCGTCAAGATTGGCCAGTTGATTAGCCATTTTGTGCAGCTCAGTGCCGGTGGCGGCCGCGGCCTGGCGCAATTCTATAAATAATTTGTACTCAACATCAGACTGATTTTTTTCAGCATTGAGAATTTTCGCCTCATACTCTTTTAGATCTGGGGTGATGTAACGCTCGGCATTGGTGAGCGTTTGTTTGCGAATATAGTCCCCGGGAACGGCTCCTTGATTGGCATTAGTGATTTCAATGAAATAACCGAAGTTACGATTGAAGTTTACCTTCAAACTTTTGATGCCGGTACGCTCTTGCTCTTTGCGTTGAAAATCTTCAATCCACTGTTTGCCGCCGCCCAGAAGTGAGCGAATTTCATCCAGCTCAGCGCTGAAACCTTGGGCAAAAATGCCGCCGTCAGTTAGTTCTCTCGGTGGCTCAGGACAAAGAGCGCCGCGCAGTTTGCCGCACAAATCAACCAGGGCCTGAGGTGTAGTTTTGAGCGCGGTTAAATATGGGCTCGCCGCCGTTTGCAACAAGGCAAACAGTTCGGGCAACACATCTAAAGACGCAGCGACCGCAGCCAGTTCTTTCGGATTAATAGATTGCGACGACATGCGCACGGCCAGTCTTTCCAGATCAGAAAGGCGGCCAATCACAGCTTCAATCAAATCGCGTCTGGTCATGGGCAAAAGCAATTCTTTAATTGCTTCTTGCCGGGCGCGGATACCATCTACCGACAAAAGCGGCTTGAGTAGCCACTTACGCAACATGCGGCTGCCCATGGCAGTTTGAGTTTGGTCAATAGCCCATAAAAGCGATCCGTTAAAGCTGCGATCTCGCGACGTTTCTGTCAACTCTAAATTTTTGCGGGTATTGGCGTCTAATACCAGATAGCCATCCACTGCGTAAGTGGAGATGCCGGCAAAATATGGTTTCTGGCCGCCTTGAGTGCGATCGAGATATTCCAGAATGGCGCCGGCAGCACCGATGGCCAGTGGCATTTCCTGACAGCCAAACCCTTCAAGTGTGCTGACTTCGAAGTTCTGCAATATTCTGCGTTGAGCCGGTTCGGTCTGGAAAAACATTGCCGGTCTGCCGCTGAAGCGATATTGGCCGGCAATAAGCTCCGGCACTTCCAGCACTTCGCGAGCGACAACTTCATCAGGACCTGGCTTAACCAGACGCAGCGGAGCGATAATTTCGGCCGGACGCAGACGACCAAGTTCTAGTATCAAATTTTCTTCGGACAACTGCGTCACAAAAAATTCGCCGCATGAAGCATCAACGTAACCTAGCCCCCAGAGCTCCTCACCTCCGGCTTGAGCGCGGCCGGCTTTGACTATGGCAGCAAGATAATTATTGTCGCGAGCCGGCAAAAGATGCGATTCCAGCACCGTGCCTGGTGTCAATACGCGGCGCACCTGACGCTCAACGGGCCCTTTCGAGGCGCCCACTTCGCCAACTTGTTCGCAGACGGCCACCGAATAACCTTTTGCAAGCAGTTTACTGACATAGAGTTCGTACGAACGTACCGGCACTCCGGCCATCGGTACACGACCGGCAGGATGGCTCGACTCTGGTCGGCCGGTCAAAGTGATGTCAAGCTCACGTGCAGCCACCTGGGCATCGCTGTCGAACGTTTCGTAGAAGTCGCCCACTCTAAAGAAAAGCAAAGCGTCCGGATACTGCGATTTGATATCCCAGTACTGGCGCATCATGCCCGTGCTCTTGGCGGCATCTTTGGCTTCTTTAGGCTCTTTCGGCGATTCTTTAACTGAATCTTGGCCAAGATCAGGCGCCTTTTCACTTTCTAGACCGGCGGTCACTTCTTTCAGCACCCTCGTCAAATTTCGCTACAGGTCGGCAACCAATATTACCGTTGAAGCGCGGCTAAGTTATTAAGCTTCTGGTAATATGGCTAAACTAAATAACTATATCCCTATGTATACAACGGTAATCAACATGCGCAAACGCCAGCCCCAGATTCTTGCTGCTCTGAGCTGCATTCTGGCACTGAGTTTAACTCTAACGGCCAGCCCAGCCCCTGCCGCTCCGGCCGCTACTCAAGAAAAGAACGTTAAAGCAGTTGACAAGCCCGCTGAAAAAACACCTGAAAAAGGCAAAGATGCCAAACCGGCCACCGAGAAAAAAGAGCCGACTAAGGGTGAAACGACCACCGACAAAAAAGATGCAGTTAAGGCAGCTGACAAAAAAGACACTAAACCAGTGCCGGAGGTCGTGATTGAAAATGTCGTGAACGTGCCGGCAGAGACACTGGTAGATCATGCCGGTGAATATCTCAACAAGAATGTACGTTTTGTCTCCAATTTTCATTCATACAGCTCAATTGCCCTTGACTACAAACCGGCCCTGCGTCCGGCCAAAACTTACTTATCTTTTCTGGTGCTGCGCAATAACAGCAAAGTGCCACTTTCTGAAATGAAGTTGGCTATGCCAATTCCCAAAGAAGATGACAAATCACCGCAAGCAAAACTATTGAGCGAATTAAAAGATGGTGATCAACTGGAGATTACCGGTAAAGTCTTCGCCACTCCACTGGACGAACCATGGATCGACGTCTTAAAAATCAAACGCCTGAAAGCGGCGGCAGACGACAAAGAGAAGAAAGCAGCAGCTGAAGCCGCTCCTTCCAAGTAAGCGGCACTTGACTGACTAAAAAAGGAAAGGAATAGGATTAATGGTTACACCTGAATCGGCCGCCCAACTCAAGACTTTGCTCAACTCTCTCAATGGCAAACATGGCATTCTCGGTTGCTTACTAGTCGGTCGTGACGGTTCGGTAGTATCGAGCAGTCTGCCTGCAGAAGTTGATATATCGACTATCGGTGCCCTATCCGCCACGTTGTTCTCGAACAACGATGTCTCAATTCAACGTATGAACAGAGGCAATTTGATTCAGATGACCCTGCTCACCGACCAGGGCATTCTTCACTTTTATGAGGCGGCAGGCCATTTTCTCGTAGTGTTAACTGCCAAAGGTCAACGCATCAATCTAGAAGGATTGATTAGATCTGTGGAAGAACAGGGTAGATCGTTGGAAGGGATGCTGAGCTGAACTTTTCCAGGTGTTCCATGCCGGCTAGAACAGTGCTCAAATTTCAAAGAATTTCTGTGGCGATTGCTTCTACCATCGCTTTTTCTTTTTGTGCCCTACCGCAAGCCGCTCAGGCCGCTCGCTTCATTGATATGTCCGGCAATTGGACAGAAAAATACGTCAACGCTTTATCTGACCAGGGCGTAATCAGTGCTGAAGCAGACGGTAAATTTCATGCTACCGATCCTATTACCAGAGCGCAGCTGGCCAGTTGGTTGGTAAAAGTATTAGGCATTGAAAATCAAGCCTTACCTGATAAACAAACTTTCCCCGATGTAAAACCGAGCGATTGGTTTTACAAACCGGTCGAGATTATTGTGCGAAATAATTACATTGCCGGTTATGCCGACGGCTTCAGACCAACGCAATTTATGCAGCGCGGCGAGATGATTTCGATTATAGCCCGCACTTTAGGCACCAGCGTTCCTGACGATGGCACCACTACAAAAGCCCTGGCCAAGTTTAGCGATAAAAGTAAAATTCCAGACTGGGCCGCGGCTGGAATCGCCCAGGCTGAGCTTGCAGGCATTCTGGTAGACAAAACCGGTGACACCACTATTGATGCCAGCACTATTGCCTCCCGCGGCGATAGCGCCGCACTTCTAAGCAAGCTGAGCGATTATAAGAAGCGTCAGGCTGTCAATCATGCTTTGAGCAATCCCAAACCAAAACAACCGCAATTCCAGGCTGAAACTCCCATAATGGCTCAGGGAGCCCCGCAGTCACAGCCTCAATATCAAGCCCCCACTCAATATCAACAAGCACCGCCGCAAAATTATCAGCAGCCACCGGTTCAAGGCGGCTGGCAGGGCGGTGTTCAGCATGAAGGGCAGCCTGAAACTTTTGGCGCCATTCCGCCGAAACAACCTTACCAGCAGCCACCACACCAAGCTTATGGCCAACCTCCCGCTGGCTACCCACCTCAGTATGGACAGGCCGGCGGCCTCCAGCAGCCGCTTTCAGGCAGGGTAATGACTGTAGGCGCCGGCACAAAATTCCAGGCATCTTTGAAAAACACCCTGGATTCCGGCTCCACTGTTCCCGGCGAATCTGTAGAAGCAACCTTACCCTCGCCGATTTACTCAGGGGGTGTCGAAGTGGTGCCGGCGGGCAGCACACTAATTGGTCAGGTGAGCAACGTAGTTTCTGCTAAACGCTTTCGTTTTGGCGCCAACGGCAAAATAGATATTCGCTTCACCACCATTCAAACGCCTGACGGCAGACGCTTCTCGCTTTCAGCTTCAGTGGACGGCAATGAAGTAAGACTTACCGGCGGCAGCACCGCAGGCCGAGTGGGCAAAGGCCTACTCACCACTGGTATTGGTGCTGGTGGTGGCGCTGCTCTGGGAACCGGCCTGGGAGCCATCGTGGGCGCAACCTCGAACGGTCAGGTCGGTCGAGCCACAGGTATGGGCGCTGTTTTTGGCACCGCCATTGGTGCCGGTGTCGGCCTGGTGGGTGCCGGCGTGCGCAAAGGTTCAGAAGTAATTTTCAAAGCCGGAACGCAGCTGCCTGTTCAACTGGACGAGTCGATGCAGATAACAGCAGCGGCAGCTGTTGCACCATATTATGCGCAGCCCCAACAACCTCAGTATCAACAACCGCCCCAGGGTTATGCCCAGCCTCCTCAAGGTTACGCTCAGCCCCCTCAATATCAGCAGCAGCCGCCTCAAGGCTACGCACAACCGCCGCAATATCAGCAGCAGCCTCAAGCGTATCCGCAGCAGCCTCAGGGCTATCCGCAGCAGCCTCAGGGCTATCCCCAACAACCCCAATATCAGCCGCAACCGCAGTACTAGCGAATTTGCAGTGTGATACTAACTAATTAATCGCCGCCCCAACGTCGGCTGCGACTACCAAAATCACGCAGTGCTTGATCGAAATCTTCCGGCAGAAATTCAGGCCACAGTACAGGCGATACAAGTATTTCAGTGTAGGCTGCCTGCCATAACAAATAATTGCTCAAGCGCATGTCGCCGCCTGTGCGAATCAACAGCCCGGGGTCAGGAATGCCGCTTGTATAAAGGTGGCTTGCCACCAGCTGCTCAGTAATATCTTCCGGCTTCAGTACACCCTGCTGTACTAACTCTGCAATAGAGCGCACAGCATCAGTAATTTCCACCCTAGCGCCGTAATTGACAGCTACCTGCAAATTTAAACCGGTGTTCGCTTTTGTGCTTTCCATGGTCTGCATCATTGAGCGACGCAAATTGGCCGGCACTTTATCTAACTGGCCAATGAAGCGCAGTCTGACACCGTTTCTTGAAAGCTCTTCAAATTCATCAGTCAGGGCCCGGCCAAAGAGGTCGAAAAGATAATTGACCTCGTCGGAGCTGCGCTGCCAGTTTTCTGATGAAAATGCGTAAACCGTAAGATATTTAAGTCCGATGGCGCCCACGTGCTTTACCAGCCGCTTCAGGCTTTTAACTCCTTCCTGATGTCCTTTCAAGCGCGGGAAGTGCCTTTTATCGGCCCAGCGCCTGTTGCCGTCCATAATGATCGCCACATGATCAACAGGCAGAGGCGCCATTGGAGCGACTTCAGCTCCAGATTGGCTCTCTGGTTCAGCTTTATTGGTTTTAGAAAATTTTGTGCGGTGCAAGGCTTTCACGCGTAACTCACTATCTGCCATTTTAGCGCTCAAAAGCGAAGTCTAAGAAGCTTATGCAAAAGCATGTGGCAAAGCCTGGTATTTTAGACTAGTTATTTAACTACCCGTCGCCAGAGAAAACAAATTGTTCCTGAAACCAGATTACCTGATCAAGGGTGATATTACAGATATAGACATTGAAATGCTGGCCCAGGCAGGCATCAAAGGCCTGATTCTAGATCTCGACAGCACCCTAGTTGAACCCCATTCCGCTAAGCTCACTCCCGAGACCGAAGCCTGGCTTGAGCGTGCCTGTCAGCGCTTTAACGTGGCGATTGCCAGCAATAATAAAAATGAGGTTTATTTAGATCAGATTCGCAACATTCTCACCATTCAAGTGGTCGGCCGGGCGGCCAAACCAAGCCGCAAAGCTTTTCATCAGCTTATGAGCGATTTTCAATTAGACGCTCACCAGGTGGCCGTAATTGGCGATCGCCCCCTGACCGATATATGGGGTGGCTATAGAGCCGGCATGAAAACCGTTTTGGTACAGATTCTCAAAACCCAAAAAGAACCAGCCTGGAAAACAAAGATTCGCAATCTGGAGCGGGTTTTCATCAAAGGCAATTAAAAATCACTAACAACTGCCCTGATGAGTATGACAAACGCTCATAGAGTTGCAAGGAAGTGGTGTACTATAGACGGGCTCCTGCTTAAAGGCAAATCAAGAGATTGCAAGCTGATTCACTGAAGCTAAGTGTGGCCCTGACCATTTTGGTGTCACCTTTTTCATTCTGCTCCTCTGAGGCAGACAGCAAGGCGCGACCTGTTTATCTATCTTCTATGTCGACCCCGGCACCAACTGTAGTGCCAGGTGTAAAACCAGCGGCGTCGACGGTGACGCAGTCAAAGCATTTTGACCAGGGATTGGTCTTCAAAAAAAATGGCGACGTCAATCGCGCTTTAATCGAATTTTTACAAGCGATTAAAGAAAACCCACGGTGCATCCGGGCTTTTTACGAACAGGCTTTGATATTCCGCAGCAAAGGTTATCCAAAGCTAGCCGAATCAAGTCTTTGTCAGGCGCTGGCAGTAGATCCAAGTTTTCGTGAAGCGCGCATACTTTTAGCCACAGTACGACTGGAAGCCGGTAATACAGGTGGCGCGGCGCAAGAATTGACTCGCTCGCTGGGACTGGCCGACGGCCCCAAGTCGGCTTTACCAGCACCGGCACCAGTAATGGCAGCACCGCCCGCCACACTGAGAGCACCAGATGTGGTGCGCAGCCCCGCCAAGAGTTCACTGGTTTTCCAAGCTGAAGGCACGAAAGAAAGCCTAAAGACCGCTCCTGGAGCCACGGTTAAAGTAGTTTTAGAAAATGATGACTGGGCTAAGCGCCTTAAATATTTGAGCGTCAACGGCACCGGCAGCCTTAAGGCCGGCGAAGCTTTTATGTTCTCTGAAGAAACTGGCGAAGCCGTAATTTTTCTCGCTGATGGAAGGCGCATTCGCCGCATTATTTCCACACCGCAAGATACTCACGAGCTGGTTAAAGCCCGGCGTCCCGATATGCTCATTCCAGCAGATCTGTTATACAAACTTTCAACTCTAGGAAAGTTGGTGGGCGGCGATCCTTCCGCACTGATCGATTTAAATGACGTTGAAACGGCGGAAGCACCGACGAAAAAGCCTGCGCCGCAAGAGAGCAAAACTGATACTGAAAATAGTCGCGGCACTTTAGGCGAGCTGATGGACAGCAACGAACTCAGCGATGAACATGCCGACAATAGCTTTACTCGCAAGGCCATATTAGAAGACAGCCCCTTCGATAAAAATCCTTCCTCTGCTCCTTCAGCCGCGGCAGCCGCCGACGCCAGCAAGGGTCCAACGTTGAGCAGCACCGAACCGGCTGCTTTCAAAGATTTCAACAAAGAACCGGCCAGCGATTCGCTGGTGGACAAAACTCAGAAGCTTTTTAGCTGGCTGAAAAAAACTTTGCACATACCTTAACTATTTAAGGCCTGATAAAATCCACTGATTGAAAGACTCTTTAAAAGTGTCCATAAAATTGTGACCGCCTAATTCAAAAACCTTGAGGGTGGAACCAGGCACTTTTTTGTGAATCTGCGTTGCATAATGGCAGGGCGCCACCGGATCAAAACGGCCGGCGGCCAGATGCAGAGTGCAAGCCATTTGCGGCGCATTGGTGACAAAATCGAGGTCACCGAAATTGAGCACAATTTGCTCAAGAGCATGCTTGTTTGTTTCTATCAATGTGCGGTTGCGCCAGTTCCAATTTTGATGCATATTCTTCTTTTTGACATGGTCATATGAATGCTCCATGAACAATTTGAAGGCATACGTAACCGGTTTGAGCACTCGACCGGGCAGGGCGGCAGCAAGAACAGTCTTGAACATCTCCGGACGGCTTTGCGCCAGAGTGACACTGATCATGGCGCCTAACGAATGGCCGACGAAAGCAGCGGGAAACTGAATATCTGAAGCTTCTAAAGTCTCAACCACATCGCTCAAATGCACAGCAAGATCGGTGTGCTCACAGGGATCTTTGGTTAAACCATGGCCGCGCAAATCTATCACATAACAGCGGTAACCACGAGCGGTAAAAAAGGCTACCTGATTTTTCCACATATCACCGGCAGATCCGGTGCCGTGCAAAAAGACCAGATCAAGCAGCTCAGCGCTTTTACCACTTACAGGTTCTGATTTTTGAATCGACAATAACAATTGAAAATTAGTGCCCTACGGAAGTCTGCGGTCTGCCTGCGTGTGAAGTATGTACAGGCGCTGACTGCGAAACACTATATGTTGGCGAAGCTGACATATGATTTTCAGCACAAGCCATGTCAACCAGAGTATTGGCAATTTTGAATACTGCATCAACTTGATCAAGCTGGTGTTTAACCGGCAGTGGTTTGGCATCGATATCGCGACGGCATACAATGTTTTCTGCCACAGCAATAATGTGTTCAGGTTTTACGATGGCTGTAGCGAGACCTTGCTCTACCAACATCTTGGCAGTGCCCAGCTCTTGCGGCATAGGTGTGGTGATCATATCGAGGGCCATAGGCAATCTGCGGGCGACCGATTCGAATGACGTTAAGCCACCAGCTTTGGTGACCATCAGATCGCAAGCAGCCATTAAATCAGACATACTGTCATGAAATGGCAGCACCGCTGTTGGTATCGATGAACGACCAACTTCTTGCTTGATTGCTTCGTAGAGCTTGAGGTTATGGCCACAAAGGAAGACAACTTGAATCTTGCGTTTAACGTTTTTCAGTGCGCGGTAAATGGCGAGCATATTACCGCCGCCGGCCCACCCGGAATTAATACAGATAGTCGGTAACTCAGGGCTCAGTCCTAGTGACAGGCAAAATTCTTCGGCGCTGCAATTTGGCTTGCTGACAAATGCCGGATGAACCGGCATACCCATGGTGGCTATTTTTGACGGTTCGACACCCAGTTCAACCAGGCGGCGATGAGCGAGATCGTTAGGAGCAATAGTTAGATCGGCAGCCTGGCAGGCCCAACCGCTCCAGAAATCACCATTAGGATCAGTAACCACAGTAACGAGCTTGGTGTGCGCTTTCATGCCGGTTTCTTTGAGAGCACGCGCAATATACTGGTTCGACATCGGATGCACCGAAACAATCAGATCAGCGCTCATACTGCGCAGAGTTTTCTCTACATATGGTTTGGCGATCTTCCAGCCAATCTCTGAGTCATTCGGTTTAAAGGTTTCGATGACCCAGTAGTAATATTTCATCGCCGATTGCTGATGGCGCAGAAGGTAGTTATAGAGCTGCACAAAACGTCGGTTGAGCGGGTGGGTATTCTCCACGACGCTGTCGATGGTCATCTCTACCGGACGGTTAGGATAGCGTTCGGCTGCGACTAAAAGTATTGCCGCCTGGATTGCTTCTGTGGCACTGCGATGACCGCCGCCTGTGTCTGAGAAAAACAGTCCGATACGGATTGGTTTGCTCTTAGAGGAACTGCTGTTTCCATTCAAAGGGAGTACATCCGTGCGGTTTGGGACCAACCAATTGGGCTGAAAGCCAGAGGTAGCGCAATTATTCTGATAGAATGAAATCGCCGAGTATTGCTCAGAAAAGGCGCGACCTCAATTCCCCTGTCATTTCAGATAATAATGTACCATCAAAGTTGGCTCTCAAGCAGTCGGTCGAACTCTGAAACTGGCACCGCGCTATTGAAGCCGGCCAGCTGCTTTTTAGCCCTTGGATTGGTTGTATTGATAGGCAGTGCCAGCTCTCAAGCCCTGGCCAGCCCGGCCCGCTTGACTACCCCGCCGGATGTTGCTCGACAATCTAATGTGCTCTACGGTTCAGTTTCTGATCGTTTTTCCAACGTTCCGGCCGGTCTCAGACAGCGGAAAAGACCCACCGATGTCAAGATATACGAATATGACCAGAAACCTCTGGCAGAGCGCCGTCCATTCTTGCTGGTCCACGGTTTAAGGGGTGAATATTACCCCTACTTCCGCTGGCAGAAAGTGGCCGAGAAACTAATCAAGAATGAAGAATTTAATTCCAGGTACAAAATTTATTTAATTCGTTATTCCAGCCTCGACAGATTTGACCTTGTACTACCGAAATTTAAAGATGCTCTAACCTCACTTTACAGTGCGGCCAAACAGCGACCACTATCGATGATGGCACTTAGTATGGGCGGCAACATCGCTTATGAAGCCCTAACCGATCCCGCCATCGATGCCAAAGTAGGCCTGCTCTTCACCATGGGCACGCCTTTCCACGGCTCGCCGCTCTTTTGCAAAGACTGGATGAACTATACAGTCTATAAACGACTGGCCTGGCCCTGGACCCGCATCGATCACAATCTCGCCTACCATCTCTACTTTAATAAAAATTCTATGCTGCGGCAAGACCTGAGCTGGGACAACGCTGACGAAGCTATCCCTGAAGCGGGCCCGTTCAAATCAAAATTGCCTTTTGGACCCAGAGGCACACTCACTGTGGGCGATACCATCAATTTGCGCTTGAGCAAAGTCAACAGTGTGCCAATCAATCGCAAAAAGTTGATTACGTATGGCGGTTATATCGCCAGCCCATATCTGGCACCGGGCTTTAAACGTTATCTAGAAACTACGGCTTTTTATCCTGCTTTTCTTTTGAATAATTCTTTCCCTGCCCACTTCGGCAGAGAACACCCTGTGCTGGAATTTATCAATCGCGATATGACCAATATGCAGGTCTCGAAAAAAATAGCTAAGCAAGCCGGTTCGCCTTTTGTCTACGGTCTCAATGACGGCATTACTCCCGTCACCAGTGCTATTTTCTTGCCACCAGCTGTGGCGCGCACTCAATTTATGGCTCGAGAAAGTGATTTCGAGAAGGTTAAAGACAAAGTAGATGTTGGCCTGGCCAGAGTATTCCGCAATGTTGACCACCTTACATTTATCGACGGTGTCAGACCTCTCAATCCGATTATCAACAAAGTGAACACGCAGTTTAGAGATGAACTCAATCCGTCTGACGGTCAGAAAGATATTTTTGACTGGATGGTCAAAGACATTTTAAATTCCGACAAAATTTCCGGCCAGCTGGCAAAGTCAAATGCGCAAGTAATTGAAGCGCCAAAAGATTTGAGCGCTTTTGAGCCGCCGAAAAAAGTAATTGTTTCAGACGAAGAAGAAATCGTCTTAGAAGAAAAAGAGACTGTTGCTCCAGCCCAATAGGGTAAAGAGCAGGGATCAAAAATTTACTTTCTATTGACGGCCTGGGCTTTTGTGATTAGCATGAAGGTCTTACGAATTGAACCGCAGCCACAAAAATCATGTTTAACTACAGCGCTAATAATAATAATAATAATGACAATAATGATTGCCTCCTTTTAAGGGTTGCACTCAGACTGTCACGTAGTTAAAAAACACAACGTAAACAAGTCTAAGACCGCAACCCCAGAGGTTGCGGTCTTTTCGTTTGGGGAGAAATTTTATGTCTACGACTATCCAGCTGGCCCAGGCCGCACGGTTTTTGGAACAACCCGTGCGTATACAAGGCCACCTGCAATCAATGCGCGACCTTGGCCAGATCATGTTTCTGGTGGTACGCGACGGCAGTGCGACCATCCAGGTAGTGGTAGACAAGGCAGATTTGCAGACTCGCATTAGAGCACTGGCAAGCGAAACTCCTTGCATTTTTACCGGCACATTGAAGTCTCCGCCGCCAAAGAACGGTCAACAACAGCGCACCGAATTATTGCTTACAGAAATAGAGCCATTGAGTGCAGTGACGCACGCGCCCCCGGTAGAAATCGGCAAAGACAGCAAGATAGACAATTTGGGTGTCTCCACACTGCTGGACTATCGACCGCTGACTTTGCGCAACGAAAAAGTCAGAGCCATCTTTAAGATTGAAGCCGAAATTCTCAAAGCCTATCGTCAATATTTGAACAACCAAAATTTTGTCGAAATTCACTCACCTAAAATTGTCGCCACCGGCACAGAAGGCGGCGCACAGCTATTTAAAATCGACTATTTCGGCAGAACCGCTTACCTGGCTCAGAGCCCGCAGTTCTACAAACAAATTATGGTCGGTGCATTTGAACGCGTCTTCGAAGTCGGTCCGGTTTACCGTGCTGAAGAGCATGACACCACCAGGCATCTAAACGAATATATTAGCCTCGACTTTGAAATGGGTTTTATCGAAAGCGAGCAAGACGTAATCGCCATGCAAGTGGGCCTGCTGCGGGCAATCGTGGCACATTTGCAAGAACACTGCACTCGCGAACTGGCAATGTACGAGGCAATATTGCCGCATATTGGTGCCACCATTCCACAGATCCGATTAACGGAAGCGCAGCAACTTTTGTCGAGCCAATACGGCTGGGTGAGCGAATCGGCAGACCTCGACGGTGAAGGTGAAAAGCTTCTCTGCAATCACTTTGAAAAAACAGAAGGCAGCGATCTCGTTTATGTCACCGACTATCCGCATGCCATCAGGCCTTTCTATGCCATGCCTGGTGCACCGCTGGAGAGCGGCAAGGCCGGCTCGAAAAGTTTCGACTTGCTCTTCCGTGGGCTAGAAATCACTACTGGTGGTCAGCGCATTCATCAATATGAGGCATTAAAAGAGTCTATCTCCAGCCGTGGTCTCAACCCTGAAGAGTTCGGCGACTACCTGCTCTGCTTCAAACACGGCATGCCCCCTCACGGTGGGCTGGCCATCGGGCTCGAGCGTCTGGCAAAACAACTGCTTGGTTTACCTTCAGTAAAACAGACCGCGCTGTTTCCCCGAGACATCAACCGCATTTCGCCGTGATGCAGCGACCTGACTCAAGCCTATTGATTGCTCAGATTTTTACTGACGGCAATCTGTTTGTTGCCTGTGATGGCGGCCAGGATAGATGGTCTCGAAGCAGGCGCAGTCACGCTCGGGTCACCCGATCTGGCGGAAGGTGTGCTACCTAATTTAGCAGCGATGCGATCGATAAGCACCTTTCCGCCAGAGCCGTTCATATGCACAGGATCTTTGAAATTGGCCGTTACAAATGTTTTCTGATCATTGAGATCAAGCAAAGCACAGCCATATTTTTCTGCCTCTTGTGCCAGTACTTGCAAATATTTCTGATATGAACCTTCAGGCATAAGCTTCATATTCGCTTCGGTGAGCGGCATGTTTACAAGTAAAACTTCGATCCCTTGCTCTTGCAGCTGGCTCAAAGTCTTGTTCATGTACTCTTGCTGAATTTTGAAGAGCCCGTCATTTTTGCCTTTGAAACGCTTTTTGTACTCGCGACTGTTGTCCTGCCACGGATAAAAAGCATCAGGCTGTAAAGCCACCATGCCCTTAAGCACTTCGCCACCGGTTAAAGCCGCATCAGGATTAGCACTGGCGGCGGTGCTGGTATCTTCACTGAGTTTCTTGACCGGATAAGAAGCAAGCAGGCGCGCCGCCTGATTTTGCATAGCATAGGCGGTAAGTACTTGCATCTGCAGTCTCTTGCCGAATAGATAAATATACTTGTCTACCAGATACTCACCGCGGTTGAGCAGGCTCGGCATAGATAGAGGCAACATCGCTTCGATTTCTCGGTCACTTTTATAGCGCGAGAAATAGTGATAAGCAGGGGTAGCGGCAGCGCACTCAACGCCTGAATCAATAAAGTCACGCAAAGACAATCCGAATATCAGCAGCTTGGGTTTGCGCTCTGGCGAAACCAACGAGCTTACAACCATAAAGTGATCGGAAATCATGCCGCCGGGCAAAGCGAAATTAAAACACTGCAGTTGTTTACCAGATTTCTCAGCGATTTTTGCCTGCAAATATTTCGAATATGGATGCACCACAGGATCGATAGTGACTTTGAGAAAATCAGCGTCGCAACAAGCAGTCGGAATCATCATCAGTGACGATCCCAATAGCACCACATCTGGTGCAGAGGGGGTAGCCTGAAAATCTTGCGTGCGATGACTTTCCCAACTGGGTCTGGCCGGAACGCGGTCTGGGTTTAGAGGAGCAAGAGGCTGGGCGGCAACCAGAGCACCATTAATGACGGCGAACAAAACCACAGCCAGCGCAAAGGCGCTAACTTTTGCCTTTGTTTTAACTGTTTCGCTAACTGACACTGTTGAAACTGAAGCCAACGGACCCTCGACAGCAATTGCCAACAGGAAGGTTATCAGCTATTTACAACTTTATTCTGAGAAGGCTTTTATAGTTATAGGACTGCTTTCAGACGGGAAGACAGGCTTGCACAGCGTCAGCGAATTTTGCTGCGGCGCCGGGCTGAGCCTGGAGGAAAAGCGATGGCTCAATCAGCTCGAGTTCGAGCAACAACTGACGGCCTTGCGTATCAGGCACCATGTCTACTCGTGCATAAAGCGGGGTTTCGGGAACAGCGTTGAGAACCTGGCGGCCAAATTCGATTTCGTCGTCAGTTGCTTCAATTCTGGCCTCACCAGCTTCTCCCGCTACGGCTAAATGCTGGAAGGCCGACTTGCGAATGCCATGGCTGAATTTTCCATCGATAAATACTAGAGCGCGCTCACCATAATCTTCCACTGCAGCAAGAAAAGGCTGCACCATCACGCAGTATTTTCCTGCTAACTGGTTGATATGTTCTCGCGCTGCTTGCTGGCCACCACTTTCACTGAGGTCGAATTTCTTCACGCCAAAAGTCGATAAGCCAACAGAGGGCTTGACGACGATGCGCGGCGAAATCGGCTCACCAGGCTGATGAAGCGATTCTAAAATTTTTTCAAAAGCAGGAAGCGGCTGATCTTTTTCAATATAGAAGGTAGGAACAGTTCTTAAACCGTTCTCAGAAAGCTGGTGCAAGTAGCGTTTGTCGTGATTCCATTGCACAAGGGCTAGTGAATTTTTCAAAATCGTATGGGACGCAACGTTCTTCGCCCATTCAATAAATTCAGCTTGATGCAAATGATAGTTCCAGGTGGATCTCAAGACTACGAGCCGACTCTGTTCAAAGGGGAAATCTCGATTGCGCCAGTCGGCAAAAGTGCAATTCAATCCACGGTCGAGCAAAATTGAAATCGCTAATCCATCGTCCGGATCTCCCTGCTTGAGATCATCATAAGTAACGAAAACAATATCGGGAGCGGGTTTCAAGATGATCCTCCGAGATATGGAACGAGCATTAAGTGGATATTATTCAAAAAAGGTCACGATTAACTTTGTAATTTAGCGTTACACGCTTATACTTCAGGAACGAGGAGTCTTCATATTTCCCTAATAAATGAGCAGCACCCAATTGGTGCGGCGGGTTGAATTTGACCAACCGGAATCCCCCTAAGACGAATCCCACGGTAACAGTAAACACAAAAGAAACAGGTCTCCGTAGTATGCGAGGCCCTGACTCACCTTGGGCAAACGCTCTGGGCGGCACCACTTTGCAGTCACAATAATTTTGGAGGACGGTCCTTATGCGAATTGAACTGTTGTACTCACCCGGTTGCAGCAACTACAAAAAGGCGCTCAATACTCTGGAGTACATCATTGCCGAGGAAAGGTTACCGCTCCCTGTGCATCTAGTGGAAAACTCTTCAAGCATTGAAGGAGAGCCAACTGTTCAAATCAACGGTGTTTTGATCAAAAAATCTCAACCGAAAAATCCCCAGTGTTTAGAGCATGTGCGTGAGGCGATCAGCCATAAGTGGCATGAGGTCAATTTGAGTCCACTACTCTCGGCCTAGAAAAAGAACGCCAATATCGCTAAAACAAAGAGACCTGCCTAAAGCAGGTCTCTTTGCTTATAATGGCACTGCACATGTGGCACGCTTAAGGTGGAGCCTCTTGAGCCCCGCTATCATTGCCATGGGCGCAATTAATAGGCTTTTAAATGTAATCGAGCGTTTCGGCTTCCCATGCTGTTCAATTCTTTTAAATACGCTCTCTTTTTACCAATTGTCTTTGCACTTTTCTGGCTTTGCCCACAAAAGTGGCGAGTCTGGATTCTGCTCATCGCCAGTTACGTCTTTTACATGAGCTGGCGACCGGTATTTATTCTTCTTATTATTGGCCTTACCCTGGTGAATTATTACCTCGGTTTTGCCATTCACAAATCAGGAAAAAGGAAAAAACACTGGTTGGCACTGGCCGTAGTTCTCAATCTTGGTACTCTGGCTTATTTCAAATACGCTTATTTCCTCACTGAAACAGTCAGTCAATGCTTGAAGCCGGCGGGCCTGCCACAACTGTCGCTACCCTTTGAAATTATTCTGCCACTGGGCATTTCCTTTTTCGTTTTTGAATTTATCCATTATGTGGTTGACGTTTACCGCGGCAGTGAACCAATCAAGTCACTTTCAGCCTTCGCACTTTTTGCCTCGTTTTTTCCCACGCAAATTGCCGGCCCTATTAAACGCTTTCAAGATTTCATTCCGCAGTTTCTCGCTCCGGCACAATTATCTGTTGCAATATTCGACAGTGCCATCTCCCTTATTTTGCTTGGCCTTTTTAAAAAAGTATTGATTGCAGACAATCTCAGCTTTTTTGTCCAGGGCGGATTCTCTCAGCCGCACTTGTTCTCCGGCCTGGATCTCTGGATTTTCGCATACGCTTTTGCTTTTCAAATCTATTTTGATTTCTCGGGCTACACCGACATAGCCCGGGGATCGGCAAATTTGTTTGGCTATAAAGTACCAATCAATTTTAATCTGCCTTACCTGGCCTGCAATATTTCAGACTTCTGGCGCCGCTGGCACATCTCGCTTTCCACCTGGTTGCGAGACTATTTGTTTATTCCATTAGGCGGCTCGCGCGTCAGCAAATGGCTCAATTATCGCAATTTGATTATCACTATGACCCTGGGCGGATTGTGGCACGGTGCCGCCATGCACTATTTGCTCTGGGGGCTTTACCAGGGTGTGCTTCTGGTGGCACACAAAGAATTTCAAAATGTAAAAGCAAAAATCAGCTGGCTGAAAAATGCAATTGATTCAAAAGCAGGAAAAATTGCATCGGTTATTTTGACATTCCATGTGGTCTGCATCGGTTGGGTATTTTTCCGCGCCGAAACAAATGCCCTGGCTCTATCAATGATTGGCAGAATGCTCACTTTTACCCCGGCCACAGAGTTAGCCCTGGGACAGGCCCCCGGCCCGCTCAAGACCCTGGCCATGGTATTGCCCACCATCAATTTTCCTTTGATTTATCCGGCAATATTTTTATTGTTGCCGGTGCTGGCCATAGCTCATGTGGCTATGGGTTGGCTCAATACCACCACTATCATTGAACGCACACCGAAAACAGCAAAGGTGATCTGGTGCTGCGCCATGATGTTTCTCGTTATTGTTTTCTCCCCCGATAAGTCTCCCCGTTTTATTTACTTTCAATTCTGATGCAAGGCGAAAAAGCACCCAACAAGCTAAAAGTGTTGATGAGCAGTTATGCCATCTGCGCCGCCTTGCTTTTGCTGTCTATCGACCTGGGCGGCCGACTCTTAACTCAATATGCGCCTCAAGTGCTTTCACTGAGCCCATTCAAGGCAGCAAACCGCAGCTGGGTGTGGTGGAATGTTAGAGATTTCAATGAACTCAAGAGCGCACCGGATATAGTGCTACTGGGATCATCGTTAATGATGGCACCACTTCATGGCGGTGACGCCGCCCACTTAAACTTGCCTCAAAATGTAGCCTTTCATCATCATAGTCAATTGCTGGAAGATCTTTTAAAAGAAAAATTCGGCCGTACTTACCGTACTTTCGCCTTTGCTCTGGGTGGCGAAATGGTTTCAGATGCTTATGTGATTGCCCACACATTGTTGAAAGACGATCGCAAACCAAAAGTAATAATCTACGGTATCGCTCCGCGTGATTTTATGGATAGCGCCCTGCCGTCGGCATCGAGCACCGAAATATTCAAATATATGGACCGCGTCGGTGACCTCAGCGAAATTGATAAAGAGTCAGCGGGTTCTCCCTGGGAACAAGGCGAAAAGCGTCTGAGCAAAGTTAGTTTTACCTACAGGCATCGACCTGATTTTCTCTATGTGCAACACCGCTGGGCCAAAGAATTATTTCGCAAGCTGCTTGGTTATGAGGAGCTCGATCAAGTGCGCTCTCCGCTGCACGTGCGCAAACAAGCCTTTTTAGAATTGCCCGAAGACTTCGGCCCTACCTCACTTTTTGTCACACCGCCGCCGGTAATTGCCGAACCATACAAAGCCAATCTGGAAGAATACAAATTTAGATATCGCAAATTGAATTTGAAACAATTCAACAGCCAATTGGCATTTCTAGAGCGGCTGCTGGCCATGGCTGAAGACGACGACACGCGCGTGGTGATCATCAATATGCCACTGACCACAGACAACGTGGCGCTCATGCCGGCGGGCTTTTATCAAAGTTACCTTGAACAGGTAAACGGCATCGTCAAAAAACATCAGGCTTTATTTTTGGATCTCAATGATCCGACCTTATTTCCCCAGAAATATTTCACCGACTCTGTGCACTTAAACGGCCGCGGCGGGCAACATTTCTTTGAGGTGTTGGCTGACAGGCTGAAGCAAGATCAGCAGACAGCCGCTGTTATTGAAAAAGCAGGCAACACAAAATAGTCTGCTAGCCGGTCTGAGGCTTGACGACGTTAAGCGGTGCAGCCGGCGGTTTTACCTTGGCCCTGAGCAGTATGTCAATTGATACCGGTGTGGGAAAAACAACAAAAATGGCTTTTGGATCTGCTGCAATATCGGCGGCTTTAATGAAATGGGTAATCTTGAAACCGCTTTTATCCTGAGCTTCTAAGCGAACTGCACCCTCAAGCACAGTTTCGTCGCTCTGTGAATTCTTCACCCAACAAAAAAATACCGGCTGACCAGCACTGCCGAGAGTGGCCATGTCTCTCAATAGTTCAAAACTGGTAGTGCCGCCTTTACCGCTGTGGTCAGTAAAATATTTGTTCAGATCTCTTTGCAGAAAGGGAGTAAAGTCTTGACCAACGGGAAGGTTCTCAACGATTTTCGCCTGACGAACACGTGCAATCATACTTTTCCAGTCTGTCTTTTGATCAGGCGACGACTTCACCGGTTCATCAACGAAATAAGGCACTCGATCTTTTGCAGTTGCCATGGGCGCTACGTGCGCTTGAGCACGTGTCTGCAAACCAACATATTCAGTTTCATCTGGATTAAGCGCAATGGCTTTAGCGAACTGCTCACTTGCCCGAGCAGTATCGTTCATGGCCAAATAGGTCTGGCCCAGTTCACTGAATATGGTGTCATCCTGCGGAGCAATCTTCAAAGCCGCATTGAGGTCAAAAAGTGATTTATCAAATTCACGCATAATGCGATACAAAACTGCGCGGTTCTTCAGGGCAGAAACATTCTTATCGTTCAACTCAATAGCGCTGCTGAGACTTCTAACTGCATCTTCCTGAGCACCTGTTTTCGACATGGCAATACCTTTATAGACATAAGCCAGCTGATCATTTGGCTTCAGGCGAATGGCTACCACTAGGTCGTTAAGAGCTTGTGGATACTGGTGCAAACAAATATATGCGAAGGCACGATCTTTATAGTAGTCAGCTTCTTGATTGGGGAAGAGCTTAATCGCTTCAGTGAGATCGGCAATCGCTTTTTCAAATTCGCCGGTGGCAAGATATGCCCTGCTGCGGCAGTAGAAGGCAGGTGAGTAACCGGCATAGATTTCTATAGACTTCGTGCATTCTTCAATGGCCCTGACATAATGTTTTTGATTGGTATAAATCCAACCGCGATTGCTATAAAAAGCTGAGTTATTCGGGTCGAGTTTGATTGCTCGCTCAAGATCTGCCAGAGCTTTTTCAGGCTGATGCAGGCTGGCATAGGCAAGGGCACGTTCACCGTAAGCAACCGGAATTTCACCGTTAAGCTCAATTGCTTTGTTGCAATAATCAAGCCCCTTGCGATATTGATCCAGGTTGCGATTGGCATATGCTAGATCTATGTAAGCCCCGGCGTCTTTGGGATCCCTTTCCAGGGTGGCCAGGCTCTTTGTAATGATATTTAGAAAGTCACGGTTGCTGGTTGGTATTTTGCTCTGCTTTTCTATTCGCTCCGATTCGGCTGTGGCAGGCAGGTCGGCGGGCTGCGGCACGTCCAATTGTTCTATTTTTACTTTGGCAGCAGCGTAGAAGGGAGTCGTTATCATGAAAGTGGTAGCGACTAGACTGGCCGCTAGTCCGAATAATCTAGCAATATGCAAAACACAGAGCCCTTCAAACGGTAACGCCACCTAATACTAGCTCACGACTCAGGATCGTGTACTAGTTTGTGCCAAGGGTTATCATTGAAAAAGCAGGAGACCCAAAGAGTTTTATAAGGCTGTGTATGACTGGCGAATTGCCCCAAGAGCCAGAAAGCCATAAACCGATTGAAGAACAGAAAACGCGCCTGTGGGCGCTATCTTTCGAATCGACAAAACAGCTTTTACGGTGTGAGAGCTGTGGCGCCACTAATATCATTCCAAGATTGGTAGCTGACCCCAGTGCTGTGCCAGTGCGTCGAGCCAACGACCGGGTGGAGTTTGCCAGAACAGCAGAAGAGAAAAATTTGTTGGGTGAACAACGCAAAGCGATAATTGGCTTGTCGGTATTGTCTGCCGGCCTGTCCGCGGCTTTGATTGCTTTGCTGCTCGGGCGCAAACATTAAATGAGAAGTTCTGATCTGAAACCAATGGTCCCGATCATTTTTCAAAATGAAACGATAACGTTTCATTTTGCAGCAAGCTCACTAGCCCAATTGAGGCTTAAAAATGCAGTCATTTTAACCATTGGCAACCGCTGCCGAAGCTTATAGCTCTGGTTTCCCTAAGCAAAAGGCTGTATCTTTCTACAATTATGCTAACCAGTACCCCACCTAAAAATGCAGGCTTGAAGCAAGGCATTAAAATTGCGCTGAGCAGTTTCTTGGTGGCTTTCCTCATCTTTTATCTTTGCAATTTTTTTGTCACTTTTTTCTATCACAATGAGCCCGAAGCAAACGACATCTGGATTGAAGAGGCACACACTGCTACCAGCGGCTATTCCCGTCTGGCTACTCCTGCCGATGTAGTCTTTTTGGGCTCGTCTATGATTCGCTCGCCCATGTGGTGCGCCGACCACACTCTCGACAAAAATATCTTTTACTCGAACTATCACAAAACAAAGTTCTTTGAAAAAGAACTCAAAGCCGCCGGCATAAATTTGGTCGGATACAACATGGGCATCGATGGTGTCTACGTTTCAGACATGCTTTTGCTTTTCGATCAGCTCTTGGCAAAAAATCCTCCCAGGCTTCTTATTTGTGCTATTACGCCGCGAGAATTTTTTACCAACTGGTTTCAATCAGCTAAATCGACACCGGTTTATAAATTGTTGTCGCAACCGGCACACTATTTTCGCAACGGACAACTTTATTCTGCAGACGACCTCGATTGGTTCGATGGCGCCGTGACGCAGCTGACGCCAATGCGGCGTGGCTCTACTCGCTTTCAGCAACAAGTATCAACTACCCTGCAAGATCGCTTGAGCCCCCAGAAGAAAGAAACAGAAAAAGCCGCAACTTTTGCCACTCCGCAAAATGCCTTTGCGCCCGGCGTGGCCAAACTGAAAAGCACACTAACTGAAAAAACCAAAGATACAAGCATGAAAGTTAAAATGCGGCTCTACAATAATCAGAAAAAATCTCTCAAAGAACTGCTGCGCAGTGCTTCTAACCGCGGCGTTAAAGTTTTGATTGTGAGCATGCCGCTACCAAAAGTGATAACCTCCGAAATTCAACCGGCACTGCAGGCCGACTATAGCGCCTTCTTGCGAGAAATCGAAAAAAGTTCACTGGCCGACGTTTTAGACCTTGAATTCGATCCGACTTTATCGCAAACAGCCAATTTTATGGACGACTGGCACTTAAATGAAAAAGGCGGCATCGAACTGATTCATAGAATCGTGGCCCACATAGCCCAGCATCCCTCCCTGCTGAAAAAAACCGCGCCTTAATTTTGGGCGCCTAAGGGCCGGATTGCCCTTTCTTCATTGACTTGGGCGCTTTTGTGTCATACGCTCATAGCGGGTGGCGGGCAGCGCGGCGAGTGAATCATTGCCAAAAAGAAGCATCGCTGAAATAAATGAGTCCGCTGACCTCCTGAGCGAGTCTTCAAGCCGACTTGCGCTGAGCTCTGAAGCCGGTCAGGGCTATGTTCAGCTGGCGGTCAAAGAAGTTGCTTCGGTTTTTACCAGCAATAAAAATGTGCAGTCAGAAGTAGGTCGCTACGGTTCTGGCTTTCTCATGACCGCCGCTTTGTTCATGCCCGGCAAAATTGGTCTGGCCAGTACCGTTGTGTTGGGAGCCCTCGATCATGCCTCTCCCAACTCAACAGGCGGCGCTCAAATGGCGGACCTGGCTCTGGGTGGCTTTAAAGGCGCAGGCTTGCGCGGCATTATGCACGGCATGGGCAGTAAACACGTTCCTGAAATGGTCGCCAACTCGGCAGCTTTGAAAGGTGTGGCTTTTGGTTTCTCCAATCGCGCACTAGAGACAGTATTGACCCGGCAAAGTTATTTGGGCGGCAAAGGAAATATCAGTGGTGCCGCATTTGGTGGCAAGTTTGCTCACGAGGTGGTTAATCCTACCGCCCTTGTTAGTGACGCAGCCACTTTTGTGGCCGCCCACGCATTGTTTAAAGGCGCAGCCAGGCTGAGCCCACAGCTCTTTGAACGCAGCGTAGTCGCTCAAACAATGGCAACCAGCGCCAGCTTTGGCTTATCAAATGGTGCCAGTGCAGAAATTATTCGGCAGCAAGATTCAAACGAGAAGTTTGACCTGGGCAAAATCATTGGACGCTCACTTATACAGGGCGGCATCGACGCTCTGGCCGGCGCGCCAGGTGGAATGCGAGCCAGATCAATAAATCGCCAGAGTGAAAGCGACAAAAGTGTCAACTCCAGAGTAATTGATCCGCTGGGTGAGCCCGGTGAAGTGCACAGTACATTCGCCCGTTCGAAAAATAGCAGCCACGTCAATATCGTGGGCGAAAACGACACGGTGACACGGTTTGTTCAAGTCGATAAAACTCCCGACTTCGCTGCCGCCATCGCCCAGATTGAACTGAATAAAGAGCGTAAGACTTTCATCGGTCCGCTTGAAGGGCCTCATCAAACAATACGCGAGTTGACCATACCGGAGCGCTCTCTCGCCCAACAACCTGCCCGAGTAACAGGTTATAAAACCGCTGTAGAAAAGCTGAACGAACGTAGTGAGGTTGAAGGGCCCTTCAATAACTTCGACGATTTTTACAATCGCGGCATCGCCAAAGTGCCCACCGATGTGCGCACGTACAGCATTGATAAACACACAGTAGAAGTAGTTTTACCAACGCGCTATGCTGAAAAATTGGACGACGCGGCGGCCAAAAAATCTACCACCACCACAGAAGGTGTCGAAGATTTCAGCAAAAGAGTGGGCCCTGCCGATCTGCCACCGCTTCTAGATGCCATGCCCAATAGCGGCTACTTCAAGCGTATCTTTATTTCAGACAAACGCAATCCTGAAGACGCCTGGGTTAGCCAGGGCGGCTACAACAAAGACTTCGTCTCAGCCATGTCCATGACCGACGGCGAATTGAATATGTATAAAACAGAACGCACTAATTATTTGCGACGCGACGTTTTGCATGAATGGTCCCATGAATTGCGCTACCAATATTGGGACCACAATCTCACCTGGCGTTTTGCTGATGCCATTAATCTTGAAGCAAAAGAGTACAGCCTGAGCAAATACGCCGATCGCAACAACGGAGAGCAGTGGGCGGTGTTGGGAGAACGCACGCTCGGCAATGACGCCAAAGCTTTTGTTGATGCGGCTGAACACATGCCAATCAGAACTGTAATTTGGATGCGCGCTTTGAAAAAATCACTTGATACCGTGCCGGCTGAAAATAAGAGTGTTGATCACGACATTTATGTGGCCCGCCAAAATTATGTAGACACAGCAATACTGCCGCAAGCCGTGGCAAAACTTGAGCAATATGTCAAAAGCGGCACAAGCGATCAGCAATCGCGAGCAGCTGACGTGCTCCAATTCCTGAGAGAAGAAGGCCTGATCAAATAATCGTTAGACCGGGAAGAAAATGCCGTGCTGCGCAAAATAAAGCCAGGGTGTCAGTTCGTGACCGGTTAAGTGGCGCAAATCATTGATATAAGTCTTGAGCTGTTCGCGGTGTTTGCGCGCTTGCTGCTCTACTTGCTCGGCAGGAAAATGATCAGTTTTGTAGTCGACGAGATGCCAGGCGCCCTGCGCATCTTCAAAAATTAAGTCGGGACGCCGTGGCTTCATATCTGGCGTGGGCCCGTAGGCGACATCAATTAAATAAGGTAATTCATGGCGTCTTTGCTGGCTTTCGGTTAATAGACCATGTAGTCTGCTGCCATAATAAATTTCCAGCAAACGCTCGCCTTCATCCACAAGCTTATTCAATAATTCATGGTGTGACACCATTGCCCCTTGGGTAAAGGCAATATCTGAAATCCACTCTCTGTCAACCTTGCGGCCGGAAGGCGGCAAATTTTCCATGAGCGCGTGGAAGAATGTACCAAGAGTGGTGGCATTGGCGGAAAGACCTACAGCTTCGCCCATCAGCTCAGTATTGATGCGCGGAGTAATGCGTGAGCGCCCCAATTCATTCACTTTCAGCTCGGCCAGATTTACGTGTGTAGGCTCGAGCAAAAGTAATTTCTGAGCTTGCCCTGACTGTTCTGAGTTTGGCAATTGAATTTCGATAGTGGCTTCAACTATGTTTTCAAAACCAGAGGCAGTGCTCAAATTGTAAGGTGCTACCACTCCGTCAGAGCGCGAGCTCACACTGAGCGGTATGCAATCGTCGGGGCCAGGACGCACAGCGTCGTCTTGATCAAGACCAAGTACTTCCATGATCCACTGGCGGTACGATTCAGATTTTTTAAATGGTGCTGAGAAAAATATGCCGAGATTATCGCGCGCCCGGGTCATCGAAACGTAGAGCAGTCGCTTCTTCTCTTCCCGCTCCATTTGCTTATCTAAGTATCCGGCTACCTGATACCAGGCCGGTACATCCTGATCATCGAGACGAGTGCTGTTGAACGCTACGCCATAACTGGGATGATAAACGAGGCGGTCGGTGTTGCGCAGTAATTGCCCGCCCAGGCATGGCAAAGCTACGACTGGAAACTCTAAGCCTTTGCTGGCGTGCACTGTCATTAGTTTGACGGCATCGGCGCTATCCAGTGGTGCCTCCGATTCACGCATGCCGAACTGACGCATGAGCGACAGTCGGCGAGCAAACTCGCCACAAGATAAATGTTCATGCTCTGAGGCCAGGTGAGCCATTTTCCAGACATTGCGCGATCGCTGTTTGCCGTCTGGGGCAGCCAGCATGGCCAGATCATAACCAGTCGAATCAATAATTTTTCGCACAAGATCACCGAGAGGCAAAAGTGCCTCATATTCAAGCAAATTGCGCAACTGTCTCACCGCTGTAGCAAGCGTCTCAAGACCAGCCTGACGCGATCGCACAACCTTCAACAAGGTGGGCCAGAGCGGCTCGCCAATGTCATCGGTAATCACCCGGTGCAGCAAATCATCACTGATGGAACAAAATGGCGAGCGCAAAACCGCCAGCAGAGAGTGGCTGTCTTTTGGATTATCCAGAAAGCGAAACAGATTTTCAAAATCGGCCACTTCTTGCCTGCGCAAAAATCCGCTGCCGCCGAAAGTGACGTACGGAATATCCAGCTGAGCAAACATTGCTTCAAAGGAGGCAAAATCACTGTTGCGCACAACTAATACGGCGCAGTCGCCGTAAGTAATCGGCCTGATGCCGCCACTTTTCGCTGCAATTTTGTAACCGCTTTCAACTTTTTTTTTCAGCCAGCGGCCCACTTGATGCGCTTCATAAAGAGCGGATGTGAGGCCTCGCCCTTCTTCTTCCACTTCCAGATCGAGCATCACCACTTCCACAGCGGCCTGATTGCCTGAGCCCGCGGCATCACCCAGGTCTAAAGTACCTGTAACTGTTTCTACTGGGGGCTCGTCGGCAGTTATCAATTCCATTTTGCGCGCCGGCTCGAGGGCTTCGAAAGCGGCCACGTACGGAATCAGTTCAGGGTCGCCGTCCAACAAATAATCAAAAATGGCATTGACGAAAGACACCACTTCGGGGTGACTGCGAAATGAACGTGTTAGCTTAGTGACAATTGAAGAGCCGGTCAAAGATGAGGTTTCGTTTTTGAATAGCAATTTCCATTTATTGAAAGTGGCAACGTCAGCGCCCTGGAATTTAAATATCGATTGCTTGTCGTCGCCGATTAAAAACACGCGGGTTTTAGCGCCGGCCAGAAGCGAAAGCATGGTGGCTTGCATATCGTTAGTATCTTGAAACTCGTCTACTAAAAGAGCTTGAAGTTTTTCATTGAAGTAAGCGCGCGATTGACTGCCTTCTTTTTCTAGACACTGGCAGGCCAGGCTAATCAGGTCATTGTAATCAACTGCTGTGAGATCGCGTTTATGTGCTTGATAAAGAGCCAGAGCTCGCTCAAACAATTTGATCATGCCTAAAGCCAGAGCGAAACCTTTTTCGTCCTCGCCGTTGAGAGCTGAGGGGATTTTGCCTGCTATTACTTTTGCCTGGTCGCGCATAGTTATTAAAGCTCGGCGCAAATCTTTGGCATCAGGTTTGTTGCCGCCGATATTGCCGATAGTTATTGTGGCAATGGCAAGCAAAGCCTGCCACCTTGAGCTATCGATTACATCACCACCGGTGCCGTCAGCAAAAAGATCCTGGCAATAACCAAGCAGCTCTTCCCGCACTGGGTTTAACTTATTAGCCAGATCGGGCATTGAGTTCGCTCGCAAATAATCGAACGAGCGGTTGAAATCACGATTGCTTGAAAGAGTCGACAATGCGCCCCGGTGAATTTCGGCCAGTACTTTTTCGGCCTGAGCGCGCATTGCTTCTACCGTTAAATCATTAAAGGCATTGCAAGATTGCCTGAACTGCATCGACCCTTTAATCAGGCGATTGAGCTGAGTCTGCACTTCGCCAATTGAAAAATCTTGCAACAAATCATGCTCATACGAGATGTCGCCTGCCTGCGATTGTTCAATAACAGTCCTGAGTGCTCCCTCGATGCTGGCTTGCAAAAGTTCGGCTTGATTCAACTCATCTAATACTTCAAATTGCGGGTCGATACCGCAGTCGGCCGGATGGCTTTTAAGTATGGCCTCGCACAAAGAGTGAATGGTGCCGATGCGCGCGCTGTCTACCTCTGCCAGACAACCAAGCCAGCGCTCGCGCTCCGCTTCTTGTTCTAAAACTTCTTGACTGAGGGCCAGAAAACGGGCTTTAAGTCGCGTGCGCATCTCGGCCGCGGCTTTGCGAGTAAAAGTTACAGCGATAATATTGGCCAGGCTGCATTCAGGATAACGGCGCAGAGTTTCAACATAACGCTCAACCAACACATGGGTTTTGCCCGAGCCGGCACCGGCAGATACCAGCACATTTTTATCTACCATGTCGACGGCTTGTTTTTGTTGCTCAGTCAGCATAGTCAATCTCCACCCAGTTCGGTAATGCGACAAAGTTGTTTGTGGTCACAATGTTTGCAAGAATCAGGGCTGCTCGGGCTGACGCTGAAGTCACCATTTTTGATGGCGCCCACAAATTCACCGATATAGTTCTGGGTCAGGCCGATATAATCTTCGCCATCTTGAAAGTCGAGCATGCCGGTTTGATCGCCGGATGAGAAACTGAGGAACTGTCCACTCTTCACTTGAACATTGGCATTGCCCAGTATGGCCTGTTGCACAGCCATGGCATAAACAGGCAGTTGCATGTTTCGCCCGGCTACAGTTTCTCTTTTACTGATTGCCGCAGATCCTGATTTATAATCAATAACTTTAACCCGTCCGTCGCGGGCTACGTCGATGCGATCGACGCGACCGTGCATTCTGATTTCACCGCCATTGCTGCGCAAAACCAGTGCTGGAGCAGAGTCACCATCTTTAAAGCCAAATCCTTTTTCAAAATAGGTGGGTACAAACTCGCCGTTGCTTTTGTTCGCACGTTCTTTTTCTTTGACAAAAAAGCGTTTGAGACGAAAAGAGATTTCTTTTTTCTCGTATTGCCAGAAATCTGTGCGGCGGAATTTGCGGCTCTGCTCGAGCCACTCTATCGCTTGTTCGATACTCTGCTCAAAGAGTGACTGGATGCGCTCGTGATCAGTATCAAGAATACTGAGCGATTTGTTTTGCAAATCGAGATAGAAAAATTCTAGGGCCTTGTGATAAACCTCACCTAGTAGCCGAGCATCAAGGCCGAGCTCAGGCTCTTCTACCGGACCGATTCTAAGCATGTGCGAAACCCAGAACCGGAACGGGCATTTACCGTAATCGTTGAGTTTGCTGACGCTCCACATTTCAGGAGTTTTGACACTGATTAAACCAAGACCCACCTGTTCGTTGAGCTTGCCATTGAGTTCACCCAGGGGGCCACGGCGTGCTTCAGTGCGCGCCTGCACCGTGGCAAACGGTAATTCTAGGCCCGCCAAAAATTGACGTACGCTCAACGGTAAATTTGCTACATTGGCCATGGCCCGCCGACCACTGAGCCAGAGCCATCCTGCGCCAAATTCTTGCGCTGATGTTGGCGCCAGGAGCGCATCAACTCGTGGAGCGCGAAAAGTAATCTGCCTGGCCATGGCTTCATCACCACGGGTGAGGAAAAAGGAGGGCAATAACTCTTCACCGCTCATCTCATAAACTGGACAAGATTGGCATAGTTTGTGGCTGGCGCGCTCGACTAAAGATTCGTAGAGAGAAGGTTCGAAAGATTGATGATGGCGAGGATTTTCAATATCGATGCCGTATGAAAGCCACTTGCGCACTTCATCGCGACTAAGGAAGCCTGCTTGATCAGAGCGCCTGGGAAACTCGCCTTCGTTTAAACCGGCCATGATAATCACTTTGTAGCGGCGGTTAGGCACAAGATCTGCACTACATACGGTGATTGCTTCTTTACTGATTTTGGGTCTTCTGAAATTGGCCCGCTCAAGCACATGCTCTAATCTTTTGAAGAAAGCCGGATAGGTTTGCAGTTGAGGGCCGTAAGCATGGACGAGAAGACTTTCTTCCAGCACCAGATTAGCCAACACCTGTCTGAATTCAAATAGAGCCTGGTGCTCTTCCCAGCTCACTAGCGGATCGCTGAATTCTTCATCATTGGGCAAAATCAAAAGATCATCAATCAAATCTTCGACAAACGCCACGTGCTCAGTCAAACTCTTCTCGGCAAAAATAGCTTGAGCATTGCGCTTCAAAGAAAGGCGTTCAATCAATTTCCCCAGCTTCAAGGCCCAGTGCCAATCGGATGCACCTTTGACAGTCAAAGAGCTGAGCGACTGATCGTGTATTTCTTCAATTTCAGCAGACGACAGACCGAGGTAGGCGCGATTAAAAAATGGACTGGCAATAGTGCGCACCACATCTTGCCTGCCAAAATCAGAGATGGGCAACTGCAAAAGACGACGCAGATATCGCACCAGAGGAAGACTACCGAGTTCAATTGGTTGGTCAAGAAAATAATTTATTTTAGCGCGATCAAAAGCGGCACGTATAGCGGTTATATAAGGGCTGAGCGATCTTGCCACCACAATAATTTCGTCGGCGGCATAGCCCTCCACCAGACATTTTTTTGCCTCGCGAGCAATTTCTTCCATTTCCATCAAGCGGTCAAGAGTTTTAAAATTAATCACTTCTGCTTTTTTGATGCCACTATCAAGGTGAAAGACAGTTTGCTGCAAAGCGCCGCCAAAAGCCTCTTTCATTTCTTTGATTGATTTACCTTTCCATGAATAATTAGGCTCATCTGCAACATAGTCAAAGGCAATAATATTGCGCTCAGACTGTCTCGCTATTCCACTCAAAACCTGCAGCTGCAGCCGATTGAAGCGGTCAAAACCATCGGTGGCCACCAGACCGATATTGAGCAAATTGGGATCGAGCTTATTTAAAATTTCTCGGGTTTTGTAAGCTAATTTGCGTTCGTCAAAAACATTCAAACTCTCGAGTTCCAGCCAGTATGCTTCGTACACACGACCGAGTTCCATGTAGCGAGCGTCGCTGGCAGCCACCTTTTTAAGCTGCGAGATCACTTCGGCCGGCGAGAAACCAGCTCGCTCTAACTCGTCGATCAATTCGAGCATAAAAGCATGGGTGCCGGCGAAATCGGCAATTGATTCGAGGCCCGTCAGCCGTCCTGAGGCTTTGACTTTCTCTATGGCTTTGACCAGAATGGCCGGGCGAATGCTGTCCGGAATTAAACGGAAACCGCATCCCGCCTGCCGCAACATCTGGTGGCAGAGGTCATAGAAAGGCAAAATTTTAAGACCCACCAGACCAGCTCTGGCAGGTAAATCTGAACTAGAACTAGAACTAGAACTAGAACCGAAGCCAGCACCATCAGCTTCACCTTGATCGGTGCGATTGAAGTGATCGCCCACAACAATCGCCGAAAGCCGCTCTTCTACCAGCTTTTTATAGCGGTGAGAAGGCACGGTGATGATAGCCTGTTTGCCGCTGAGCATTTTCTGGCGACAATGCGCCACCACCTGGTTTAACAACCAGATTGATTTGCCGGAACGATAAGGGCCGGTAACTAGCTCAATAGTTCTTTCTGACAAGGTTTATCTGATGTAGCAAAAATTGTGCCCGTTGAGATTCGAACTCAAGGCCTTCGGCTTCGGAGACCGACGCTCTATCCAGCTGAGCTACGGGCACATGAGCCTCAATATTAACACTCTGCGAGGGCAATATTTAATTGCCGCGAACCATCTCTTCAAGAGCATTCATATTATGGATGGTCACCCGCTTCGATTCGACGTCAATCCAGTGACTGTCTTTAAAGCGATTGAGAATTTGGGTGACGGTCACTCGCGAAGAGCCGACCATATCGGCAATCTCCTGGTGGGTCAGGGGAAACTCTACTCTGACGCCATGGGGAGTGACCTTGCCATGAGTATCGGCCAAGGTGAGCAGCAGGCGCGCTACCCGGCTTGGTACCTGACGGAAGACCAGGTCTTCGATGCGGGCATTGGCTTGCTTGAGGCGCTCGCCAATAACGCCGATAAAGCGCAGGCCGAACTCGGGATTCTCTCGCACCAAGCTGAGAAAGGCTTCGCGGCTGATCTGATAAACTCTCGAGTCTTCAAGTGTTTCAGCATAGCTGTCGTGTTCGGTATTTTCCCAGGCGGCTTCACCAATCATGTCGCCGGGTCCGAGCAGTGCCAGAATCACCGTCTTGCCTTCAGTGGAGAGGCGAGTTACCCTGACTCTGCCCTTCTCTATAAAATAGATGGCATCGCAGGGGCCGCCGGGGGAGAAAATTGTGTGGTGCTTGGGCAGTTCCAGCTCTTCTAAGATGCCGAGCAGGCGGCCAAGCTCAACCGGATTAAACGCTTCGAAGATCTCGGCGTGCCTTAAGCTAAATAGCCTCTGAGCACTTTTCATCGAAGACCTCCTTAAGTTTGCGTCAATTCATGAGAAAAGGGCCGGCAAAATTGAACTTTGCCAGGGAAATAAACGTTATCTGTAATACCCTTCGAACAAAATTTGTTGGGTACCAACCTTTTTATACCCTCAGCCCCCCTTTTCTAACTGAAATCAGGCGAGCCGCGGAGATAAAAGGCCGGAAACACATAAAGTGCACCCCGCGCAATCAACCGATCGCATATACACCAGACGGCATGCGGGTTGTGCTTACTTTTTATCTGTGCAGGCTGGCAAAACCGTTATAATTTGCTGGTACGCGAAAATTTCTGCAGATTTTCCGTACCAGTCTATTTTCGAAATAAACGCTCTGCTGTTCTGTTGCCCACGGTTGTCAGCTTGGCTTTTTCAGCTCAACTATTTTTAGATTTATGATGTGAGGAGATTTAATATGGCATTACAGACAAAAGAGAAAGCAGTGGACAAACAAGAAAAGGCGCCGATTGAAAAAGTCGCCAGAGTCAAAGATACCTCTGGTAACGAAGACAAAAGCAAAAGTCACGCTCCTTCTGCAGAACGCCTCAAAGCTCTGGGCTTAGCCCTCGATTCTATTAAAAAGCAATACGGCGACGGCTCAATCATGAAATTGGGCGATTCACGCAACAACCAGATTGAAGCCGTGCCTACAGGCGCCATCACTCTCGACGTCGCTCTCGGCGTCGGTGGTTTGCCCCGCGGCAGAATCATCGAAATCTACGGACCGGAGTCTTCAGGTAAAACCACTCTGGCGCAACACGTTGCGGCTGAAGTGCAAAAACTTGGTGGCATTGCCGCTATCGTTGACGCCGAGCATGCGATGGACCCAGATTATGCCCGCGCCCTCGGCGTAAACGTAGACGAGCTCTTAATTTCGCAACCAGATACCGGCGAACAAGCCCTGGAAATCACTGAGCAATTAGTGCGTTCCGGAGCCGTCGATTTGATCATCGTCGACTCAGTGGCAGCACTGGTACCGAAAGCTGAAATTGAAGGCGAAATGGGTGACAGTCTGCCCGGTTTGCAAGCCCGCTTAATGAGCCAGGCTCTGCGCAAACTGACAGCCATCGTCAGCAAAACTCATACATCCATCATTTTCATCAACCAGTTGCGCCAGAAAATCGGTGTCATGTACGGCAATCCTGAAACCACCACTGGTGGCAACGCCCTTAAATTCTACGCTTCCATTAGACTCGACATCCGCAAAATCGAGACATTGAAAAAAGATGGCGTTGAAATCGGCAACCGCGTCAAAGTCAAAGTTGTTAAAAACAAATGCGCACCACCTTTCCGCATCGCCGAATTTGACATTATTTACGGACGTGGTATCAACACGGCCGGTTGCTTGCTCGATATGGGCGCTGAAATGGATATCGTCAAGAAATCAGGCACCTGGTTCAGCTACAAAGAAGAAAGAATCGGCCAGGGACGCGACCAGGCCAGAACTTTCCTCGAAGCCCATCCTGAAATGCTCAAAGAAATCGAAGTGCGAATTAAAACGCAACTCGCTACTAGCGGCGCTCCAGTAAAAGAGCCTAAAGAAAAAGATAAAGACAAAAAAGACAGCTGATACTTTGATTATCGATCAGTTAACTAATTGAAAAAGATGGAGTGGTCTAAATCACTCCATCTTTTTTCTATTCAAAGAGATGACGGCAAGCAGTGGCGGCTAAAAAAAGAACGGCAAAATTACCGACTACGGGGGCAGCGAAGCAATTTGTCTTTGCGCCAGGGCAGTGGTTGGCCGCCCTGGCTGCCGGAGGGCTGTTAGGTCTGGCATCGCCAGGATTTAACCAGTGGTATCTGGCCTGGTTTGCTCTGGCGCCACTCTTTCTTTTTATCTACAGCAATAACCGTTATATCAAACAAATTCTGCTTGCTTTCTGCTTCGGCCTGGCTTACAACCTCACTTACCTGCACTGGTACCTTAACCTGGCACCTCTCGATTGGCTTGGATTTACCGGTATCTATGGCTACTTGTTAGCTATGCTGGCCTGGCTGATTACGGCCACCCATCAGGCGCTTGCTTTTTTACTCTTTGCCGCAATTGTGGCCAGACTGCCACTTAAATCGTCTTTCAAATTGACAAAAAAGGGCCGCGGTTTTATCAACTGGCCCATTCTACTTTTGCCTTTGCTCTGGGTCTTAATCGTCAACAAATTGGGCAACATGCCTGATCTTATGGGTGTGCCCTGGAGCATGCTCGAATACACGCAATATCAGCAGCCCCAATTATTGCAATGCGCCTCGATTATAGGTGGAGTGGGCATATGCGCCCTGATTGTGGCGGTCAATGTCACCATCGCCTCACTCGTTGCCACCACTGTCGGCAAAAACAAATTTAGAACCATTGCGGCTGAAAACAAGGTCACGTCTGCTTTCCACTGCTTATTTACAGCAGTGGCAGCAGCGTTGATTTTTACCGCCGGATATTTTGAAGAAAAAGCATTGCCCACCAATGATGACATCGTCAGCACGGCTTTAGTGCAAGGCGGTATCAATATCGACATGCAAAAAACAGTGCACCGCTTCACCATTGAAGACTTGCTCGAAAATTACAACAAGCTTTTAACCGAATACGATTGTCACGATCAGCTAGTAGTATTAGCCGAAGGGGCGCTGCCTACATATCTGCGAGATCAGCCCGGTGTGCTCAACTGGCTGAAAAATAAAGCTTATACAAAACGCCTTGATCTGGTCTTAGGTTCCATGGATCTCAGCGCCGCTAAAAGACCTTTCAATGCCGCCTATGGCATCACAAGCGGTGGCATCGTTTTAAGCGAGGTTTACCACAAGCGCTTTCTTGTTCCTATTGGCGAATACACGCCGCTTATGGTGCATTATCTGCCGGAATGGGTCAAACGCTGGACCAATACCCCCGCCGGTGGTGGTTTTGCCGCTGGTAAAGAACCTGTGGTTCTGGCCCTATCTAGCGGCAAAGTTGCGCCGCTGATTTGCTTCGAATCAATTTCACCAGAAGTGACAGCGGCCAGTTGCCGCGCCGGTGGCCAGGTGCTGGCCAATATTTCTGACCTGGCCTGGTTTCACAAATCTGATTGCGGTGATCAGATGGTGGCTTTCTCTGTATTGCGCTCAATTGAAAATAGACGCTATTGTCTCTTTGCCGCCAACACCGGCCCCTGCGCCATTATCAACAAGTCAGGACGAATAGTGCAGTATGCAGGACAAGGTGACAAGCCAGTGTTGCTCGGCAAAATCGGTCTGAATTCGAAAATTACCACTTTTGCTCAATGGTTTAGATAGCCTGAAAAATAGAACGTATACGTTTTGTTTTTGAAAAATGAAACGATAACGTTTTAGTTTTGAAAACTCACTCAAACGTATACAGTTCAGATCAAAATTTCTATTTGCTGAACTTAACAGCGGCAGTGACTTCAACAGTAACAAGAGTTTTGCCGCTCTGATTGTTGACGCTTTTGATGGTGCCCATGGCAACTTCGCCCCATGATGTAGAGTGAGGCGTCATGCCCTCACCTTGCTGCATCACTTTGACGTAATCGTTTTTCTCATTCTTGCGGTTGATGGAGCCTTCCACTTCGATGACAATACTTGTCAGCCCGGCAACGGTCTTCGGTTTGCCTGAAAGACGGCCCTTGGCGATTTCTTCCCAGCGCTGATTAGTGGTATTGGTGCCTTCGCCCCATTCGAGAACCTGTACAGGTTTGCTCAGTCTAATCATTGCCAAATCCTCAAACTTAAAACCGCATCTACAGCAAAAACGTTATCACATTTACGGGCCACTACTTGTGCTTACGCAAATTTGCCACGATGTCATGTAAATAATCTTCAAGGTGCCGGCCTTCCAGGCCGAACAAGTCATGAGCTTCCTGAGAGGAACTGAAAGAATCAGCGATCAAAATCTGAGCCAACTCTAAAGTGATGGTGTTTTTGGGCAGCACTTTGGTGGCCATCTCAAAAGCTTTGCCAGAGACCTGGCTGGGAATTGTCATGGTGGTCCCGGAGAGGCCGAACTCAAAACGAATAGTCTCGAGCATCTCCACCAGCGAATATTCTTTAGGGCCGACAATTTCCAACACCCGACCGGTAGATTCTTTCATGTAGATGCATTCAACGACGCATCTGGCCACTTCGTCCACATGAACCGGCATCAACATGTTTAAGCCACTGCCCACCACCGGCAGAACCGGTTTGAAAGTGACCAGCGGTTTAATCATTTCCACATAAGGAAAACGCTCACCGAACATATAAGAGGGGCGGAGGATAGTCCAGTACAGATCAGATTTGCGGACTAATTCGTCGCCCTCGAATTTACTGGAGAGATACTCGCTGCTTGATTCGGCACGGGCTCCCAGACAACTGACTTGCACAAAACGTTGAATGCCTTTCTCTTTAGCCATGGTGGTCAGCTTTTCCACCAGGTCGACATTGAGATATTCGTAAGAACTAGAGCGCGAGCCGTCTACATTTAAGCGAAAACTGCCTGAAATATTGACGATACAGGTAACGTCTTCTAAAGCTCTTTCTAATACGTCATCATTTTCCAGCGAGCCCACAACGACATTGATGCCGCGTTTGCGATATTGAGAAAGATTGGATGATTTCCAATCGCCGGCACCGCGCGTCAATAGGCGTATCGGATACTCCCGAGCCATCATCAGCTCGACCACCGGCACGCCGAGGAAACCAGTTCCGCCTACAAGCAGCAGCAAATAAAGTTTCCTTTCAAAAAACTGGTTGCGAACAACTAGAAGCGTACGCCAAAGTTGCTGCCACCAAATCTAATACCACTACCCATGCCGCCCATGCCATTGTTCATTCCATAACCGCCGGCTGGATAACCATAAGGACTGAAGCCATTGTTAAAGCCTGTGTATCCGCCTAATGGAGGAATTCCCTGCATGGCATTAGGATATCCATAACCACCGCCCATACCCACGCCCATACCCATCGGCATGCCACCAATTCCGGTGCCGTAGCCGCCGCCATATTGAGTGATGCCGTTGGTATAAACTTGCGATGGGTAACCAGTAGACCGGCCCACAATCTGACCGGTGCTTGGATTGATCAAATTGCCTGAAAGCGTATCGACCAACATTCCGGTGCCGGGGTCACGGACCATGCTGCCACCACCGGCCATACCATAACTGCCGACATAACCGCCGCCGAGCATGTTGCCGATTGAATTGATGATGCGGCCAAGACCGCCGGAGCCGCGAGTTTGGGTGCTCTGACTCATAGTCATGCCGCTACCGAGCGAATTATTGAGAGCGCCACTTCCGCCCATAAGCGAACTGAGCCCGCTACCGCTTCCCATGTCGATATCGTCGTCCATATCCATATCAAGCGAACGCTTGGCTCTGGCAGATTTAGGTGGTGCAGCTGCTACCGGCACTTTCGCCACTAGTTTGCTAACACGCTCAGGCAGACTCATGGCTGCTGCCGAATCGGTTTTATTGGGAAATACTGTTTCTTCTAAGCGACCGACCCGATTGATCAAAGGATCTTGACTGAAGGTTTTGCCTAAAACCGCATTTTCCAGGGCCGTCACCTGGCTGCTCAAACCGATGGCACCCACTGCTGGAGCGCTTGGTTCATCATCGTCAAATCTATCGGAAGATTTGCCCGCTGGTTTGAGCGGACGTCTTGGAGCCGCAGACGGCATAGAGGTACCAAAGGTACTGGCGGAAGACATGCCACCCATGCCATAAGCACCGGATGCACTGCCGCTGGCAGAGCCGCTGCCCACACCGTAAGCACCAGAAGCTGCACCACTGGAAGAACTGGTGCCCGAGGTGCCGTAACCGCCACCACTATTGGTGCGGCCATATCCATCATTCTTTGTAAATGGCGTTGTGCCGCCGGCTTTCGCCCTTGGGCCAGGGAAGCTGACATCGTCATCTTCTTCGTCTACCCAATCAGTTCCAGGAGGTGCCTTTTTTGCAATATCAATATTGGTTTTTTCTTTGAGAGCGTCAACTCTTTCGCTCATATCGGTAAACTTCGAAGGCTTGCCGAATACTTTAGACTCGAGGCGGTTGAGACGGTCACCTACAGGCTCGCTGGCATAGTCTCTTTTAAAGAGATTTTGCTCGAGGGCGGTAACGGCCGGATATTTACTTTCGCCGCTGAGCACCTGACCACCGGGACGGTTGCTCTTGGTGCGTTCTTCGGTCAAATCTAAATCACTGTCGGCGTTATTAACATTTCTCGTGCTGCGCTGCGCTTTGCCTCCACCACCTTCAGAAGCTGCCGGCGCCGCTGCAGCCTCAGTGGATTCCGCCAGGTTGGGCACAGTGGCCGCCAGATTCTTCAGACGATCTTCGCTTGTGCCCGTGCGACTTTCACCGAAGATCATTTTCTCCAGGCGCTCCAGACGCACAGCTTCTTCATCCTTAGGATAAGTATGCTTAAAAAATTTGGTCTCTAACTGTCCAAGCCGCACGTCCGCACCGATGGCGGCTTGCGCAGGCAAAGCAATAAGATCAAAAACAGGCAGCGACAGGGCCAGCGAAAGGCAGCAAGCTAAAACTGAGCCGGTCAGCCTGAAATTAGATTTAATCGTGCTTTTAGTAACTTTCATCGCTCTTGGCTCCGGGGCCAGACCTGAACACCCAGGTATTGATCTTACCATGCTTTCCAAGACCTCTACCGGCTCTTAGCCGCCTTTCAGCCTCTTGTATAGGCCCACTAAGGCCATAATTATTTTAGGACGACCGCAGCAAATCAATGTTCCCCTTGAAAAGTCAAATGGCTCTTCGAGCTTACCTTAATCAGATTAGAGCTAGTTATAATGCCCTGTATCAAAATTATCGATTTCCTTTCATGCAAGAGCAAGAGGTTCAATGTCAGGCCGCACCAGGACTCGCACTCAAAAATTGACACTTGATGGGCACAGCTTGACCATTGAAGACGTAGAGACCGTGGCCGATGGCAAGGTCGAGGTAAATCTTTCGCAGCTCGCCATAGAACAACTGCGCAATTCTCGCCAGATAGTAGAAGACTTTTTGCAGAGGCGAGCGATTGTCTACGGCATCACTACCGGTTTTGGCAAGTTTAAAGACGTCTACATCGCCCCCGAACAGACCGAACAGTTGCAGCGCAATTTTCTTTTTTCCCACGCTTGCGGTATGGGCGATTTATTTGACAGTCGCACAGTGCGAGCAATCACGGTCTTGCGCGCCAACGCGCTAGCTAAAGGTTTTTCCGGTATCCGCACCGAGGTGGTCGACCTGCTGGTTGCTCTGCTCAATAGCGATGTCCATCCCCTGATTCCGCAACAGGGTTCGGTGGGTGCTTCAGGCGACCTGGCACCACTTTCGCACCTGGCGCTGACACTTATTGGTGAAGGCAGCGCTGAGTATAAAGGGAAAGTTTTAAGCAGCAAAGATGCACTGGCAAAGGCCGGACTGACACCGGTTGTGCTCAAAGCCAAAGAAGGTTTAGCCCTTACCAACGGCACCCAAGTAATGAGTGCTCTTGGTTGCCTGACGGTGATCGAAGCAGATAGGCTTGCCAAAATGGCAGACATTATCGGCGCCATGAGTCTTGAAGCGCAACTGGGATCGCAAAAAGCATTTCTTCCTCAAGTTCACGATGTGCGGCCGCATCCCGGTCAAAAGGCATCAGCCGCTAACTTGATCAAGCTTCTGGCTGAGAGCGAACTGATGGAAAGTCACAAAGACTGCCCCATGGTGCAAGATGCCTATTCTCTGCGCTGCATGCCGCAGGTGCATGGTGCCTCAAGGCAAGCTTTTAAACACGCTCGCGAAGTGTTGACCATAGAAATTAATGCGGCAACGGACAATCCGCTGGTCTTTACCGACCAGGTTATTTCTGGCGGCAATTTCCACGGCCAACCGCTGGCTCTAGTGCTCGATTATGTCGGTATCGCCCTGGCCGAACTGGCAAATATTTCTGAAAGGCGCACCGAAAGGCTGGTTAACCCTGCTCTTTCAAATGGACTACCGGCATTTCTGACGCGCAACGGCGGCTTGAATTCGGGCTACATGATTGCTCAATATACAGCCGCGGCGCTGGTTTCAGAAAATAAAGTGCTGGCCCACCCAGCTTCGGTAGACTCGATTCCCACCTCGGCCAATCAAGAAGACCACGTATCTATGGGCACCATTTCAGCGCGCAAGGCGCAAACCATTCTGCACAACTTGCGCCGGGTGCTCGCCATCGAACTACTATGCGCCGCTCAGGGCCTCGACTTGCGCTGTGGTGTAATTGACGCGGTACCAGATGTCGGCCACGTCACCAGTGCCAAATCTAAATCAGCGGCCAAATTTACTCCGGGCTCCGTTGCCAAACACGGGCTCAAAGCCGGCATAGGAGTAGAAGCCGCTTATCGGTATGTGCGCACGATCATTCCTCACTTAGAAGAAGATCGCGAAATGCATCTCGATATGGCGCAGGCAGAAGCGATCATTGCATCGGGCAATTTGCTCTCAGTAGTAGAAGCAGTCACCGGAAGCTTAGAGTAACCGTTTTTTTAAAACACCGCCCGCGGTACCAAAACAATAGAGGAAGGACATGGTCGAACCGGCCGATCAGACAAGAGTTGCAGCAGTGGTCACTCTTATCGAGTTGCTGTCTGGCAATAGTCCTGCATTTTTAACTGAGCAACTTGTCAAATTACAGATAGCCGCTGCAAAACTTCCTGGTTTCTGGAGTGGCGAAATCATCGCTCCCAATGGAGCGCACCGCTCAAGCTGGGAGCTGGTACAACGCTTCAGCACTGAAGATTTAGCGCAGAGCTGGCGCAATTCACCAGTGCGCGTGGAGCTGCTTGAAGCACTGTCAGGCTCCGATACAAATTGCCAACTGAAAATTTCAGATAGAATTTCGCAAGACTGCGAAGCTGAAGTAGCTACGGCCATCGTCACCGATCTCAAGCCGGGCAGCGAAGATTTATTTTTTGCCTGGTCAGAAAAAATTCAAACTGCTCAGGCAAAACGGCCCGGCTATCGCGGCTCATACATGCAGCCGCCACCCCCTGACCGCGAGGGTGTGTGGGCTTCGGTATTGCGCTTCAACTCACCGGCAGCGTTAAACGACTGGTTCGCCAGTAGCGAAAGAAAAACACTTGTGGAGCAAGCTCAATCGTTCGTCAGAGCTTGCCACATTCACAAAGTGCCCACCTCTTATCCCGGTTGGTTTCCCCACGACGAACTGACCGGTGAAGCTCCGGTCTTATGGAAAACAGCCATGCTTGTGCTGATGGGAATTTTTCCCATTGTTTGCCTTGAGCTGCTGTTCCTCATTCCTCACCTGAAACAATTTCCCTTCCCAGTAAGAATGCTCATTAGCCTCTCAATTAGCGTCGGGTGCACCACATATATCACCATGCCAATTTTCATCAAGGCTTTTAAATGGTGGCTCTTTCCTGATAAGAAGCGGGCGGTGCAACTGCAGCTTACCGGAGTGGCATTAATCGTTGGCGTATTTGCTCTGCAGATTGCGGCCTTGTGGCACGCTAAGCCATAAATGCAAAAAAGGGCCGTGGGTTTCGATGCAGGCGCCGATGTCTATTCGACGTCGATCCGAAACAGTCATCAATCACCAACGTTTGCCCCGTTGGTTGTAAATTCATGGCCTGACTAAATCAAATTAGCTAGATTGCGCGCATACCGGAAAGGCAAATAACTTCGCCGCCGCTGCCACTACCGGCAGATTCTCTAAGTTGTTGAGCACGCATTGCCCTTTCGTTGGCAAGATATGCCTGCATAGTAGCGGCCATCTCGTTGGCACTGGAAGCCGATTGTTTGCGCTTCATTTTTTCAGAAAGAAAACTGACAATGTTTTGATTTTGCTCGTTCATTGACTAGCTCCTGTTTTTAGCACGATATAATGCTTTCGACTTCGGTTTGTCTTTCTTGCCCGCGGCTTTTTTGGTACCGGTTTTATTTGGCTTAGCTGCTTTCTTCTTTTTCTCGCCAGACTCTGATAAACGCACTGGTGTAAGGTTTGGTTGACCGACCACTTTTTCGCTACGCACTTTACGTGTTTTGCTTATCAAAGTCGGTCGCCTGCGGTGGCGAATCTTGGCTAATGGCGTCACTTCTCCACCGGGTGCATCCGCTATCGGACCAGACAAAGTGATGGCAAAATTATTGACCAACTGATCAATGCGGCCAGGCTCGCTTACTTGAGCAACAGCTTCAGCTTCGCATTCGGCTGCTTCTTGCAATTCGGCCAGGCGACCTGAATTGATATCGACCAATACCGATTCGAGAGCATCAATCATGAAATTGATTTGTGATTCAGTAATGATTAGCGGTGGTTCAATTCTGAAAGTACGGTTGGAATTAAGAGTTGAAGCCACAATCACGCCACGGTGGAATAACTCCACTTGAATTGCTTCACGGAGATCCTGGCTGGTGAATTCGAGGCCGATTAATAGTCCGCGACCGCGAACGTCAAAGATATGCTCAGGATATTTCTCTTTCAACTCGTTCAATTTGCGCATGAAATAGTTGCCCATTAACGCAGCGCGAGCCGGTAGATGCTCTTCTAGCAAAACTTCGATACAGGCTGAAGCAGCTGAACAAGCCAGCGGATTGCCACCAAATGTGGAGTTGTGAATAGTTGGATTCGGCTCCAGTACTTTCCAGATTTTAGCTGTAGACATAAAGGCACCGATTGGCATTACGCCGCCGCCTAGTGCTTTTGCCAGACAGAGAATATCGGGTACGACACTTTCGTGTTCGCATGCAAACATGCGGCCGGTGCGGCCCATGCCGGTCTGCACTTCATCGAGAATCAACAAAATGCCATATTTTTCAGTCAGCTGACGTACTTTTCTCAAATAGCCTTCGAAAGGCACGTTGATTCCGCCCTCTCCTTGAATTGGTTCAAGAATAACGGCAGCGGTTTTTTCAGTGATGGCAGCTTCCATAGCTTCGATATTGCCGTACTCAACGTGGCTGAAACCATTCAATAACGGGGCGAATGGCTTGCGAAAAACGTCGCGGCCGGTGGCGGAAAGCGCACCCATGCTGACGCCGTGATAGGCATTTTTGGTGGAGATGATTTCAGTTTTGCCGGTATAAAGTCGGGCCAATTTGATGGCGCCTTCAACAGCTTCACTGCCGCTATTGCAGAAGAATGAATATTGCAAATCACCAGGGGTGATGGCGGCTAATTGACTGGCCAAATGGGCTGACCAGGGATTAATCAATTCTTGACTGTGCAGACAAACCTGATCAAGCTGCATTTTTACAGCATTAATTACTTTTGGATGGCGGTGACCGACGTTAAAAATGCCGTATCCACCGAGACAGTCGAGATAACGACGACCTTTATTGTCGTAGGTATAAACACCTTCATCTCGAAACTCAACAGCGCCTTCTGCTCCTGAGAGCTTTTGCGAATAAGCGTTATTTAGATGATTAATGGAATTGCTCAGCGCGCGCGATGCAATTTCTTCATAGTGATCGCCATGGTCTTTATTGACCGGAGCCAGGGGAAATCTTTTGACCTGATTGTTTTTATAAACTGCCATATAGCTACGCTGGTTGCGGCTGCGAAAATGTGTGGCACTGCCCGCAGTGCTTAATGCTGCGGAATACTTTTCGTCAAGCCTTGGTGGTGACTTAAACTTTTGAATTGAACTGCTGAATCTTCGTTCGCCCGATTCGCTGCGTGCTAGCTGCGATCAATATCCTGATAGGTCATGAAACCTGAAGAGGCCACGAACATCTAAGCGATATTAAGCCCGCTAATGAAAAGAGTTTTTTAGGGCTCTCGCCTTGGATACTTTAGATAGTACTGGTGTTACAGCACGCATAATTTCCGGACCGATTTCTGTAGTCTTACCGGGATACCGAGTAAGTAAAAAGCTGTTGGCTGATTTATTAAGCCCACACCTGGATTTTTATTCCGCAAATTCGCGGTCTCCACGGCTTTTTTACTTGCCCTTATACATCTAATGTACACCACAAGCCGCATTAGACACAATGTGCACTCTGTACAAAAACGGCTACCAGAATTTAGCCAGAGTGTCTAAGAGAATCTTTACAAACTACTGACAACGCCGTCATATTTGGCTTCACCTTAAGCGGAATAACCTTTCGAAAGGCCGCGTCTTGGGCGATAATTACCTGAATTGACGGCCCACATATAAATAGTAGATAGCAGCAACAGTTAACGGTTAAAAAATCAGGTGTTAAAAAGAGCAATGTCTTCTTCATCTCAGCAAAATTCTCGCCAAACATCGCTCTTGCTGGCCAGTCTGCTATCAGCCCTGTCCTGTTTGCCGGCCCAGGCTTTAGATAAAGTCGACCCCTTGAGCGCCAACACGCCAGGGGCGCAAGTGATGCCTAAAGCAATGCTCGACCGTTACTATCAAGGCGTAACGTACTTTAAAGCAGGCGATTTAGACAAAGCTCTGGGAGCTTTTCGCGCCGTTGTGATCAGCGCACCGTACGATCCCATGGTGCACTTGAGTTTGGCCGCTGTTTTGCATCAATCGGGTGATCTCGACAATGCCATTGCAGAGTATCGCCGCGCCCTCAGCGTAAGACCAGGCGACGCATTCGCTAGAATGAGTCTGGGCGGCCTTCTACAGTCGCAAGGTCAGTTGCAAGAAGCAGTTATCGAATATGACCAGGCGATTAAATTGCGCCCTGAAGTGGTGTTATTTCGCCTGCCTTTAGGTATCGCCCTGAGAATTGCCGGCAATAAAGATGAGGCGATTACCGAACTGCGGCAAGTAGTGTCTGCTTATCCCGATAATCTCAAGGCGCTTTCACAGCTGGCTGCCACCTATCAGGATAAAGGCCAATATCAGCAAGCAGTGGCTGAATATCGCAAAATTCTTGTGCACCAACCGCAAAACTTCTCCATTCAATTTAATACAGGCGCTTGCTTGATGGCACTTAAAGACTATCCCGGGGCTGTAGAAACATTAACTAAGGCTGTTCAACTGGACGGTTCAGTGGCAGAGGCTCATGCCCTGCTCGGTGCCGCTCAATCTGCCAGCGGTCATTACACTCAAGCCGTGAGCGAATTGCGGGCGGCAATCGCCATCAAAGCCGACAGAGCCGAGTGGTTCAGTCAGCTGGGTGACGCCTTGAACAAGCAAAAAGACACGAAAGGCGCAATTGAAGCTTATCGCCAGTCGCAAGTTCTAAATCCTAAAGACATAAGTAGCGGCTATACATTGGGCTATCTGTTGCAGAACAACGGAGAGCTGGACGAAGCGGCCAGTTCATTTGAACACGTAGTCAGCTTGAGCCCTAATTTTGCCAACGCCCACTACAATCTCGGCATCATCAAGCAAAAGAAAGCTGATCTGGACGGCGCCGAACACGAATTCAAACAAGTGTTGACAATAAACCCCAGCGATGGCCAGGCCATGATTAATCTGGGCCGTACTTATGTGCTTAAAAACGATCCCGGTCAGGCGGCCGGCTATTACCGTCAGGGTTTGAGTCTTGAGCCAAATGACCCTGCCGCTTTTCAGGAATTGGCCGGCGCTTTGATCAAGATGAAAGACCTGGTGGGTGCCCGTTCTGCTCTGGAAGGCGCACTGGCAATTGTGCCGGAAGACCGCAGTGCCATTCTCGCCATGGCCAATTTAGAAAGCCTGGAAGGCACACCGGCTAAGGGTGAAGCCCGTCTGCGCTCTCTAATCATGCGCTATCCAACCGATCTTGAACTGCTTAATTTGCTGGCTGACAATCTCTCAGAGCAAGGCAAGCAAATTCTTGCTATCGACACTTATCAGCGCATTATTCAGTTGAACCCAAGCTCCGCCGACGCTTACAACGACCTGGGACTGGCTTTGCAGAAAAAAGAAGATATGGGCGGAGCCACGACAATGTTTAGAAAGGCCATTGATCTCAATGCCACTTTTGTTGAGCCTCGCATTAATCTCGGCAATATCTATCTCACTGGCAAAAATTACGCCGACGCCGGCACTCAGTATCAAAAAGCCATTGAGCTCAAAGCCGACAACGCTCTGGCTCACTATAATCTGGGCCTTACTTACAACGGTCTGGAAAAAACCGAAGAGGCGCTGGCCGAATACAATCTGGCAGTCAAATATGACCCCAACTTTGCCAATGCCTACTATGCCATCGGTCTTTCGCACCAGAACAAAAATGAAATCGAAATGGCCGTACCAGCGTTCGAGAAATACTTGAGCCTGGACCCGTCAGGACCTTATAGCGGCACAGTTAAAACCACCCTTGAGCGTTTGCGCCCGGGCGTGGGTGAGTCTGGCAGCGCTCAACCTGGTGTGGCCCCCGGCGGCGGATCTATGTAATTCGGGCTAGTTCGGGGTTAGCTTCGGCACCCTGATGGCGGCCTTACTTTCCACATAATCACCTGACTGCCTGTGGTGTGGTGTCGGCCACCCAAATTCATCTAAAGAAAGATGCTACACGCGAGATAGCAGGCTTCGGCCGTGGCATAACACTTGAGACGACGTATTATCCGCCGCTCGCTGAGCAATGTATTTAAGGACCAATATTCATGGCATCATGCGGCGAAGTAACAGAACAACAGTTTGAACACTTCGTGCCCACGTACGATTACATCAAATTTGCCGACTACACACGCCCGCTTATGGGGGCGGCAACATTCGGTCTCGTGCTTTCATTCATAGTCAGCGGCCTGGCATTTTGCGTCAGCGGCCCGCTCATGTCAGCCATGATGTTTCTCATTTGCCTGGCTGTTTACACCGTGCAGTTTCCTTTAGGTTTTCTGCTTTCGGCATTTATGCATCACTCTCTGTATCTCCATCGTCTACGCAAGCATGGGCCCGCCTGGTATATTCGCAAGCAAAATCTCGACATTCCCAAAGCTGAAGCTTTCGAGCTTTGCCTGGCTGCCTGTGGTCAATTCGAGCGTGCCCGCATTAGCGACTATGATGAAAAAAATGGCGTGGTGCGCCTGCAAGTAAAAGGCAATTTCTGGATTACCGTCGATCGTATCGTGGCCATTCAAGTGCAAGAGTCAGGGCCAAGATCGTCTGTGCTCTACGTCGATTCGCAAATCAAATTAACTCGCTTTCGCAGCCGTTTGATCAAAGCCACCTGGGGCGAAAAGTGGTATCCAATAGTCTTTCGCACCGATCGCAACTTGAACAATAAATTGATGAATGTCATTACTAACTTCATTGACTCAGTGCCAAACTGGGACCATCGTCACGTCAGTGTGCAGGAAAAATTAGAAGACCTGGACAACTATGTTCATCCAGCTCTCACTGCCGGCACCACTGAAGACGACTTGCATCACGCCGCGTAATTTACACTCTACAACTCTAACCGGAACGCATCATCTCTGAATGTTCGCCTACCGCTTTGAGCTCCACCATCTTTTTCAAAGTAGGATACGTCTCCAGTTGCGGATCTTCTTTCATAATAGCGATAGCAGCATGGCGAGCCTCTTCCAAGATTTTGGCATCTTTAACTAAGTCGGCCAGTACAAGATCAGGCAGGCCGCTTTGACGATAACCAAGAAATTCTCCCGGGCCGCGAATCTCTAAATCTTTTTCTGCCACCACAAAACCATCATTGGTGATCGTAAGAATTTCAAGGCGCTCTCTGGTAGCTTGTGACTTTAATTCTGATACTAGATAACAATACGATTGATCAGCGCCGCGACCAACACGCCCGCGTAGCTGGTGCAGCTGAGCGAGACCAAAGCGGTCGGCATTTTCAATTACCATAATAGAAGCGTTCGGCACGTCCACGCCGACTTCGATAACAGTGGTGGAAACTAAAATGTGATACTCACCTGAACGGAACTTGTCCATTACTTCGTCTTTTTCTTGCGACTTAAGTTTGCCGTGCATCAAACCCAAATTCAAGTCTTTAAATTCGCCGGTGCGCAACTTCTCGTACTCGGCAGTGGCCGCTTTAGCAGACAGCGTCTCTGATTCATCGATTAAAGGAAAAACAATATAAGCCTGGCGACCTTTGGCAATTTCTTCGTGCACCGCTTCCCACATTTTTGTTTTCTGGGCCGGCTTGAGCAAAAACGTTTTGATGGGCTTGCGACCAGGTGGCAATTCGTCGATTTCAGAAACATCGAGGTCACCATGCATGGTCAGTGCTAGAGTGCGCGGAATAGGTGTGGCTGTCATTGTTAAAAGCTCGGGGCTTTGACTTTTGGCTTTCAAACGCGCTCTTTGTTTAACACCAAAGCGGTGCTGTTCATCGATGACAATCAAACCAAGATTTTTAAACTCCACATCGTCTTCAATTAATGCGTGTGTGCCCACTGCAATATGAGCCTGGCCGGAAAGGATTTCCTGGCGCACCGCGCGGCGCTCTTTGACGCCGTGCTTACCAAGCACGATAGCGCACTTCAAACCAAGAGGTGTGCACAGTCGCTGGAACTGCCGGTAGTGCTGCTCGGCTAAAATTTCTGTCGGTGCCATCATGGCGCCCTGAAAACCATTTTCGATTGCCACCATTAGAGCCAAAAGGGCAACAATGGTTTTACCAGAGCCAACATCCCCCTGCACCAGCCTGTGCATAGGCTTATTCGATGCCAGGTCACGGGAGATTTCGCCGAAAACACGCTCCTGGGCGCCGGTTAAATTAAATGGCAATGAGCCGCGCAATTGCTCGACATAACCATCGGGGGAAGGCACATATTTTATTGAAAGAGCATCTTCTTGTAATTCATATTGATAGCGGCGGTGCGCCATCTGCAATTGAATGGCGAACAGTTCGTCAAAAACAAGACGGCGCCTCGCTTCGTCTTTTTTTTCGGGATCGAGCGGAAAATGAATATGCTGAAAAGCATCGCTCATGCCAATTAAATTATTGGCTGACTTCAGCTGTTCGGGTAAGAGATCTTCAATACTGGAGCCATAGGTTGAAATGGCATTATGAATGACACTGCGCAAATGCCTGAGCGAAAGCCCTTCAGTCAAAGCGTAGACTGGTACAAGGCGGCCGGCGTGAATGCTTTGCGGTACACCTTCAAAACCGGCTGCTTTGTCTTCTTCTTGATAAACACTGCCTAATTGATCCCCACCGGCCAGGCTGAGAATTTCTACTTCAGCATTTTTCAGTTTGAATTTGTGCGAATAATCATCTACTTCCACTACACCTGATGCCACCACCTGAGAGCCTTTAGGAAATCGACTCTTCAGCCTTTCAAGCAAAAACTTATTGCCTTTGCCGCCAACAAATCTTGTCACAAGCAAACTGCCCGTGCCGTCAGAAATTACCACATTTAAAATCGACATATTGCCGCGCTTGGCCTGATAAGCGCCCACAGAGCGAATTGTGCCGAAGATACTAACTTCTTCGCCTACTTTTAAGTCTTTGATAAACTCGCGGTTCTGAAAATCAAGGTGCCGCCGCGGGTAGTGGCGCAATAATTGGTCAACCGTGGTGATGTCCAGATTATTTAAGAGCTGCGCCAGCTTGGGGCCTACGCCTTTGATAAACTGCACCGGAATTTCAGTCAGGGGTTTACCCACATACTTAGTATCAATGCTTGGGGCCTTAGCACCAGAATTAGTGCTTGCCCTACTACTTGAGATAGGGCCTTTTTTCTCTGCCACTGGAGCGGTTTTTCTATCGGTAAAAACCTGAGTCGACTTGTATGAACCGGAAGGATCCACGCCGGGGCCGCGTGAAAAATTCTGAGGCTCGCGCTCTGATATTTGTGTACGTGCAACCGGCTCGGCGTCAGGATTTTCTAGTGTGTGCCAATGAGGGGCCATCAACTCTTCAGCCCTACGCACAATCGAGATGCGAGTGCCCACATCGACATTGGGATATTGCCTGAATAAAGAACGCACCGTGATCCAGATGGTGTCATAGGGGCAACGCCTCACCAGGCGGTCGGCGGTGGCGCGCATAAATTGCGAAAAAGTTGAGCGCTTGCCTTGAAAATCAGAATAATGAGCTTTGCGCTCTACGGCAATAGCTAAGCGGAGCCCTTTGAGCTCAGCTTCTTTCGTGGGTCTGGTTCCGACTATATTGGCCATAAAGACTCACGCTTTACGTGCACTCTAAAAGCTTATTGCAGGCGATTGAGAATCAATTTAGATATGGCTTTAAGTGTGGCGAAAACACCAAGACCTTCAGAAGCAACCGCTTCGAAACTCGGTACGCCGCGGATATTCATATCTTTTTCAAGACGTTCAATGGGCATGGCGTTGGCCAAGTCGCGCTTGTTGTATTGCAAGACCCATGGAATAGAGTCGAGGGTAAGCCCATACTCCGCCAGGTTCTCCACCATGTTTTGCAGTGATTCGACATTGTCTTTAGCGCGCATGACATCTGAGTCACCGACGAAAATAATGCCGTCTACACCGTTCAAAATCAGTTTACGGCTGGCGTTGTATTCAACTTGACCAGGCACCGTGTATAGAGAAAATCGAGTTTTGAAACCTTGCACGCTCCCTAAGTCGAGTGGCAAGAAGTCAAAGAACAGTGTTCTTTCAGTTTCGGTGGCGAGACTGATTAGTTCGCCTCTGGTAGTTGGGGCCAGTTGGCTGTGGATATACTTCAAGTTCGTTGTTTTGCCACCAAGGCCGGTGCCGTAATAAACGATTTTGCAGTTTATCTCTCGAGCTGCGTAGTTTACGAGTGCCATTACCTGTTCCCTGCTTCCCCTTGCCGTGAATCGGTCCGTCGAGCCCTTGGCTCTCTCATACCCATCAGTCGCTCGTTTTCAAGCGCCGGGGCAAGCGCTGGATTGATACCACGAATTACAAGTCACTAGAATACTAAATTAGTGTTCTAAAAGTACCCTAAATCAGTCAACTAAACCAATCTTGTAAACCGGCATTTGTGTAGTACGAATGAAGATTGATCAGCGAAAAAGAATCGACCAGAGCAACTTGGCAACCACTGTCAACCGTCTGATAACGCTGCAATACAGCGCTCTCACAGTTAGCCTATCACGATTTTTGGTGCAGGTAGAATACTCCCGGAATATCTATAACGGAATGTACCCTTTCATCGTGATCTATTACAAACTTAGCAATTGCCGCTTGAGCATATATATACCGTGGTACAGGTGCTACAATTCGTCCTTTGCTTGTGTCACTGATTGAGTCTTCTGCGCTCCAGATAGTCAGCGGCAGACTTTCGTGACTGATTTCAACGGGAATATTTTTATGGCTAAGCGTTGTGACGTATGCGACAAAGGACCACAGAGCGGTGTTCAATACACCTTCTTGCGTTCGCACTATAACCCGCATGGTAAGAGACGTTGGTTGCCCAACTTGCAACCTTTTAAAGCTCTGGTAGGCAAGACGGTTAAGCGCATGAAAGTGTGCACCTCCTGCATCAAGGCCGGTAAAGTTAAACGAGCAGTTTAACTCCCGTACTTTTCTATCCAGAAGTCTCAAACTTTTTGCTAGCTTCCATAACGGGAGCTAGCTTTCTTTTGCCAGGGCTAAAAGCCCCTCTTTTTCCACCAGATATAGTTCATTGCAAAACTGACAACGGCCTTCCGCCTGTCCGTCTTCTTCGGCCATAGAAATTATTTCGCTGCTGGGCAAAACCTTGAGCGCTTCCACAAAACGCTCACGCGAACATTTGCAGACGAATGAGAGGGGCTTCACTTCAGTCAGGGCAGTAATCTCAAAACCGGTCAAAATGCGCTGCAATATTTGCTCAAGGGTCATGCCGCACTTCATCAAAAATGTAAAAGTGCCAAAAGTTGAGATGTTATTTTCAATCTGACAAATAGTCTCTTCAGTGTGGTCCGGCAATAATTGAATTATCAGACCGCCCGCAGCCTCCACTCCATTCTTGCTCAGGTGAGTGCCGATCACTACCAGTGAGCCCGCCTGGTCTGAATTAACGAGAAAGCGATTAACGTCTTCGCCCACTTCTCCTGACAAAAGTTCAACGGTGGAAGTATGAGGTTGGCCAAAACCAGGATCGACAGTGACATGCAAATAGCCAGTAGACCCGATTGCCGAACCAACATCAAAATTTCCCAGTGAATTCAAGGGCAATTCGATAGTGGGATTTTCGACAAATCCTCGCACCGTGCCTCGCGGGGAGGCATCGACCATCACTTTTCCCAGGGGGCCGTTGCCCTGAAACTTGAGTGCAACCTGACCATCGCGGGCCAAAATCGGAGCCAATAGCACCCCGGCAGTAAGTGCCCGGCCAAGTGCGGCGGCGGCGGTGAAAGATAAGCTGTGTCTGCGTCTGGCGTCTTCTACCAGATAGGTGGTAGTGGCAATCACGGCACGCAAGGTACCATCGGAAGATATTGCCTTTAGTACTCCGTCTCTCATCGCGATCTCGTAGATAGAAACTGGTGGTAATGCCACTATTAGCATATTACAAAAATTAAATGGTTTTGTCACTTACGAGCGCTGAGCACTCGCTCAATGCCTGATAGATCGGGCAGCAGCCTCAAGTCACGCCAGCCCGCTTGCTCAAAAATAGCGCTGACATCAGCACCTTGACCCTGGCCAAGCTCTACCAGCATTGTGGCTTGGGCAGTGGCCGGCACGCTCGGCAATATCTGGGCGAAATTGCGATAGAAACCGAGCCCGTCGGCACCCTGTCCAACCAGAGCAAGGGCCGGTTCGTACAACAAAATTTCAGGGGCGAGCTCGCGGGCCAGCTCCACAGGTATATAAGGTGGATTCGAGCAAAACAGGTCAAAATGCCCAGAAAGTTGGGGCAAACCGGTCATATAGTCTTCCTCAATAATATTGAGGCGCTCATAGACACCGTGACAAAGAGCATTAATCCGACAAAAATGCGCCGCCTGGGGGGAGATTTCAAAAACAGTGGCCGTGAGATTGGGGCAAAGCATAAGCAGGCTAATTACAATTGCTCCGGTGCCTGCGCCCACTTCAAGCAAATTGCAACGCTGTTGCAAACCGGCCGTCGCCTTAATTTCGGCCAGAATCGCTGCGACGATTACTTCGGTGTCAGGTCGCGGAATTAAAACCCCCGGACCAACGGCAAATTTGAATCCCATAAAATAGGTTTCGCCCAGGGCGTACTGCAAAGGCTTGCGCACCAGCCTTTGATTTAAAATTTCGGTCAGAGCCTGAGCGTGAGCCTCTGCCAGTGGTTGATCGGCTCTGAGCAAAAGCTCATGGGCAGCCGAACTAGTGACATGCATCAGGGCAATTTCAGCTTCGCGCCTGGCTTCGCTTGCCTCAATTCCTAGAGCGCAAAGGGCCTCAATAAACGATCGTCGCACTTCAGCGCAAGTGCTCAGCTCGTTATTTGCAGCGGCATTCTGATCTGCCACTTTGCCTAATTAAGTTCGTCGTCGCGCAATTGCTCGCGCATTAGCTCTTGTTGATGGGCCAGAATACTGGCTTCAATTAATTTGTCGAGATCGCCTTCCAGCACCGGTTGCAGCGAAAAATTCTGATTCAAGCGGTGGTCAGTCACTCTATTGTCTTTAAAATTATAAGTGCGAATTTTTTCAGAACGCTCGCCTGTTCCCACCTGTGATTTACGCTCATCGTAAATCGCTTTATTTTGCTCTTCTAATTTTATTTTGTAGAGTTTGGCGCGCAAAATTTGCTTGCCGCGTTCTTTGTTTTGCAGTTGGCTGCGCTCTTCTGAGCAAGCGACGAAAATGCCTGACGGTTTGTGCACGATACGCACAGCAGTTTCTACTTTGTTGACGTTCTGACCACCGGCACCGCCTGACCGCATGGTGGTAATTTCCAGATCTCGTTCGTCCAGTTCAAATTCTACTTCTTCCACTTCAGCCATCACAGCCACAGTGGCTGTAGACGTATGCACTCGGCCTTGAGCTTCAGTAGCAGGAACCCTTTGCACGCGGTGCACGCCAGATTCAAATTTGAATTTGCTGTAGGCACCATCACCTTTGAAAGCGACAATAACTTCCTTATAGCCGCCCAATTCACCTTCGCTGGCGCTGGCAATCTCAGGTTTGAAGCCAACTTTATCGGCATACTTCAAATACATGCGCAAAAGATCGCCGGCAAAAATCGAAGCCTCGTCACCACCGGTGCCGGCACGAATTTCCAGCATGATATTCTTGTCGTCATTTGGATCTTTAGGCAAGAGCAAGAATTTTAATTCTTCGGTGAGCTCGAGATGCTTGGTTTTAAGCGCTTCTACCTCAGCTTCAACCATTTCGCGCATTTCTTTTTCAGATTCATTGCGCAAAATTTCTTGAGCTTCGCCTATCTCTTTTTCAGTGTCTTGCCACTGGTGAAAAACATCAACAGTGCCTTGCAACTGGTGGCGCAACTTGGCTAGACGCTGATAGTTTTCCTGGTCACTGACGATATCCGGATCAGACAGCTTAGATTCCAGCTCCTGAAAGGTGTTTTCGATCTCTTTCAGTTTTTCGACGAAATGCTCCATAGCAACACACCTTAAGCGTGGGACCCGAATGAGAAAGTCTCATTTTTTCAGCTGTTATTTAAAATCGGAGAGGGAGGGATTCGAACCCTCGCTGCGTTTTAGCGCAGACAGTCTTTCCAGGACTGCACAATCGACCACTCTGACACCTCTCCAAATGGCCGTGGAAATTATAATACGGCCGGGTTCTCATGACCCGAATTCGGGGAGCATTTGTGCCTATCTCTAAGAACTCTTAACTAATCAGAGATTTTAAGCGTGAGAAAAACTCTCCAACCGTTTTGCTCCACCTTTAATGAGTGGCAAGAAATCTTCGGCTTTCAGGCTGGCACCGCCAACTAGAGCACCGTCAATGTGTTCTTGCTGCATTTGCTCATCGATGGTGGAAGCCTTAACCGAGCCGCCGTAAAGGATTGAGGTGCCGGCAGAGATGTTGGTGCCGCTATAAAGTTCTTCGACAATGGCGCGAATCAGCCCGCAGACGCGGTTTGCTTCAGGAGATTCACAATTTTTGCCCGTACCGATAGCCCAGACCGGCTCATAGGCGATCACAATTCTGGCGCCGCCGTCTTGCGCAATCTGTTCGGCAGTAATGCCAGCCAGGCCGGCAACCACTTGTTCGCGTACAACATCGTCTGCCTGACCGGCTTCTCTTTGCTCAAGCAATTCGCCCACACACATTACTGGTGTAAGACCGTGAGCCAGAGCCGCTTTAACTTTGAGGTTAACCGACTCATTAGTTTCGCCGAAAAACTGACGGCGCTCAGAGTGGCCAATCAACACATACTGCACATGCATGGCAGTCAACATCGGAGGCGCGATTTCGCCGGTAAAGGCACCGCTATCGCGGTAATCCATATTTTGTGCGCCGACTTTGCAAGGTGAACCTTTAACTTGGTTTAACACCTCAGCAAGGCAGAGGAAAGCTGGGCAAAGCACTATTTCAGGAAGAGCTTCGCCTTTAAGTTCTGTGGCCAACCCCTCGACAATTGACTTTGTCAGAGCGGCGGCTTCGGAGACCGTTTTGTTCATCTTCCAGTTGCCGGCAATGATGGTTTTGCGCTTGGCGTCGCTTGATTGACCTTTACCCACGTGTTTTCTCCCGATACTTCAGTGAATGAATCATTAGAAACTGATGATTCATTCTACAACTCAATCAACTAGAATCAGGTTATTAGTCGAACTATAGCTAGACATACAAATTGAAGGCGCGAAATGTCTGATCTTCTTTCTCAAGAAAACAAAAGTGACCCCACTGCCTCAATTGCGGCCTTAACAAAAGAAGCCAAGCGCCTCGCTTTAATAAGCTCCCGTGGTGCTCGCGAAGAAGGCGAAGGCTATGAAGAAAAACCACTGCGGCTGCCGGAATGGGTCAAACGCACAGTGCTTAACACTGAAGAAAATCGCCAGACCAGACTGATTCTCAAAGAACAGAAATTGAATACCATCTGCGAAAGCGGCCGCTGCCCCAACAAAGGCGAATGCTGGAGTAAAGGTACAGCTACATTTATGTTGATGGGTGCTTTGTGCACCCGCACCTGCCGTTTTTGCGCCGTCAATAAGGGCCTTCCCGAAGCGCTTGATGACGGTGAACCGGCACGCATAGCCGAAGCTGCGAGGCAAATGAATCTTCGCCATGTGGTCTTGACCTCAGTCAACCGAGATGATTTACCCGATCAAGGCGCCAATCATTTTGCTCGCACCATTACTGCTATAAAGGGCGCGATTGAAGGCGTAACCGTAGAAGTGCTCACTCCTGATTTTCAGGGGCGGCGCGAGTGTTTGGAAATTGTGCTGGCTGCTGAGCCGGTTGTCTACAATCACAATACCGAGACGGTGCCCCGGCTCTACAAGACCATGCGACCAGGATCAAAATATGATCGCTCCATGGCGGTTTTGCAAATGGCAAAAGGAATTGCGCCGCAAATCCCCACCAAATCTGGCCTGATGCTGGGATGCGGCGAAAGTTTTGACGAAGTAAAAGCGGTGCTGCGCGACTTGCGCGCCGTAGGTTGCGATTTTCTTACCCTCGGACAATATTTAAGACCGACTCGCGATCAACTGCCGGTCAAACGCTACGTTGAACCGGCTGAATTTGACGACCTTGGACAATACGCCTGGAGCATCGGCTTTAAGATGGTACATTCAGGGCCACTGGTACGCAGCTCCTATCACGCAGAAGAGTTAGCCAACCAGCTTTGATTTACAACTATCTATATGGTTCTTTTGCTAACGGGGGCCGGGCGTTGAGCGACGAAAATATGAGCTTCGCCCCACCTGGTGCTCCTGAAGATAACTCGGAGCTCGGACAAGCGCGCCGTCTTTTTGATCAGGGACTGCTGGAGCAATGCCGCACGAAAGTCGCTAAATATTGGCTCGAGAACACATACGACCAGGAGGCAGTGCGGCTTTTTGCCGAACTGGTGCGCGAACTCGGTCGAGAAGAAATTGCCGTCAAGTTGGATAATTTTGCCAAAAAACTCGACGCTATTGCACCATATAAAAACCATCAAGAAATTTTTGAAGCCGGTTACGCTCTGGTTGAAATATGCCAGCATGAACTGGCGGCTATGCTGCTCAAAGAACTGCACCGCGAGCTGCCTGACGACCCACTGGTCAATTACGAACTGGGTTTTTCTTTGATGTCGCTCAAGCGTTTTAAAGAAGCGCGCAAGTATTTTGCTCAGGCGGCCAATTTAAAGGACGACTTTGACGCTCTGCTTAATTTGTGTGTTTGCGAAACACTCGAGCGCAATTGCGAAGGCGCCCGGCGACTGATTACCGAGATGAGCAGCCTGGCCAATAGCGATGAAGAAAAAACAGAACTGGTACATCGCAAGTTGGTTTTAGCCAGACTGGAAAGTCTCGACGGCAAAAAGCAGTTAAACAATCGCGACTGGCTCTACGCCCTCTACGGCACCATACTTTTGCGTCCTGATATTAAGCCACAAGAATTGAAAGATGACATTACGCAAATTGCCTCAATGCTGGTAATTTTGCGGGGCCTTTTGGCGGGGCTTTCAATTGAAACTGAAGCGGTGGAATATTATTCATTGCGCTCGCGGCCAATTACCAATGCCCTTAGCCAGTTGATGGAAGTGACCTATGATGCTTACCGAGGGCCGCACCGGCCAGACCAGGTAATGCTTTTGATGTGCTGGACTACAGACATCTTAGGACCGCACGGCGCTTTTATCGAAAACAGTTTGAAGCGCAGTTTATTTGCTTATAGCTTGAGCCCGGTGGAGCCACTGCCCCTGGTGCCCGATATTATCGGATGCCTGGCACACGACATCGTCATGCCCTGGGAAGGTGCCGATCAATCGAACAAAGACGTCAGCGCCATCACCGAGCAAATTTACGCCAGGGCCTGCGACCTTGAGTCAGATCCCAGCCTCTTGCGCGAAACTCAAGAAGCAGTGGAATACTATGTGGGCAAAAGACGACTGTTGGTGTTGGGAAATGCTGAAGCTTTTCCTAATCGACCTGAATACACAGCCGAACTACCCAACTTAGAGCAACCTTAAAATGGGCTGGTTCAGGCGTTTACTGCAAACAATCGCTTACGTCACTATTTTTCCGCTGTCCAAATTTATTCCGGCCGACGCAGAACCAATTGGGCTAGCCAAATATTTGCCGGCAGTGGGAGCGCTAATTGGCATGCTTCTAGCCACCTGCTGCATCGCCCTGCAGGCACTATCGGTTCCGCCACTGCTTAGCGCCACAATAATTGTGGTGCTCTGGCTGCTTGTCACAGGCGGATTACATTTTGATGGTTTGATGGACACAGCCGACGGTATTTGTTCGCATCAAAATTTAGAGCGCACGCTTGAAATTATGCATGACCCGCGGGTGGGTAACTTTGCCGTAATTGTCGGCATTTGCACCATCGCTTTGAAAATAGCGGCTCTCTCTGCCTTAATTACAGCGGTGCCTGAACAGATGCCACTACTTTTGCTACTTAGCCCCTGCTTTGCCAGATTGGTTGAGACCTGGGCCATCGGCAACTATAAGTATGCCCGCGAAAGCGGCAAAGGAAAAGCGTGGCACGAGAGCACTCTCTTTCCTCAAGATTTTTTCTGGGCGGCAGTTATTCCCCTAGTTTTGCTTTTGACTGCCGTATTTAAAGGGCATTCTTCCACCTTGCTTTTGCTCTTCATCGGCCTCACCGCTGCTTCTGGATTTGCTGTGGGTGCCTATTTGGATAAAATTTTAAAAGGTCATACCGGCGACACTTACGGCGCTGTAGTTGAATTAAGCGAAACATTGCCCCTGGTGGCTTTTGCTCTGGCGGTGAGCGGGAGTTTTTGTGGGTAATTCTTTTGCGAACTGAAACGTTATCGTTTCATTTTGAACCTGAACCGGATGGTACGATCGCTTTTTAAACAGGAGCCAGCTTGCCTTTATTTTCAAAATTGATGACGATTCTGGCAATCTTTCTCGCCCTTTTGCCAAGTTATATCGTTCTGGTGCAGCCGGTACTGATGCAAGCCGGCGACTTTCTCATTACTTTCTATCCGGCGGGCAAGTTAGCTCAACTTGGTCGCATTGCCGAAATTTATACTCCGGCCAATATGACCACCTTTATCAACGCTCCGTTTGACAAGTTTACTCACGAAACATTTCCGGCCATTGCTAAAAGCTATGTGGCCATTTATATGTACAGCCCCCTGATTGCATTATTTTTCGCCCCTTTCGCCTTGCTTCAAGCCCAGGCATCGCTAATTCTCTGGCAACTTATAAATGTCGCCGCAGCTGTTTATTGCGCCTGGCTTTTTGCCCGGCCCGCCTTAAAAGAAAAAATCCAGGATCTCACTGTGATTTTCTTGTTCTGTCCGATTTTCCATACACTGCTAATTGGTCAGCTGGGCATTTTATTTGGTTTGCTGCCACTGACTCTGGCCTATAAGTTTCTTTTGCAGCGCAAAGAATTTTTAGCCGGACTGGTGCTTGGCACTCTCTATATGAAACCGCAATTTTTGCCCTGCGCCTTACTTGTTTGCGGTGCGCTTTTCTTCACCAGAAGACCTAAAGCAACTGCCGGACTAATTTGCGGCCTGGCGGGCATGGCACTACTAACAGTGGCACTGACCGGCAGCGATATGCTCATTGCTTTCTGGCAAAGTATCAAAATGTCAGATACCTGCTACTCGTGCGCAGGATACCGACCCGCTTCTGCAATCATTACTTGCTTGCCGGCCGTGATTCTCCAATTTTTCGATTTTGATGCCCGCGAAAAAGTGAAACTTTATGCGTACGGAGGAGCGGCTTTAATTGGTCTTGGAGCGTTAGTTTATTGCATCCGCCTCTGGCGCCCAGTGCCCAATTGCATTGATAAGCAACCCGCCACACAGGCATACAAACAAGCAACGGCTCTAACTTTTTTGATTGGGCTTTTTGTACTGCCGCTGGTGGTGCCGCATTTTCTTTTCTATGATCTTTGCGGCCTGGCGCTCATGGCTTTCATGGTTAATACAGATGTCTTTGATAATCAAGTCAGGGCCAAAATGCTGCCGTTGCGAAAGTATCTCTGGTGGATCTGCAACCTCTACTATGTCGGTTTTTCGTTCTTCCCGGTAATTTTAATGGGCCCATATTACCCGCTAATTCTTGTAATATTACTGGCAGTGCTGCTGCTCTTGATTGTTAGAGTGCAAAAACCGCAGCAGACATAGCAGGTGCCCCGTGAGCAAGTTCAAAAAAGAAAAGCAGAAAAGCCCCGAGCGTCTGGTATTAGCACTGATAGAAAACGGTCATTTTGAAGATTCGCTTCTGTTGCTCGACCAGTGGCCCGACAAAACCGACGTCATCTATCTCTACGCTCGCGCCCTGGCTCTTTTTGGCACAGGCTCAAGAGCTGATGAAGCAAATCAAGTTTTGCAGAGCGCTTTTGCCTCGAACAATTATGTGCTGCCAGTGATGGTAGAAAAAGTAAACAAAGTCGGCGCAAGCACTGGGGCAAAAAGTAAAAAAGTAAAACCCTCGGCAAAAACCATGATGGCGAAAGAAAGCCCGCAACAAGGCAAGGCGCGAAAATATGTGGAGCTGTGGTTCGGCAGCTGGCTGCAGACTGAGGCTGCTTTCGACTGGCTAGGCAATCAATTTGTGGAATACACAAGAGCCACCAGGCTGGAAAAACTCAAAGCCAAACAAGAAGAAATGCTCAAGAATATGAAAATCCTTGACGCGGATTTTTTCCTCAATTGAGTGTCTTGAGGAATTCTTCGCGCACTTCTTTCAAGGCTGCTTTCATCGCATTTTGATCGGCGAAAGCGGCATCGATATCGGCTTTCTCACAATATTTGAGGTCGACCAAAATTTCGCCCAGCATTTTTTTGTTGCCGGCTTTTTGCAAAGCCATCACTTCAGAAATTTGCTCTTCCGTCACTTTTCCTGTCGCTTTTAAAAACTGCCCCAGCTGCGGTGTAAACTTGAATTGCAAATCGCCGCCGGCTAGCTTAGTCAAGTGATTTTGATCTAAAACCGTTATTTTCATGCCACTGATACTGGTGGCATCTTTTAATACCGGATTAAGAGCCAACAAGCGCTCTGCTTCAGCCGTCACCGCCGCTTCGGTGAAACGCTCACCGGTAGTGGCGCCACGTGCCTTGAGGGCGCTGGTAGCCACTTGTGTCATGGCGTGGCCATCTTCGACAATCATTTCTTTGGGCAATTTAAACAGATCAGTCAGACCGGCAAAATATTTTTTACCGGTTTCGCTCAATGCCTCAGGCGAGACCAATGACCTGCCTTTTTCCATCATGGGCCGTACAACGTCTGGAATGAGGGCGCCTTCTACAGTTTTGCGCTGCAAGGCGGGAGCCTCGAAAGTAAGTTTGCCGGTGGTGACCACTGCTTTTTCTGCGGCCATTTTTTCTGCCGAATGGCCCAACGACGCTTTGACAACCTGAATTTCACTCTGCGCCAGACCGCCTTTACCGCGAATGGCGGAACAAGCGGCAATCACCAGCACTCCGCCTAAAACCGCGCTTTCGGCCGGACAGGCTTTGACGTAGGCTACAGCCTCGTTAGTCACAGCTTTAGTTGTAACTGCCACACTTTTATAAGCCTCTTCAAACCAGGCGCCAACGCGGTCTGCGTTATCATTTACCGATACCGGCTGCTCGTTTTGCTTGTCTCTTTCGATGGGCATCGGTTTTGTGTTCGGCCTGTGGCGAGCATTTACATGAGTGAATAATACATTGTCAAGCGATGGCAGTCATCCGTGTAACTACGCATAGCGCATAGAATTGTTGAAATAGCATTGTCGAAATAGAATCGCCTGAGGGAACTATTGGGTGCTGCAGCAGTCTCTGGCATCGAAGCACTGTGGAGATTCGTTTTTATGCTGACCAAGAATGCCATCCCTGTGGGCGTTTACCTGAGAAACTCCAGCAAAATCGCTCTGGCATTGTCCTTTATCATGGCCGCCTCCATTGGCACTCTGCGTGTCTATGCCGCCCAGCCCACTGAAAGTTCCGAACCTTCCAAAGCTGAGATAAAGGCTGAGAAAAAAGCTGAAAAAGCGGCTGAGAAGGCCGATAAGCAAGCAGCTAAAGCTGCTAAGCAGAAGAAAAATGCCTCTGCCAAGGCCGCTGAGCCTGTAAAAATGGACAAAGCTACCAAAGATTTAGGCGGCGCCAACGCCAGTGACACAAACAAGCACGCTATTCCCCTCAAACCGGTGAGCGCTCGCCAGCAAAAGGAAAACAACGAGGCGGCCGACGCTATTAACAAAATTCCCGGCGTGAACATTCAGGGTAAAGATCTGCAACCACCGGCTGACGACCCTGAGATTAAAGGTTTCCACCCGATTAAAAAGCTACTTGCCCCCGTAATCAGGTTGGGTAAAGCTGCTGTGCAGATGCAACAGCAAATGATGAAACTGGAAGGGCCGGTTGGTGCCCTTGAACCAGCCATGGTGAGCCTGCAAGGCAAGTTGCAGCAAGTGGACAATCGCGTTCAAAGTCTCGATGGCAACCTGGTTTCGATGGACTGTAAAGTTATAAAAGTCAGCGAAGAAATGACCGGCATCAAGCAAGATCTGGGCGAAATGCGCAGCGACGTCAGCAGCTTGCGAAAGCCACTGCAATCAGTACTTGAGCCTCTAACCAATGTAAAAGGGCCACTGGACGAAGTGCGCCACGCCCTGACCGATATGCACACCATGATGACCGTGGTGCTTCTCGGCATCGTGGCACTGACACTGGGTATTGTTTTCGGTACACCACTGGTCGCACTGTATGTCTTTGCTAATAGACACAAGTTTTTCCCTGATATGAAAGACCATGAATTTCCTATGTCCAGGCCTCAGGGCAAAGAGCCAGTAGGCGGCCGTCGCTAAGGCTATTTTTCATCAGGTGTGTGCGGTGTAATCGCCCACTTTGATGTGGAGTCCGGGCGCCAGATTTTCTTCATTTCACAATTGTGAATGTGGGGAAATTCGAGCTGTAAAACTTTGGCAATCACGTGCCAGACGCCGCCGTGGGCCACAATCAGCACCGGGCCCACCATGGCCAGGGCCTGTTGCAGCCCTTTGTGGACACGCATGCCGAACTCGAGCTGTGACTCACCGCCGGGAGGGTTGGATGACGGATCGTAAAGACTGGGAAGTTCGGCCCAGGCACGTCGTTCCCATTCACCGAGATGCCACTCGGAGAGCAAATCGACCGTCACCAGTGGTGCCTGCAAAACCTGGCTGAGGGCTTGAGCCGTCTGTTGAGCGCGTATCAACGGGCTGACACAGATGGTTTTGACGTCATGACAATCTTGTATGGCCGGGCTTTCAGCCAGAGCCTTGGCCTGAGCCAGACCTGTAGCATTGAGCTCTATGTCCCAACCTGAACCGGCGGCCAGATTGCCGAGATTGGCATCGGTCTCACCATGCCTGACAAAATAAAAACGCTCTTCTACCATATCAACTCCTCATCACCGTATGCAATGTTATCGCAAGAGGGGAAAAGCGGCACTGAAAAATTGCAGACTATGAGAAGCTGTATCAATGCCCTCAGAAAATTATGCAGGAAAAATAGCGATTATAGGTGCCGGGCCGGTGGGTATCAGTGCCGCCCGCGCGCTCAAAGCTGTCGGCATTGCCTACGATCAATTTGAAGCGGAGAGCGATCTGGGAGGCAACTGGCGCCACGGTGTCTACAAGAATGCGCACATAATTTCTTCGCGCAAAACCACTGAATTTCCCGATTTTCCTATGCCGGCTCACTACCCTGATTTTCCCAGCGCCGCACAGATGCTCGCCTACCTCGAGAGTTATGCCGAGCATTATCAGTTGCGCGAACACATCAGCTTTAATTACCTCGTGGAAAGAGTCAGTGCAGAAGCCGATCTCTGGCTGCTGCAGTTTAATGGCGGTGAAAGTCGTTTGTATAGCGGCGTGGTGGTTTGCAACGGGCACCACTGGTCAAGACGCTGGCCACATTACGAGGGAAAATTCAGCGGTGAAATGATTCACTCTAAAGATTACAAAGATGCGGAGCAATTAAAAAACAAGAGAGTATTGGTTATCGGTGGTGGCAATTCGGCCTGCGATATCGCCGCTGAAGCCGCACGGGTAGCGAAGAGTGCTCACTTGTGTTTGCGCCGCGGCTACTGGTTCTTACCCAAGACTGTTTTCGGTAAACCGACAGCCGAGATGCTTACCACGGCCTTGCCGGTTTGGCTGCAACGCATTTATATCGCCACACTTTTAAAAATAATAGTGGGCGATTATCGCCAGTATGGCCTGGCCAGGCCAGATCACAAAATTTTTGAAAAGCACCCGACCATCAACTCCGAGCTACTTCACTATTTAAAACACGGCAGAATTACACCACATCCTGATATCAAACAATTTGACGGTAATAGTGTGGAGTTTGCTGACGGCCGCAAAGAAGATTTTGACTTGATTGTTTGCGGTACCGGTTTCAATGTTTCTATGCCTTTTCTCGACCCTGATCTGGTCACCATCGAAGGCTCGGTGGTCAAGGCCCAGTGGGGCCTCGTGGCCCCACACCACAAGCAGCTTTATCTTTATGGTTGGGGGCAAGCACGCTACGGATTTGGCCCGCTACTTACTCCGGCATCAGACCTTCTGGCTAAACTGATTCTTTTGCAAAAGCGTCTGCGTCATCCACTGGGTGAAATTCTCGAAAAAATTAATCAGCCTCTGCCTGCCAGCCATTTGATTGATCCGATGCGGGCCCTGCGTCAAATAAAAGCTGCCAATGCCATGCTCTGGCTCTTGCCTCTGGTAGACAAATATTTGATGAGCAGCAAAGTAAAAGTAGAAGAAGTAGTGAACAAACTTCAGATGGAATCAGAGCCGGCACCAGGTAATGATTGATCAATTTTCAGCAATCTTCGCTGAGCTTCATCGGCAATGAAGCGCCAAAATTTTTGCGGGAAAAATCTTTTGAAACGCCAGAGAAAACGCGCTTGATCGGGCAGCACCACATACAGTGCACCTGCTGCCATTTGTTCTAAGGCTGCGCGGGCGACATAATCGGGCTCCAGCTGCGCTTGCTTGACTAATTCTTGAGCGCGCCGATTGTAGAGTTCTGGGCCGAGGCTGGAGAGGCCAACATTGGTGCGCACATAGGTAGTCATCAGCACCGTAACCAGCAAATTATGATCTTGCAGTTCACCCCGCAGAGTTTCACTGAGGGCGAGCACGCCGGCCTTGGAAGTATTGTAGGCACTCATATTAGGTACGCTGGCAAAAGCGGCGGCGCTGGCAATATTTAGAATGTGCCCTGATTTTTGCGCTTTCATCACCGGCACAAAACAATGACAACCGTTCACTGTGCCCATCAAATTAATATCGATTACCTTTTTAAAAGTCTCGATAGAAACTTCGTCAATGGGCCCGCCGCAACCGATTCCCGCACTATTGACGGCAATATCGATACCGCCGTATTTTTTGCAAAAGTTCTGTACGGCGTTTCTAAACTTTTTACTGTCACTGACATCAAAAGTATAAATGGTAGCTTCACCACCGGCGGTGGCCACGGCTTCTGCCGCCGCTATCAAACGGGCTTCGTCGATATCGCCCAGACCAATTTTCCAGCCGTCAGCCGCTAAAATTTTGACGAAAGATAAACCCAGGCCGCTGGCGGCACCGGTAATGAAAGCCCGCTTAGCGGGATAACGTCGGCTAAAATATTGCTCAGTAGATTCAGGCAAGGCTCTTTTCCATATCTTCGAGACTGACACCTTTGGTTTCTGGGAAAATAAACCAGACTAAGAAAAACTGCACCACCATCATCAAGGCAAAGAAGGCAAAAGGATAACCGCCTGATGATTTAGCCAAAACGGGAAAGAGCGCCGAAATTAAGGCATTCATAATCCAGTGCGAAGAACTGCCCAGAGCCTGACCTTTGGCCCGCACAGGGGTGGGAAATATTTCGCTCAGATAAACCCAGATAACAGCACCCTGCGAGAAAGAAAAGAAGGCAATGTATGCCACAAGAAGCCAGATCAAAAGTGACTGATGTTGGCCCATGAAAAATATGGCCGCTACCCCAGCCAGACACAGAGCGCAACCCACCGAGCCCACCAGAAGTAAGGTACGGCGCCCTAAACGGTCAATCACAGCCATGGCTACCAGCACTGCCACCAGATTGGTAAAGCCAATCATAACGGCCTGAAGGTCGCTGGACATTTTGCCGAAACCGGCTTTTTCGAAGATATCGTTGAGATAGTAAAGAATGGCATTGATACCAGACAGTTGATTGAAGGCACCAATAGTAATGGCAAGAAAAATCGGCAATTTGTATTTTTTTTGAAAGAGCGGCTCGTTGGGTAGAGCGTGCTCGGCCTTAATACTGGCGACGATGTCTTGCAACTCTTGCTCATAGTCGGCCACACCGGTCTTTTTCAAAACTTCGCGGGCTTCATCAATCTGGTTGCGCCGGGCCAACCAGCGTGGGCTTCGCGGAATGGTAAAAAGCATAACCAGAAACAAAATTGCCGGCACTGCAGAAACGCCTAACTTCCATCTCCATTCGGCCTCGCCCAGTGGCAAGGTGCCAAGCAAATAGTTGGAGAAATAAGCCAGCAAAATTCCTATAACTACATTGATTTGAAAAAGACCAACCAACCGTCCGCGCCACTTGGCCGGTGCCAGCTCAGCGATATAAACCGGGCCGAGCACTGACGAACAACCAATGCCCAAGCCGCCGATGAAACGAAAAACGATGAGCGAATACCAGTCCCAGGCAAAGGCACAACCCAGGGCCGAAATTACATACAAAAGCGCCGCCACCCTCAACGTTTCTCGCGCGCCGAACTTTTCACCAGGCACTCCAGACATCATCGCCGCTACCACAGTACCCCAGAGAGCCGCTGAAACGGTGAAACCAAGGGCGGTGGCATCAAGTTGATATTCAGCCGAAAGGGCGTGAGTAGCCCCGGCAATAACCGCAGTATCAAAGCCAAAGAGAAGACCACCAAGAGCGCCTACCAGGCTGCTTTTGAATAAATAGAGGTACGGTTTGAGATCCACTGGTACCCCTAAATTTTATTTGCCGGCGGCGCGGTAAGCCTTAAGCCAGACGTCAATTTTATAATCGTCGGTATCAACAAATTTGCCGGCGGCGCCACTGGACCCCCAGGGAGGCTGAGCACCATCGTGCTTATTGTAAGCCCAGGCGGTCATGCCGGCAGCTTCTGATGGTTTGAGTTTACCGGCGGCCAGAGCGGAGCCCACCATAGCAGTAAAGTAGCCGCTGCGCACGTCGCCGGGATTTTGAGCGGGATCATCGAGATAGCGCGTCGCTTTATCGGCAACAAATTTGCCGCTGTTATACGCCACGAGCAGCACTTCGCGGTGGTGATGAGTGACTGAATTATTTGGACTAATATCGGTGACATTGCTATTGAAACCTTGCCCCGCTTTACCGGCTATCAGGCGGTGATAGGTATCTTCAAGAGCGGAACCGGCATGATTAAGGCCGCCGCCGGCGAGACTGCGGCCAAGATCTCGCTTGAATCCCAGTGAATGTTCGGAGAAAACCAGACCGACATAATCGCGATAGAGCTCGCCCGGGGTAGGTTGGAAAATATTCCAACTATCTGGTTTGCGGCCATTAGCCTCGGCCAGACGAGCAGCGTTCTTGAGATTATTGGTCATGTAGTCGGCCGGAGTGCCCTTGCCGTCGGCCAGGTTATTTAACTCGCCCATGGTGAAACGGAACATTTCTTTCTGGTCAGCGCTCATGTGCTCAATTTGCCATTTTTGCGAATCATCAAGGGGCTTTCCGCCCGTACGCTTGGCAAGCTTGTCAAAGCCAGAAAAAATAGCCTTGTCTTCGGGGCTCGTGGCGAACTTTGCCTCAATTGCAGCCACACCCGAGTCTAAAGCCTGACCCACTTCCACAGTAGGGAAACCATTGAGTTTCACAGTCAGGGCGGCAGCCACATTGTCTTTGGCAGAATACTGCTTGACGTCATTTTTAGAGGCAGCGATATTATCGCTAAAATCGGGCGTGGAGGCTGCCCCGACCTGCTTGTCCCCTGCTGACTCTCTGATTAAATCTGCCATAAAAATCTGCCCTAAAACTGACTCTGGTAAGTACTGAAAGCTTTATACCCATCCCTATAGAAGATATCGCAGGATCTTTATGGACCGTGGCGGTTTGCCACCACCAGCAGTATCACGACAATTTTTCGAGCGGCGTAAAAGCATTTGGCACTTTTGAAAGGCTCGCCCGTCCTTAGCCGAGTCGATACATTAGCTCCCCTGACTTGAGATTATAAAAAAATGGCACAACAGCAGCAAAGTGGCATATCGATAAGCCCGCGATTGATGATTGCTCTTGCTATTGCTGCTTTTTCGCTCATAACCTACTTCAGCAAAAGCGTCTACAACCCTGTGACCGATCAAAAGCAGCATGTTGACATGTCACCCCGTCAAGAAATTGCCCTCGGCCTGCAAGCCGTGCCCCAGATGTCACGCCAGTATGGCGGCGAGTCTGATGATCCTGAAGGTCAGGCTGCTGTTGACCAGATTGGCAACGAGCTGATTACCAAAACAGACGCCGGCAAGTCGCCCTATAAATATGATTTCCATCTACTTGCCGACGACAAAACAGTCAATGCCTTCGCCCTGCCCGGCGGACAAATTTTCATCACCGAGGGGCTTTATAAACACCTGAGCACAAAAGGTGAACTGGCGGGAGTTCTAGCTCACGAAGTAGGCCACGTGGTGGCCAGGCACTCGGCGCAACAAGTGGCCAAGCAGCAATTGACTCAGGGCCTCACCGGCGCAGCGGTGATTGCCGCTTATGACCCCAATGACCGCAATAGCAGCACCGCCTCCATGGCCATGCTCGTTGGCCAGGTCATCTCTATGAAATTCGGTCGCAGTGACGAACTGGAAGCTGACCGTCTTGGTGTGCGCTTCTCATCTCAAGCCGGCTACGACCCCAGAGCTATGCTTAAAGTTATGGTCATTCTCGACAAGGCAGCCAAAACCCGCACTCCTGAATTTTTCAGCACTCACCCTAACCCGGGCAATCGCATCAAAAAAATCGAAGCTGAAATTGTCGAAAGATTTCCCCAGGGTGTACCTGCCGGCTTGATTCAGTAGGGCCAACTATTTAGTTCCTCGCGCTTTAGTGACGGCATCGAGCAAGGCGTTTTTCAAACCGACATTTAAAAGTTCGAAAAAACGCATACTGTTGACGATGTCTTCTTTGGCGCCGCGGCTAACTAGAGTATTGTCCAGGCGATCAATTAATTCGTCACCTTCAGGCGCCTGACCAACTGTGAGAAATGTGATGATCATTTCGTCGTTATTTTTCAAAGTGGTAGTGGCTCGGGCAATGAGTTTGTCGAGGGAGCCACCTTGATTGGGCAAACCATCTGTCAGCACCACTATCAATACCGGTTTATTGTGATGCTCAGGATCTTCTAAATGCGATTCGATCACCGCCGAAAGGGGTGAATAAATGTCGGTTTCGCCGCTGGGCACCACAGTAGTGAAAATCTCTTCGATATCTCTATGAGTGGCATACTTTTTCACTATAAAATTATCGTTAAAAGGCACAATAGTAAGGCCCCCAGTGAGGCTATTGCCGATAGAGCCGGATAAATCACTAACTTGATTGCGACACCAACCCCAGCGAGAAACGTCGAAAGGTCCAATACCGAGGCCACCGTTCATGGAGCCGGAATGATCAATTAACAAAATAACTTCATACGGTGCCAGGGCTTTAAAGAACTTTGCAGCGTCGGGAGTTTGAGTGCGCGATGCCTCGGCCGACAGTGTTGTAGATTTGCCCGGCGGCACCACCGGCTGTAATTGCCGGTTAAGGATTTCATCCATTTGCGCTCGCACAGCCTTCATGCGAATTTCCACCTTTACTTGATAGCGTGCCCCTTTGCGATCAAAATTCATGGTTAACAGATCGCCGTCGGCCTTTACCGTCAAAATGCGATCGCCTTCAATTAAACCAGCATAGGCAGCCGGAGTAGCCATACCGACTTTAGTGACCACACCTGGTAATTTGCTGTTATCGAGGGAGAGTCCGGCAGCCTGACACATTAAGGTCAGTTCGCTGACCTGGCCGCGCAAGCGTACCGTAGATGAAAGTGGCGCTGGGGCACTACTGGCGGTGCCTGAGCTCTTAGCGGCGGCCGGCCAGGCAGTATAAACATTGAGACAAATCAAAGCAGCGGCAAAAAGTGAACGGGTCAATCGTTTATGTGATTTATGTGGTTTATGCGCTTTTGATTGACTCATAAACAACTATCTTGATTTACGTATGCTGAAGTCATTGAGTCTCCTGGTCTCAGCCATGAGTGCTGCAGGCAAAGAATCAGTTTGGGCCACTACCTTGCTTGCAATGCTGTCTTGTACACCGCCGAAATTCAGATAATTGCGTACGTACATATTGGTGCCGGCTGCTACTACTCGGTTGTTGCCCACTCTTGAAACCATTTGCCCCTTGAGATTATCGCGGGAGCTTAACAGATCGGTCATTCGCTTCGTGTAGAAAGCTTTGAGAACCTGGCAGTTCTTATCAAGGTCACTGACAATGCCATTAATCTTAATCGCATAGGCGTCATTCAAAGATTGCACCATAGAGCCATAATCGCGATTTTCGCGTTTGATACCAAAGCGATCTATGTAATATTTGGGCACTGCGGCAACATCGCTATGCAGTTGCGCCGTACAAAAATCAATCTGGCGTCGAACCAGGCCAAATTTATTTTGCACTGCAGCGGTATGCTCTGCTTCGGCCCCGCTAATCAGTTCGGCGCACTGCCGGTCTAAAGTTGCTGAGGGCGCTGCACTGGAGCGAGCGGCACTGACATAATTTTGAATTAGTATTGCTCGCTCGCGGCTCTCAGCGTGAGCGGAGTTTTCCAGTGAGTCGAGGCGACTTGCACTGTCGGCCATCACATCGCGCACGTCGGCCACTGCCGGCAGCGAGTCGGCCGAAGCGACCAGCAGAACTATGATTGCAAAAACACTGAGAATCTTAGACATAAATATAATGCTCGTTCGGCTACTGGTCACTCCATACTGGCAGAAATTAGGAAAGATTAGGTGAAGACTACCGGCTGGGGCGTACAGATTTTTTGTTGGATACCGGAGAGGCCCTGAGCACACCGGGTGTTGCCCGCAAACCAGGCGACGTAGATTCAACAATCTTTTCCTGGTCAGGGCTACCGCCAAAATTCATATAGTTGCGAACGGTCATGGAAGTATTGGCAGGTATTACCTGCGATGCTCCATCTTTTGCCCGAATTTGCCCTTTTAGACTTTCATGGGAACTACTAAATGCTTGCAAACGCCTGGCATAGTCATCTTCAATTAATTTAAAAGAATCTTGAAAGTCTAATTTCAGTATGGCGATATCGTATTTTGCCTTGGTTTCAAGAGCAGTCCTCGAGCCAGGATTGGCCAGTCGATCTTCATTCAACCTTTTTTCAATGTCATGAATAGCGCGGTCCAGCTGCTTTTGCCTCTCGCCTTTAAGGCGATCGTGATCGGCATCAATTTGACTGCGCAGACGCAGAGCCTCTTGATCGAGGTGCCTCTCTTTATGGCGCAGTTCTGCATTGATGTTTAAAGCTTTGATAGCCTCAATACAGTAGTTGCTTAATACCTGGTCCTGAGTAAATTTCATACAAGTAAAATACTGATCGCGGGCGTTAGCATGGTCACCTGACTTGGCCAGACAATTAGCATAATAATAGTGAGCCAGAGCATTGCCCTTATGCTTTAACACGATTGACTTAAACAAAATTTCCGCTTCCCAGACGTTTCCTTTCTCATAAGTGGAAATTGCCATTTTCAGGTCAGCGGCAGGGGAGACATTTTTAGGCGTGGGTATTGTTTTGGCAGATGAAACTGGAGTGGCCGTCGGCAAATTCCAGAGTTTTTCTTCAGTCGGCAACGCACCACCAGCAGTACTGCTGAAGGTAAATAAAATCGGCACGACCAAAGGTGCACGGAGCCACAATTTTTGGTTAATGGGCATTGCTCAGATAACCAGTATCAAATTCACCTAATTCTCTGTTCCCTGCGGGGCTCCTAACTATGCAGTCTATGACCCTCAAACCAGGCAGGTACGAGTCTGCAAAAGCTTGCCATACATAAAGATGGCCACCCTGGCAGCTCTCAGCAATTTCTTGAATCATAGCCACACTGGCACTCTTGAGCTTGCCGTCTGCTATGCTTGTCTAGGTTGATTAAAACTTACTAGCAGGCATTGCCAGTGTCTCAAATGCTAAAACGGTCGATGACCAGCTCCCGCTTGGGTGACTTGCTTGTTCAGGCTGGTATCTTGACGCAAGCGCAGTTGGCTGACGCTGCCCGCAGTGCTAAAAACAAACGCATTCAAATCGGCCAGGCTCTGGTGATGAATGGTCTGATTTCGCCACGAGATTTGCAGTCGGTTCTAGAAGCGCAATCAATGCTGCGCGACAAGTCGGTTGAATCGGCAGAAGCTTTGCGTTGCTTGAAAATTGCCTATAAATTGGGTGCATCTTTCAAAGATATTCTTTCAGAATACGTTTCACCCAAACGCAGCCAAACCAGTAAGTTAGGCGAACTGCTGGTTGAGTCTGGCCTGGTCAGCTATGAAGTGCTGGCCAGAGCAGTTGAGCAGAGCTATAGCACCGGGCTGCCCCTAGGGCGCATGCTGGTTTTGCACGAAACTATTTCAAACGATTTGCTCACCCTGGCACTCGATTTGCAAGTGCGCGTGCGTGATGAAATGATGACCAGACAAGAGGCTCTCACAGCCATTCGCACAGCAGCAGGGCTAGCACCCATTGCACCGGGTGCGGTGATTGAAAAAGCTAAACCTGAAAAAGAAGCACCACGCAAAAAAGGCTTGCGCCTGGGCGAACTCATGGTCATGGCCGGTGTGCTCACCGAAACCGATGTAATGAACGCTCTTGAATGGGGTCTGGTAAATCATCAAACAATCGGTAAAGTGCTGATTAGCCAAAATCTGGTTTCGCAAGAACTTTTAGACGCGGCTCTCGCCATTCAAAAAATGGCTGATCAAGAAAACTTTGAACCCACCAAAGCGAGTGAGTGCCTCACTCGCATTCACGCCAGCGGTATCTCGCTAGAAGAAGCACTGGCAGAAATGCGGGCTGAAAAAACCGCAGAAGATACCACCGTTACTTACGAGAAGCTGCTCATGTTGGCACGCGTAATTAGCGAAGATGAGCTTGAGACTGCCTTCGATATTTCTACCAAAAGTGCCACGGTGATTGGCAAATTCCTCGTGCTCACAGGCCACATGGACGTCACTACCTTGCAGTCCACATTGCGTTGCTACCAGCTGTTTTCACGAGGACTACTGAGTCAAGACGACGCTGTAGTGACTTTAGATTATTCGCTGCACCAAAGTGCTGATGGCCCGATGAAATTTGACGATGCCCTGAAAGAACTGGGCTGGAACAAAGATCGAGGTCTGAGGCTGAAAGGTGAGCGCGCCGGGGTGTCCACTGTCGACGCGGCTGAAGAACCCGAAAATAAAGAAGAAAATGCAAGAGATGTAAGAGGTGAAGAAGCAACTAACGAAGCTTCAGCACCGGCGAATCTACAGGCCGATGCACAGGCCGAGCCCTCTGCCGCTGCAGGTGATGTACTATCCGCCAGTGATACCATGTCGGCTAATGACTTTGCCGCCAATTTTACAGATATTCTCGCTAAAAATATCGATTCTATTGCTGCTCAAATTGCCACCGAAAAAACAATCAAACCGATTGATTTAGATGACGGAAAAACTATTGCTATTCCCGCTGATGTCGAGCCTGTGCTGGAAGATCCAGCCAGCATTCCTGAGATGCCTGCTGACCAGTCAGTATCTGACATTGGACTATCGGGAGCTGAAGAAGACGAATCTTCTGACAGTGAAGCAGCGGCTGAAGGCAACGCAAAGTCGAAAAAACATGTGCAGACCATTCAACCCGAAGATGCCAGGGCCACTCGCCTGGCTACTTTGATGAAGGGTCACAAACAAGGTGAGCGCGATATATTGGCCGGTTTCGATCCATCCAGCGATCCGCCGGACGCACTGCATAGAGTTTTCGAAAGACTGGCCGCCAGCTATTTCACCCGCGGCAATTATCCGCAGGCACAAGTTATTTACGAAAGAATTCTCGTGCACAGACTGAATCAAGTGGGCCCGGGCAATCCTGTACTGGTAGCCGATCTCAATAATCTGGCCGGTGTGCTGGTAGCGCAAGAAAAATACAATCAAGCAGAACCTTTTATGCGCCGCGCTGTCACCATTCTCGAATCGGTCAAAGCTTCAGAACCAGTGAAAGTTGCCGAAGCACTTTCACTGCTTGCCACCATTTATACCCGCCAGGAAAAACTGGTTGAAAGTGAGCCGTTAATTAAACGAGCGCTGCAAATCAGAAAAGAGCATTTGCTGGCTGAGCATCCTGATGTTGCCCAAACTCTTTCAGATTACGCCAAGCTTTTGCGCAAACTTAAACGCGACGACGAAGCAGAGCAAATGTACAAAGAAGCTTTGCATATACTTTCAAAAATTGAAGAAGCGGCTGAAGACGACATGACCGAATCAGGCAGTCATGATCTATTACCCGAGTCTGAAATTCAGGCTCAGGGCTGAGAGATCTTTTTGCTCACCTAGACCCTTTTTCACAACCTAAAAGTTGTACGATTTCACAACCTACAGGTTGTAAAATTCCTTAGGCTTTGAATAACCACACCCCAGGACCTGACCACCAAAGACCACAAAGACCACAAAAAGCTAATGCACGGCCACAGCCATCAAGTCTTCCACCCGCACAATAGTTTCTTCAATATCTTCAGCAGTCAAACCAAAGTGGGTCACAGCTCTGATACCAAGCTGTCCTTCCACGGCCACAAGCACACCAATATCGCGCAATCTTCTGGCCAGCTCAGCGCGCGATAAATCACTGCGATCGCTTTCAAAGAAAACCATATTAGTGCGATGCTGAGCCGGCACTACTTTAATGCCGGGAATCTGCGCGAGGCCGTCAGCCAATTGCCGCGCCAGAGCGTGATCAAGGTCGAGCCTTTCCACCATATTATCCAGCGCCCAGAGGCATCCGGCCGCCAGCACGCCAGCCTGGCGCATACCGCCACCAAGCGCTTTGCGAACGCGTCTGGCCTTAGCGATAAACTCATGATTGCCGCAAATAATCGAACCGACCGGTGCTGCCAAACCCTTTGAGAAGCAGAATTGCACTGTGTCAACGTGAGCGGTAAATTCATCGATGCTGGCTAGAAGCACACGACTGGCGTTGAACAAACGCGCTCCGTCAAGGTGCACAGCCAGCCCGTTTTGCAATGCCAGTTCTTTTACCATGCGCATATATGCAGGCATGAGAGGCTGGCCGTTAAATGTATTTTCTAGAGCAATCAATCTGGTTTGCGTGCGGTGCGGATCATCTTCATTAATGCAAAGATTGATTTGCTCAAGGGGCAATGTCCCGTCGGCCTCATTAGCAATCGTGCGCAAACTGACCCCGCCAAAAGCGGCGGCACCGGCCTGTTCCCAGATGGCGATATGCGAGCGCGAGCCTAAAATCACTTCATCGCTGCGCTGGCAATGGCTCAACACTGCGGTTAAATTGCCCATGGTGCCGCTGGCGACAAAAAGAGCGGCGTCTTTGCCTGTCAGTTGTGCACAGCGCTCTTGCAACAAATTGACGGTGGGATCTTCACCGTAAACATCGTCGCCCAGCTCAGCTTTATACATGGCATCGCGCATTGCTTGCGGCGGAAGAGTTACGGTATCGCTGCGCAGGTCAATTTTATTCATTTCACACTCATCAGACTAAACTCTTACACCGAAGAAATGCTTGTGCAGCTGAACTACAGCGTTATCGGCATCTTCGTTGAGAACCAGGAAACTCAAGTTGATTTCAGAGGCACCGCCCGAAATAACAAGAATATTGATATCTTTCATGGCCGAGAAAACTTCGCCGGCGATACCACTACTGCCGCGGAATTGGCGGCCCACAACAGTGACAATGGCAGTGTTGTTCATCACTTTGATCTCGCCCCATTCAGCCAAATCTTCTTTGATGGCGGTGAGATTTTCGGTGGAGTCGATTGTAATTGAAAGCGAAACTTCAGAAGTAGCAATCAAATCGATGGAGGTTTTGTGCCTGTCGAAAACCGTGAAGACTTTGGCTAGAAAACCATGAGCCATGAGCATGCGCGGTGAACTGATGAAGAGTGCAGTAATATTCTTTTTAGAAGCGATGGCGCAGATGCGCTGTGAAAGCGGCACACTGTCTGCTTCAATCTCTTCAACATTGGCTTGAATCAAAGTGCCAGAACTATCAGGCCGCATGGTATTCAAAACTTTGACCGGAATATTTTTCTCCACCGCGGGCTTGATTGTGAGCGGGTGCAAAACCTTGGCACCAAAATAAGCCAGCTCTGCCGCCTCCTGAAAAGTTACCTGCGAAATTACCTGAGCCTCAGGCACAATACGTGGGTCGCAAGTCATCATACCGTCTACGTCGGTCCAGATTTCAATGCGGCTGGCATTGGCGGCCACACCTAAAATTGAAGCGGAATAATCGGAGCCGCCCCGACCGAGGGTTGTGGTGATACCGTCTAAGGTGGCACCGATAAATCCCTGAGTAATGACTGTAAAGCCATGGTTGACTGCTTCACCGATAATAGACTGAGCACGTTTTTCGACTTCGGCCCAAAGCGGATTGCTCTTTCCGAAATTGTCATCGGTAATTAAAACTTGACGCGCATCAACCCATTTTACTTTCAGGCCTCTGCTGCCTGCGTACTCTGCCAGCACGCGAGAAGAAAGCAGCTCACCGATTGATGACACCACATCCAGTGAACGCTTGGAGAGTTCGCCTAAATAATTGATGCCGCGCAAAACTGACTCCAGCTCCGCCAGATGCGTGCTCAAGTCGTCAAGTAGAGCCTGAGCACTAGTGGCATCAAGCAAGCCTTTGGCGGCATCAATATGCTTTTGCCTGATCATCTCGATTTGCGCCAGAGCGCCATCGAGATTGCGGCGTACCGCATGGTTGGCAGCTTCAATCAGAGCATTGGTGACCCCCGACATAGCTGACACCACCACCAGTGGCGGTCCATCTACGTTATTGGCCTTAGAAATTAAAGCATACACTTGCTCAAAGCGCTCTTTCGAGCCCACTGAAGTGCCGCCAAATTTCATCACTATCATTGAAGGAGACCTAATCTAAACCTGAATCGATGCCTGCTGGAAATTAGCGTCTCCAGATGTCGGCGCCGAGGTCACGCAGTCTTTCCTCGAGCTTGTCATAACCACGGTCAAGGTGGCTCAGACCGGTTACTTCAGTCACTCCATCAGCACCGAGGCCGGCGATGATTAAAGCAGCTGCAGCGCGCAGGTCGCTCGATTTAACTTCAGCGCCCATCAGTTTAGGCACGCCTTTGACGATGGCCGAATTGGCTTTCAACTGGATGTCGCCACCCATTCTGCGCAACTCGCCCACTTGCATGAAACGATTTTCGTACATGGTTTCAGTCATGATCGAAGTGCCTTCAGCCACTGCCAGCACAGACATCAAAGGTGCCTGCAAATCGGTGGGGAAGCCAGGATAAGGAACTGTGGTGACGTCGATTGCTTTCAGTCTTCCTTCAACTTTGATCTTGATTGTGTCTGGAGCGTAAATGGAACACTCAGCACCCATCTCATGAATTTTGCTTATCACAGCGTAGATATGGTGCGCGTTGGCACCGTTGATAATGATCTCACCGCCGGCAGCCATACAGGCATAAAGGAAAGTTCCGACTTCCAGTCTGTCTGGAATAGTATCAACAACAGCGCCGTGCATTTCTTCTTGCGGTACGCCGTCAATGACAATCTGATAGGTTCCCGCACCGGTGATTTTGCCGCCCATGGCATTGATACAATCAGCCAGGTTAACAATTTCAGGGTCTTGAGCAGCATTTTCAATAATGGTCTGACCTTCAGCCAGAGCCGCTGCCATCATGATATTTTCAGTAGCACCATTACTTGGTCTATCCAGGTAAATGCGTGCGCCGGTCAACTTTGTTGCTGAAGCGTAAACATAACCGTGATCAATGCCAACTTCGGCACCAAGTAATTTCAAGCCTTTTTCGTGTAAATCAATTCTGCGTTCGCCGATAGCGCATCCGCCTGGAAGCGAAACTTTGGCTTCGCGACAACGACCTAGCAATGGGCCCAGCACGACAAATGATGCCCGCAGCTGACTGACGAGCTCGTAAGGAGCTTCAATTTCTGTCAGGTTGGTGGCATCGATACTAACTTCGTTATTGCCAATTTCAACTACTGCACCCAGGTGACGAAGCACGTCAGCCATCATGTGCACATCAGTCAAATTAGGCACGTTTCTCAAGACGGTGACGTCTTTAGCGAGCAGAGCTGCTGCCATCATTTTCAGAACGGCGTTCTTAGCGCCAAAAATTCTTGTCTCACCACGAAGCGGTTTGCCGCCGCGAATGATAATCCGCTCTTCGGCTTCTTGAGGTCCTTGTTTCGCTGGTGGATCCAGTCTGGTTTTTTGTGGTGGTGTCATGTTCCCTGCCGCTTTGCTATTGTGTAGACTGATTTGCCGAGAAGCTTATTTTGCGCCTCTTTAAATACTCTACAACGGTCACGTAAATACAATGTTAAGCAGATCCTACAATCGATTTTGCTCTCTGTTACGTTTTAACCGCATGCAGTGCTGGTCTTGCTCTAGCTGATTGAAAACAGTTATAAAGTAGGATGTTAAAGTGCGGTAAACTCTGGCTGCCAAGGGGAATTTTCATGTCTTTTCGTCGCGTTTTTGCAGTGGTGCTGAGCTTCTTCTCGCTGGCAGTTTTACTTGACGGTTGCGTCATGTCTGAAGAAATGAAGCGCATCGAACTGGTAAAGCAATCGCAAAGTCGTAGAGCTGAAGCCGGTTCTACTAATCTGAACGGCGAACAATTATTTTTTCGCAGCTGCAATACCTGCCATCCCAGCGGTCGAGCTAACTTAGGACCGAGCCTCGAATCACTATCTGAACACTTCCCCGACGATGCCCAATTAAAAGCTTACATCCGCAAAGGCTCAGGCATTATGCCGCCTCAGCCCAAAGACGCAATCAACGAGCAGGAAATGGACAATCTGGTTGATTACTTAAGACACCTTACTTTCGACAAATAAATTGCCCGCTTTTTCAATCAACTATTGAACAATCAACATTTCCAAAAGCCAGATTACCACTGCCAAAAAGAGCAGCAGCATGACGATGCGCGAGAGCAGTGCCGGGCTGGAAAGAATGATCGGCTGAATAGGCAAATATTTGATGAACACTTTAGCGATACGATCGCGATCGGATAGATATATCGACGTGATAATCAAAGGCCAGAGCCGCTTTTCACCCATGACCGGGTGGTAAAGCACAAGGATAAGTTCAGGTGAAAGATATACTTTCTCTACCTGTTGCCAGTTAACAGTTTTACGCTGAGGCCAGTATGGTCCACGATATTTGATGCCGTGGCGGCTCAATTGCAAACTCGACGGTGTCAGATATGGCCGCAAACCGACCATGATAGAAAGGGCGGCGATGCCGAGAAAAAAGCCCTCGATATTGATCAAAAGCTTCCAGTCTTGGGCCAGTAGCAGGGGTGTCCAGCAATATTTCGCCAGGCCGAGGTAAGCAGAAGCAAGCACAAGACACATGAGCATTTCGCTCGGTTCTTTTTGTTCGACAAAATTATCCTGAGCCTCTCCTTCGGTGTCGGAAATGCCAATATCTGCGTAGGGATCATCTTCGTCGGTGGGCTGTGCCATAGAGCCTAGAGTAGCTTAATATGGAAGACAGTTACAAGTGGTAAAACCCGGTAAAATGCGGCTGTTTTAACTGAAGCCTTAATCAGCCGAACAGTTCTTTGCTGGCGATGCCGGCTCTCAAATTGACTTCGTCTTTGATCTCTGCCGATGCGCTGTTCAAATCTCCCACCCAATCGAGATCGGCCACCGCTTTATAAAAGTCAGAATCGAACGGGCGGGTGCGCACCACCACCGGCATGGGCACTGCATAACCTAGCACCAGTGCTTGTTGTTTCGGGTCCATCTGAGCCAAGACCGTGCGCAAGGTGCTGGAGCCGGACACTCCGGTAAATACAGCATCGATATCTTTATCGTCGTTCAGAAGTGCGGTCACTCTGGTGCCAATTTGACTGAGCACTTCCGGATCAATTCCTGAAGGTCTTTGATCGACAATTAAAAGGGTGACGAAATACTTGCGCATCTCTCTGGCGATAATACCGAATATGGTTTGTTTGGCCACCGCCGGCGAGAGGAATTTGTGCGCTTCCTCAATCACTATCATCAGCTTGCGTGGCGCTGGAACCCGCTCAGGATCACAGATGTAACGCTCTGACTGACGCACGTACTCGGCGTGAATGCGTCTGGTAATAATGTTGGTGGCAAGCATGTAAGAAAGCAAATTATTTTGCCGACCAAATTCGAGCACCACATGTTTGCCTGCGGCAATTTGATCGAGAATCTCTTCTATATAGTTATGACCAACCCGTGGTTTTAAATATGGTGTCTTCTGCACCACCGTATTGAGCCTGCGCTGTAGCGTTTTTAAAGAAGTAGGATGGCCTTTGAAGTTCTGGCAGAACTCTTCGATTTCGTCGCCGGACATATCGAGCAGGGTTGAAATCCAGTCGGCACCATTTTTCTCTTTAAAGATGTAAGCATTTTCCAGGGAAGCTTCAGTTAAGTTGAGCTCGTTTTTAAGCAGGTCGAGATCTTCGATTTCGATTTGGTTATAGCCAATGTTAAGTTCGCGGGCATCAGGAATGCCGCGCGCTCGCGAAGACTCTTTATCGAGTGAGAAGACCACAACCTGTGAGCCGAAAAGCTGCTTCAAGCCTTTGACACGCGGGGCCGTTTTGCTCTCAGACATGGCTTGCCAGCCGTATTCGTTGTGCATATCGAAAACCAGCACTGAAGCCAGATCTTTTTTGATGATGCCGCTTAAAAAGATGCGCGTTAAAAATGATTTGCCGGTACCTGACTTACCGAAAATTCCATTAGAGCGCTCAATAAAACGATTGAGATCAATGCAAACCGGCGTCTCCATATTGAGCGGACGGCCGATATTGAAATGAGCATTGTGCGGATTGCTTTCGTCTTCCTCACCAAAAACCAGAGCAAAATCTGCCGAGTCGGCTTCGTAGACAGGCGAAAAGTGTGAGGGAATAGTTTTTACCGGCCGCAGCTCACGGCCGTCGCCTTCACTATCGCCTTTGCCCTGTTCGAGCATCAACATCGGTTGCAACTTAACGGTGCCGAAAGTAGTGACACCAGACAGCACCGACATGAGAAAAGGATCGGTACGCGGCGGGTTGAGCAAAATGCTTTGATTGGCAGCAGAAAGCGTGACGTCGGTGAGCATGCTGAAAAAGCGCGAATTAGCGCCTTCTACCACAACAAATCGGCCGACGCGCAGGTCTTCGACACTTTGAGCGGTATCCAGCCTCATCTCCAGACCGGCTGAAAGCGAGCCCTGGATAATGATGCCCAGATAATTCAGCTCAGATTTTGGCATTGTCTATGGGCTAGACTTTAGGGTCAAAGCCAATCGCCGCAGCAAAAACATTGATGGCGCTGATGCGATCATCGCCCACATACTCTTCTCGTCTGACAATGTCGCTTTCGTCGGCGCCGCGATATTCAGTCAAAGTGTACACAATCGGCTCGTGCAGGCTCTTTTCTAAACGATAAAGATTGCCGTTCACACCGTCAGCCCCAATCAGACCCCAGACGCCGTCAAGCGCTTTAACAATGTCTTCCATGGTATGTGGCCACTGCGCTCGTGTAACTATCATTTTCATTCTCCCGACCCCATAAAATTTATTGGCAAGCATGACAATCAGTGATTAACCTGGACGTGCTGATCATATATCAATGATATGACTGCAAAGGTTAGCCTGAAGCGCTCAAGAATAAAAATTTGTCCGGAAAGGGACTTGAACCCTCAAGGCTTGCACCACACGCACCTCAAGCGTGCGCGTCTACCAATTCCGCCATCCGGACATTCCTCTACAACTGCTCACCGCCCAGATTGCTCTGGAGAACTTTCAAACCAAGAGCCAATTTTGAGGTATCGGCGGCCACTGGTCGAAAATTCAGGTGAATTTTTCAGTTCAGGATACTTGAGCCCTGGGGCCCAAGGTTCACTAGTTCATCACGTGCGTGCCGTCACTGTCAATACTGCGGAACTTTCGCCTGGCGCTTTGCGTCCTCTTAATCTGAGCTGTTTAAACCTGCCCAGCCCGGTGTAGAGGGGATTAAGCAACTATAGACGTCTGCACGATGAGCGTGAAGCCAGTAGCAGTCAGGGTTTTGATAGCAGAATTTATCTTCCCCATACATAAAATAGCTCAAACTGGGCATACAGAGAATAATTCGCGAAAAGTCCAGAACCGGGAATTTCACTTAATGATTGAAATGTTTGTATATGGAATTGCCTTCGACGGCCGCACAGGACAACCCATAGTTGTCTTGAACGATTCCACCAAGAGGCGAGCTCTACCCATATGGATTGGACCTTTCGAGGCTTCGGCTATTGACAAGGCGCTCAACAATCACAAACCCGAAAGGCCCATGACTCATGATTTGTTGCTCAACACCATCACTACTCTGGGGTACAAAGTCGACCGCATCGAAATCAACGAATTAGCCTCGAGCACTTATTTCGCCACGATTTTGATCAAAGTTAACGACCCGAGCCAGAAGCTCAACGAAACCAAGCCCCTAGACGCCAGGCCTTCTGACGCCATAGCTATCGCTCTGCGGGCCAAAGTGCCGATTTTCGTCTCGGCTCAGGTGGTGGCCGATGGCACCATCGCCGCTGACCATCAAAAAGACGAAGAAGAGGCCAAGCAATTCAAATCGTTCATTGACGGTTTGAAGGCTTCTGATTTTCACAAACCGGGCGGCGGACTGTCTGAATAGCGTAGAAAAGAATCTATCTACTGCGGCTGGGCCTTGCGCTTGTTATAGGTGACTGACTTTTCGCTGACAATCAGCCAGCGGCCGTCACTGTCTTGCTGTACGAACCAGGTCACCTTAATGCCGGCATGGCCACTGGAGCCGTGAAAAATTACTTCTACGGCCGGCTTGCCTGCACGCTCTGTCTTTTTAAATTTCGGATGGCCAAAGCTTTCTTCATTCTTTAAAGCACTGAGATGTTCGTCATTAAATGCGGCTACGATCTCTTTGGCCATGCCGTCACGATCAAGTTTTTGCCAGCGAATATCACCGCGCTCTCGCTCAACGCCTGCCTCGATAGTAGCGGCCGGTGAGTAAAGCTCAATCAATTTGGCATCACCGGTGAGATCAAGCCTTTTGTATCGTTCAAATACCTGCCGCGCTTCGGCAAATTCTTCCGCTCTGGTTTCCTTAACAACCTTTTCAACCGCATCGGCACCAAGTACTGGCACTGCAGTCACTGCACCACCGGCAATGCAAGCCAGCAGCAAGCATGAAAAAGCAGTAAAAATATTAGCGCTCAAATTGACTTTCATTATTAGCCTTTTCTTTTCAAAGCGGCACTGAGTGCAGTTTCTAGAGTTGCAATTTTGGCTTCCAGCTGCTTTTCTTTGTCAGACTGAATCTCTACCGCCAGCTTGGCATCTTGAGTTTGCCACTGCAATTGTTTCGCTTCTGTTTTAAGTTCTTTCGAGCGAATTTTCCAGATGCAAAAAACAGTGACGGCCCCGAGGGCGAAAAATTTAAGCACAATCAAGGCTAAAGGCAGTTGCAGTGCCGCACCGGCAATGGTGTAAGCAACTGTGATAGAGGTGGTGGTGGCAATAAAGAAAATTGTGAATAAAATCGAGATCGCTGCCAGAGCAATAAACAAATATTTGGGAAGCATAATTTGTCAGACCCTATTTTAGTTTTGACAGCAGGCGCTCAAAATCTTGAGGCAGCTCGGCTTGAAATTCTAACAGCAAATTCGATATCGGGTGGCGTAAGGTCAAACGAGCAGCATGGAGGGCATGGCCTACCAAACCCAGCTTGTGGCGGGCTTCGAGGCTACCTGAGCTTTTCTTATTGTAAACAACGTCACCGACCACCGGCAAATTAAGGCTGGCCATGTGAACCCTAATCTGGTGAGTACGGCCGGTCTCTAAGCGACACTCAAGCAGTGAATATTTTGTGAAGAACTTCACCACCTGATAATGAGTACGCGCCGACCGACCCCGTTCGCCGGCTTTGACAATAGTCATTTCTTTGCGTTTGACTGGGTGCCTGCCAATAGGTGCATCGATAGAACCACTCTCGGACGCAGCAACACCCTCAACCAGAGCCAGATAGACTCTTTTAGCTTCTTTATTTTGCAATTGTTGTGAAAGATTCTGGTGGGCCAGATCGGTTTTTGCCACCATAATCAGACCACTGGTATCTTTGTCGAGGCGGTGCACAATACCGGGGCGAATCACGCCACCGATAGATGACAGGCGACCCTGACAGTGATAAAGCACGGCGTTGACCAGGGTGCCGCTGCTCACACCCGCCCCCGGATGAGTGACCATGCCGGCCGCTTTATCAATAACCAGTAAGTGCTCATCTTCAAAAATTACATGCAGAGGAATATTTTCCGGCTGCGTCGCTAGCACCTCAGGTGGTGGCACAAGCACCAGCACAGCGTCTCCATCTTTTAGCTTTAAACTGGCCCTGGCACTGACGCCGTTCACAGTCACATGGCCTTCTTCGATTATTTTCTGCACCCGGGCCCGGCTGAACTCTGTATGCCCGGTCAAAAACTGATCAAGGCGATTGCGGTCGTATTGCGAAGCGCTATAAATTAGCTCTATCTGCCGTGCTTCGCCTTCATCGGCTGGAGCTTCGTCGAGCTCTTCGCCTTCAAGCATCTTTGGTTTTACCTTCTAAAAACAAAAACTGAATAATGATAAGCACCACGCCAGTGTCAATTAAAGCGTCGGCAACGTTGAAAACCGGAAAGGAGAAAAAAGAAAACTCAAGAAAATCAGTCACTCTTCCCTGGGTAAAGCGCTCATATAAATTGCCGCAAGAAGCGCCTACAATCAGGCCGGCACCAATGCGTTCAAGTATGGCCGGACGCTCCGCTTTATATAAGCGCACCAGTCCCCAGACTAGAAAACCTACTGTGTACAGACAAGCAACGGCAGTCATTAAGGGAGCTTGATCGCGCCCCAGAGAAAATGCCGCACCGGTGTTCATGGTCAAATTGAATTGCAGCAGTCCAGGCAGAAACGGTGCCATCCGCCCCTGGGTCAGATGAGCAAGAGCCCAAATTTTTGAAAGTCTATCCAGGATAAAGGCGATTGTGCCTGCACCAGCCATAATGGCCAGTTCATTTTTTGATTTCAGCCGAATCATCTTTAACTTCGGCTCCGGGCTTGGTTTCCACTTTGTTTGGGGAGCTGCCTTTGTCGTCGCTGTCGATTTTGACATCGACTGAATCAACAGATTTCTCTACTGCTTTTTCTCTGGCATTCTCTCTGGCTTTTTCCAGCGGTTTGTCTGCCGGTTTTTTCTCCAGATCGGCCACTTGCACTTCATCTTTAAGGGGCAAATGCTCAGGAATAACATTCATTCTGCGAGTTAAAAACGAAACGCCCATGACTGAAGTGCGCATCGGGTTAGTCAATATTACTGTGGCGGTCAGCAGCTCATTGCGATTTTCACCATTGGCGCCCATGACACGTTCGAGCACTGGTTGCTCTAAAGGGCGGGGGCTATCGGTAGGGGTAGGCTGTGGATAACGCAGGGGTTGACTGGTGATAGAACCGACAGCAAAAAGGCCCGGGGGCAAATTGACTTCCAGGCGGGCTGAATATTGCTTGCCGGCTTTGACTTGCTCTGGAGCGGTAAAGACCGCATTAAGTTGTTTGGCCAGACCAAAAGCGACTTTGACTTTTTCATAGTCGATGCGATCACCGACGATTTTCCAGGTAGTGCCGAAACGTTTTAAGTAAGTTTGACTTTCAGATAGAGACTGCAGCTCGCCTTTGCTGCCGATGCCGATTCCGGGCATATTTTTCTCGGTGGTGCCAGAGGCCATGTCACGCGATTCGACAGTGGCGTTGTGACCTTCAATTCTTATTTGCTTGGTCTTCGATACCGACTTGGCGTCAGGATATGTTTTCCAAAATTCTTGAGTCAATTTCTGCACGGCTTTTTTATCGAGGCCGTCATTGTTGATGTAGTCATCGGCATAATTGACCATGACGCCATCGAGGTTGTGTGCGTTCCACAGTGTTTCGATGTTGGCGAAAGTAGCTTCGATTTCTTTGCGCTCGCGCTCATGTTCTTTGTCATCACCGTCGATAGTGAATTCTGGGCTACCGAGAGTGACGGCCGCTGATGCCTCTAAGGCGAGAGCCGAAAGTGGTAGCGATGAAAGAATCAAAGCGCTGAGCACGGCAGTATTGGCGAGAAGCGAAACAGGAAAACGCGCGACGATGAGTTTCATATGTGGTATCACTGATGACCTAAATGGGGCTCAAAAACACAAATTTCTAGTGGGTAGACCAGAGCTTCGAACAATATTATAGCCACATGTTCTCTTTAGAACCGCTCTATCTGAGCAAGACTGAGACAAAACTTGCTTTTCCGGCAAAAGAGAAGGAGACCGAAAGCCCCCTTCTCTTCTTACAGTTAGCCAGACTTGCTGATTTAAACAGCAACCAGCAACTGATTCATCAAATCGATATTTTCTTTAATCGACTTGGCGGAGGCATTGAGCGCGTCTTGCTCGTCTTTGTTCAGCTTCAAGTCGACGATTTTCTTCAGGCCTTCTTTACCCAATACGCATGGCAGGCCGATGTAGACATCCTTCAGGCCATAAGCGCCATCTGCCTGGACGCAGCATGGCAGCAAGCGATTCTGGTCTTTCAAAATCGCTTCGACCATTTGCACTACAGAGCGGCCTGGAGCGTAATAAGCGCTGCCGGTTTTGAGCAAGTTTACGATTTCGGCGCCGCCATTTTGGGTGCGCTTGGTCATTTCGTCAATTTTAGCCTGAGGCAAGAATTCAGATATCGGAATGCCGTTGACGGTGGCAAAGCGAGTCAGTGGCACCATCAAGTCGCCGTGTCCGCCAAGAACCATAGCGCGAACGTCTTGTACCGAGAAACCGGTTTCCATGGCGATGAAAGCCTGGAAGCGAGCCGAGTCGAGCACGCCGGCCATGCCGATAACGCGTGAAGCAGGCAATTTGGTGGTCTTCCAGGTGAGGTAAGTCATCACGTCAAGCGGATTGGAAACTGTGATAAAAATGGCATCAGGTGAGTGTTTAATCGCCTCTTTAGCTACGCCTTGAACGATGTTGGCGTTGATTTTGAGCAGTTCATCGCGCGACATGCCTGGCTTTCTGGCGATACCGGCGGTAATAACAACAATGTCAGAACCTTTAGTGGCGGCATAATCATTCGAACCAATCACTTCGCAATCATGGCTAGTGATAGGCGCTGCTTGCATCATGTCGAGAGCCTTACCCTGGGGCATGCCTTCCACAACATCAACCAGGCAAACATCTGCAATATCTCTATCTGCCAGATACTGGGCCACGGTGGCGCCTACAAATCCGGCTCCTACAACTGTAACTTTGCTCACGAGCATGTCCTCCGACCACAAACAAACGGTACGACCAGAGACTGAGGTTAGCACGGGGTCGGCCATTTTCTGGCCGAGCTTAAGCTAGGCTTCATAAGTAAGTAGGGAGGTAGTTGAAAACGGGGCCGAAAGTGGCGCAAGTACGCACTAAGAACGCTGTAAGTACGCTGTAAGTACGCTGTAAGTACGCTGTAAGTCCGCGGTAGTTACTAGTGAAATCACGGTACATATTTTTTACGACTCTAAACTAGAATGTAATTATGGATGTTGGCAGGCAAGAGGCGCGATGGGCAAACCGAAAATAGTTGCCAGGGGAAAAACAGGCTTAATTGCCCGGCCTTCCTGCTTGGCAATGGCGGCTGCACTGGCGCTTACTGTAATTCCTGCGCTTCTGCCCCTCTCGCTTTCAGCCGGAGCCCGGGTAGCAGCAGTAGCAGCAGACAGTGACGATAAGTCTGGCAACAAATTTGTCGGCAAGGCAGAAATTAAGGCAGAACCGGTATTCAAGCCCGATGTGCCCAAACTCGACTCGCTTGATGAACCAGACCGTTCCACCCTTAAAGGAACTGTCGAGCATCGCTCGGCAAAAATTGCGCCACCGCCCCGGCGACCGAAAAAGCTTTCCGCCACTGCCGCAAAACCGGCTGATAATCCGCTGAGCGGCATGTTGCGGGCTCAAAAAGATAAAGAACGAGCGATTAAACTGAAGGCCCAGAACCAGGCCTTTGAACTCAAAGAAGAGTTCACCATTCCGCAATCAATAGGTATTATCGGAGTCAAATTCTTTAAACCAATCGACGGGCCAGCGGTAATCAACACGGTCTTCAGCGGCACTCCGGCGGCTAAAGCCGGCATGCAAGTGAACGACATGATTGTGGCGGTCGACGGCGTACCCACGCGCAATTTAAGCAAAGACCAGTGTTATGACCTGATTGTTGGCTCACCTGACACACCCATTACAGTCTCGGTGATGCGCCGCACCAATTTTGGCGTCAAGCAAATGATGCGCATGGACTTCAACGACATACCAGACCCCATGGTGCGGCGGGATTATCTCAATAGTCTTTAATTCGCCATCTTGGCAATCTTGGCAACAGTTGCCCTTTCATAATGAAGCTGGGCGAATGCTAAACTTGAGTCAATGAAATTATGTTTTGATGCCACCAAATTTGGTTGCGGATTAGATGGAGCTATCGAGCTGGCGAATGCCAAAAGCATTAAAGCCGTGGAGTTTTCCTTTGCTCCTTTCGCGCCTGCCAAGGCCAATAAAAAAGCGGATGACAAGGAGAAAAAGTATTTTCAAGCAGCTGGCCAGGCTGCTTTAGAAAAAGACGTAGAATTCGCCTGTCTCAATTTAGATTTTTGTCTTGATGCCGGCGATAAAAAATCGGTCAAAGAATTTTTGCCCATGATTGAAAAACTGGCCGACGTGGCCGGCAATCTCGGCTGCAAAAAAGTATCGTTTTTCCTCAAACCGCACAGCGACGACAATTGGGTCGAAAAGTTTGCCGAACTTTATCCGGCCTTGCAAACAAGCCTGGCAGCCTTAAATGTGTCTCCACTGCTGCGCCTATCCACCCCTACCGAATATCGCGGCGTCAGTTTGAAAAAATGGCGGGCCATGGATCCGCAAGAGTGGCGCAGTCTGATTTCTTCTTGCCCCGGTCTCGGTCTGATTTATTCACCCGCCGATTGCCTCTGGCAGGGCATTGAATATCTGGCCAATCTTTCTGCTTTCGCTACCGCCATCGATCATGTGGTGGCACACGACGTAGAAATCAACCGCACGATTCTCTCCGACAGCGGCACTTTCGGACCATTGTGGTGGAATTATCGGCTGGCCGGAAAAGGGCACGTAGACTGGCGTCAGGTGATAGAAGCTCTAAAACTGTATGGTTACACGGGCAGCTTTTCCATGCAATTTGATGATGAATTTTTAGGCGACGACGAACTATCTCTCGACCAGGCGCTGGACGAATCGAAACGCCACTTTGGCCGTCTTTTAAGAGGATAACAATGTCGTCGTCGCCGGAGCTTTTGCTCTATTTGCACACTCACTGGGATAGAGAATGGTACTGGAGTTTTGGTGCTTACCGCACTCAGCTGATACAGGTTGTCTTATCGATTCTTGAAAAACTGGAAAGTGGTGAGCTGGCCAATTTCATGCTCGACGGCCAGACCTGTTTGCTCGAAGATCTTGAAGAAATGGTGCCGGGCGTGCGCCCTCGCATTAACTCTCTGGTGCAGCAAAACAAACTGTCTATCGGCCCCTGGTACGTTCTGGCCGATCAACTTTTAGTAGGCGGCGAAAGCCTGGTGCGCAATTTAGCCTATGGCATCAAAGTCAGCCAGGAAGCCGGTAAAGCTGCCCTGATTGGTTACTGCCCCGATACCTTTGGTCACAGCGCCGATCTGCCGCGCATTTTAAAAGGCTTTGGCATAGACAATGCCGTGGTCTGGCGCGGAGTTCCTCTGATGACTAGCGGCCCACTTTTTCTCTGGCAAAGTGTCGACGGTTCAGAAGTTCTCACCTGTCAACTGGCGCGCGGATACTATCAGACCGCCTTTCACGAAGAACTGAGCGACAAGCAAATGTGCGACTACTTGCTTAGCTTTGTCGCCGATAATGCTCTGACGTACTCCTCTGAAATGAAAGCAGCACTGATACCAGTAGGAGGTGATCACCTGCGCCCACCGCCCGAATACAAACCGCAATTGCGTGATGCCCTGGCTCTGGCTAATAGTTCTAATCGGCCTAATGGTTCCAATGGCGACAGAAAAATCAGTGCCACCACAATCAGTCTCGAACAATTTTTTGAGAAAGCTAAAAAAAATCTGGCAGCAGATTTAAGCCCGCTGCAATTGGTGCAGGGTGAATTGCGCGACAATGCCGCGGCTTTTTCTTGCGAACGAGCTTATATGCTGGCCGGCGTGCTTTCTACCAGGCTCTATCTCAAGCGCCAAAATCGCCTGCTCGAACACGCCTTGCTTAAAAAAATCGAACCGCTACGGGCCATGACTGCTCTGGCAAATATTATCGCCTACCCGCAGCACGAGCTCGATTACAGCTGGAAACTGCTACTCAAGAATCATCCTCACGACAGCATTTGCGGTTGCAGCATTGATGAAGTGCACGATGAGATGCAAGCCCGCAGCAAGAGTTTAAATGGCCAACTGGCTGTGCTTTATCGCCAGGCCCAAGAAGCTTTGATCAAAACCATAGTGCCAGAATTAAAAACAGCACGCCTTGGTTTAAACGCCATGACCGTTATGGACCCGAGTGAAAAACCGAACACACTGGTTACTGTTAACAGCGGCGGAACCAAAGTTTCAATGCCCGTAGCCATTCGGTTAGCCATGCTCGAAGGCGAAAGCTCGGCCATACCTGACGGCCTGCAAGTAGTGCGCAAAGAAAAAGCGACAGAAGCATTTTTAGAATTGTCTGGCGTGCCACTGTTTAAAAATATCGAATTGATTGACGCTTTTGTTTACGCTGAGAATATGGCACCTTTTTCGATTACCCATTTAAAATCGGCCAGTTCGGTTTTCGACCCCAAATCACAGGCAGCCTGTAAAATCAAAACTGGCCAGAACATTGCTTTTGATGGCATCGCTCTGAGCAATCAGTTCTTCTCGGTTTATATCGACAAAAAAGGCCACCTGCTGGTTAAAGAAACCATAGCCGACGCTGAGCCCATTGTGCACAAACTCGGTCATCGCCTGATTGATACCGGTGATGGTGGCGACACTTATAATTACGATCCAATTGCTCTAGATCAGCCCATCGAAGCGAAAGTAACAGCCGTCAGTGCCGGCCTGAGCGGGCCTCTGGTGGCATCAATTTTTGTGCAGTACAAAATCGATTTACCTCAGGGCTTAAAAGAAGGTAAAAACCCCGGTCAGCAAAGGCGTAAAGGCGAGCCCGAAAGTGCGCCCGCTCTTATTAATTTGAAACGCAGCAATAAGACGATCACACACAAAATTGTCAGCGAAATAACTTTAAAAACAAATGTTCCTGTTGTTTATTTCGATACTCGTTTCAAAAACAAAGCCACTGATCACAGGCTGGAAGTAGTTTTTTCTACGGCGCAAAAGCTCACTCGAACATTCAGCGAGAATCATTACAGCGTCATTGAAAGGCCAGTGGCGAGAAAAGCTGCGCTGAACCCCGTTTATGCTGCAGAAGCTTTCGTTCCTCTGGGTCATGAAGGCACACTTAATCGTTTTCCCTGTCAGCGCTTTTTTGTCGCCGACAATCATTGCTTCTTCAATACCGGTTTGCCTGAATATGGTGCCGCCGGTAGTGACGTCTCTATCACTTTGCTGCGAGCAGTGAGCTATCTTTCACGTAACCGCCTGCGCACCCGCGGCGGAGGTGCCGGCCCTAATATTGCCACTCCTGGCGCCAATTGTCTGGGTAAAAATCACCTTTCATACGGTTGGGCTCCGCTCAAACAATCGCCAAAAGGAGACGGTAATTTTAGCCAGGCCTATGACCTGGCCGAATTATACGAAGAGCCGCTCACGGCTTTTCTCGTACCGACAGTAGCTAAAAATGAAAAGAATGACAAAACCAGTGTCCTGGGTCAGAGTTTCTTTGCCCTCGATAACGATGCTGTCAAAATCATGGCTTCATTTATAGATGAAGCGGGCAAAATGACTTTGAGGCTGCTAAACGTGTCTAATGCCGAACAGTCCGCTAATCTGCAAGGCGCAAAGCGCATAAGCCTCCATCAGCTCGACGGCACAGGCAAAGTCGATATGAACGCTACACTCACCCTTAAATTTAAACCATGGCAACTGCTTACAGTAAAAATTCTTGAACCGGCTCGAAAATCATGATTTTCAAAAAACAAATCGTCATCAGCTTAGCTTTGTTATTGTTCAGCGCCCCGCTGGCACATGCTGCCGGACGCGGCGCTTATCCTGATTCTAATTTGCCCGAAGAAGGTCAAAAAGCATTGCAGCGCGCCGTCAGCGCTATGAAATCAAAAAATTATGCCAAGGCTCAAGAAGCGGTGGAATCTGCCGCCGCTTCGGCCACAGACACGCAGGGCTGTTTGTTCATTATCGAAACTCTCAATTCATTTGGTGGCACGGCCAACAAACCGAAACGGCCGGCAGTAGAAAAAGCACTGACTTTCGCCACGACCAGCGATGAAATTTTGGCCGTGGCCAAGCACGCCAGAGAATGCGAAATGTACGATGTTGCGAAGCATACTATCGACAAACTGGTGGCCTCATCGAATTCATTTACTGATTTGATGGCGGTGGCACACCAGGCGCATGACGCAGCCATGGCTGATTCGGTACATCTCGCTTTACAAAAAGCCTACAGCACAATTAGCAACGAACCAGACGCTTTAGACTTTATTCGTCAATCGCACAGTCTGGGAATTGACCACCTCTGCCAAAAAGCCACCAAAGATTTAATTGAAGACCAGACAACAGCGGTTGAACTGGTCGCTTTAGCCAATAAGCTCGAACCCATCGGTCTGCCTCACCTGGTGCGTGAAGCACTGGTGCGGGCACTGGACAAATCTAAAACAGTAAGCGATTACGTAGCCATTTTTGAAGCTGCCAAACACTTCGAATATGCAGACATTGTCAAAGTAGCAACTTATCGCGGCCGCAAATTGGCGATTATCAACAAAATAAAGAATCAAGCGGAAAATACACCAGAAGCATTGGCTGATCAAAGACGGAAAACCAAAGATGAAGTCAACCGCGCCACTCTGGCCAAACCCAGCGGCTTCTAATGTCAGATCAAGCCCCGGCGCCGGAGAGTAAAGCCGCACCCTTTCTGCCTAATGTGGGCGACTTGCTCTTTGTGGGAGTTTGCCAGCTTTTACTTTTCATGCGGCCCACTTTTATTTTCAGCGACGGATCAACCGGTTGGCATCTAGCCACCGGTTTTAAAATTTTGCATGACCAAGCCATTCCTCATCATGATTTCTTGTCGTACACATTTCCCGGCAAAGATTGGGTTGCCTACGAGTGGTTCTCTGATTTACTCATGGCTGCACTGGTGCAGTTGGGCGGCCTCAATCTACTGGCGGTGGCGGTCACCATCGCTCTGGCCTCGCTAACGCTCGCCCTCTATCAAAGAGTCAGAGAGGCTGGAAGCAATTTCCTCCTCGCCCTCTTTTTCTCCGTCTTCGGTTTGCTTACTGCCGCCATTCACTGGTTGGTGCGACCACATATTTTTACTTTCTGGGGCGTTTATCTATTTACCACCAGACTGGAATCTTTTTACAGCGGCAAGCGCAGCTTCAAGTGGCTTGCAGCCTGGCTTTTACCCTACATGGTGCTCTGGGTCAATTGTCACCCGGCATTTTTGTTGGCCTTTGCCATCACCGGACTTTACTTGCTCATTATTTTGCTGCGCGCTTTCACTGCCGACAATCAAGAACTGCGACGGGCAAAGTTCAAACAGTCAACACAATTGGGCCTTTTATTGGCGCTTTTGCTGCTGGTTAGCTTTACTAACCCTTATGGCTTGGCGCTTTATCATTATATTGGCGAATATCTGCATGGCACCAGTATTCTTGCGCAAACCGATGAATTCAAACCACCAAATTTTCTGATCAATTTTCACGCTTATTGCCTGGCAATACTAATGTCGTGCTTTGCTGTGGGCCTGTGGTTCGGCAGAAAGAAGATCAGTTTGACTGCCCTAGCCCTAACAATCGTCTTCGGTTATCTGGCACTATCAGCAGTGCGCCACTTGCCTCTTTTTGTCATTGTCATATTGCCTGTGCTGGGAGTTTTGTATAGCGGTTTTCAACTCAATGCCGCCAAAGCTCCGGCTTTTCTTAAAACTTTCGTTAGTGGAGCCCAGGGTTTTGACGGCGAAGAAAAAAAATCAAATATGCATTTGCTGCCATGGATTTATTCCATTATTATGATCGTCATCGCCCTGGCCACTCCGCGTCAGGGGGCGGATGCCATTCTCAAAGCCGGCTTCGACGACAAACTGACCCCAAGCAAAACTCTAGAATATATTGCCACCAATAAAATGCCCGCTGCCGGCGGTTTTAATTTCGATAACTGGGGCGGCGTGATTAAATACAAACTCGACATGCCGGTTTATATTGATGACCGCGCGGACTTCTACGGCGAGAAATTTTATGGTGAATACGGCACCATTTGCGAGACCAGGCCGGGCTGGCAGCAGCTTCTGGAGTTACGAAAAATCAGTTGGATCCTTTTTCCTAAAGATTCGAATTTGATCAAAGAACTAAAAGAGCGCAAAGATTGGAGTATTGCCTGTGAAGATGCTGCAGCCACACTGATGGTTAAAATCACAAAAAACTGAGTCTGAGATTTGAAATATTTTTACTGGAGGAGCAATGTCACGTCGAGTACTTTTATATGTGGCCAGCAGTCTGGACGGTTATATCGCCCGTGAAGATGGTGCTGTAGACTGGCTTTTTGACCCTTATGCCCACGGTTACGAATATTTTTACGAAGACATCGATACCGTGATCATGGGTCGCAAAACTTATGATCAAGCTAAGACTTTTGAAGAAGCGCCATATTCGTCAAAGCGAGCCATCGTCTTTTCACGCATGTCCACACTACCGCCATATGAGGGGCTGGAATACACTACCCATCCACCGGAAGTGGTAGTGAAAGAACTGAAGGAAGAAGAAGGCGGAATGATCTGGCTCGTGGGCGGACGCGAAATCAGCGAACTGCTGATTGCCCACGAACTGGTGGATGAACTGATAATTTCTGTGCACCCGAAAATACTTGTGAAAGGCATTCCGCTGGTGTCGTCGATGGAAGCGCAGTGCGATTTAAAACTGATCACTTATGAAGTCTTTAAAAGCGGTCTGGTTCAACTGCGCTACGAAATTTTGAAACAAGATAAAAACCTGGAAGCGACGCTGGCAAAGGCAGAGCCCAAAACTAAAACCAGAACAAAGGGCAAAAAGAAAGCCGCCTAGCAAAAGGAAACTATCTGAGCAAAAACCAACTGGCGGCCGCAAGCCTACTCCGCGCCTGCTGCGGCATGATCTTTACGCTACTTGACTTGATACTGGCAGGGCTTATGTACAAACTCTATCTAGGTTTTTCCGAGCCCTGGCAAGCGCCACAGATAACAAAAGCGCCAGGCACTTAAAAGTAGAAAATCAGGTCTTCAGGGAATAATCGAAATAGCGATAGGTCTGAGGAAGCATCGTTGTCTAATAATCAATTGACGACCTTAATCGGTGCTGCTTTTCCCATTCTATCTCTGGCTATCTGGGGGCTGGCATACAAATTTGCCGGAAAAGGCGCACCCAGCATTGGAGATGATTTGCGCGAACTGGCTACAGAATCGCTGCATTTTCTCAAAACTCAGTGGTTCTTCTTAGCCGTTTGCACAGGCGGCAGCGCCGTTTCTGCCTGCCAGCATTCCGGTTCGTTTGAAATTCCGCCTACTTATGTAATAGTCTCATCGTTTTTCTTCGCCATAGTGCCGATCCTGAAACTGTTCTACGTTTCTTACCTGGCCATTCCGCGTAATCCGGCTCTGGTGGCAAGCATTGGTGTAATGACCATGGTTTTCTACATGATTGGTGAATACATTCAAAATATGTTGATTCTCCTGGGCTTCGTGCTGCTGATTTTCCCGGGCCTGTACGTCATGGCCAGAACCAGTTTGTTTTTACCGATTTATGCTGTAGAAGGTCATAGACCTCTGCAAGCGCTCGAGCGCAGCTGGGCCATAACAAACGGTAAATTCTGGCAAGTGTGCCTTTATCTGGGGCCTGTGGTTTTTGTGGTCTTGATGGCGCATTGGCTTCCTTTTGCCGCCTCTTTTATGCAGCCAAATATTGCCGCACGACCGTTCGTAGCAGTGTTCAGCGCAGTGTGCGGAATGAGTTTCATTTTGCTCGATATAATGCTGGCTGGACTTATGTACAAACTCTATCTGCGCTTTAACGAAAAAGTTTAGACCCTCGAAGCGTTAGCCCATAGATTGCCACATATTTTCCCTATGCTGACTTTGTCGGCACAGGTTGGAGAAAACGCAATGTCTAGGGATCACGCACACAGAAGTCATTCACATGCGAGCGAAGCAGCGCCCAATCCCAAAGCATTCGCTAAGGCCCTCGCCGACGTCAATGAAAAGGTTGATAGACCATTTTTATCTATCGACAAAGACGGCCACAGTCGCGGCGACCTGACCATAGTAGGTTTCGACAAATGCGGCGGCCTGATTATGAAAGATAAGAACAACGAGCTCTTTGATCCTCGCGTCAATTTGAAAAACGGCATTCTTGAAATTACCAGACCACTGGTAATTCCCAAAGCAGCACCTGCCGAATCCAAACTCGAGTTCTAAGGCTGCGCTCAAATCGCCGTAAGCGGCCCTAGAAGCAAGAGTAAAAAGACCTTGGCTTTCAGCGCCCGGTTATCGTCACCAGATATGGTGACGACGAAATTATCAGGTGTCGATTGGGCAACTGAAAATTCGGCCGGCTCTTTGAAATCGCTCAACTCGCGCCGCAACATATCTGGCGCTGTTTTTTCAGAGCTGTGAACAGTTGCTTTAAGCTCGCCGCTGCCGCTCACGACCTCAACTACGGTAGTGCCGCTGGCAGCAAGTTCTTGCAGCTGCCGCATGAATTTATCGCCACTCTCTTTGGGTACGACACTGGTGTCGAGTACCTGCCAGAGCGGGGCACTGCCGCTGATACCACGCAGAAGTGATTTGAGACGCTCAGGTATAAAACTCAAATCACTATCGACGGCGTTGATAGGCTCTCCGGCGCCGGCAGCTTTAAAACGAATGCGCTTAGAAGCATGATGCTCTTTTGCTTGTGTAGTAAGCAAAACATGGCTGGAATCAAGGCCCAGCACATGCCAGGTTTTGCCATCGCTTCGCCAGCTGTTCTCGCCGCCCGTTTCAGAATGAGAATCGGCGTGTTCAATTTTGCTCAACTCTCTGAGCAAATTGCTATTTGGTTTTTCAAAAGTAAGAATGCAATTTTTACCAAGACCGGCAGCATCTACTTCAATATCAAAAACTGTCTGCACAATTTTGTTCTTTTGCAAAATCGAATAGACAGATGGTGGGGCGTCCATCACTGGCAGCAGAAATGGCATAACCAGAGCAGCGGGAGCCGCTCCAAGAGGTGAATCTCCAGCTGCGGCACGGTCGACCGGCAGTGATACCGCCACATTGGCAGCAGCAACACAGGCCGCTTTATTGAGATTGAGCCAGCTTAAAACCTTTGTTTGTTCGTCACTCAAATTAAGCTTCGAACTGACCATTTCGATTTCGGGTGCCGTAGGCACGGCTTTAGATTTCTTGGCCTGAACAACCGCCACTGAAGCCAGTGAAGTCACAAGCAGCGTCAGCGAAAGGGCAACTGCGAAATGCCTTTTAAGCTTGCTATATTTTTTTGCGTTTGTGGACAAATGCCTTACCTGGAAGCTTCGAAGTTTAGATTGAAAGGTTCCATTTTTGAACTGTCACTATTGGTCAGGGCGACTTCATCGCCAACGGTTTCAAAAGAAAAATCGTCAACCCATGCCTCACCTGAACCGGTCAGCATCAGACCAAAATCAATAAAAGTCGATGACTCAGGCACCTCGACAACAATTTTGTACTGCGTCCAGTCGGTGACGTCGAGAATCGGACGGTCTTCCATATTGTCGAAGCAATTAGGCTTATTGCTAGTACTCGTCCAATCGCCGGCGATGCGCAACCAGAGCTGTACTTTGCCGCCGTTACAATTGCTCTTCACCCAGGCAGACATGCGTAGTCTTTTGCCCAAATAAGGCGTGGGTGAAAAACCCTGACTGAGATAGGCAAGCGGCCTTGGTTCATCAACCACCGAGCGCAGATAGACGCAGCGCGTGCCGCTGTGTTTCACTTTTTCATCAATCCCGGCGTCGTAGTCTTCACCGTTAGCTGAGCTAAAAGTCCATCCGGGAGGCAATTGTATCTTCTTAACTTTTTTCATCAAACACTCGTAAATACTCAGCTAATATCAAACCACAATGTTGCCCCTGTAAAACCTTGTCAGGAGCGGAATTAGTCATTAATCTGCGCCAGCTTCAGGGGCATTGCCGGGAGGCGCCTCGGGATCACCATAAGGATCGTGAAAAACAATGGAAAACGCCTGCTTAGCTATTTTATAGACAGGCGGCTTGCGCAGGTTGGAAAGGGCAATCACGGCACAATTAGATTGAGGCAAGAGAATAATCGTGGAAGCCACACCGGGCGTACCGCCATTCATGGCCAATTTGTGTTGACCTTCTGGTGTTTTGGTCGAACTCCAGCCAAAAGCCCAGGGATCTGGTTGCCCATTACTGAGCGGAGGCCGTAAGTTCCAGAGAGTTAGATATTGCGGCGGGGACAACATTTTCTGTTGCAGCATGCCAAGCGCATACTTAATCAGGTCGTTTTGAGTACTGGCCAACATTCCAGCAGAAAAAGAGACTGCCGGATTTTTGTAGTCAAAAGCACGTAGTGGTCCAGCGCCCTGATTGTCACCGTACCCTTGAGCAACTCGTCCAGTGTCACAGAGCAAGAAAGTGGTGGCAGTACTGCTCATGCCCAGAGGATCCAAGATGGTTTCTTTAACTACATCAAGATAATCTCGGCGGGTTACCTTTTCGATAACCGAGCCTAATAAGCGATAACTAAAATTCGAGTAGTGAAATTCTGAGCCTGGTTGTGAAGTCAGAGGCGTATTGACAAGAATAGGTAATTGCTCTTTCCACAAGACCTCTCTAGAAAGCTCAGAAGGAACGCCTGCGGTCATTGAGGCAAGCTGGCGAATAGTAAGGCTCTGATAAGGCGGAGTTAAATCTGAGAGATATTTGCTGAGCGGATCGTCAAGATTGATCAAGCCTTTATCAACTAACGACAACAATGAGATCGCCGTAAAAGTTTTTGTCAAAGAAGCTAAACCAAATACGGTATCACCATCAACTGGCCGTCTATTTTGTAAATCGGCGAAACCGTAATATTTCTGAAGCACCACCTCTCCATTAATAATCACGGCCAGGGCGTATCCAGGCACATTGAGCTGAGCCACCTCAGCTGCTGCCATTTGGTCAACCCTAACCAATTTTTCCTTGATTGCTTCGGGCAGCCTGTCTACCGGCAACCGCTGAACGGGTATCTGTCCTGCTAAATTCCCCGGCCGCAATTGAGCCAGCGCTGGATTAGCGTTAGACAGAAGCAAAATCGCAGCCAGTGCCAACTTAGTTCCCATGCTTAGACTCCAGTGCCGACTATAGCCAGCATCCATTAATGAATTCATTGAATAAAAATCTTCGAAAGCTAAAACACCGGTCTATTTTACCGAATATTTCTCAATGCATCATTCTCAGCGGCAAACGATAACGGATGGCCTCTCCGACATGTTCTGCCGTGATGTTTTCACAATCTCCGAGATCGGCAATAGTGCGAGAGAGCCTCAGAATACGGTCGTAGGCCCGGGCAGAAAGACTATATTGCGCAACGGCCCTGGCCAATAGCTCTTTGGTTTTAGAATCTATCTGACAAAACCGATTTAAATCGCGCTGACCAAAAGTGCCGTTAAAGTGAAATCCACCGACAGCGGTGCGCGATTTGTTACGCAGTCGCTGCCGATCTACGGCTAGTTCGACTCTGCGCTTTATTGAAGCCGAGCTCTCTTCATTGATATTGCCTGTCAGTTCATTGACAGACAGGCGAGAAACTTCAACTTGCAAATCGATGCGATCTAAAAACGGCCCAGAAAGTCGGCTCCAATATCTCTCTGCCTGTGACGATGTGCAATAACAGTGTTTAACCGGGTCGCCACGAAATCCGCAGGGGCAGGGGTTGCAGGCCGCCACCAGAGTGAATGAGGCTGGATAGGTCAAAGTCTGGCCCGCCCGAGAAATCATTACCTGGCGAGTCTCCAGCGGCTGCCGCAAATTTTCCAGATGACCTCGGGGAAATTCGGTCAATTCATCGAGAAAAAGCACTCCTAAATGACTGAGTGAAATTTCGCCTGGCTTAGGATGAGCACCCCCGCCCACAAGACCAACGGCAGAGGCTGTGTGGTGAGGGCTGCGAAATGGCCTTTCGGCCACAATTTTTTCTCTTTCTGTGAGCAGGCCGGCCACACTCCACAATTTTGTCAGCTCGATCGCTTCATCAAATTCAAGAGGCGGCATGATGCTCGGTAACCGTTCGGCCAACATCGACTTGCCTGAGCCGGGAGAGCCCACCATCATAATATTGTGTTTGCCTGCTGCGGCAATTTCAAGGCCGCGCTTGGTTTGAGACTGGCCTTTAACATCGCGAAAATCTTTATGATGCACAATGCGAGAAGCAGCTCGAGAAAACTGACTGCGACTGGTGCCACTATATGTAGTGCCGTTCTCCAGATTTTCGGCTATTTTAAATACCTGCATTAGATGCGAAACCGGATAAACTTTCAGTCCTTCAACCAGGGCGGCCTCCTCGGCATTTCCTTCAGGCACAACAATGCCTTTGGCCCCAGCGCGCCTCGCTGCCACAGCAATTGGTAGAACACCAGAGACCGGCCGTACCGAGCCGCTCAGCGACAGCTCGCCCACAAACCAAAAGTCAGCGACATTTTCAAATGGCATAAGACCGGTGGCGGCCAAAATACCAGTGGCAATCGGCAAGTCGTAGGCCGGCCCTTCTTTGCGGATATGGCAAGGGGCGAGATTGACCACCCATTTTTTACCGGGAGGAATGAAGAAGGAGCAAGCCTTTATGGCCGCTTTGACCCTCTCTTGTGCCTCTTTGACTGAGGCGTCGGGCAACCCTACTACGCTTATAGTGCCAAGACCCTGGCAGCAATCAACTTCTACTTCTATCGGATGGGCGTCTACGCCCAGCACGGCACCAGAAAAAACACGTGCAAACATAAAATACCTCACTTAATTGCTCAAAATTGCCCATACTAGTAGCAACGGAATTCGAGGCAATAAAGTTCAATTTTCAGTGAGGTTTTTGCAAACTATTTTTTCGACTGACTTTTTGCGGCAGGCTTAGGCAGCGGAGCATTTTCAATCTTTGTCAGCACAACGCGGGCTTCCTGGTTCTCAGGATGCTTATCAAGAATCTTATTCAACTCAGCGATTGCTTCCGCCCTCTGACCTTTAGAATTTAAAGCTGACGCTAAACCAATGCGAGCATCATAATTTTCAGGTTCAATTTCAAGGGCCTTACTCTCTTCTTTGATCTGTCCGTCAATGTCACCAGATAAGCCGAGAACAAGAGCGAGCTTGTGGTGATTCTTGTCGCTGTGGGCGTCATATTTACAGGCGCTGCGATAAGCATCTATGGCTGTAGGCAAATTACCGAGCCCCAGGGCCGACTCGGCCAGGGCGCAGTAGGCGCGGGGTTCAGTAGAATCAAGAGCGATCGCTGCCTTGGCTTCGTTAAAGGCTGGTTCGAACATTGATTTTTTAGCGAGCGCTTCAGAAAGCACATAATGAGCAATAGCGTTTTTAGGATCCACTTCGATGGCCGTTTTCAAAGTGGCAATGGCCTCGTCATATTTTCCCAGTTCGTTTTCGATCACGCCCAAATTGTTCAGAGCAGTAGGACTTTTGGGTTCGCTTAAAAGCGCCTCGCGATATTCGTGCTCGGCTTTTTCGTATTCGCTCATTTTGAAATATTCGTTGCCGCGAATAAGGAAAGATGCGGCTGTGGGCCGAATATGCTGGCAGGCAGGCAAGGCGCCAATGGCAAACAACACGACGCTCAGAGCGGTCGCATTTTTTGCCGCCACTCTAATTTTTCTACTGCTAATCGTCGTTGTCATAATTTTACCGGCGCTCTATAGCACTGATTTTATTTTGCAATATCTGCGCATTCTTGAGGCGATTCGCTTTTGCTTGCTTGAGAACCGGCGGCGACTTTGGCTTTCGGCGGTTCGTTTAAAACGGCCAGCTCTTTCAATTGCTCAGGCGATGCCAGTGAAGGCGCGCCGGTCATGGGGCAAGCACCAGATTGCGTTTTTGGAAAAGCAATTACGTCACGAATCGATTTGCACCCGCAAAGCAACATGATGATGCGATCGAGACCAAGGGCGATGCCACCATGGGGAGGGGCACCTGATTCAAGTGCTTCTAACAAGAAACCAAACTTCTCAGTGGCGGTTTCGCTATCTAAGCCGATGGCGGCAAAGGCTCTTGACTGCAGTTCCTGGCTGTGAATACGAATAGATCCACCACCGATTTCGCAACCGTTATAAACGATATCGTAAGCTCTGGCTCGAGCTTTTTCTGGCGCGCTTTCCAGGCTTTCCAGATCTTCGAGACGAGGAGAAGTGAATGGATGGTGCACGGCCATCAGGCGACCTTGCTCTTCATCATATTCAAACAATGGGAAATCAACTACCCAGAGCAAGCTATGAGTATTGGTGTCGATCAAATTGAGCTCTTCAGCCAATTTCAAGCGGAAGCGACCCATAACATTGGCCACTGATTTAGCGGTGTCGGCCATCATCAAAACTAAATCGCCGGCTTGGGCCGAACAGATGGTTTTTATTTTTTCAATTTCGTCGGCAGACAAATGTTTGTCTAAGCCAGAGCTTCGAATTTGACTGGCGTCTTTACCGAAAGCAATCCAGGCCAGACCTTTGCCGCCCACCGATTTTGTGTATTCATTCCACAAATCTAATTGCTTACGTGAGGAGCTTTCGCCGCGGCCAGTCAGCACCATGGCTTTTAGTTCGCCGCCGGCTTCTGCTACTTGTTTGAAGACTTTGAACTGGCAATTTTTTGCCACTTCAGTCAGATCTTTGAAAGCCAGGTCAAAACGAAGATCTGGTTTATCGCTGCCATAAAGGCCCATAGCGTCAGAATAACTTAAGCGCTGAAAAGGTGGCTGAATGTCAATGTCGGCGCATTTAAAAGCGTCGACCAGAAGGCCTTCAGTAACGCGCATCACTTCATCTTCATCGACAAATGAAAATTCCATATCGATTTGCGTAAATTCTGGTTGGCGATCGGCGCGCAAGTCTTCATCGCGGAAGCAGCGTGCAACTTGATAATATCTGTCGACGCCGCTAATCATCAGCGTTTGTTTAAACAGTTGCGGCGACTGAGGCAACGCGTACCAATTGCCCGGATTCAAGCGACTGGGCACAAGGAAGTCACGAGCCCCTTCGGGAGTGGCTTTGCAAAGAATGGGAGTTTCAACTTCGATGAAACCCTCATGATCGAGGTACTTGCGAATAGCCTGGCTCACACGGTGACGCATGACTAAATTGGCGTTCATCTCAGGACGCCTGAGATCGAGGTAGCGATATTTTAGTCTCAGGGCTTCATCTACCTTGTCACCCTGATCAAGTTGGAAAGGCAGAGGCCGACAGGTGTTCAAGAGTTCAAATTTGTCGGGATAGATTTCAATGGCTCCAGAACCGGTCTCAGATTTAGCCGTGCCTTCAGGTCGCTTTGCAACTTTGCCTTTGATGGCAATGACAAATTCGTTCTTTAAATCTACAAATTTATCGTGAATCGCTTTATTTTTATTGGGGTCAGCTATTAGTTGCACTTTGCCTGTGGAATCGCGCAGTTCAACGAAGATGATGCCGCCCAGGTCGCGTACAACGTTGACCCAACCGGCCAGGCAGACTTCTTGCCCTGCCAAATCGGCATTCATTTGCGCACACTTGTGATCTCGCTTTAGTACCGAGCTAGCCACTATAGATCCCCCTGAACATCAATCTCTCTGACACGTAACCGAAACGAATTAAGACGAAAAGCTCATTGTATCGGACTTTGGACCCGTTCATGCGCAGATAAGCCCCACCTGTTACGGAATTGGAAGTAGTCAAAATTGCAGAACGTTCTATACTAAAAGTAGTTTGTTAGATGTTTTTCAATCCTGCATTTAGTAAAGAGTCAAATTTCAATGAGTTTTCTATCTGAGCCAATCGTCCGCATTCTTCTTGGTGTACTGGTAATGATTGTCGGCTTTTCCTTTATATGGAAAGGCTGGCTGGCCAGTGTGCTTGGGCGCTTTACTTATTGGTCTGGCTTTTTGCCATTCACCATTATTTCGCCATGGTTGGTACACCTGCCGCAGGGCAAGCGCTCTTTGATTAAGACCAAAGAAGGGATGTTGGCGCACATGGTAATGGGCCCATCGTTCTTCTTATGCGCTGTATTGTGCATCTGCGCCGGAGCCGACTTGGTCGGCTGGCCAGGAACTAAAACTCTCAATCTTGTTATAAACGGCATGGATAGTACGAAACCGACCTCTGTTTCATTCAATGAAAATAACGGTCGTTACGATTTTCCGCTTTTGACACGAGCCAGCAAGAAGTTCTATCACCAGGTCTTCGAGCACAGAGTGACTGAAGATACCGACTTGTTTGGCCGCAAAATCGACAAAATGCTGCCTGAGGCAACCACCAACCTCGATGGCGTACGCACTCAAAAGTCGCAGGGCAAATAATCTAATTTGCTTCAGTCCTTTCCAGAATCTCTCAAAAAGCCCGGGCAGCCGGGCTTTTTTCTTACAATTTTGTTGAGCTGGCCAGTCTTTCGGCCAACCTTATGCTCTATTTAGTTAAGTACTGTCGCAGGAAGGCCACCAGCGCTTGAAGGCGCTTCCTTCCAGTGCTAGGATGTGCCTTCGGATATCTTTTGTATAACTAGTTATTTCGCAGAAAAGAATTGGGGTGAATTCGTTTGTCAGAGGTCAGAGTAGCCGAGGGCGAAAGCATTGAAGGCGCATTGAAGCGCTTCAAGAAGAAGATCCAGAAAGCTGGAATCTTGTCGGAAATCAAACGCCGCGAGCGTTATGAGAAGCCCAGCGTGAAAAGAAAGCGCAAAGCTGAAGCAGCTAGAAAGCGCCGCTCCTAGTAATTCACCGTTCAAAAAGCAGTTAAAGCCCCGTCTTCACTTGAATACGGGGCTTTTGCCTGCTGACGCCTCAATGTTGCTAAGTGGAGGTGTGATCAATCTACCGTTAACGGTTGCTGATCGAAACTGCGATCGAAACGCCCGTCCAACCGCCATCTCTGGATTTAACCACTTGACTTCCGTCCGCCGCCGATGAAAAATGAAGCGGCCGTGGCATAAAAAAAGAAGCAGGGTAATTCTTACTCGGCAAAACAAATGGCAAAGCAAACTTAAACAGTTGGGAGAGTTGGATATGGGAAGCAGCAAAGAAAACAAAGCCAACGAAGTCGTTTCAGTTAGCACCGACGCACTCAAAGACAAGCTTAATCGGGTCTATCAAGGTCGTCGCGGCCAGGGTAACCTCAGTGCCGATACTCTGAACCCGGGCCTTTTTGACTATCTCTGGGATTTGAAAGAAAAGGCTCTAATGGAACGCCGTTCCTCAGTTGAGGTACCTGGCAATTGGTTAGACGAACTGCAAGACGACGCGCAGCGCCGGTCTTCCTAGCATCTTTAGTTACCTCTGCCAGCTTAATCAGTATATTTAGCAGCGCTGCCGCGCCGGCTCAAATTCTCCACCAGGCCGTGCCCGGCTCTTCGCGAGAACTGAAACAGCGCCTGCTCATTCGCAATCTCATTTTGCTGCAAGGCATTGTCGATCGAGCTAATCAAAAGCTTGGTGAGAATATCGAACTGCTGGCTAAAACATTGCCGCAGTCAATTGCATACGAAGAGACTTTGAGCGGGCGTGACCTTAATCAAGACGGCTCCCTGTTAAAGCTCCTCGAGCAAACAGTGGGAGCAAACCCTTTTGATCTAGAAGAGCAACTCAAAACCGAGGTGAGCCGTGTGCGCTCGGTGCTGCAGGCCGACCAGGTCTCGAAGCGGGCAGGTCCGCTCACGGCCGGCGAAAAACCGGCTGCCATGCCCGGTCGCATTTTCTTTCGCCGCTCCACTTTTATCAATCCGTCCGAACCGGCCCGCACTATAGATTCATTGCCGGCAGAAGACCTGGCACGTTGGCCCGGCACAATCAATATATTGATTGATAGCTCCGGCGCTTATGTAGTTTTTGCAACAAGCCTCGAGATGAGCACTTTAAAAAGCAAAGGCCAGATCGTCTTCAAACGCGGTCAGCTCAAGTAATTCGCCAGCATTTCAAAACTCAACCTGATCTAAGTTCGGTGGAGCACCCAGTGCGAATCTAGGTTTATCCCCAGGTGATAAACCGACGAGATTCGCTAATCTCATAACAGCAAAACAAATTTCTTTGGAGAAAGAATATGCAATCAAATTACCTCACAAGGTTACTTGTGGGAGGGACGACTGTTGCCCTCCTCAATGCCGCTCTATCAATATCGGTATTGGCGTCACCAGCTTCAGCCCGGCAACTAGTGGCAATCGGTTCTAAAAAAGCGAGCAGTGGCGGTGAGCAAAAACAGAAGCAAAAAGAAAATGGCGGCACGCTTCTTGCTATGAGCAGCAGCGGCAAACCTCTCGGTCGCTGTCCTTTGAAGCACACCGATGTGCAGACCGAAATTTCGGGCTACATCGCCAGAGTGACGGTCAAACAAGTATTTCAAAACCCCTTTAAAGACAAAATCGAAGCCAATTATACGTTTCCACTTTCAGATAATGGCGCTGTTGATGAAATGCTGATGAAGGTCGGCACGCGTGTAATTAAAGGGCAAGTTAAAAAACGCGAAGAAGCCAGGCAAATTTATGAACAGGCGAAAGCCAATGGCTATGTAGCTTCACTACTCGATCAAGAACGCACTAATATTTTCACCCAATCAGTGGCGAACATTGAACCGGGCAAAGAAATCGAAATCACAATCAAATATATCGAGACTTTGCCTTACGAAGCCGGCAAATTTTCCTTCACTTTCCCAACCGTAGTCGGACCAAGGTTCATTCCCGGGGAGTCCGTGGGCAAGAGCGGCAACGGCTCGGCCAATGATACAAACCAGGTACCTGACGCATCGCTAATCACACCAAATGTAGTGGCAGAGGGTCAACGCGCCGGTCACGACATTTCAATCAATGTGCACCTCGATGCCGGAATGCCCATATCGCAAATTTCATCGAAACTGCACGAAATTCAAGTACATGAAAATGGCAGTGGCAAAGCAAGCATCAATCTAGCTTCACGCACGGCCATTGCCAACAAAGACTTTGTGCTTTCCTGGAATGTGGCCGAAGACAAACTTAAAAGCGGCTACGTGGCTTATCGCGATCCACAAGCCAAAGACGGTGTTGGATATTTTACGGTGATGTTGATTCCGCCCAAAAGAGTCACTCCAGACAAAATCGCGCCCAAAGAAATGATTTTCGTCATTGACTGTTCCGGCTCGCAAAGCGGCGCTCCGTTAGATAAATGCAAACAGACCATGCGCTACATTCTCAATCATATGAATGCCAATGACACATTCCAGATTATTGCCTTCAACAGCAATCAACAAACATTTGCCGCTAAACCCCAACCGGTCAGCGACGAAATGAAGACCAAAGCCCGCCACTTTATCGACGGCTTACAAGCGAACGGTGGCACCTGGATGGCACCTGCGGTAGAAAAAGCCTGCGCCATTCCGGCTGACGCCAATCGCTTGCGCATCGTCACCTTTATGACTGACGGATATGTCGGCAATGACTATGAAGTGATGGGCATGGTGAAAAAGTTGCGCGGAAAATCGCGCTGGTTTTCATTCGGCACCGGTAATAGTGTCAACCACACCCTAATCGATGATATCGCCCACGAAGGCGGCGGCGAGGCTGAGTATGTGCTCTTAAACAGTTCGGCTGACGAAGCCGGCAAGAAATTCTATGACCGCATCTCAAGCCCCGTGCTCACTGACGTGCAATTACATGTTGACGGCACCACCACTAAAGAAGTTTATCCCAAAGAAGTGGCCGATGTCTGGGCGGAAAAACCGCTCTACTTTAAAGGCAAATATTTGAAAGGCGGACCCGGCACCATAATTTTAAAAGGATTTGCCGCCGGCAAACCTTACGAACAACAATTGAAAGTGCAATTCCCTGAATCTGACACGAAGAACCGTGGTATCGCTTCAATGTGGGCGAGAGCCAAAGTTGACAGACTGATGTCTGAGGACTGGTTTGGTGCGCAAAATGGAACAGCCAATAAAGAAATCAAAGACGAAATTACGAACGTCGCCCTTGATCATCACATCATGACGCAATACACATCGTTCGTGGCAGTGGACGAATCGGCAGTGACGAAAGGCAAGTTGAACAAGACCGTGGGCGTAGAAGTGGAAATGCCCGACGGAGTGAGCAGAGAAGGGGTGTTCGGCAACGACAAAAATGGCGCCCCCGGAAGGATGCAAGCATCTGTCAATAGTGTCGAATCGCGCAGAGCGGCACCGCAAGCCTCGTTCGGATTCGGTGCAGGCGGAGGCATGGGCATGGGCGGAGCGGCAAAATCGCAAGTGGCCATGCGTCAAAAAGCATCCTACGCTTCAGGCATGGCCATGCCCACAGCGCCAAGTTCAATAGCAGCACCCATGCCGGTACCGAAACCAGAGTCGTCCGCTCACAGCAGCGATGAGTCGGCAGACAGACCAATAACTGAGAAAGCTAGAAAAGCCGAGGAAGTCAAAGAAGTTGCGCAAGTTGCATTTGATGGAAAATCAGCTGGAGAAAAAAGAGACAGGGAAAATAAAAAAGCTAAAGATCTAAGCAACGCTAGCAAAATATCTGCCTCCCTGCTGAGCAAACTCAATCACGAAAACGGAACCGGCAAAGCTAATAGCCGTCTCCTTGTAGAACTCACCCTGAAGACGATCAATGCCGAAATCGAAAAGGCTTTGAAAGCCCTGGGAGTAGAAATCGTCTCTAAGAAAGACGGCAAAACGGTTAAAGCCTATGTCAAGCTCGACAAACTGCAGGCTCTAGCCGCTCTAGATTTCGTTCTGCAAATTGACCTTGCTTCGGACCGCAAGTAGATTCGTAGACGGAAAAAAGAAGAGGTCGCCCGAAAGGGCGGCCTTTTCTTTTTCTTCACGTAGCCACTGTAAGGTCAGTGCTTTAAGCTATCCTTTTAGTACTAATCCGGAATCTCATGACCGACGATCAATCACCGTACGCAGTACTCAAGTTGCCTGACTACAGGCTGCTTTTGATCAGCCGGTTGATGGTCACCGTAGCGGTGCAAGTGCAGGGCATTGCCGTCGGCTGGCAGATTTATGCCATAACCAATAACGCTCTCTATCTCGGCCTGGCCGGCCTGGCCGAAGCGCTACCTGCCATCGGTGTGGCCCTCTATGCCGGACACATTGCCGACATCGTCGACCGACGCAAAATCGTTCTTTTCGCCGTGGCCACCCTCATTGTCAGCATGGCGATTATCACCGTCGTTTCCTTCAGCAGCAGCGGCACAAACAATTCCACCGTACTGACTTGCCTGTTTATCGTCATCGCCCTGTCTGGAATCGCCCGTGGTTTTTACGGCCCGGCAATTTTCGGCATCGTCTCCGATATTGTTCCCAGGCCGCTTTTAGGCAATGCCGCCGCCTGGAACAGTACCGTCTGGCAAGCTTCAGCCGTAGCCGGCCCCATTCTCGGTGGCGTGCTTTACTCGCATGTGCACGCTGGCAACACCTATTTATTTTCAACTTTATTATTGGTGGCTGCGTTCATCAGCTTCTGGCAAGTCAAATCGCGCACAGTGCTGATTAAAAGCAAATACGAAAGCGTTTTTGACAATATAAAAGAAGGATTGGTTTTTGTATTTTCTAATCAAATAGTTTTAGGCGCCATGGCTCTAGATCTTTTTGCGGTGTTATTTGGTGGTGCCGTGGCATTGCTGCCAATATTTGCCAAAGAAGTTTTTCACTGTGGCCCGGAAGTTTTAGGCATACTGCGCGCCGCTCCATCAATTGGATCAGTGCTCACGGCGGTAATGCTGACACACAGACCAATCACCCACAATTCAGGAAAAATATTCATGTGTGCCGCCGGAGGCTTCGGCCTTTGTATGATCGCCTTTGGTTTCTCCACCAATCTTTATCTCTCCATCGTCTTGCTTGCAGTTAGCGGGGCACTTGATGGTGTGAGCGTCTGGGTGCGCAGTACGATTTTTCAATTAGTCACTCCTAATGAGATGAAAGGACGAGTTTCGGCAGTGAATAATATGTTCATCGGCTCGTCTAATGAGATCGGCGAGTTTGAATCGGGAGTAACAGCAAAATATATGGGGCTTGTGCCATCTGTTGTGTTCGGCGGCATCATGACACTGCTAGTGGTGGCGATAACCAGCATTCGCGCGCCTAAACTGAGAAACCTGCACGTGCACGATTTATATAAAGAGCAAAGCACCAAAATGGCTCAAGAATGACTTTTTCTAATTTCAAAGGCACGTATTAAGTAATAAGACAGAGCGGCACAAATCCAGGCTTGCACAGAGCAGATGCCCACACACCACGCCTCTAAACCCGGTATCACACCGGCCGTGCCAATGCCCACCAGTATTCCTATGTGCGAGGCAATCATGGCCGGCCACTTCACTGAGGGAAGCTCGTTCATGGGTACAACGTGGGCACTGTCATAATCTAAATTAAACTGGCGCTTGATGATAAATTCTTCCACTATCATAATCACAGTCATGGTTGGAATAATGACGCAATTAAGCGAAGCAATGGACGTGAGTGACTGACTGGAACCCTCATGGGCCAACCAGGCGGCAAAAGCCGATGAAATTCCGGCGAGGGCAATCACGGCTAATTTATGGGGAACTTTTTTCAAATTTTCAATAGCATTGATCATGCCGTACATATTTGAATCGTTAGCGGCACAGTAGCTGGCAATTAAAACCAGAGCGGCAAAGATTGCCACGCCACCGAATGAATAGACATTCATAAAATTGGTGGCTTCAGTATAATCGGTGATACCAGAAACGTGTGCCACCATCCAACCAGTGGTTGGAAAAATCACTTCGCCCACCAGCAATGCGGCAAAGAGCGACATTGTGACCTGCTTTTTATTTGGCTTGCTGTAGCGCCAGTAGTCAGGCTCATTGCCCCAGACGGCAAAACCGATGACGAAGCTTGAGGCGATGGTAAGGGCTGACATAAACGAAATGGGCGCCGGAGCTGACCAAACTTGAGGCGAAACCGTGGGCACCACTTTAAAGAAAGTATAGACCACCCATAACACCAGCATTGGTGCGGCAAAATATCTGGCGAAATTGGCCACGCCTTTAAAACCAAAAAAGTTATTGACCGCCATGGCCATAGAAAGCAGAGCGGAAAATAATGGCACCGGAAGCAATACATGAAAGAGTCCTTTTAAGGCGTCCGCCAGCAGAACGGCATCAAGGGCATACCAGGCCGACATCAGCCAGATGGCGTGAAACGATACCAGCCATGTGCCATAGCGACCAAATACCTGACGGGTCAATAGCGTGTAGGTGAGGCCGCTACGCACACCTAACCAGGCGGCCGGAACTGAATAAACAAGTAAGAGTAAGCAGCTGAGAAGCGAGCACGCCACCACCTGAAATAAAGTCAGGCCCTGCTTGAACCATTGAAAACCAATCAGAACTGTGGGAAAGCCGGTCACCATAGAAATCCACAAAAGCGTCATGGTGAGCGAGCCGCGTCTCTCACCAAGGGGCACCGAACCTTGAGTATAATCGCCGGCCGAATCGCTCATTATTTCCTCAACAATGATTGCAAAGCTAGCTTTGCCTCAGGCCATTCGCTATCGAGAACCCGATACCAGGCCGTGTCTCGATTGCGCTCCTTAATAATGAAATGGCTTTCTTGAATACCTTCAAATTTAAAACCCATCCTCAACGCCGCGCGGCGTGAGCGCTCATTGAGGGCGTCGCATTTCCACTCTACCCTTCTGTAACCCAGTGAAAATGCGTGTTCGAGCAACAGATATGTAGATTCAAGATTGGCATTGGTGCGCTGCACAAGGGGGCTATACCAGATGTTTCCCAGTTCAATTTTCAGGTGCGAAGGAAAATTATTCATGTAATTAACAACGCCCACCTGCCTGTCTGAAGCTTTGTCAAAGACGCAGAAGCAGAGCCCATTTTCAGCTTGAGATTGAGCAAATAAAAATGCACCCAATTTACAACTGGTGGCAAAAGGGCCGGCCGCCATGTATCGCCAGATCAGCGCGTCGCTGTCGTAGGCAGCTATATCTTTGCCGTTACCTGTTATCGCTTCACCACTCGACACTTCAAATAATAACTGGTTGTCTCGCTGTAAGTCGATGGGTACAAGCCTGACAGTTCCGCCTTCGAGAATGGTGGCGGCAGGCTTGAGCGGCAAGGCGCTAATGGTTGCCAGCACTTCTGCAGATAATGCTTCAGCAATCTCGCCTGTCATAGCGACGTTTCCTGGCGTCCGCGCAGTCTTTTAGTCTCAAACAGCATTTTTACATCCGCCTTAGTCACGACTGAAACTATAGCAATTTAACTTAGTAAGTTGGCGGCCGGTTGGGATGAGGGTGTCTGTTCTCAGCGGTCACGGTAGGGATAGCAGTTGCCTGCCACCCCCCGCATAGATCCCTGCGTGCGGGATTACCGCACAGGGCTCTTACTTCAGGTTCTGACACCAAATCGCTGAGATGGATATGGGTGGCAAATGCGTGGCTTTGGTAGCCATCGGTCGGCCATGTGCTGCATTCGTTCCCAGGTGACGTATCCTTTCTGACTCCGGCG